>Ga0307505_10001592_pt1 | contig 17731 bp, 16 predicted proteins | sample 23_S_MG_FD_202183 | JGI IMG/M metagenome (GOLD analysis project Ga0307505, IMG submission 202183) | Soil microbial communities from Populus trichocarpa stands in riparian zone in the Pacific Northwest, United States - 23_S | ecosystem: Environmental > Terrestrial > Soil > Riparian zone > Trees...
GTCCTTCGACGTGAAGCCTGGAGAGCTACTCGCCATCCTCGGGGCCAACGGCGCCGGGAAGTCAACCCTGTTCCGGGTGATCATGGGACTCACCACCCCGACGTCGGGAACTGCGACGGTGATGGGCCTCGATGCCACGAGCAAGTCGTCGGCGGTTCGTCGTCTCATTGGCTTCATGCCTGCGGAGAACCGGACCCTGCTTCTCCGTCACTCCTGTAGGGAGAACCTGGTTTTCCACGGCCGTCTCCAAGGAATCTCGGAGAAGAAGCTCCACGACCGAATCGACGAGACTCTCGATCAGGTCGGGCTCCACGAAGCTCGAGACCGGGTCGGCTTCGCCTTGTCGACCGGAATGCTCGCCCGTCTCATGCTGGCCCGGGCCATCCTCCACAGACCCGCCGTCCTGATTCTCGACGAACCCACCGGAGCCGTCGACCCGATAGGCGCCTACGAGCTGCTCGGCATCGTGGAAAAGATCGCCAACGATGGAGACATTGCGGTCTTGATCAGCTCACACCGTCTCGACGAGGTGGAGATGCTCAACGATCGCGTGTTGCTCCTCAACAAGGGCCAGATGGTCTACTCGGGCGACCTCGACGCGATGACCGTTTCTGCTCGACGTCCGAAGATCGAGGTCGTCCTCTTGGACGAAGCAGCCGCAGGCGCAGTTGGTGAGCTGCTGAGCAAGTCCCCCGACGTGGATGGGGTGCTCGTCGAAGACAGAACGGTGAGCGTGACGACCGACCAATCCGTCGGCGCCCTGCTCAAACAACTGGATAGGCAGATCGACCAGGTCGACTCGATCGGTCGCCGACGGCCTCGCCTCGGTGACGTGATCGCAGAGATGCTCTCGAAGTCAGCGGAGTCCCAGAAGTGAAAGTCTGGACAGAGATTCGAGGACGCAGTCGTCGCGGCTGGCAGGTGGCGGTCGCATTCATCTCGGTCGATTACATCGACGCCATGAACTATCCGCTCGCCATCGTCATGAAGACTCTGAGCGCGGTCGTTCCCATCGTCACCTTCAAGTTCGTCGCCGACCTGATGGGCGACAACGGCGCCGACGTCGCGTTCGACTACTACACATTCGTCGTCATCGGCGTCGCCACCATGACGTTGCTGAACGCCACACTCAACGCGTTCGGCAATGCCCTCCTCAGATTGGTGACCCAGGGCCAGTTGGAGATGTACCTGGTGGAGCCAGTCCCCTGGAATCTGCTCCCCTTCGTCATGCTGCCGTGGCCGGGCATCGTGGCAATCGGCACCGCAGTGGCAATGATCGGGGTGTCGATTCCGTTAGGGGCTTCATACGCAGTCGCGGGGGTACCCGCCGCTCTGGGCATCGTCGCCCTCGGGCTCATCGCCACCTTGGCCGTCGGAATCCTCGGTGCCGCAGTGCGTGTCCTCTCGAAACGCGCCGACCCGGTGTTCACCATCTACACCATTGCTGCATCAGTGCTGTCGGGTGCGTTCTTCCCCGTGGAACAACTCCCGTCGTGGCTCACTTCCCTCTCCTGGCTGATTCCGCACACCTATGTGATCCAGGCTCTACGCAAGGTGTTGATGCCGGACGGTGCGGTGCTCGGAGGCCCGACGGCCGGACAGGCGATGCTGGCACTCGTGGCCTTCGCCATCGTGCTCTACCCCATTGCCATGTGGGTCTTCGGCAAAACCCTCGAATACGGGCGCAAGATCGGCGCCTTGAGCGGCTACTAAGCCCGACGCCGACCTCGGTAGCCTCTCGCGACACCGACGAGAGGAAACAATGCCGACGCACGAAGCTGTGAAGGACTGGGCAGAGGCCTACCGGGTCGCCTGGGAACAGGCGGACAGCGAGGGGGCCGCCGCCTTGTTCGCCGATGGGGCCACCTATCGGGACAACATCTACGAAGAGCCACACCGCGACCGTGAAGGCATCTCCGAGTACTGGAGTGGTGTCACCTCGGAGCAGTCCAGCACCACGGTGCGCATGGGTGAACCGGTGGTTTCCGGCAACCGTGCCGACGTCGAGTTCTGGACGACCATGGATGCCGGAGGGTCACCCATCACGCTGGCTGGGTGCCTGCTCCTCGATTTCGACGACTCCGGGAAATGCACGGCGCTCCGCGAGTACTGGCAGGTGGCGGAGGGCACACAGCAGCCTCCCGACGGCTGGGGCACCTAGAGGGACAGTTTCGCTCGGTTGGGCAAGGGGTACGGAGGTTCAGATATGAGCCGGCCGAGCCGATGAATACAGGTGTCCTTGATACGGAAAGCCATGGGGTCAGAGTCGGCCGCAAGTGATCCGCGTCCCGCCGAGTCTGCTTGCGTCGAATGTGCGCAGACGGACGGATTCACCTACCCCGATGTCGACTCGCCGGATCGAGAGCCATGGGATCAGTTGCACTCCCGCTATCACGCCGTCCGTCGGGAGGTCAATCGGCTTCGTGGCGAGCTGGGCAATGCCAAGGCCGGGCTGGCCAGCTACGAGAACCTCTTTCGCATTTCACCGTTCCCGATCATGGAACAGGACTACACCCAGGTCGCAGCGTGGATGGATCAACTGCGTGCCGAGGGTGTCACCGACCTCCGAGATCGGCTACCCGATGTGGAAGCGATCCGATCCATCGTCCCTCTGATCTGGATCTCCGCTGCCAACCCGGCAGCCGAACGTGCCGTTGGGTTGCCCAGGGACCAGATGATCGGCCCCATCGACCCGCGCATCGTCAACGAAGAGTCATACCCATCGTGGATCTCACAGCTAGAGGCGATCTGGAATCGGGAGCCTGAGGCCAGTGCCTCGTTCCTCGCCGGCGTGCCCGACGGGACGACCTACGACGCCGAGTCGACACTCGGGGCCCCGATCGTCGACGGCGAGCCCGACTTCTCAAGAGCGATGTTCACCATCGTCGACGTCAGCGCCCACCGGTCCGAGGAACGCCGCATGGAGGAGCTCATCACGGCCAAGAACGAGTTCGTCGCCTCGATCAGCCACGAGATCAGGACACCTCTCACCGCCATAGTCGGGTTCAGCCAGGTGCTCAAAGGGGACGAGGACATGGCCGATGAGGACCGCATGCTCATGGTCACGTCGATCGTCGAGCAGGCCCTCGAGATGTCCGATCTGGTCAACGACCTTCTGATGGCAGCCCGTGGCGACGCCGAAAATGTCAGTGTTGAAGTCGAGGAGATCGACGTCGTCGCCCAGGTCAAGCAAACCCTCGACGCCGGCGGCAGCTTCACGACCGATGTCCGATTCGAGAAGCCAGACAGCCCCGCAATAGCCATCGGCGACCCGGCAAGGGTCCGACAAATATTGCGCAACCTGCTCACGAATGCGGAGCGATACGGTGGCCCCAACGTGACGATTTCGATCCGCACCGGCTCCGATGCGGTGGACATCGACGTTGTAGACGACGGTCCCGGCTTGCCCGAAGAGGAGTGGGAGTCGATCTTCGAGATCTACCACAGCGCCCACAAGGATCATCAGGAGTCGTTGGGGATCGGCCTGGCGGTTTCCCGTCAGCTAGCCGAATTGATGGACGGCACCCTCCACTACTCCTTCGAGAGTGGGTCAAGCGTGTTCCGCTTGCGATTGCCGACACAACCCCGGAGCTGATCTTGGCCTTGGGCGACGAGGCCTTCGCCAGCGTCCTGGATGCTGCCAAGTCGGGGGCCGAGTGGGCATGGTCATCGCTTTACCGCGAGTACTGGGGCCCGTTGGTGGGCTACCTGAGAAGCCGGGGAGCTGCCGAACCGGAGGACACCGCAAGCGAGGTGCTCCTGAAGATCGCGCGCAATGTCCACACCTTCGGTGGGAACGAGTCCTCCTTTCGATCCTGGGTCTTCGTCATCGCCCACCGGAGCCTCATCGACGACCATCGGCGATCGTCACGAAGACCGGAGACCACAGAGTGGCGAACCGACATCGGTGACGCCGGGGGTGATGTCGAAGAGGAGGCGATGGACCACTTGGCCACAGCTGAGCTCCTCGAAGCCCTTCAGTCACTCACAGAGACCCAACGTGATGTGCTCGCGCTTCGACTGGTCGCCGGGTTGACGGTCGATCAGGTCGCCGAAGTAGTCGGAAAGCGACCCGGAGCGGTCAAGGCCTTGCAGAGACGGGCTCTGGCCTCCCTGCAGAAGGTGATCGACGTGTCGGGGGTAACCCTGTGAGCCACTACAGCGTTTACGAAGATGACATGCTGAACAAGCGGTTTCCCGACGCCGAGATGGAGCGTCTGCTCACCGGGCAGCCACCGGAAAATCCCGAACTGGCCCTGCTCGGCAACGTTCTCGCGGCCGTCCATGTGATCGAGCCAACTGCGCCGAGTGACGAGCGCGTGGCCGAGTTCGCATCCAGGGCCGCGGCACTCACCCGCGAGCACACACCGGAGACCAAGTCGGCCTCGAACCCGGTCCGTCGCCGGAGATCCCTGGCGACGCTCCAGGAGCGGCTGGCAGTCGTCGCAGTGGCGATGTTCGTGCTGGTTGGGATGTCGGGGCTCGCCGTCGCTGCCGATGCTGCCGCCCCGGGCGACGCCCTCTATGGGATCGACCGCGCCCTGGAGAGGATCGGGATCAATGACGGTGCCGCCGGAGAGAGGATCGCCGAGGCCGGCGCCCTTGCTAGTCGCGGCCAGGTCACCGAGGCGATCGGCCACGCCGCCTCGGCCATCGAAGACCCCACGAACGACGACGACGCCGCTACGTCCGTGTCACAGGCGGCCACCGCCCTACGCGAAGCGGCCGTGAGCGTCGAGAGCGGCAGCAACGAGACGGCTTCAGAAGAGGTCCGTGTGTCGGTCTCGGCCATGCTCTCCGAAATGGCGGAGCTGATGGGCGATCCTGAACTCGACGGCGCCGAGTTCGGGAGACGCGTCTCGGAGATGGCCCGCTCCATTGCAGATGGCCGTGACATCCACGAGGACATTGCCGAGGAGCCCGCCACGGGTCGGGTCGGCAACCCTGAAGATCGCGGAGAGGGCCGGCCCGACGACGCCGGTCCCCCCGATGACAGGCCCGGTGGTGGACCACCCGATGACACCCCCGGAGGTCCCCCGGACCGTACCGGTGGTGGATCGCCCGGAGGTGGCCCGCCGAGCAACGCTCCCGGCGAGGGTGGTCCGCCGGCAGGCTCGGGCCGGCCATAGATCAGCCCGTCGAGGTCACAGAGATCTCCCTGGCCAGTCTGGCTGCATCCATCGCCAGACTGGCAACCCCCACACCTCGATAGCCCCACCCGGTGACGTAGACGCCGGGGCGAGCACGCAACCACGCGTCGACTTCTCCAAGCCAGGCCCGATGCCCCACCTCGTATTGAGGGATGCCGTCGAGATGGCGGACCACGATCCCGACCTCGGGCTCCAGTTCGCTCGAGAGGATTCTGGAGACCTCCTCCTCTACGACTGAGACCACCGATTCGTCGTCGCCGTCGGGGACACGGCCTCCGGCACCCCCGACGATCACCTTGGCCAGCCACGAGCCCTCTGGGGCCCGCCAAGGTGCATACGAAGACTCGAAGAGCACACCTCTCGTGGCGAGGCCCTCGTCAGGCCCCACAAGCAGGCCGAAGCCCTCGGGAAGCGGTGCGCCCCTCCCCCCGAGCCCGACGACCAACACCGGCTCCGGCCGGCCATGTCGTGCTCGCGAGCACCGCGTGTCGTCTTGCGCCACGGTGTGCTCGCGAGCAGAGCGAGCGAGCACGGCACCGCCCCCGAAATCCTCACCCAACAACTCCGAGGCTGTCTCGGGGCGGACTGCGAGCACCACTACATCGGCCGTGATGGTGTCGGGCCCGGACACCTCCCACCTCCCACCTACCCGACTCACCGCATCGACGGCGAAGCCCCCACGAAACCGGCCGTCCAGAGAGCGGGCGAGAGACTCTGCAAGGGCCGTCATCCCCCCGACAGGGATGTGGGGACCGGGGCGCGTCTGGGCCGAACGCGCCCGTCTCGCCCGGAGCCCGCCCAGAATCAAGGAGCCGTGCTCGCGCTCCAGGGCCTCGAGGAGGGGGAATGCCGACACTGCGGAGAGCCGCTCGGGGTCACCCGCGTAGACACCGCTCGCCATGAGCCAGGCGATCATGTTGCCTGCTCCCGCACCGAATCGGCGGCGGAGAAAGGCGGCCAGAGACTCCTCCGACGCGTCCGCAGCCCGCCGACCTCGCACTGGCTCGGCCAGAGCGCTCGCCTTCGCCCCTAGCGACACCAATGGGGCGAGAAGGGCGGATGGCCCGGGGCGAAGCGGAACGAGACGCCCATCGACGAACACATGTCGTACCGATGCGCCTCGGGCTGGCACCACATCGATGTCGCAACGCTCCAAGATCGGGCTCAGGACCGGATGCGGGAGTGAGAAAGATCCGGCTGCCGGCTCCAGGGAGTATCCGTCCTCGACGATCGTCCGGGTGATCCCACCGGGGTGCTCAGCGGCATCGACCACCACGACGTCGTCGACTCCTGCCGCCACGAGCTCTGAAGCGGTGAAGAGCCCGGCCAGCCCTCCACCCACCACGACGACCCTCAAGAGCGCACGGCCTCCACGAGCACCGACACGTGTTCGGGTGGCGTGCGGCGGTCGATCCCGTGGCCGAGGTTGACGATGTGCCCGGGACGACCTCCCACCCTCGTTAGGAGATCTTTCACATCGCGCCGAATGGTGTCCGGATCGGTGCGAAGCACGGCGGGGTCGAGGTTGCCCTGGATGGCGTGGCCGGGGAGGCTGTTGAAGGCATCTTCGATGGGGATTCGCCAGTCGACCCCATAGCCAGTGGCGCCAACGCCGGCTTGGAGATCGAGTGTGTGACCTGCCCCCGGAGCGAAGTAGATGGTCGGCACGCTCAGGCCCTCCAGACTCTCCCGGGCAGGGGGCACGGCGAGTTCGTTGTAGAGGTGCCGATCGAGCAGACCGGCCCATGTGTCGAAGAGTTGGACGACGTCCGCTCCGGCCTCGGCTTGGAGACTCAGGTAACCGTTCATGGCGCGGGCCAACTTCGAGAGGGCTTCGGCGGCGGCTCCCGGGTCGGAGCGGAGGGCAGCGCGCAGCGACATGAAGTCCTTGGCCCCCCCTCCTTCCAACAAGTAGGCCAGGAGGGTCACCGGCGCACCGGCGAAACCGATGACAGACGTGTGCTCCGGGACCTCCTCCTTTACCATCCGGACCGTCTCGCCGACATGAGCTATCCGGTCCGGCGCCAATTCGGGGAGGTTGGCCACATCACGAAGCGCCCAAGGCTCGAGCTTGGGCCCCGGGTCGAAGGTCATCTCCACCCCCATGGCCTCGAGCGGGGTCATGATGTCGGCGAAGATCACGGCACCGTCCATGTCGAAACGGCGGATCGGCTGCATCGTCACCTCGGCTGCGAGGGCCGGCGTGGTGACCACTTCCTGAAACCCGTGACGTGACCTCACCTCGCGGTACTCGGGGAGGTAGCGCCCCGCTTGACGCATCACCCACACCGGTGGCGGCGACACCGGTTCGCCGGCGAGGGCGGCGAGCAAACGCTGGGTCACGCCACCTCCTCGATCGCGGCCACCAGCGACGTCGTGGCTTCGGCCATGACCTCCTGGTGGGCGACCATCAAGAACAAGGCCTCGAACGGGGAAGGGGGAAGCAGGACCCCGCGCTGGTAGGCGGCGCGGAAGAAGCGGGCAAACCGGTCACGGTCGACGGTGGCGGCGTCGTCCCAGGAAGTCACCTGGGGGGGACCGAAGAACAGTGTGAGCATCGCGCCGGCTCGCTGCACGCAACCCTCGATCCCGGCAGCCGCGAGGGCCTCGACCAATTGGGTCTCCAGTGAGCTCCCCATGGTTTCGAGCGAGTCGTAGACACCCGGGTTGTCGGCCAGATGACGGAGGGTGGCCAGCCCAGCGGCCATCGCCAGTGGGTTGCCGGCCAATGTCCCCGCCTGATAGACGGGCCCATCGGGCGACACCTGTCGCATGAGGTCCTCACGCCCGCCATATGCGGCCGCCGGTGTGCCCCCTGCGACGATCTTGCCGAGACAGGTGAGATCTGGCTCGACCCCATATCGCACCTGTGCCCCGCCAGGCCCAACCCTGAACCCGGTCATGACCTCGTCGAAGATGAGGAGCGAGTCGTGGCGGTCGCAGATGGCGCGAAGACCCTCGAGGAACCCGGCTTGGGGTGGGACCACTCCCATGTTGCCGGCGACCGGCTCGACGATCACCGCCGCTATCGAGCCGCCGGCGAAGGCGGACTCCACCGATTCGAGGTCGTTGAACCTGGCGACGTGGGTATCGGCGACCGTGGCGGCAGGCACCCCGGGGCTGTCTGGCTCCCCAAGCGTGGCCGCGCCACTTCCCGCCTTCACCAAGAACGGGTCGGCGTGGCCGTGGTAGCAACCCTCGAACTTGACGACACCAGGCCGGCCAGTGGCGGCGCGAGCCACTCTCACCGCCGATGCGGTCGCCTCGGTGCCCGAGTTGACCATGCGAACCAGATCGATGGATGGGACCAAGTCAGTGATCAACTCGGCGAGCTCGACTTCGGGAGGGGTGGGCACGCCAAACGAGGTTCCGCGACGGGCCGCCTCGGCCACCGCTTCGACGACGGCTGGCTCGGCATGCCCCAGGATCAGAGCGCCCCAGGAAGCTATGAAGTCGATCAGGCTGTCGTCGTCCACCGTGTGGAGACGGGCACCGGAAGCATGGTCGACGAAGGGCGGGGTCGACCCGACGGACTTGAAAGCCCTCACAGGGGAGTTGACCCCTCCAGGCATCACCGCCACCGCGCGCTCGTACCAAATGGCGCTCGTCGTCATGGGATCACACCCCCGCGAGTGAGCGGGCGGCCCTCGTGGCGAAGTAGGTGAGGGTGACTCCGGCACCAGCTCGGGCGATGGCGGTGAGCGACTCCATCATCACCCGCTCGCCGTCGACCCAGCCGTTGGCAGCCGCGGCCTCGATCATCGAATACTCCCCCGACACCTGATAGGCGACCACCGGCACGTCGACCCGGGACCGGACGGCGCTGATCACGTCGAGGTACGGCCCCGCCGGCTTCACCATCACCATGTCGGCACCCTCGGCCAGGTCGAGAGACACCTCGACGAGCGCCTCGCGAACGTTGGGCGGGTCCATCTGATGGGTGCGCCGGTCCCCAAAAGCCGGGGCCGACTCAGCCGCCTCACGGAACGGGCCGTAATAGGCGCTGGCGTACTTCGCCGAGTACGCACAAATCGCCAGCTCCGCGTGCCCGCCTTCGTCTAGCTCGTCTCTGATGGCAGCCACCCGTCCGTCCATCATGTCCGAAGGGGCGATCACGTCGGCGCCGGCGTCGGCGTAGACCTGCGACGCCCGTGCAAGGAGTGGGAGGGTGCGGTCGTTGTCCACCGTCTCGCCGTCGAGGACCCCACAGTGACCGTGGCTGGTGTATTCGCAGAGACAGACGTCGGCCCACACCACCATGTCCTCCACCTGGGCCTTTATGGCGCGAATCGCCTCGGGGACCGGTCCGGTGGGATCCCACGCAGCGGAGCCGGACTCGTCTTTCGTCTCCGGGATCCCGAAGAGCATGACCCCGCCGACGCCTGCCGACGCCGCCTCCTTCACCACAGGGAGCAGTTCGTCGACCGAGAGCTGAGACTGGCCGGGCATCGACCCGATGGGCTTGGCCACGCCACGCCCGGGGACGACGAACCGAGGTAAGACGAACGAGGCCGGGTGCAGCCGGGTCTCGGCGACCTGGCGACGCAGTGCCTCGGTCCGTCGCAGACGACGGCTCCGACTGTCCGGGTACATGCTCAAACCCTGCTCCTATCTGCCAACTCTCCCGCGACCAACTCAACCAGCCGATGAAACGATGGGGTCTCCGGGACGACGTGTGGTGCTGCGCCCCAGTGGCCGAGCGCCTCTGCAGTGGTATGACCTATGGCCCCCACAACGAGGTCGTCGAGCGTGCGCGAGAGATGCCACCCTTCAACAGCCGTGGGTGAGCCGAAGACCACCGCGTCGACGTCGTCGAGGTCGGGGGCGACCGGTCTCGTCTCGTAGATGGGTTGGGCCGAAACCCGGGCACCGGAGTTCCGCAGTGTTTCGATGGTGGCCGGATCTGCCCCGGCCGCGTGGGGGAGCAAAACGTCCCTGTCGCGCACGGAATCGCCGAGTTCGGCAACGAGGTCGGCTCCACCGCCCGACCCCACGAAGGTAACCGACCCTCCGGCATCACGGGCGGCCGCGGCCGTGACCGCTCCCACCGCCACCACGTTCATCGCGGGCATGTCCCCGGCGGGCCAGAGCGCCTCGACGACCCGTGCCGAGGTGACGACGAGGAGGTCACAGGACGCCGCGGCTTCTCTGGTCGATTGGAGGACTGACTCCGGGGCCAAAATCACCTCGATGCAGGGAAGCGGCACCGGCTGCAACCCCCCCTCTCGCACCAACGGTTCCAGGGCTCGCGCACGATCGGGCGTGCTGGTGAGGGCGATACGCAGAGTCATAGGCCGAGACCCTTCTGTAGGGCGCTAGCCGCCGCGATTGGTGTGCCGGCAACCGCCTCGGCACGACGAGGCCCCGACCCGTCCTCGACGAAGCCGGTGACAGCGATCCCTGACGTGGTGGGCACGGCATAGGCACCGAGTGCGGCCCGGCAGCCGGCCCCGGTGAGCTCGAGTAGGGACCGCTCGGTCTCCACCGCGAGTCGTGTGGCGGGGTCGTCGATTGCTGCGAGGAGGTCGATCCGAGTGTCATCGGAGCGGATCTCCACAGCCAGAGCCGCTTGCGCGGGGGCGGGCACCATCTCCTCCAGTGAGAACCGATGCCCGATCTCAGCGGTCCTGCCTGTCCGCCGCAGCCCGGCCTCGGCGAGGACCACGGCATCGAACTGGCCTTCACGCGTCTTCTCCAGACGGGTCCCCACGTTCCCTCTGATCTCGGCGACCTCCACGTCGGGACGGAGCGCCCGTAGCTGGGCAGCGCGGCGCGGGCTGCCAGTACCCACCCGGGCCCCGGCCGGCAGGCTGTCCAGGTGGTGACCGCAGAGGACGTCCCACGGGACTTCCCTCTCGGGATAGAAGACGGCGAGACCGTCGGGGCCAGAGACGGGGAGGTCCTTGCACGAGTGGACGGCCACGTCGGCCGTTCCGTCGAGCACCGCTTGTTGCACCGCGCGCACGAAAGCGCCCACCTCCGTGAGTGTGGCTACCGGACTCACTGTGTCAGTGTCTCCGGTGGTGGTCACCTCGATCAGGGACACCGTGGTCCCGGGCTGCGTCTCCTCGATCCTCGCCGCCACCCATCGAGCCTGCGCCAAGGCCAAATCGGAGCCGCGAGTCGCGACCCGAAGCTCAGACATCCTCGACGCCGAATGCCTCTGCGATCACATCGATCGCCTCAGGTGCCCTATCGGCGGTCTTCAGGTAGCTGACCGGGCCCGCCAGGAGGGTCCTCGCCACGGTGTGCGCCGACTGTCGGAGCAACGCCTCGTCAGCCGTGTTGTGGAGACGGCCTGAAAAGCGACGGACCGTGGACTCGACGATGTCATCGGCCCCGGCCATCAACCCGCCGATCAAGGGACCCACCTCGTGATGGTCCCGGAAAGTTCGGTATGCCTCGGCAGCGGTCGTCTCCACGAGGACATCGGCGTCGTTGGAGCGGGGGCGGCGATCGGCCATCCTGGCGAGGTCATCGATGGCGACATAGGTGATGAGGTCGCCGACGGTCGGGCGGAAGTCAGGGGGCATCGCCATGTCGACGAGTAGGAGCGGGAATTCACGGTCTCTCACTGCAGCCGACAACTCGGCGTCGTCGACCAGCCGCCGCTTCGCCGAGGTCGCCGATATCACCGCCGGGTACTCGGCAATGACCCGGGGGGCATGGTCGAAGGCCAGCACCTCCACGCCTGGCCTCTCCGCCACCTTCTCGGGATGCCGCGCCACCACCGTGACCCGGGGTGGTGCCGGCAGCAACGACAGCCCATCGAGGACAGCTGTGGCCATGATCCCCGAGCCGAGGACTGCGACGCTCTCCGCGGTGCCCACCACCTGTGCGGCCACCGCAGCCATCGAGTTGTGTGGCGACCCGGGGAGGAGCTCCCGAGCCTGGCGACCGACTGCCACGGCACCTTCGAGGAGACGGGCGAACAACCCGTCGACCTGTCCTGAAGCTTCGGCCCCGATCAAGCTCTGTCGAAACTGGGTGAGTATCTCCTGCTCACCGAGGATCGGAGACTCCAGGCCGGCAGCGACCCGGTAGAGGTGTCTCACCGCTTCCTCGCCGGTCCACACTTGGGGTGGAGCGGGTACCTCACCGAAGAGGGAGGCGAGCAGACTCTCGAGACGGGAGACCGGACCGGCCACCGCCACCTCGACCCGGAGACAGGTCGAGAGGAGGAATCCCTCCTCAGGGTCCGGGCTGTCCAGGAGCCTTCGTGTGATCGCGGCGCGGGTCGGGCCGTCGTGTTGTGGGTAGGAAAAGCTTGCTGCGGAGAGCTCCAACGCCTCGTCCTGGGGAGGTGACCGCCGCGACCGTACCCACCCGCGGGACCGACACGGAGTCGGGAAAAAGCTCGAACCTAAGGTTCTACGACCCATATGTGGGACCAACCCGCTGATGTTCCCCGGCCAGTCGCCACGGTGGCCACGAAGATCAGCGGTTTGGTGCCATATCCGGGTCGTAGAACCTTAGGTTCGGGGATGGGGGGTCACACCCAGGAGCGGGGTTCGCCCAGCAGCAGGTCGAGGAGAGAGGCTTCGGGGGTATTGGGCGGGGGTTCGTGGGCGTAGACCCAGCGAGCACGTGGTGGAAGGGAGGCCAGGATCGACTCAGTCCTCCCTGAGGTCTCCAACCCGAATCGCGTGCCGCGGTCCCAGACCAGGTTGAACTCGGCGTAGCGGCCCCGTCGTATCTCCTGCCACTCCCGCTCAGGGTCCCCGAACGGAGCGCCGAGCCTTCTCTCCAGGATGGGCAGATAAGCCTGTTCCAGGCTGCGAGCGAGATCGGACTGGAATGCCCAAACCTCATCGAGTTGATCGGTGAGATGGTCGAAGAAGATGCCACCGACGCCACGCGCCTCACCACGATGCGGCAGGTGGAAATACTCGTCGCATTGACCCTTCCACAGCCCGTAGTCGGCCGTCTCGTGACGCCCGCAGACTTCGGCGAGGGCCCGATGGAAGTGACGGGCATCCTCCTCATATAGATAGTGCGGAGTCAGGTCTGCGCCCCCACCGAACCAAGCCACCGACTCGTCGGTCTCGAAGTAGCGGACGTTGGCGTGGAAGGTCGGAGCGTGCGGGTTGGACGGGTGGACGATCACCGACAGCCCGGTGGCGAAGAACTTCGACCCCGCTCCGGCGAGCCGCTCGGAGAGGCGGGGCGGAGTGTCTCCCTCGACTGCTGAGAAGTTGACCGCGGCCTTCTCGACGACCCCGTCTCCGGCGAGGATCCTGGTGATCCCTCCCCCGCCCCCAGGACGCTCCCATTCGTCGACATGGAAGGTCGAACTTCCGTCGACCCGCTCCAATGCGGCGCAGAGCGAGTCTTGGACCTCCCGATAGACCTGCTGGATCTCGCTCCGGTCAGGCATTGGGACGCCCCCTCGTTAGCGTCAGGCCGTGCCCAGGACCACGGCAGAGCTCACCGATCCCGAGCTGGAGTTCCTCAGCGAGCGGCACCTGGCCAGCCTGGCCACTCTGCGTGCCGACGGCTCCCCCCACGTCGTGGCCATCGCTTTCTCCTACGACCATGTTGCCGGGCTCGTCCGCATCATCAGCTCGGACGATACGCAGAAGGTGAGGAATGTCGAACGTGACCCGAGGGCCGTGGTGAGCCAGGTGGATGGGCCCCGCTGGCTCACACTCGAAGGCTCGGCAGAGGTCACCCGCGACGAAGAGCGCGTGCGCCTCGCCGTCACCGCATTCGAAGCCCGATACCGGCCGGTCCGGGAGAATCCACAACGAGTCGCTATCGAGATCCAGATCGAGCGGGTGGTGGGGCGCGCCTGACCTACCTCCCGGGAAGACGTCACTACTCCTCGAATGCGATCGGCCCTCAGAAACGGCAGGTCGTCGACGCAGATCCACATCCACCGCCCGTAACGATCCCGGAACGCTAGGTGGATACCGTTACTCGGGTTCCCCAACTCCAATAACAGGAAGAGAGATGCCGGGTCGCGCCATCGCCGTCGTCGTGTTTGCCCTGACAACCCTCGCCTACGCCGGCGGGTTGGTTCTCAGGGTCTTGGCCGGGGAGCCTTTCACCCTCAACGAGGCCCTCGTGCCCGTGCTCTACACATTCTCCACCGTCGGCTTTCTCATCGCACTGAATCGTCCAGGCAACGCCATCGCCTGGATTTGTCTCGGGATAGGCGCGGTCTGGGGACTCGAGACGGCCGGCTTCGGTCTAGTCGCATTCGGCCAGGCCAACCCTGGTTCCGTTCCCCGGCCAGACGTGTTCGCTTCCGTCGTCGCCCCCTTGTGGATTCCCGGGATCTTCACGATCGGGACCTTTCTCCTGCTCCTCTTTCCCGATGGTCGTCTCCCCTCGCCCAGGTGGCGATGGGTGGCCTGGGTCGCCGGTCTCGTGATCCTGACTTTGTACCCGCTCATGGTGCTCTCCGAGCGAGAGACATTCAGCTACGGGCGACCGGCCATCGAGAACCCACTTGCAAATGTGCTCGGCCCCTGGGTCGAGGAGGGCGGCTTGCTCGCCAGCTCCCTGGAGCTCGCAATTCTCCTCTCCTTGCTGATTGCCGCCACCGGTTCGATACTCGCTGTCATCCTCCGCTACCGCCGGTCGAAGGGTGAAGAGAGACAGCAGCTGAAGTGGCTTGCGACGGCGGGCACCGTCTCGGTGATCGTCTTCGCCGTCGCGATCTTCATGGCCGACGTGTTTGGAGACACCGTGGGGTTGGTTGCTGCCTTCACGTTCGTCCTGATCCCGGTGTCGATCGGCATAGCCGTGCTCCGCCACGGGCTGTACGACATCGATCGGCTGGTCTCCCGCACGGTCACCTACGCCGTGGTGATCCTCCTCCTCGCCACCGCCTACGCGTTGACCGCTCTGACCCTTGGTACGTTCGTCGGCCAAAACAACCCGGTGGCCGTGGCCGGCGCCACTCTCACCGCAGCGGCCCTCTTCAATCCCGTTCGTCGCCGCGTCCACACCTGGGTCGATCGCCAATTCAACCGAGCCCGATACGACGCCCAACTGGAGCTGGAGGCATTTGCCAAACGGCTCGGTGGCAGCTTCGACATCGACGTCGTGACCCGCGATCTCATGGGGGTCGTCTCCCGAACGGTCGGGCCTAGCGCCGCTACCACCTGGGTCAGGGGTCGCGACTGAAACCACCGGACCAGATCAGGTCGTCCTGACGAACGCCGTTAGGGCATTTGCACTATCTAGATAGTGGAATTTACGCTGACCTCTCCACATGAAAGGAAATGGAGTGAAAAGGAGCGTTGCGTTCCTCGCAGCAATCGCCATGTTGGCCGCCTGTGGCGGTGGCGACGGTGAGGCCACGACTACCACCGAGGCCACGGCAGACGCGACGACAACCGTCCCTGCCGAAACGACCACGTCCGAAGCCGCCGCACCGGAGACCACTGAGGCCCCAGCTGCCGAGGCCCTGGTGCTCTACTCGGGCCGCAACGAAGACTTCGTCGAGCCGGTGATCGAGGCCTTCACCGCCGAGACCGGCATCGAGGTCGAAGCCCGATATGCCGGGACCGGGGAGTTGGCCACCACGATCCTGGCCGAGGGTGCCGACACCCCGGCCGACGTCTTCTGGGCACAGGACCCCGCTTTCATCGGCGGCATCGCCAAAGAAGGTCTCCTCACCGAGTTGCCGGCCGACATCCTCGACCTGGTCGACGAGAGGTTCCGTGACGCCGACGGGCACTGGGTCGGGATCACAGCCCGCAGCCGCGTGTTCGTCTACAACACCGATCTCGTCGCCGAAGACGAGCTGCCGCCCACCGTGTGGGATCTCGTCGAGCCCGAGTGGAACGGTCGGTTCGGCGTCGCCCCGACCAACGGATCGTTCGTCGCGTTCGTCAGCGGGATGTTGCTCGCAGAAGGCGAGGACCGGACCCGGGAGTGGCTGGAGGGCATCGCCGCAAACGACCCCGTGATCTTCGACGGGAACGGCCCGATCGTCGATGCGACGGTGGCCGGAGACCTCGCCGGCGGGTTGGTGAACCACTACTACCTCCTGCAGCGGATCGCCGAGCTCGGAGAAGTGCCCGCGGCCAATCACTACTTCGGTGATGACGACCCGGGCGCGATGGTCATGGCGACCGGCGCCGGGATCCTCGTTTCGTCAGACCAGCCCGACGCGGCAGCCGATCTGATCGCTTACCTGTTGGCGGCAGAGAGCCAGGACCACTTCCTCGGCCTCTTCGAGTATCCGCTAATCGAGGGTGCCGGGTCGCCGGAGGGTCAGCCGACCCTCGACGAGTTGCCGGTGTTCGACATCAGCCTCACCGACACGGCGGACACACTGGAGCCGGCCCTGACCCTCATTTCGGAGTCGGGCTTGAACTGATGACATGACGGCGATCGCCCCGCCCCGGGGCACCCGAACCGAGCGCAAGCCCTCCCCCGACGGGGGGAGGGCTCCGTTCGCGTTGTGGGCCTTCGGCCTGCTTGCCGTGGTGCCGGCGGTCGCACCTATCGCTTATCTCCTCTGGAGCGTGGTCCGAGCAGGTGCCACCGACACCAGCGGCATCTCGGCCACCCGGCTCCTGGAGTTGTTCTTCTCCACCGCGATCCTGGTCGTAGCCGTCACTGCGACAACGGCGGTCCTGGGAACTGCCACGGCGTGGCTCACGACGCGAACCGACCTCCGTGGCCGCCGGATGTGGTCGACACTGGCGACGCTGCCCCTGGTCGTCCCCTCCTACGTGGGAGCCCTTGCCATGCTGGGCAGCTCGGGAAACAGTGGTCTCATGACCGAGATCCTCCGGTCGGTCGGCCTGCCCGGGCTCCCCGTCTTCACCGGCTTCTGGGCTGCATGGGGAGCACTCAGCCTGTGGAACTTCTCTTATGTCCATCTCCTCGCCGTGCCGGCGATGCGTCGCATGGACCCCGGTCTGGAGGAAGCGGCAAGGGGCCTCGGCGCCTCCCGGTGGAAGACAGTTCGCACCGTGGTCCTACCCCAACTCCGCCCGGCCCTGCTCAGCGGATCGCTTCTGGTCTCCCTCTATGTGCTCTCCGACTTTGGAGCAGTGTCCCTCCTCCGATACGAGACTTTCACCAGGGCGATCTACGCCCAGTTCAGGGGTCGTCTCGACGTGACGCCAGCTCTCTTCCTCTCGGGCATACTGATCCTCGTGGCTCTCGTGCTCGTCTGGGCCGAGCAGCGGAGCAGAGGCAGGGCGAACCTGGCTGCCAGACGCCCGACGCGGGCACCGGAGACCATCCACTTGCGCGGGCTCCCACGACTCAGCGCCTACGGGTTCCTCGGCGCCATCGTTGTCGGTGCCTTGGTGCTCCCCCTCCTCACACTGGTCTGGTGGACCGCTCGCGGCCTGTCTCTAGGAAACACGGTCGACACGGTGGTGCCCGAGCTGCTCAGATCGGCGTCGGTGTCGGGAGTTGCAGCAGTCGTCACCGTGGTCACCGCGATCCCACTGGCCATCCTGACCGTGCGACACGCCGGGCGAGCCACCCGGGCGCTGGAATCGGTGACCTGGTCGGCGTACTCGCTCCCCCACCTGGCCGTGGGCCTGGGCTTCCTCGTGCTGGCGATTCGCTTTGTGCCTGCTCTGTACCAGTCGGTCCCCCTCCTG
>Ga0307505_10001593_pt1 | contig 17720 bp, 18 predicted proteins | sample 23_S_MG_FD_202183 | JGI IMG/M metagenome (GOLD analysis project Ga0307505, IMG submission 202183) | Soil microbial communities from Populus trichocarpa stands in riparian zone in the Pacific Northwest, United States - 23_S | ecosystem: Environmental > Terrestrial > Soil > Riparian zone > Trees...
CCACCGAAGATCTGTCCGGAGATGCCCCAGACGGCGAAGCTGAGCACGAGCAGGATCAGGAGCAGCTTGGCAACCCAGGTTCCGGCTGCATTTCTGAGTGCTGTGAGCATTATCGGTCCCGCTTACCCTTAAAACCCTGCCATCGACGTCGCGTCGGCTGCACCGCAGCCGATTTGGGCCAGCCCTACAAGGGGCGCAGCCTCCAACCCGGTGCCATAACAGGCGCCAGCCCGCGAGTGGAACGGCAATACCGTCCTTCCTCGGCGGTGTCGATTGCTTTGTGCCTTGATTTTGCTAGGACAGCCCGAGTCATCGGCATGTCTGGCCGCATATTGGCGCGGCATTGTGGCGGAGGCTGGTTGCGAGTGCCACGATGGCGAGAGGAGATCGGAACATGACCACCGGCATCAGGCCGCTTGTTGCAGGCAACTGGAAGATGAACGGAACCAGCGCCTCGCTGCCGGAACTGGTGGCGATCGGCAACGGGTTCATGCGCGGACTGGAAACCGCCGTCGACGCGCTCGTATGCGTTCCTGGAACGCTGATGTGGCGGGCGGCCGAGATATTGCACCGGACGCCGGTGATGGCGGGAGGCCAAGACTGCCACGCGGAGGCGAATGGCGCCCATACCGGCGACACCGCGGCTGAAATGCTGAAGGATGCAGGTGCCTCGCATGTCATCGTTGGCCATTCGGAAAGGCGCACCGATCACGGCGAGACCGACGCCATCGTGCAGGCCAAGGCGCTGGCTGCGTGGCGCGCCGGGCTGACCGCAATCGTCTGCGTCGGCGAGACGCGCGCCGAGCGCGAGGCCGGGCGCGCGCTCGACGTGCTTTCGCGCCAGATCGCAGGCTCGGTGCCGCCAAGTGCCACCCATACCGGCGTGATCGTCGCATACGAGCCGGTCTGGGCGATCGGCACCGGCCTGACGCCCAGCGTCGATGATGTTGCGGAGGCGCATGCCCACATCAGAGCGGAACTCGGCCGGTTGATCGGCGATGAGGCGGCCCGTATGCGCATTCTCTATGGCGGCTCGGTAAAGCCGTCGAACGCGACCGAGTTGCTTTCGGTGGCCAACGTCAACGGAGCGCTGGTTGGCGGCGCCAGCCTCAAGGCGTCCGATTTCCTCGCAATCGCCGAGGCGTATGAAAAGATCTAGTCGCCGGCGAGCAATGGCGCCGGCCTTTCAAAGGCCGCTTTGGCAAGGCTCAGCCGGAAAATCTGCCGTGCTGGCCTTTTTTGGGCCGGCCTTGCGGCCCATATGGCTTGGAATGTGAAACAAAGGCGTGTATTGAGCCGCGTCTTCGACGCCGCCCGTTCGGCCGGCCAGTCATTCGGAAAAGCCCATGCAGACCATTCTCATCGTCATCCATCTCATGGTCGTCATCGCCCTGGTGGGCGTTGTGCTGCTGCAGCGCTCTGAAGGCGGCGGACTTGGGATCGGCGGCGGATCGGGCTTCATGACCGCGCGCGGCGCGGCCAATGTGCTGACGCGCACAACGGCAATGCTGGCGGCGGCTTTCTTCGCCACGTCGCTGGCACTGTCGATTCATGCCCGCTATGGCGAGCGCCCTATCGACATTCTCGACAGGATGCCCGGGCAGGGACAGGAAGTTCCGCCAAGCGGTGGCGGTGGCGTTCTCGACCAGCTTGGCGGCAGCGGCTCCACGCCTCCCTCGGACGCGCCAGCCGAACCGGCGCAGCCGCAGGTGCCAAGCGGCCAATAAGGCGCCTAGCGCGTTACCAGTACCGAGCAGAGCGCGTGGCGCACCACGCGGCTGGCGGTAGATCCGATGAAATAGTCCTGCAGGCCCGGCCTGTGCGAGCCGACTATGATCAGGTCGGCGTCCTGCTCCTGGGCCAACTCCAGAATCTCGTTCGCCGGGTGGCCGGTGCGAACTTCGACATGCGCGTCGATGCCGGCATCGGACGCGATCGTGCGTAACTTATCCGCAGCATCATGTCGCGATGCATCGAGGAGACCCGCGGGAAGCTCGTTGGCTATATGGCCTGGTATCGGCTCGACGACATTGACGAGCACGATCCTTGCCCCGCTGTCGCGCAGTATCAGCGCGCGGGCAAGGATATCACGACCCTTCTGCTCCTGAGACAAGTCGACCGGAACGATTATGGTACGATACATGGCTTTCTCCCTTGGGGTTCGTGGGTTGCGATGTCTACTCCTACCTTCCTATGCGGCAGGCTCTTTGCGTTTGATCAAGCTGGCACATCGGCTCGGGAAAACCATTCCTTTCTGCATTTTCCGCTGGCGGAATCATCTTCGGGGGGCTAAGCGACGACTCCCATGGCGCGATATGTTTTCATAACCGGCGGCGTGGTTTCCTCACTCGGCAAAGGCATCGCCGCAGCGGCTCTCGGAGCCCTCCTGCAGGCCCGTGGCTACCGTGTGCGGATCCGCAAGCTGGATCCCTATCTCAACGTCGATCCGGGCACGATGAGCCCGTATCAGCACGGCGAGGTGTTCGTAACCGACGACGGCGCGGAGACGGACCTCGACCTTGGCCACTACGAGCGCTTCACTGGGCGCTCGGCCAACCAGAGCGACAACATCACCACCGGTCGCATCTACAAGAACATCATCGACCGCGAACGGCGCGGCGATTATCTCGGTGCGACTGTGCAGGTGATCCCGCACGTCACGGATGAAATCAAGAATTTCATTCTCGACGGCAACGACGACTACGATTTCGTGCTTTGCGAGATCGGCGGCACGGTCGGCGATATCGAGGCGATGCCTTTCCTGGAGGCGATCCGCCAGGTGGGCAACGACCTGCCGCGCGGCCAATGCGTGTACATTCACCTGACGCTGATGCCGTGGATACCGGCAGCCGGCGAACTGAAGACCAAGCCGACCCAGCATTCTGTGAAGGAACTGCGCTCGATCGGCATCGCGCCTGATATCCTGCTCGTGCGAGCCGACAGGCACATTCCCAGGGAAGAGCGCCGCAAGCTGTCGCTGTTTTGCAACGTGCGCGAATCGGCGGTCATCCAGGCGCTCGACGTGGCACACATCTACGACGTGCCGATGGCCTATCACAAGGAAGGCCTCGACGGCGAAGTGCTCGCTGCCTTCGGTATTGACCCGGCTCCCAAGCCGCGCATGGAGCGCTGGCAGGAGATCGCCGACCGCATCCACAATCCCGAGGGCGAAGTCACCATTGCCATCGTCGGCAAGTACACCGGGCTCAAGGACGCCTACAAATCGCTGATCGAGGCGCTGTCGCATGGCGGCATGGCCAATCGCGTGCGCGTCAAGCTGGAGTGGATCGAGAGCGAGATCTTCGAACAGGAGGACCCGGCTCCGTTCCTGGAGAAGGTGCACGGCATCCTGGTTCCCGGCGGATTCGGAGAGCGCGGCTCCGAAGGCAAGATCCTGGCGGCGAAATTCGCGCGTGAGCGCAAGGTACCCTATTTCGGCATCTGTTTCGGCATGCAGATGGCGTGTATCGAGGCTGCCCGTTCGCTGGCCGGCATCGAAAACGCCTCGTCGACCGAATTCGGCGCGACGGCGGAGCCGGTCGTCGGCCTGATGACCGAATGGCTGAAGGGCAACATGCTCGAGAAGCGCAAGGCCTCAGGCGACCTCGGCGGCACCATGCGGCTCGGCGCCTATGATAGCCGGCTGGGCACGGGAACGAAGATCGCCGGCATCTATGGCAGCACACAGATCTCCGAGCGCCACCGTCACCGCTACGAGGTCAACGTCGACTACAAGGAGCGGCTGGAGGAGTGCGGACTTGTCTTCGCAGGCATGTCGCCCGACGGCGTGCTGCCGGAGACGGTCGAGTATGCGGACCATCCCTGGTTCATCGGCGTGCAGTACCATCCCGAGCTGAAGTCGAAGCCGTTCGAGCCGCATCCGCTGTTCGCCTCGTTCATCAATGCCGCGATGGAGCAGAGCCGACTGGTATAGGTGCTCGCGCCTGGCGGCCGGGCCTGATACGATAGCCGCCATGCGAAGCCTTCTGCATGGGGCTGTCCTTGGCGCCGCGCTTGTCGCAGCAACGTATGCCGGCGCTTTCGTCATCATCCCGGAAGGGCGCGCGCCGGACCGCTACGCCGTCTTCATCGAATCGTCACTTGGCGAGCGCGTTCCGCTCGATCTTCTGCCATCCTCCTACGCGAGGCTGGGCAGCAATGCGTGGGTAGACGCCGGCCTCTGGTTCGGCTGGTCCTATTTTCGCAGCCAGGAAAAGGGTCGCGCCTGGATCGTTTTCGATCGGCACGGCCGCGCGAACATGACTATCGACTTTCTTTCCGACGAACTGGCGGATGGCGACACTCTTGGCGTTGCCGTGGCGCTGATCGACCATCATGACGAGCCGATTGTAACCGTATTCGCCTCGGCGCGGGTTGAAGGCGACCGCTTCGAGGGGGGCGACAGGATGCACCGCTCGACCGTCTCGCTCGACCCGCCCGAGGGCGGATGGGATGCGGTCTCGGGCTTCGTCTTCCTGACGCCGAAATATTACGGGATGCGCAACCTGGATAAGGATGGGGTGTCGCAGGCGATGCGCAGGGCGGCGACGCGCGCCGCGGGTGGTGGCGGCGCCGAAGTCTGGGCGACTGCAGCCGACGACTAAGCCGACGTCAGGGAGAGGAGCGAAGCTACTCCAAACACTGTTCAAGGCCGGCCTGATCGGCTAGGACCCAGCCCGGAAACGCGCGGCGCATGCCGGTAACGGTCGGACGCTGCGCCTCAATTCGGGAATCAATCATGACAGCCCCCAATGCCTCCGTCAGCGCGGGCAGCGTCCGCTTCGCCAACGATGCGCCGCTGGCGCTGATTGCCGGCCCCTGCCAGCTCGAAACCCGCCAGCATGCCTTCGACATGGCCGGTGCGCTCAAGGAAATGTGCGCGAAGGCGGGCGTCGGGCTCGTCTACAAGACCTCGTTTGACAAGGCCAACCGCACCTCGCTTTCGGGCAGGCGGGGCGCCGGTCTCGAGGCCGCGCTGCCGATCTTCGCCGACCTGCGTCGCGACCTCGACCTGCCGATGCTGACCGACGTGCATACCGAGGAGCAGTGCGCGCTGGTGGCGGAGGCGGTCGATATCCTCCAGATCCCGGCTTTTCTCTGCCGGCAGACCGACCTGCTGATCGCAGCGGCGAACACCGGCAAGATCGTCAACGTCAAGAAGGGCCAGTTTCTCGCTCCGTGGGACATGAAGAACGTGGTGGCGAAGGTTACCGGTTCGGGCAACGGCAATGTGCTGGTGACCGAGCGCGGCGCCTCTTTCGGATACAACACGCTCGTCTCCGACATGCGCTCCCTGCCGATCATGGCGGAAACGGGCGCGCCGGTGATCTTCGACGCCACCCATTCGGTGCAGCAACCGGGCGGGCAGGGCGGATCGACAGGTGGGGAGCGACGCTTCGTCGAGACGCTGTCGCGCGCGGCGGTGGCCGTCGGCATCGCCGGCCTGTTCATCGAAACCCATCAGGACCCCGACAACGCGCCTTCGGACGGCCCCAACATGGTGCCTCTAAGGGACATGCCGCGCCTGATAGAACGGCTGATGGAGTTCGACCGGGTCGCCAAGTCAGCCTAGCCAACTTCGCCTTGCGCTCTGGAACTTCGCCGCCCTGTCCTCATTGAGAGTGCACAGGGCGGCGAAACCCAAGGAGCATCAAATGGCTACCGCAACAGGACATACCGAAGCTATCCAGGCCTCCCGCGTCATCGGGACCGACGTCTACAATACCGAGGGCCGCCATATCGGCACGATCGAGGACGTCATGCTGGACAAGCTGAACAACTCGATCATGTTCGCCGTCATCGGCTTTGGCGGTTTTCTCGGCATCGGCGAAAAGTATCACGCGATTCCGTGGTCAAGCCTCGATTACGAGCCGTCGCGCGGCGGCTATGTCGTGCCCTTCTCCAAGGAGCAACTCGAGGCAGCGCCTGTCTATGACATAAGCGACCTGACCAGCGGCGACGGCACCACGGCCCGCGACGCCTCCTACAGCTATTATCGCGTGCCTCCGTATTGGATTTGACGCGATCGAGGCGGTCCACCGCAGCCACGTCGCTCTATCGCGCAGGGCCAGGGCCGATCGGCTCTGGCCTTTTGGCATTCTGCCCCTGAAGCCTTAGTGATCATGGCAGCGGAGAAGACGAATGACGGGCCTCCTCGCCATTGCCGGGCACGGCGTGTCGTGGGTCGAAGGCGAGCCGCCAAAGCGGCAACGAGCGGCCCCGCATCGGAAAAGTCCGCGGAGCAGGAAGTACGCAAATTTCGATACGGTGGCGGGGGGCGACGGCCGTTAACCCCTCCACCGACCACCTGAAACCACCGATGTCCTCTTGCCAGGTTGGGCGCGCTATGCTCTGTTTCCGTGATATTAGAATTGGGGCGCGAGTAATGATGAGGACAAGAATTCTAGTTATTCTTGGAGCAACAAGTATTATCCAATTTTTTGTGATGTCTGCCATCGCTCAATCATCGCAAACCAGAGACGGTTTCCGTTGCTCGCTAAAAGTCAGCCAGTTTGAGAAAAGGCCGGTGGTTTGGGGCGACAGGAACATCAGGTTTTATGCAAGCCATTGGATAGAGGCACCATACGGTGTTGATCTCGGCAGCCCACAATTCAAAGGTGTTCCTCCTCAATTGGGTTCGTTGAAGGGGAAAGTGGTGCGCAACTTTGTTGAAGCCCAAGCTCTCTGCAAGGCGCTTATGGAGAACGCGGTGAGGGCCACCGGTGCGAGGCAGTCAACCAACTCAGTTAAGCGACAGAAGTTTCAACGTTAGACCACCTTGGGGGTCGTTGGATTCTGCGCGATGGCATCGACGGTCGCCATCGCGCCGCCGATTGCCTGTGGCGGGTGCTTTCGCTAAGAGGGCGCCGACGCGACCTCTTGCCCGAAGGGAACCCCACATGACCGCAATCATCGACATCATCGGACGCGAAATCCTGGACAGCCGCGGCAATCCGACCGTCGAGGTCGATGTGGTGCTTGAGGACGGCTCGATGGGACGCGCGGCGGTACCTTCCGGCGCGTCCACCGGCGCTCACGAGGCGGTCGAGCTGCGCGACGGCGGCTCGCGCTACCTCGGCAAGGGCGTGCAGAGCGCTGTCGATGCCGTCAACGGCGAGATATTCGAGGCGGTCGGCGGGCTGGAAGCCGAGAACCAGATGCATCTTGACGCTACGATGATCGAGCTGGACGGCACGCCGAACAAGAGCAGGCTGGGCGCGAACGCGATCCTGGGCGTATCGCTCGCCGTCGCCCGCGCCGCGGCCGAATCGGCCGGCCTGCCGCTTTACCGCTATGTCGGCGGCGCCTCGGCGCATGTGCTTCCCGTGCCGATGATGAACATCATCAATGGCGGCGCGCATGCCGACAATCCGATCGACTTTCAGGAATTCATGATCATGCCGGTCGGCGCGGACACCTTCCGCGAGGGGCTGCGTTGGGGCGCCGAAATCTTCCACACGCTGAAGAAGGGCCTTAAGCAGGCCGGCCACAACACCAATGTCGGCGACGAGGGCGGCTTCGCGCCGAACCTGAAGAGCGCCCCGATCGCGCTCGACTTCGTCATGCAGTCGATCGAGAAGGCCGGCTTCAAACCGGGCGAGGACGTAGCCATCGCACTCGACTGCGCAGCGACCGAGTTCTTCAAGGACGGCGCCTACGCCTACGAAGGCGAGAAGAAGACCCGCGATCCGAAGGCGCAGGCCAAGTATCTTGCGAAACTGGCGGCGGATTACCCGATCATCTCGATCGAGGACGGCATGGCGGAGGACGACTGGGAAGGCTGGAAGACGCTGACCGACCTGATCGGCGGCAAAGTGCAGCTTGTCGGCGACGATCTTTTCGTCACCAACACCGCTCGGCTCAAGGACGGCATCCGTATGGGCGTGGCCAACTCCATTCTCGTCAAGGTCAACCAGATCGGCACGCTGACCGAGACGCTGGATGCAGTCGAGACCGCCCATAAGGCAGCCTATACGGCGGTGATGTCGCACCGCTCCGGCGAAACCGAAGACTCGACCATCGCCGATCTCGCGGTCGCCACCAATTGCGGACAGATCAAGACCGGGTCGCTTTCGCGCTCCGACCGCATGGCGAAGTACAACCAGCTGCTGCGCATCGAGGAAGAGCTGGGCCGCTCGGCGCGCTACGCAGGCAGGGACGTGCTGAAAGGCTAGCCTGTCGGACATCAGAGCCGGCTTGCGCGAAAGGGGGCGGTAACGCCCCCTTAAGCATGTGCGTGTCAAATGCGACCTGGTTGGTAATTGCGTCGCATGTGGACACGTCAGCACAAGAAGAGAAACACCGGCGCGTTGATCGTTCCCGCGATCGCGATCGTCGTGCTTTCCTATTTCGGCTTTCACGCCTTCCAGGGCGAATACGGCATTTATTCGAAGTACCGTCTCGAGGAGCGCGTCGCCGCGCTTGAAACGAGGCTGCAGACGGTGCAGGCCGAGCGGTCCCTGCTCGACCAGCGCGTCCAGCTTCTGCATGACGGAACGCTGGAGCGCGACATGCTCGACGAGCATGCCCGCCGCGCGCTCAACATGGCGCTGCCGGACGAGGTGATCATCATGAGGCCTCGCGCCGGGAATTAACCGAACACCGGTTAATCGTATGAATTTATAACGATTAGAGTTGCTTAGCGGCATGCCAGCCATGCGTTTTTCCACATGGCGGAAGTGTGGCACGCATGCTAGCCTTCGTTCAATTTCGGTGGGACACGAACCTTCCGAGACTTAGGGAAGAGACGCGAACAGGGAGCGACCCCATGGCGACTGCCGCCAGAAAGTCGTCCGCCAGGTCCAAGGCGGACGCTAAGACCCAGCCTGCCGTAAAGGCGCAGTCAGCGCTCAAGGCGCCGGCGCCGGCAAAGTTCACCAAAGAGCAGGAACTCAAGGCCTATCGGGACATGCTCCTGATCCGCCGTTTCGAGGAGAAGGCGGGCCAGCTCTACGGCATGGGGTTCATCGGCGGCTTCTGCCATCTCTATATCGGCCAGGAAGCGGTGGTCACCGGCATGTCGATGGCGCTGATCGAGGGCGACCAGATGATCACCGCCTACCGCGACCACGGCCACATGCTCGCCATGGACATGAGCCCGCGCGGCGTGATGGCCGAACTCACGGGTCGCCGGGGAGGCTACTCCAAGGGTAAGGGCGGCTCCATGCACATGTTCTCCAAGGAGAAGAACTTCTACGGAGGCCACGGCATCGTCGGCGCGCAGGTGTCTCTGGGCACCGGGCTCGCCTTTGCCAATAAATATCGCGGCAACGAGAATGTCTCGCTGACCTATTTCGGCGATGGCGCGGCCAACCAGGGCCAGGTCTATGAAAGCTTCAACATGGCCTCGCTGTGGAAGCTGCCGGTGATCTACATCATCGAGAACAACCGCTACGCCATGGGCACCGCCGTGGCGCGCTCGTCGGCGGAGACCGACTTCTCGCAGCGCGGCGTCTCTTTCCGCATTCCTGGCATCCAGGTGGACGGCATGGATGTGCGCGCCGTGAAGGCCGCGGCCGAGATGGCGCTCAAGTGGTGCCGCGAGGGCAACGGGCCGATCATCCTGGAGATGCAGACCTACCGCTACCGCGGCCACTCCATGTCCGATCCGGCAAAGTACCGCTCCAAGGACGAAGTGCAGAAGATGCGCTCCGAGCACGATCCGATCGAGCAGGTGCGGGCCCGACTGCTGGACCAGAAATGGGCCAGCGAGGACGAGTTGAAGGCGATGGACAAGGAAGTGCGCGACATCGTCGCCGACTCGGCCGAGTTCGCGCAGACCGATCCCGAGCCCGATCCGTCAGAGCTCTATACCGACGTCTACGTGGAAGTCTGAGGCGCGTGATGCCGGCGAACCAATCGGGTCCTGCCGCAGACGAGCCTCCTTTCCAGTCCGTTTCGGCGGCGCCTGCCGTCGCACCCCATCCCGACGCAGCCGCAGCCGGCTGAACACGCGGAGACAACCATGCCGATCGAAATTCTGATGCCCGCGCTCTCGCCGACCATGGAAGAGGGCAACCTGTCGAAATGGGTCAAGAAGGAGGGTGACAAGGTCGCCCCCGGTGACGTGATCGCCGAAATCGAGACCGACAAGGCGACCATGGAGGTCGAGGCGGTCGACGAGGGCACGCTGGGCAAGATACTCATCGCCGAAGGCACCGAGGGCGTGAAGGTCAATACGCCGATCGCCGTGCTGCTTCAGGACGGGGAAAGCGCCGGTGCGGTGTCTTCGCCGGGCAGCAAGGGCAGCGGCGGCGAAGCGCCACCCAAGAGCGAAGCGAAGCTGGCGCAGGACGGCGAGGCTGCGCCGCTGATCAAGGCCGACCCGGCCAAGGACGATGCGAAGGCTAGCGTGCCGGCAGCGCCAAAGGCGCAGGTTGCAGCCGATCCTGACATTCCGGCGGGCACTGAAATGGTGCCGACGACGGTGCGCGAGGCGCTGCGCGACGCGATGGCCGAGGAAATGCGCCGCGACGACAATGTCTTCGTCATGGGCGAGGAGGTGGCCGAATATCAAGGCGCTTACAAGATTACGCAGGGTCTGCTGCAGGAATTCGGTCCGCGCCGGGTGGTCGACACGCCGATCACCGAACACGGTTTCGCGGGCGTCGGAGTGGGCGCCGCGATGGCCGGGCTGAAACCGATCGTCGAATTCATGACCTTTAACTTCGCGATGCAGGCGATCGACCAGATCGTCAACTCGGCCGCCAAGACACTTTACATGGCGGGCGGCCAGATGGGCGCGCCGATCGTGTTCCGCGGTCCGAACGGCGCTGCCGCCCGCGTCGCCGCGCAGCACTCGCAGTGCTACGCCGCCTGGTACGGCCACATCCCCGGCCTGAAGGTGGTGATGCCGTATACGGCCGCCGACGCCAAGGGTCTGCTCAAGGCGGCAATCCGCGATCCCAACCCTGTGGTCTTCCTGGAGAACGAGATCCTCTACGGCCAGACCTTCGACGTGCCCAAGCTGGACGATTTCGTGCTGCCGATCGGCAAGGCGCGCATCCACAAGCAGGGCTCGGACGTCACCATCGTCTCCTTCGGCATTGGCATGACCTATGCGGTGAAGGCCGAGGCCGAGCTTGCCGGGTTGGGCATCGACGTCGAGATCATCGACCTGAGGACGATCCGCCCGATGGACCTCGACACGGTGATCGCCTCGGTGAAGAAGACTAACCGCCTCGTCGTGGTGGAGGAGGGTTTCCCGCAGTCGTCGGTGGGCGACTTCATCGCCAGCCAAGTGATGCAGCGCGCCTTCGATTATCTTGACGCGCCGGTGATCACGATTGCCGGCAAGGACGTTCCGATGCCCTACGCGGCCAACCTCGAAAAGCTGGCTTTGCCGAACGTGGCAGAAGTGGTCGAGGCGGTGAAGTCGGTGACGTATCGGGGATAAGCACATACTCTGAACAGATCGCGCACGCCGAGGATCGACATGGCCGGAAAGCGCCCAGCGACCTACGCCGACATCGAAGCTGCACCGGAGCATCTGGTGGCGGAGATCATTGATGGCGAGCTTATGACGCATCCGCGGCCGTCGCCGCGGCATGGCGGAACGGCAAACGCCTTGTCGGCCAAGCTGACATCTCCCTTCCAATGGGGTGCAGGTGGGCCAGGCGGTTGGATTTTCTTCGTCGAGCCCGAGGTGAAGTTCGGCAACGATCTGCTCGTTCCGGATGTGGCCGGCTGGCATCGGGACCGCCTTCCAGGTTATCCCGAGCGCAACTTCTTCGAGATCAAGCCGGATTGGGTGTGCGAGATACTCTCAGGATCGACTGAGAGGCGCGATCGGACGCTGAAATCGCGGATCTATGGCGGAGCGGGCGTACCACATATGTGGCTGATTGATCCCCGCTTGCAGATTCTTGAAGCGTTCGAGAACGATCGTGGCCGCTGGACCAAGATCGGAGACTGGAACTCCGACGACGAGGTCCGCGCGCCGCCCTTCGATGCAATTTCCTTTTCGCTTGCCGACCTGTGGCCGCTCGACCCGCCGCTCGGCATGAACGAAGACCCCACGCCCTACTATGCCGGAGACCGATAGATGCCCATCAACATCACCATGCCGGCCCTCTCGCCCACGATGGAGGAGGGCAACCTCGCCAAGTGGCTGGTCAAGGAAGGCGACAAGGTTTCTCCCGGCGACGTGATCGCCGAAATCGAAACCGACAAGGCCACCATGGAAGTCGAGGCCGTAGACGAGGGCACCGTGGCCAAGCTCGTCGTGCCGGCCGGCACCGAAGGGGTCAAGGTCAACGCGCTGATCGCAGTCCTGGCCGAGGAAGGCGAGGATGCGGGCGCCGCCGCCAAGGGCGGCGACGCCGCTCCCAAGGCTGCGGAGCCAAAGGCCGAACCGGCCAAGAAGCCGGAGACCGATGCCGCGCCGGCTGCTGCTGCGACGCCTGCCAAGGCAGACACGCCGAAGGCCGCACCGGTTGCGAATTCAGGCGGACGCGCCTTCGCCTCGCCGCTGGCCCGCCGCATCGCGAAGGACGCCGGTATCGACGTGTCCGCCGTGGCCGGCTCCGGCCCGAAGGGCAGGGTTGTGAAGGTAGACGTTGAAGCCGCGATCGCAGGCGGGGGAGCGAAGGCGGCAGCGGCGGCCAGGGCACCTGCCGCCGCCGCGTCAGCGCCCAAGCCGATGTCGGACGACGCGGTGCTGAAGCTGTTCGAGGAAGGCTCTTACGAGCTCATCCCGCACGACAACATGCGCAAGACCATCGCCAGACGGCTTGTCGAGGCGAAGTCGACCATCCCGCATTTCTACCTGACGTTGGATTGCGAGCTCGACGCGCTACTGGCGCTGAGGAAGCAGCTCAATGACGCCGCGCCGACGCGCAAGACGGAGAAAGGAGAAGAGCCGGCGTACAAGCTCTCCGTCAACGACCTGATCATCAAGGCGATGGCCATGGCGCTCGTGGCGGTTCCTGACGCGAATGCGTCGTGGACCGAGGGTGGCATGCTCAAGCACAAGCATGCGGATGTCGGCGTCGCGGTGTCCATCCCTGGCGGCCTGATTACGCCGATCGTGCGCAAGGCGGAGGCGAAGACGCTTTCAGCGATCTCCAACGAGATGAAGGACCTCGCCGCGCGAGCCCGCAACCGCAAGCTCAAGCCGGAAGAATATCAAGGCGGCACCACGGCCGTATCCAACCTCGGCATGTTCGGCATCAAGGATTTCGCCGCCGTCATCAACCCGCCGCACGCGACGATCCTGGCTGTCGGCGCCGGCGAGGAGCGGGCCGTCGTCAAGAACGGCGAGGTGAAGGTGGCGACCGTGATGTCGGTGACGCTGTCAACCGACCATCGCGCCGTCGACGGGGCGTTGGGGGCGGAATTGCTCGGCGCCTTCAAGCGCTACGTCGAGAACCCGATGGGCATGCTCGTCTAGGACTGGTCGATGCGCCTGCTCGTCACCATGCTTATCGCGCTGGTGGGCTCGTTCCTCGCGGGCAACGCGGCGGCGGTACTGTTGACGGAATTCGTCTGGGCGGACGCGAGTTTCGCTCTCGTATTCGCCGGCGTAGGTCCGGTGGCGCTGATCGTGCTGATCATATTCGTCGTCATGTCGCGTCGGGCTGATCCGGTCGCCGCGATCGACCGCGCGGGCGGCAAGATGCTCCGATACCTGGCGATCGGCTTTGCCGCTTTCGGCATCGTCGAGCTGATGCTGAGCGGCGTGAGCGAGCAGGCGCTGCGCGGTATCTATTTCATCCTCGCCGTGGCGCTGTCTTCGGCCGCGGTGATCGCCGGACAGTGGCTGGTTTTTCGCAAGGGCATTGCGTCATCGGCCGAACCCGCCGCCGCACCGCCAGCCGCATAGAGGGATGCACCGATGAAGACCGTGTTGTGCTACGGCGACTCGATCACCTGGGGCTCCGACGCCAAGACCGGAGGCAGACATGCCTTCGAGGACCGCTGGCCCAACGTGCTGCAAAAGGCGCTGGGGCCGGAAGTGCAGGTGATCGCCGACGGGCTGCGCGGGCGAACCACCGGCTATGACGAGCATCTGGCGGCCTGCGACCGCAACGGCGTACGCATCCTGCCGACTTCGCTCTACACGCATGCGCCGCTGGATCTTGTGATCCTGCTGCTTGGCGCAAACGACATGAAGCCCGCCATTGCCGGTACGGCGCTTGCCGCCATGCAGGGCATGCGCCGGCTGGTCGAGATCGTGCGCCTGAACGCGACGCGTGACGGCACCAGCGAGCCGCCCGCGATCCTGATCGTGGCGCCGCCGCCGCTTTCCGAGACGGCCAATGCCGAATTCGCGGCGATGTTTTCCGGCGGGGTGGAACAATCGCGCATGGTTGCCAGCCTCTATGCCGACCTCGCCGACGAAACCGGCTGCGGCTTTTTCGACGCCGCCTCGGTGGCCGAGACGACCCCCATCGACGGCGTTCACCTCGACGCCGAGAACACCCGCGCCATCGGCAAGGCGCTGGAACCCATCGTGCGCATGATGCTGGGATTGTGAAGGAGAAGGACGTGGCTGACACCTACGACGTCATCATCATCGGCGCAGGACCCGGCGGCTATGTCGCGGCGATCCGCGCGGCGCAACTGGGCCTCAAGACGGCGATCGTCGAGCGCGAGCATCTGGCCGGCATCTGCTCCAACTGGGGCTGCATCCCGACCAAGGCGCTGCTTCGTTCGGCCGAGGTGATGCACCTGGCCGAACACGGCAAGGATTACGGTGTCACGATCGAGGGTTCGATCAGGCCGGACCTCAAGGCGATCGTCGAACGCTCGCGCGGGATTGCGGCACGGATGAACGGCGGCGTCGGCATCCTGATGAAGAAGAACAAGGTCGACGTCATCTGGGGAGAGGCGAAGCTGACCAAGCCTGGCGAGATCGTCGTCGCCAAGACCACGAAGAAGGCGATGCAGCCGCAGGTGCCGCAGCCGAAGAACACTCTGGGCGAGGGCACTTACAGGGCGAAGCACATCATACTGGCTACGGGCGCGCGGCCGCGCGTGTTGCCGGGCATCGAGCCGGACGGCAGGCTAATCTGGACCTATTTCGAGGCGATGGTGCCGGACGCCATGCCGAAATCGCTGATCGTGATGGGCTCGGGAGCCATTGGCATCGAATTCGCCTCGTTCTACCGTACGCTCGGCGTCGAGGTGACCGTGGTCGAGCTGTTGCCGCAGATCATGCCGGTCGAGGATGTCGAGATATCGAAATTCGCGCAGAAGCGGCTCGAGAAACAGGGGATGAAGTTCATCCTCGAGGCCAAGGTGACCAAGGTCGAGAAGGGCAAGGACAGCGTCACGGCACATGTCGAGAAGAAGGACGGCACGGTCGAGAAGATCACCGCCGACCGGATGATCTCGGCCGTGGGCGTGCAGGGTAATGTCGAGGGTCTCGGGCTGGAAACGCTCGGCGTCAAGACCGATCGCGGAACCATCGCGATCGACGGCTATTGCCGCACGAACGTGCCAGGCGTCTATGCGATCGGCGACGTTGCCGGACCGCCGATGCTGGCCCACAAGGCCGAGCACGAGGGCGTCATCTGTGTCGAGAAGATCGCGGGCATCGACGTTCACCCACTCGACAAGGCTTTGGTGCCGGGCTGCACCTACTGCAATCCGCAGGTCGCTTCCGTGGGACTCACCGAAGCCAGGGCGAAGGAGAAGGGCCATGACGTTCGTGTCGGCCGCTTCCCGTTCGTTGCCAACGGCAAGGCCGTGGCGCTGGGCGAGGACCAGGGCCTGGTCAAGACGGTGTTCGACAGGAAGACCGGCCAACTGATCGGGGCGCATATGGTCGGCGCGGAAGTGACCGAACTCATCCAGGGCTTCGTCGTCGCCATGAACCTGGAGACGACCGAAGAAGAGTTGATGCACACCATATTCCCGCATCCGACGCTGTCGGAGATGATGAAGGAAAGCGTGCTCGACGCCTATGGCAAGGCGCTGAATATCTAGGCGGCGCGGACGGTTTCATTCCGCGCGCGCAGGGCCTATATCAGCGTCACCGCAAGGACTGCTCCTGAAATGGTCAACGTACTCAATCTCGTCGACAAGCCACGCCCGCGCCACCCCGAGAAGGCCCACCGGCCCGATCAGGAGGTGCTGCGCAAGCCTGAGTGGATCCGCGTCAAGGCGCCGGTGTCGAAGGGCTATATCGAGACGCGCGAGATCGTGAAGTCGAACAAGCTCGTCACCGTCTGCGAGGAGGCGGGCTGCCCCAACATCGGCGAATGCTGGGACAAGAAGCACGCCACCTTCATGATCATGGGCGAGATCTGCACGCGAGCCTGCGCCTTCTGCAACGTAGCGACCGGCATCCCGACCGCGCTTGATGCGGACGAGCCGGCTAATGTCGCCAAAGCGGTGCGGCAGATGGCGCTTTCGCACGTCGTCATCACCTCGGTCGACCGCGACGACCTCAAGGATGGCGGCGCACAGCACTTCGCCGACGTGATCCACGCGATCCGCGACGCTTCGCCCGAGACGACCATCGAGATACTGACGCCGGATTTCCTGCGCAAGGACGGGGCGAGGGCGCTGGAGACCGTGGTGTCCGCGAAACCCGACGTGTTCAACCACAATCTGGAGACGGTGCCGTCGAACTATCTGACGGTGCGGCCGGGCGCGCGCTATTTCCATTCGATCCGCCTGCTGCAGCGTGTGAAGGAGCTTGATCCGACCATCTTCACCAAGTCGGGCATCATGGTGGGCCTCGGCGAGGAGCGGAACGAGGTGCTCCAACTGATGGACGACCTGCGCGTGGCCGACGTCGACTTCATCACGATCGGGCAGTATCTGGCGCCTTCGCGAAAGCACCATCCGGTGAAGACGTTCGTCACGCCGGAAGAATTCAAGTCCTATGAGACTGTCGCCTACACCAAGGGCTTTCTCATGGTGGCGTCGAGCCCGCTCACGCGCTCCTCTCACCACGCCGGCGAGGATTTCGCCCGGCTGCGCGCGGCGCGCGAAGCCAAGCTCGCGGCCGGCGCCTGATCCCCGCATGCCGAAGCACGAAACGACGAAGCTGGTCGGGCACGCGCCCGAAAAGATGTTCGCGCTGGTGGCCGACGTCGAGCACTATCCAGAATTCCTGCCGATGTGCGAGGCGCTGACTGTCCGCTCGCGTCGCGAGCGCGACGGCGTGACGCTGCTCGTCGCGGACATGACGGTGGGCTACAAGGCGATCCGGGAGACCTTCACCAGTCAGGTCGTGCTAAAGCCGGCGGAGAGCAGGATCGATGTCAAATACATCGACGGGCCGTTCAAGTACCTGACCAACATCTGGCGGTTCGACGCGACGCCCGACGGCGGAACGGAAATCCACTTCTTCATCGATTACGAGTTCAAGAGCCGCATACTCGGTGCGCTGATGGGGGCCATGTTCGACCGCGCCTTCAAGATGTTTGCGTCGGCGTTCGAAAAGCGCGCCGACCAGGTCTACGGCGCGGCCGGTTAGGCCGTTTTGGCTTCCTCCAGCGCGTCCAGCGCCATGCCGATGGCGTGGCGGGCGGCGTCGCGGCGAACATGGTCGCGACCGCGATTGTCGAACTGGCGATGCTCGGCGACTGGCTCGCGGCCGCGCAGCGCCAGGCCGAACCAGACGAGGCCGACCGGCTTTTCGGCGCTGCCGCCGTATACTCGGTGCGCTGATGGGGGCCATGTTCGACCGCGCCTTCAAGATGTTTGCGTCGGCGTTCGAAAAGCGCGCCGACCAGGTCTACGGCGCGGCCGGTTAGGCCGTTTTG
>Ga0307505_10001594_pt1 | contig 17709 bp, 14 predicted proteins | sample 23_S_MG_FD_202183 | JGI IMG/M metagenome (GOLD analysis project Ga0307505, IMG submission 202183) | Soil microbial communities from Populus trichocarpa stands in riparian zone in the Pacific Northwest, United States - 23_S | ecosystem: Environmental > Terrestrial > Soil > Riparian zone > Trees...
CTCCAACGCCGTATTGAAGCCACCCCAGAAGACGATTCCGGCGATGAAGCCGCCCAGCGTCAGGAATCCGAGACTGAAATGCACACTCGGTGCGCGCAAGGTGCGCCAGCCGGAGCGTACGATTTCGCGCAGCCGTCGGAACATGATCAGCGCTCCATGAGCGCGTCGACGTCCATGAAGTCGTTCTCGACGAGGATGCGTGCATCGGTCTGCACGACATGGCACTGGGTACAGAAGTAGCGCCGCCCCGCGATCCGCGCGAGCACCTGTCCGTCACGATCCATGAAATGCGTGATGCTGACCATCGGCGCCTGGAACTGCTCCGCCCCCGCGCGCGAATGGCAGATCATGCAGCGATTGGCATTCAACGTGACCTGATAGCCGTCGACGGAATGCGGAATGGTCGGTGGCTGCTCGGGCCAGCCCCGCTTGCGTCGCAAGTCCTGGTTCTCGACGCGCGCCATCGGCGCGGCGGCAGGCTCGGTGTCCAGCGGGGCGCCGCGACGCATCGCGTCGATCGACCGGTACTCGCTGACTGCCGGCGCTGGCGCATTGGATTCCGGATCCTGCGCGAGTGCGGATCCTGCGCAGATCATCAGCACGAACCCGGCGAAGCTGATCGAAGCATTGCCCATGGTCGTGTTCTCCTCAGACGCGCACGATGCGACAGGCGCATTTCTTGAAATCGGTCTGCCGCGATATCGGGTCGTTCGCATCCAGCAGCAGCTTGTTGACCAGCACACCGGCATCGAACCACGGCACGAACACCATGCCGCGCGGCGGCCGGTTGCGACCGCGGGTTTCCACCCGGGCGACGACTTCACCGCGCCGTGACTGAAGTTTCGCGGTCTGACCGCGTCGCAACCCACGCGCCGCCGCATCGTCGGGATGCATGAAAACCGGTGCCTGCGGGAACGCGCGATACAACTCGGGAACGCGCATCGTCATCGATCCGGAATGCCAGTGTTCGAGCACGCGACCGGTGACCAGCCACAGATCGAACTCATCATCCGGCGATTCGTGCGGTGGCTCGTAGGGTAGTGCCCAGATCACGGCGCGCCCATCGGGGTTGCCGTAGAACTTCCAGCCTTCGCCCTCTTTCACATACGGATCGCTCCCTTCGCGATATCGCCAAAGTGTTTCCTTGCCATCGACCACCGGCCAGCGTAGCCCGCGCACCTTGTGATAGGTGTCGAAGTCGGCGAAATCCTTGCCCTTGCCTCGCCCGAAGCGCGCGTACTCCTCGAACAATCCCTTCTGCACGTAGAACCCGAAAGCCTCCGACTCGGCGTTGGCGTAGTCCGCGGGACGCTGGTCGTTGCCGAAAGCATCCACCTGGCCATTGCGGAACAGCACATCGAACAGGGTCTTGCCGCGAAAATGCGGATTGGCTGCGAGCGTCTCCGCGGTCCAGCACTCCTCGGTCGTGAATCGCCGGGAGAATTCCATGAGCTGCCAGAGATCCGAGCGCGCCCCCGCGGGCGGATCCACGAGTTGCCGCCAGAACTGCGTGCGCCGCTCGGCATTGCCGTACGCGCCCTCCTTCTCGACCCACATCGCAGCGGGCAGGATCAGATCGGCCGCCTGCGCCGTGACCGTGGGATAGGCGTCGGAAACGACGATGAAATTCTCCGGATTGCGATAGCCCGGCAGACCTTCCTCGTTGATGTTGGCGCCGGCCTGGATGTTGTTGTTGACCTGTACCCAGTAGGCATTGAGCCGGCCATCGCGCAATGCACGATTCTGCTCGACTGCGTGAAAGCCGGGCTTGTCGTGGATGGTCCCGGCCGGCAGTTTCCAGATCTCCTCGGCACGCGCCCGGTGCGCCGGATTCGTCACGACCATGTCGGCCGGCAAGCGGTGCGAGAACGTGCCCACTTCGCGCGCGGTACCGCATGCGGAAGGCTGCCCGGTCAGCGAGAACGGACTGTTGCCCGGGGTGGCGATCTTGCCCGTCAACAGGTGGATGTTGTAGACCATGTTGTTGGCCCACACGCCGCGTGTGTGCTGGTTGAAGCCCATGGTCCAGAAGCTGACCACTTTCGTTCCAGGATCGGCATACAACTCGGCCAGCTTCTGCAGCCAGCCCCGTTCGGCACCCGTCATGCGCACCGTGTGTTCGAGCGTATACGGACGCACGAAGGCCGCGAACGCGTCGAAATCGATGTCGGTTCCACCGTTCGGATCGCCGGCATTCTTCGCCGCTTTCTGCAGGCTGTGTTCGGGGCGCAATCCGTAACCGATGTCGTCGTTGCCACGCATGAATCGCGTGTGACGTTCGACGAACTCGCGATTGACCTTGCCACTCTGGATGATGTGGTTGGCGATGTAGTTGAGGATCACCAGATCGGTCTGCGGCTTGAAGATGATCGGAATGTCGGCGAGATCGAAACTGCGATGCTCGAATGTCGACATCACGACCACTTTCACGTGCGGATGTGCGAGCCGCCGATCGGCGACGCGTGTCCACAGGATGGGATGCATCTCGGCCATGTTCGAGCCCCACAGGACAAACGCATCGGCGTGCTCGATATCGTCGTACACGCCCATCGGCTCATCCATGCCGAACGTGCGCATGAACCCCATGACCGCCGACGCCATGCAATGACGCGCATTGGGATCGATGTTGTTGCTGCGGAAGCCGCCCTTGAACAGCTTGTTCGCCGCGTAACCCTCCCAGATCGTCCACTGCCCCGAGCCGAACATGCCGACCGCTTCGGGGCCTTTTTCCTTGAGCACGCGCTTGAACTGCGCCGCCATCACATCGAAGGCTTCGTCCCATGAAACTGGTTCGAACTCGCCATCCTTGGCATAGACGCCATTGCGCTTGCGCAACAACGGCCGCGTCAATCGATCGCGGCCATACATGATCTTGGACAGGAAGTATCCCTTCACGCAGTTGAGGCCGCGATTGACCTCGCTGTGGATGTCGCCGTGCGTGGCGACCACGCGTCCGCCCTTGACCGCGACGTTGATCCCGCATCCGGTACCGCAGAAGCGGCACGGCGCCTTGGACCATTTCATCTCGTTCGCGCTGCGTTCGAGCAGCACGTTCTGCGCATCGGCAGGAAGCGAGATCCCCGCTGCCGCCGCCGCGCTCGCGACGGCGGAGCGACGAATGAAGTCACGGCGCGTGGTCATCGGGAATCTCCTCCAGCATCAGGTCACTGCATTCGGCATGGTGGTGCACGAGGTTGACGCCGACCACGCCATCGACGTGATTCAGCATCTCGATCCGCTCGAGCAGACGGTTTTCGTCTTCGCCCTCGCACAGGAGCACGCTGCGCCCGCCATCGCGCAGCGCCAGTTCAGTGTCGGCAAGTGTGGCCAGCAATACATCTAGGCGTTCGGTCGCATCGATCCGGTGATGCACGACGAGACTGGCGATGTGCAGCAGGCCGCTCATGCGTTGCAATCCGGCCACGGCGAAAGCGCGATCGCCCGCGCGGGGCAGGCAGGCACGCAAGCACCACATCCGGTGCACCGGTCGGCGTCCAGCAGCGGCGCTGCCACCGCGCGGAGCAGCGGAAACCGGATCGCATGCTCGGGGCATTCGTCCCGGCAGCTCTGGCAGACGATGCCGGACCGGGTGAGGCACTCGTCACCGACCACCGCATGCCGACGCGATCGCGGACCACGCTGCATGTCCAGCGCGAGCGCGGAGCACGCGCGCGCGCAGTCGCCACAGAAGCTGCAACCGCCATCAGCGAAATCGACCACGGGAAATCCGTCCGCATCCAGCCGCAACACGTCCTCCGGACATGCGCGCACGCAATCCCCGCAGCGCGTGCAGGCATCGATGAAAGCGGATTCGTCGAGCGCCCAGGGCGGCCGGTGTGCAGCGATCCGCCTGCGACCGCGAAGGAACGCGCGTCGCGAGGGATCGTGGACGGGCGCGCTGGACACGTCAGATCCCCGGCGGGCCGGTGAATATCTGCCAGATCCACACCGCGAAGCCGTAGCCGGAGACACCGACGACGGCGAGCAGCGGAAACAGCACGACCGTCAGGAACAGGAATACACCGAGTTCCCGGCGGCGACTCCCCGAACGATCCGGCGGTGAAGATTCCATGCGACCTCTGCTTGGGCATCGGATTGACACGGCAACGCGGCAAGGGGAACACGTTTTGCGCCGGCAATCAAATCACCGATGGCCACCGATCGTGAATCCGCGGCGACGCGACAATGTGCCGCAATTCCATGTTGCGAAGCCGCATCTTCCTCAAGCATCTTCCTCAAGCATCCATCGGCGCTGGCGCATTGGCGCGAACCTCGCTCCGCGCCGGATGCCTCAACCGGGGTTCCCGCCCTGTCGCGGTCCGCCGGGTTCGCCCATGCACTCCTCGTATCGGGCCTGCTCGCGCTTTCCTTGCGGATGCCGGCATGCGCGGCGACATTGGTGGTGTCCGCGTCACCCTCGGGCGCGCGGCTCGCGAACGCACAGCACGTCACATCCGGCGGTCTTGAGGATGCGGCTGGCCACGCTGCCGATGAGGACATCGAACAAGGCAGTGCGTCCATGCGAGCCGATCACCGCGAGGTCGATATCATGGTCGCGCACGTAGGTGTCGAGGACTTCGTCCGGCTCGCCGTACTCGATCAGGACCGGCATGCGCGAGCGCACGTCGGCGGGCACGCCGCTTCGAACAAGAAATTGCTCGCTTTCACCCACGGCGTGATCGTGGGCACGCTGGCGCAGCAGTGCCCGATCGATACCGAGCATGCCCGCATGCGGTGTGCCGAACGCATGCAGCAGCGCGAACTCGACCTCGCTGAACAGCACGCGCGCGACTTTCAGTGCATGCAGCGCCGAGTCGGAGAAATCGCTTGCCGCCACTGCGCTGCGGTAGGGCGCATGCACGCGCCTGCGCACGACGAGCAGCGGAATGCCGCAATGACGCACGAGCCAGTCGACATTCGAACCGGATGAGGGGTTGAGCAGGCCGGCACTGCGTCCCTGGCCGGTGACGATGAGTCCGCAGTCGCGCGTGACCGCGGCGTCACGGATCATCTGGCCGACATGGCCTTCCTTGACCATGAATTCGATCCGCACGTCACCTGCCGCCGCATCGGCACGCAGCGCACGTTCGGCCAGAACGCGCGGATCCAGAGGCAAGCGCCACGACGGCTGATCGCTGTGTTCGGCACGCTTGGCGGACGCGACCCCGGGATCGAGGACCGTCAGCACCACGAGCCTGGATTTCCATGCGCGTGCGAGCTGCACGGCCCGGTCAAGCGCGCGATCGCAACGGCTGCCGAGGTCGGTGGCGAACAGGATGCTGTGCGGACGCGCGAAGTCGATGTCGGATGCACTCATGGGATTCTCCTTGTGGCGCCGGAAATCAACGCCGGATTGACGGGAACCGGGTGGCTGCGAAGTTCGACGAAGAGCTCGAAGCGTCGCAGCGCCCATTTTTCAAGTTCGAGCACGATCAGCATCGCGACGCCGATGCCCACGATGAGCAGGCCATCGGCGAACGGCACCGCGCGTGAATCGAACAGCCGCTGCATCCACGGCGCGTAGGTGAATGCGAGCTGCGCAGCCACGACGCCGAGGACCGCCCATAGCACCGCCGGCGTGCCGAGCATTCCGCGCAGCGTGAACGAGGTCATGTGCAGGTAGCGCACGCTGAACAGGTAGAAGATCTCCAGCACGCAGAACGTGTTGACGACCATCGTGCGCGCAGTCGGCACATCGAACCCGCGCCAGTTCGCCCAGGCGAAGATGCCGAACGCACCGGCCATGAACAGCAGCGAGACGAGCACGATGCGCCAGAGCATGAACGGGGAAACAAGCGGCGCGTTCGGTACCCGCGGCGGACGCCGCATGACGCCGGGCTCGCTCGGCTCGAATGCGAGCACGAGTCCCAGCGTGATCGTGAGCACCATGTTTATCCACAGGATCTGCGGCGCGGTCATCGGCAAGGTCAGGCCGAAGACGATCGCGGCCACGATCGTCAGCGCCTCGCCGCCATTGGTCGGCAGCGTCCAGGCGACAACCTTGCGGATGTTGTCGTAGACCGTGCGGCCCTCGTGCACGGCGGCGACGATCGAGGCGAAATTGTCGTCGGAAAGCACCATCTCGGCTGCCTCCTTGGCGGCCTCCGTGCCCTTGCCACCCATTGCCACGCCGACGTCGGCCTGCTTGAGCGAGGGCGCATCGTTGACGCCGTCGCCGGTCATCGCGACGACTTCGCCGCGCGACTGCAGCGCGCGCACGACACGCAGCTTGTGCTCGGGACTGGTGCGCGCGAACACGCTCGTACGCATCACGACCGCGGGCAGGTCCTCGTCGCGGATCGAGTCCAGCTCCTGGCCCGTGAGCACGAGCGGATCGTCGGCGATTCCGAGCTGATGCGCGATTGCAAGAGCCGTCACCGCGTGGTCGCCCGTGATCATCTTCACCGCGATCCCCGCAGACCGGCAGTCGGCGATCGCGGCCAGTGCCTCCTCGCGCGGCGGGTCGATGAACCCGACCAGGCCGAGGAACACGAGATCGCCGATGTCGTCCAAACCGAGCTTCGACGGCGATGCCGCGATCGAGCGCATCGCGAAGCCGAGCACGCGCTCGCCGTTCGCGGCCACGCGCGAGATGGCTGCTGTCCACGAGGCATGGTCGAGCGGCGATTCCGCACCGTCTTCGGCCAGCTGATGCGAACTCATCGCGATCAGGCGCTCGGGCGCACCCTTGACGAAGACCGTGGCCCGCCCGTCGGGACCGCGATGAAGGGTGGCCATGAAGCGATGCTGGGCATCGAACGGCACGCTGTCGACGCGCCCATGTTCCACGTGCGCACGCTCCGCGTCGCAGCCGGCCTTCAGCGCAAGCGCAATCAGCGCCCCTTCCATCGGATCGCCATCGACGTGCCATTGGCCATCGGCCTCGCGCAGCTGGGCGTCGTTGCAGAGCAGTCCACACAAGGTCAGCCGGCCGACCGCGATGCCGGGAGCTGGCGACAACTCGCCGATCGGCGCGTAGCCGGCACCCGATACCGATATCCCGCCGGCCGCGGTCACGATGTGGCGCGCGGTCATCTCGTTGCGCGTGAGCGTGCCGGTCTTGTCCGAGCAGATGACGGTGGTGGAGCCCAGCGTCTCGACCGCGGGCAGGCGCCGCACGATGGCATGGCGCGCGGCCATGCGCCGGACCCCGATCGCAAGCGTGATCGTGATCACCGCCGGCAGGCCTTCGGGCACGACGCCGACCGCGAGTGCGACGACGACCATGAGCGCTTCGAGCCACGGGTAGTCGCGCATGAAGATCGAAAACACGAACAGCAGCGCCGCTGCGACCAGCGCGAGCACGGTGAACCGGCGGCCGAACTGGTTGATCTGGCGCAACAGCGGCGTGGCCAGGGATTCGACTTCACCGAGCAGCACGCTGATGCGGCCCATCTCGGTGCGCTCGCCGGTCGCGACGACCACCCCGGAACCCTGCCCCGCGGCGACCAGGGTCCCTGCATAGGCCATGCACGCACGATCGCCGAGTGGTGCGTCGAGGTCGACGCCGGATTCGTGTTTCCCGGCTGCCATCGACTCGCCGGTCAGGATCGCTTCGTCGATGAGCACGCCGCGCGCATGCAGCAGGCGCAGGTCGGCCGGCACGCGATCCCCGGCTTCCAGCAGGACGACATCACCGGGTACGAGCCCGCCCACGTCGACGCGATGGCGCCGGTTGCCGCGCAGGACCCGGGCCATCGGTGCGATCATCCGGCGCAACGCGGCGAGCGCCTGCTCGGCGCGGCCCTCCTGCACGAAACCGACGATCGCGTTGGTCGTGACCACGGCGGCGATCACGACTGCGTCGACATAGTGCGCGAGCGCGCCCGCGACGGCCGCGGCCGCGAGCAGGAACAGGATCAGCGCGTTGTTGAACTGCGCCAACAGGCGCAGCAGGGGATGCCGTCGCGGCGCCGGGGGCAATTCGTTGCGGCCATGCTCGAGCAGCCGCCGTTCGGCTTCGTCATCGTCCAGGCCGTGCCGGGACGCGCGCAGCGCGGTCAGGACCTCCTCGATTCCAGTCGCGTGCCAGGCAGTCGGCGCGGCGATCGAAGCCGGACGTCGCGCTGCCGTCATCGGCACACCTGGGCAACGCGGGTCGTCGGGTGCCGCAACGATTGCGCTGGCGTTTCCTCCGCCCGGGTCATCGCACTTCTCCACGCCGGCGCGCCGCCGACCGTGGCACAAGTATGCATGAGGCTTGCCGCATGCGGGTTGATCCCGATCAATCGACCGGCCGCACCGGGTCTGCGATGCCGGAGTGCCCGGTCGCACGAGCTGCGCGCCACGGCCGGCGCGTGTTCGCCGTGACGGCCCGCATTGTCGTATCGTTCGGGCTCCGGGCCGCAGCAGGACAATCCATGGCCACACGAGGCAAGCGGGCGCCGCGCCGCGCGCGGACATCAGGATCCGCGGATTCGAGCCGGTCCATCAACCTTGCCCTGCAGGGCGGCGGGTCGCATGGCGCGTTCACCTGGGGCGTGCTCGACGGCTTGCTCGAGGACGGGCGCGTAGACTTCGACGGGATTTGCGGAACCAGCGCCGGTGCGATGAACGCGGTGCTCGTTGCGCACGGTCTCATGCACGGCGGAGCCGATGGCGCGCGCGCCAGCCTGGCGAATTTCTGGCAGCGCGTCTCCAAGCTCGGGGCCTTGCTCAATCCGGCAGCGGCCATGGCCGGTGCCGATCCGGTTGGCAATCCAGGCTCGCATCCGCTGCTTGCGGCGCAGCAATGGGCGATCGAATCGTTCACTCGCACCGTATCCCCGTACCAGTTCAATCCGCTCAACATCAATCCGCTGCGCGACCTGCTCGCCGAATGCGTCGATTTCGATGCCCTGCACCACTGTGACCAGGTCAAGCTGTTCCTGTGCGCGACCAATGTGCGCAGCGGCAAGGTGCGCATCTTCGACAACGCATCGATGTCGGTGGATGCGGTGATGGCCTCGGCCTGCCTGCCGCACCTGTTCCAGGCGGTCGAGATCGACGGCGAGCACTACTGGGATGGCGGCTATATGGGCAATCCTGTGCTCTATCCGCTGTTTTATGAAACCGCGACACGCGATGTCGTCGTGGTCATGGTCAACCAGATACGCCGCGAGGACGTGCCGAAAACGCCGGCCGAGATCGCCGACCGGGTCAACGAGATCAGCTTCAACTCCTCGTTGATGCGCGAAATGCGCGCCGTGGAGTTCGTCAGCCGCGAACTCACCGAGGGCTGGCTCAAGCCCGAGTACGCGCGCCGCATGCGGCACGTGCTCGTGCACCTGATTCGCGCCGACGCGTTCATGGGTACGCTGTCGGCAGCCACCAAGATCAGTACCGACGCGCGTTTCCTGACCGGCTTGCGCGATCGCGGTCGCGCCAGTGCGGCGCGCTGGCTGGCCGATCACCACACGGACCTCGGAAAACGCAGCAGCATCGACCTGCGCCACGAGTTCCTCGACTGAGCGACCCCGTTCGGACCCGCCCAATTCGGGGCCGGGATACACCGGGTCAGCCGGCGGTTGCCGGCATCCCCACGACGGCGGGCCAGAGGTCTACAATCCGGGCGTGAACTCCATTGCGCGCCACGCGTTGCGCTTTGTCCTTCTGGTGGCCGCGTTCCTGTTGGGCGCGCAGATCGCATTGCTGTTCATCCACGGTCCCGAGCAGATCGCCCTGATCTGGCCTCCATCCGGCGTCGTCTTCGCCGCCCTGGTCCTTTACGGGTTGCGCTGGTGGCCGTTCGTCGTGGTTTCCGTGCTGCTGACCCACTGGTTGCTGGCACCGGTGCCCGGGGTCTTCGTGCCGTATTCGATCGCGAGCAATGTGCTCGGCGGACTCCTGGGCGCGGGTTACGTCCTGCGATTCCATCCCCGGTCGGTCGAAAAATTGTCGTTGACCGGCGGCTTCAACCTGTTGTCCGGCGGCCTGCTCATGATGGTGCTGAGCGCAACGATCGGCACGATCGGCATGCTGCATGCGGGGATGGTTCCACGCAGCGATGCGATCGCCAGCGCAATGCGCTGGGCGATGGGCGACCTGTTCGGCATCGTCGCGGTTGCGCCAGCCTTGATTCTCGCAATGCGCAGCATGCGATTCGGCGCGCGTGCCGATCCGGCGTTCGCCTACGGAAACGCGCGGGAGAAATTGTCCTGGCTATTGGCTGTCGTGATCGCGCTGGCCGCCATCGGTTGGGCCAGCGAGCATGGCGTCACCAACGCGCTCGGCCTGGCCAGTCTGCCATTGGCCCTGTTGATGTGGAGCGCCTTGCGTTTCGAACCGCGGTTCACCGCTGTGGCGAATGCGATCTTCGCGATCCTCGTCGCAACGGTCGCCGGTCTGGGCATCGGCGGATTCACTGCGCCGACAAGCGTCACCGATGCGACCGTGCTGATCGCGTTCCTGTGCGTGATCGCCCTGACGCCACAAGTCCTGTCTGCGGCCACCCACGAGAACCGGCTCGGTGCGATGCGCCTGTTGCACCGCGCACGCACCGACGCCCTGACCGGCTTGCCGAACCGCGACGCGTTCGAGGAAAGCGTGCGCGCGCTGGCAGGCGAAGCGCGCGGCGAGCCGATGGCATTGGCGTACCTGGATCTGGACCAGTTCAAACTGGTCAATGACATCCTCAGCCACCAGGTCGGCGATGAGCTGATCCGGTCGCTGTCCAGCGCGCTGCAATCCCGGATCGGCACGCACGATCTGATCGCACGCACCGGCGGCGACGAGTTCGCGATCCTTTTGCGTCACTGCGCGGCCGTCGACGCCGAATCCCGCGCACAGCGCCTGCGCGATGCGATCGCCGACTTCCGCTTTGCTTCCGGCGGACACGTCGCAGCGACCACGGCAAGTGTGGGTCTGGTGACCTTCGTCGCCGGCGATACCGATTTTGCGCAACTGCTGGCAAAGGCCGACACCGCCTGCTTCGCAGCCAAGGAACGCGGAGGCAACCGCATCGAAACCGTGTCGCCCGGGCGCGGCGCCGCAGTGGAGGAGCGCTCGGCGGCGATGCGCTGGGCGCTGCGCCTCAATGATGCGCTGGAACACGATCGCTTCGAGTTGTTCTGCCAGAGCATCGCGCCGCTGCAGCACCTCAACGGCGAGGAACGCCATTTCGAGATCCTGCTGCGGTTGCGCGACACCGAGACTGGCCAGTTTCTGCCACCGGCACAGTTCATCCCGGCTGCGGAGCGCTTCGGACTGGGCATGAAACTCGACAGCCACGTCGTCGACCGAACCTTGCGCTGGTTCGAGCGCAATCCGCAAGCCGCGGCGCGCGTCGGTTTGTGCAGCATCAACCTGTGCGCGGTCTCGGTCGACGACGAGCGGTTCCTGGCGTTCCTGCAGAAGCGCCTGCAGAAGAGTCTGCTGCGTCCACGCCACCTGTGTTTCGAACTCACCGAAACCGGCGCCCTGCGCGATCTGGCGCGCGCCCAACATTTCATCCAGGCCGTGCGCGCGCTCGGCTGCCGGTTCGCGCTGGACGATTTCGGCACGGGCTTCTGCTCGTTCGGCTACCTGCGCTCGCTGGACGTGGACTACTTCAAGATCGATGGCAGCTTCGTGCGCGAAATCGAGTCGTCGCCGCTGGCGCTCGCGATCGTGCGATCGATCGCCGACATCGGCCGCGTGATGAACAAGCAGACCGTGGCCGAATGCGCCGAAACCGAGGCAATCCGCGATTGCCTGATCGAACTCGGCGTCGACTATGCACAGGGCTACGCGGTCGACGAACCGATGCCGATCGAATGCTACTTCGAGTCGAAACCGAAGGCCGGTGCATCGACCGGTTGATCTGCCGCACCGATCGCGGAACTCGAACAAAAGTCCAGGCTAGCCAATGTCCGACAAGCTGTTAGTCGAATCCGTTCCGGTAGATGATGTCCGGATTGACGTCGATGACCAGATCGATATTGGTCACGGCGTTGGGATAGCCCGACGAGATGTTGAGGGTGGAGAATCGCACTGTGTTGGCGCCTTCGACGAGCTCCGACAGCGGAACATCGATGGAATGGTTGTAGCCGCCAGTCTGACCCGGCGAATCCAGCATCGCGACTTCTCCCGGCGTGAAAGCGCGAGAGTGAACCGGATGGCCGTTGAGCTGATAGCGCAGCCGTCCCGTGCCAAGTCGGATTCCGTCCACGTCGAAACCCTGGTAGTAGCCATTGAACACCAGCCGGGCACGCGTGGCATTGGCCAGCGAAACGCCCGTGAAGGTCAGCGGTGCGCCGATGGCGGTCGGGCCATTGGGCATCACATAGCCGAGACTCAAACCGGAGTGGACCACGGTCGTGAACACGCCTTGCGGGTGTTCGGTGATCGTGGTCTGGGTGGATGCGATACCCGCCAACGGAATCTCGTATTCGCGCGCGGGTGGAATCACCGGGCCATCGAAACCGATGTTGTCCCAGTACAGATTCCAGGAACGCAGCGGGCGCGGCAGGCTCGCGTAGTCGATGCCGTACTTCCATGTCGCATGGTTGTGCGCGAGCAGAGACACATGCGCTCGCGAAAACGTCAGCGGCTGCGCGAAGCTCACGACGCGGCGGCTGACCAATGGCGCAAACGCGATTCCGTCAGCCGATGGTGCCGAGGTCAGCACTTCGAGACCTTGCTGGGACAGGCGCAGCTCCACGCGGCACAGGCGTCCGCGCTGCTGCGGAAATGCCTGGCTGGTTCCGCCAGTCAGTTCGGTCATGGCGTAATCACGCACGTCATGGACGTCGACGTGGGTGCCCAGAAACACCACGACGAGGCCATTTCGCGGATTCGGTCCGCGTCCGTTGACGTCCCAGTTCGGAGCCGGTGAGGGGTCCTCGCTGATCACGACGCTCGGATAGCCAAGCAGCAGCTGGTTGGAAAGGTCCACGTCGAAAACGATCTTTCCGGTCCGACCCGCGAAATCGAACTGCTGACGGATGCGATGCGCATTGACCCCGTAGTTCTGCGAGCCGACCGCACTCAGCAGATAGCGGCTGCCGATGGTCGTCGAAGGGTCGCAGATCAGGGTGTCGCGGGTCGGCAGCAGCAAGCCGCTGACATCGGCTCGACACGAAGGCGCTTCGCCGGGCATGAAGCCCAGCTCAGCCTCCCAGACCCAGAACGTCACGCCGTCGCCAGTGGACAGCGAGGGCGCGTAGCGTGTGACGCTGAAGCGTGTACGACTGAGCTCATTTCCGCGGCCGCGATCGCCCGGCGGTGCGGGCCCGGCCTCGAACGTCTCGCAGAATGCCGGTTGGACGAGGCCGCAATCCTGGGCCATCGCGGCGCAACAACCACCGATCAGGACCCCGGCCAATGCCATGCCGGCGACTGCCTTCCTCGGCAGGAATCCCGGCGTGCGTACCGAGGGCCCAGCGGACGTGGGTGAACCCATATGGCCTGCCTCTGCGCGTCAAATACCCCCCAAAGCAGTGTCGATACTGAACGAGACGCAGCCCGAAAACCGCGGCGGGCGTCCGGTTTCCAGCGCAAGAAGGCGTGACGTCGCGACTCGGGACCGTGAATCCCTGCCTGTTTACCCTGTTCGCCATGCGGATGTATGCTGCACGCGCCCTCCCCTGAGAGGGCACTGCATTGCGTCCTGAGATACAGAACGAGGGAGAGCATCATGCGACGTTCCGTTCTAATTCCATTGCTCGCAGCATCCGCATTGGCATGGTCCGCCCTGGTCCATGCCCAACCGATCAACGTCGTGGAAACCGGCACGATTGCCTCCGGTGCGCAATACGACTTGTATTCCGTCAACCTGCCCGCGGGATACATCGTCCAGGCGACCCTGGTCTGTGACGAAATCGCACCTGGCGATCGCCCTCTGGATCCAGTGCTTAGCGTGTTCTTTCCGGGCAGCGATCCCGATGACATCACCACAGCCGATCTTTTCAACGATGATGGCTTTGGTAGCGACGACGATCCCAATGGCGTGAACTGCAATGCGTTCCAGAGTTCTCGTGTGACGTTCGTGGTGCCGGCTACGGCCAGCTACGTGTTTCGCGCCGATGGCTTCGGCAGCAGCACGGGACCTTACACGCTGACGATCCTTGGCGGGCCGCCGACCGTGCTGTCCACGCTCGGACCTGGGTCACTGATCCTGCTGGCCCTGTTCCTGCTCGGCATTGCGGTCGTGGTGCAACGCCGACGCCAGCGATTCGGTAACTGAGCAACCGCAACGCCGCTTGGCGCCCCCTGATCGGGGGCGCCTGGGGTGCGTTCGTGCATGCGACACGGGTATGCGGACCTCGCACACCCGCATCTGGGCTTGCGATCCGCATGCCGGTCCACGACCCGGCATTCCGGTGTCACAACGGGTTCGCAACGAATTGTGCGTCGTCCGACCCGACGCTGTCGCTTTTAATGCATTACGTGCCCGTTGTCGGGAACCCTTGCTCTCTGGCACATTCGAGCTGCGGCGGCGGATGTTGCCGCACGCCGGTTCAGGGGGGCCGCGATCTTCATGCACGTATCCGTTGTCGTTCTTCAGCTTGCCCTTGGCGTGTCGGTGGGTGCGGCGCCCGAGGTTGCGCGTCTGCCGCTGACCGTGGACGAACGCAACTCGGCCTGTGTGGAAGTCGAGGACACGGATCCCGCACGCTCGATCGCACTGGCGGACAGCGTGCTCGCCGAATCCATGGTGCCGGGGCCGGCACAACGCGCCGAGGCCCTTGGTTGCCGAGGATGGGCACTGGCCTCACTTGATCGCCGCGAGGAAGCCCGGCGCGACGCGCACGCGCTGCGCGTGCTCGCACTCGCACTACCGCCCAGCAGCGATCGGGTCCGACTGACCCGTCGAAGCGGCAGCATCCTGCACCGCAGTGGCGATCGGGTGGGCGCCGTCGACCTGTATGCACAGGCCGTGACGGACGCCGAAGCACAGGGTCTGGAAGCCGAGCGGATTCCCTTGCTCGTCAATCTTGGCGTACTGCACTCGGAGTTCGAGGAACATGAGCGGGCGCGCGTCAACTACGAGCAAGCCCTCGCCTTGATGCAACGACTCGGCGATTTCCGCTTCGAAGCCCCGGTGCGCTTCAATCTCGCCTTGAATCTGACCGGGCAGAAGCGCCATGCCGATGCGATACCTCACTTGCGGCGCACGCTCGAACTGATAGGCACCTCGGGCATTGGTGGCGCGCGCCAGGAAGTGACGACAAAGGTGGCGCTGGCCGGCGCACTGTTGGAAACCGGTGCCGTACAGGAGTCCGAACAGATCATCGACGGCGTGCGCGCAATGAACTCCTCGTTGCTCGACGAGACGACACGACAGCAAATTCTCATGATGGAGTCCAGACGCCTGGATTCCGCCGGCAACTTTCAGGCTGCGCTCGCGCGGATCGATCAGATCGAAGTCGACAAGCTTGACGACATCCAGCTTTGGCACTTGCTCAACCGGCGCGCGAGCCTGCTCGAGAAACTCGGCCGCTACCAGGAGGCCGCCGAGACCCTGCGCCGGATCACCGTCCTGCGCGAGGCCTATCTGCGCAACCAGAATCACGAGCGACTCGCCGCGCTGGATGCGCATTTGCGCGACCGCGAACAGCGGCTCGAACTCGAACGCCTGCAGGCAGCGGGCGCGGAGCAGACGCGGCAGATGCAAGCGAACGAGCGCATGCAATGGGTATGGGCGAGCATCGCCGCACTGCTGTTGCTGATCGGCGGCGGCATGCTGCTCTGGCAGCGGCGCATGAACCGTCGACTGTTCGAGGCCAGCCAAACCGATCCGCTCACCGGACTGGCCAATCGCCGCGCAATGGCCCAGCGCTTGCGCGAACTGAGCCATGAGCCGACCACCACGGCCTTGTTGCTGATCGACATCGATCACTTCAAGCGCATCAACGACGAGCATGGACACGACATCGGCGACGAAGTCCTGGTCGTGTTCGCCGCGCGCCTGCGCGAACGCGCAGGTGCCAACGCGCTGGTCGCGCGCTGGGGCGGTGAGGAATTCCTCGTCGTCCTTCCGAATTCCAGTGCCGAGAGCTCGTGCGCGATGGCCGATGCACTGCGCCAGGGTCTCGCCCGCCCGTTCGAAACGCACCACGGAGCCGTTGTTGCCCAGGTCTCGATCGGCATCGCCAACCTTCCACTGTCTGGAACCAACGCGGGACCCGAAGGCTGGCATGCGAGCCTTCAGCTCGCCGACAGTGCACTGTATCTGGCCAAGCGATCCGGACGTGACGCATGGGTGTGCTACTGGATTGATCAGCCGATCCCGGACTGGCCTCCGGAGCGCCTCGGGCGCGAATCAGCGCTCGCACGCTCGCTCGGCATCATCACCCCGATCGGATCGCGCGCGCTGCGGGAACCATTGGCCGCGGCAGTTGCATAGAGATGCATTGACCGAGCCTTTACGCCTCGTAGACCGACACGACATGCCAACAACATGAAGCCATGACTGTCGAACGTCCGCTGAGCGAGTTGCGCGAAGAGTTCGGCCGCAGCCGGATGCTTGCCATGCCGATCGCCGGGGCCATTTGCTGGTCGGCTGCCGGCGTGTTCGGCGCCGTGCTGCGCGACTGGGAATCGAGGATCAATCATTACCTGATCCATGGTTCCGTTCTTCGCGGCGCACGTGACTAGGCGGCCCCTCCTGCATCGTAAGCGTCCGCCCACCTCACCTTCCGCATAGCCGACACGCATGCTGCGATCCGCGTCCCTCTTGAGGATCGGAGAACGGCGATGGCGAGCAAGCGTGCGGTGTGGTCGGATCGGATGCAGGCGTGGCGGGACAGCGGAGAGTCGGCGGCGGGGTTTTGCCGCTCGCGCGGGTTGCGCTATGCGCAGTTCGTGTATTGGCAGCGCGTGCTGCGCGCGACGCCTGGGTTGCAGGAGGAGGCGGCTTCGCTGGTGCCGGTAGTGATCCAGGCACAGCCGTCATCTGTGGTAGCGATGCGGGAAGTGGATCTGCCGAACGGGGTTCGCCTGCGCGTGCCGGCGGGGCTGTGCGTGGAGGAGACGATCGCGCTGGTGCATGGGCTGTGCCGATGCTGAGCCCGAGCGGCTGGTGGCTGGCGGTGGCGCCGATCGACCTGCGCTGCGGGATCGATCGGCTGCTGGTGAAGGTGCAGACCGAACTGGGCCGCGAGGCACGCGATGGCGGGGCCTACGTGTTCCGCAATCGCGCCTCCACCCGGATCAAGGTGCTGTGCGTGGATGCCCAAGGGGTGTGGCTGAGCGTGCGCCGTCTGCATGAGGGCCGCTTCGTCTGGCCGCGTGCGGGCGATGCGCTGTGTGCCCTGACCCCGGCACAGTTCGCGTGGCTGAGTGCGGGCGTGGATTGGCAGCGGCTGTCGTTGCGCATCGAAGGGCTTCCCAAAGCCGTATAAATGGCTAAAATAGCGCGGTGGATTCCGCCGCCCTCAATGCCATCACTGACGTCGATGTCTTGCGCGCGATGGTCGCCGAGAAGATCGCGCACATCGCCCAGCGCGAGCACACGATCCACTACAAGGACGCGATGATCGCCAAGCTGACGGCGGAAATCGCCCGTCTGCGCCGGGTCCAGTTCACGGCCAAGTCCGAACGCATGGACCCCGCCCAGCGCGAACTGTTCGACGAGGCGATGGCCGCGGATATCGCGGCGGTGGAGAGCGAGCTGGAGGCGCTGCGCGACACGTCCCCGACCACGACCCCACCCGTGGTCGCACCGACCCGCAAGACGCCCCGGCGCCGCACCCTGCCGGCGGACCTGCCGCGCATCCAGACGATCCACGAACCGGCCTCGTGCGACTG
>Ga0307505_10001595_pt1 | contig 17703 bp, 15 predicted proteins | sample 23_S_MG_FD_202183 | JGI IMG/M metagenome (GOLD analysis project Ga0307505, IMG submission 202183) | Soil microbial communities from Populus trichocarpa stands in riparian zone in the Pacific Northwest, United States - 23_S | ecosystem: Environmental > Terrestrial > Soil > Riparian zone > Trees...
CGCCTTCGGCGCTCGCCACCCTCCCCCTTGCAGGGGGAGGGAGACAATGAAGCGGCGGGCGAGCCACCCTCTCCCATAAGGGGAGAGGGAATTCCCGCAACGCCGGAGCCGCCCCCGCCGCCCGATCCCGCCGAGCGCATCGAGCGGCTGGTCATCCGCGAAATCGAGATCGAGGAAGCGCGGCGCGAGAAGCTGAACCGCCTGCAACGGCCGACGGCGGAAGCCGCGCAGACCGCGCGCACACTCGCGATCCTGACCCAGACGCTCTACGCGCTGCGCCGCCTGCACGCGGGCGCCGACGCCGCACCGCGCGAACCGGAAGAGAAAACCGCCCATGACGACCTGCCGAAAGACCTCGACGAATTCCGTCGCGAACTTGCGCGCCGCATTGACGCATTCGTCGCAAGCCGGACTGACGCGCGAGATGCTGCAAGCGATCCCGCCCCGCTGGGCGCTAGCGCTTGAGCGCGACTTCGCCACGCTCGCGCACCGCCACCAGGAGCCGCCTTTGGCCGCGAACGGCGCTGGCGCGTGGACGACGTGGCTCGTGCTCGGCGGGCGCGGTGCGGGCAAGACGCGGCTCGGCGCCGAATGGGTGCGCGCCTGCGTGCACGCGCACCCGCCCTATGCGGCGCGGCGCTCGCGCCGCATCGCGCTCGTCGGCGAGACCGCGCATGACGCGCGCGAGGTGATGGTCGAGGGGCCGGCGGGCATCCTGCGCCTGTCGCCGCGCGCGGAGCGGCCGGCATGGACGTCGTCGCGGCGCCGGCTGGAATGGCCGAACGGCGCGGTGGCCGAAACCTTTTCCGCGGAAGACCCGGAGGCGCTGCGCGGCCCACAGTTCGACGCCGCCTGGTGCGACGAGCTGGCGAAATGGAAGAACGCCGACGACGCCTTCGACATGCTGCAATTCGGGCTGCGGCTCGGGCGCCGCCCGCGCCAGCTCGTCACCACGACGCCGCGGCCGATCCCGCTGCTCCGGCGCCTGCTTGCCGACCCGCGCACGGCGGTGACGCGCGCGCCGACGCAGGCGAACGCCGCGTTCCTGTCGCCCGCCTTCCTTGATGAAGTGGTGGCGCGCTATGCCGGCACGCGGCTCGGGCGGCAGGAGATCGGCGGCGAGCTGATCGAGGACCGCGCCGACGCGCTGTGGACGCGCGCCACCATCGAGGCAAACCGTGTGGCGTTCGCGCCGCCGCTCGTCCGCATTGTCGTCGGCGTCGACCCGCCCGCCTCGGCGCGGCCGGGCGCCGACGCCTGCGGCATCGTCGCGGCGGGGCGCGCGGCGGACGGCACGGTCTTTGTCATCGCGGACGAGACGATCGAAGGCGTCGCGCCCGCCGCCTGGGCAGCGAAGGCGGTCGCGCTGTATCGCCGGCTCATGGCCGACACGCTGGTGGCCGAGGCGAACCAGGGCGGCGACATGGTGAAGGCGGTGCTGCGCGCGGTGGATGCATTGGCGCCGGTGAAGACGGTGCATGCGACGCGCGGCAAATATCTGCGCGCGGAGCCGGTGGCGGCGATGTACGCGCAGGGGCGCGTGAAGCACGCCGGCCCGCCGCTCGCCGCGCTCGAAGACCAGCTCTGCGACTTCGGACTCGACGGGCTCTCTTCCGGCCGCTCGCCCGACCGGCTCGACGCGCTGGTCTGGGCGGTGACGGAACTGATGGGGTCGGGGCTGGGGGAGCCGCGGGTGCGGGGGTTGTGATGAGGCGTGCGCTTTTTCTTGTCATCCCGGCCGAGCGCGAAGCGCGCGAGCCGGGATCGTCTGCTGATTCTTGTCATCCCGGCCGAGCGCGAAGCGCGCGAGCCGGGATCGTCTGCTTCTCGTCATCCCGGCCGAGCGCGAAGCGCGAGAGCCGGGATCGTCTGCTGAAAACTGCCGAGAACGGTCCCGGATAGCCCGCTGCGCGGGCGTCCGGGACGACAAAGCGCGTCACCGCTCGAGCGAGGCATCCTCAGCCATCCAGCGCACAAGAGCGCCGAAGGAAAGCCCGGCATGCGCGGCGAGCTCCGGCACGAGCGACGTCTCCGTCATGCCGGGCTGGGTATTCACTTCGAGGCACACGAGTTCGTTGGCGTGCGGGTCGAAGCGGAAGTCGGAGCGCGTGACGCCGCGGCAGCCGAGCGCCTTGTGCGCGGCGACCGTCATCGCCTGCACACGCTCATAGACCGCAGCATCGATGCGCGCCGGCAGGATGTGACGCGAGCCGCCGGGCGCATATTTCGCTTCGTAGTCGTAGAAGCGCGTGGCGGCTTCGATCTCGATGACGCCGAGCGGCTTGTCGCCGAGCACGGCGCAGGTGAGCTCGAGGCCCGGAATGAACCGCTCCGCGAGCAATTCCTCGCCATACGTCCAGTCCGCGCGCGTCAATTCTTGCGGCGGGTGCGCGTGCTCTTCGGTCACGATGAACACGCCGACCGACGAGCCTTCCGAGATCGGCTTCAGCACATAAGGCCGCTTCAGGACGTGCGTCTTCGCCGCTTCCGCGCGCGTCACCACACGCCCGTCGGGCACCGGCACGCCGGCGGCTTTGAGCGCATGCTTCGCCATCGCCTTGTTCATCGCAAGCGCCGACGCGAGCACGCCGGAATGCGAATAGGGAATGCGCAGGATTTCCAGAATGCCCTGGATCGTGCCGTCCTCGCCGGGATGCCCGTGCAGCACGTTGAAGGCCACATCGGGCTTCAGCCGCGCCAGCACTTCGGCGACGTCGCGCGCCACATCCACGCGCGTGACGTGATAGCCCTGCCCTTCCAGCGCGTCGGCGCAGGCCTTGCCGGAGCGCAGCGAGACTTCGCGCTCCGCCGACCAGCCGCCCATCAGCACCGCGACGTGCTTCGTCATTTTCTTCTCCGTCGTCGTCCCGGACGCGGCGAAGCCGCGATCCGGGACCGTGCGCGATTGATAACGATCCCGGCTCACGGCGCTCCGCGCCTCGGCCGGGATGACGATTCATTTTTTACCCAGCCTTACAATTTCCCATTCCAACTGAACGCCCGAATTCTCCTGCACGCGCCTGCGCACTTCCTCACCCAGATTCTCGATGTCGGCCGCCGTCGCATGGCCGCGATTGATCAGGAAGTTGCAATGCAATTCCGAAACCTGTGCATCGCCCACGACAAGCCCGCGGCAACCGGCGGCGTCGATCAACTGCCACGACTTGTTGCCCGGCGGGTTTTTGAAGGTTGAGCCGCCGGTGCGTTCCCGGATCGGCTGCGTCGCCTCGCGCGCCTCGGTGATCTTGTCCATCTCGGCCTTGATCGTGGCCCTGTCGCCGGGCGTGCCACGATAGACCGCCTGCGTGGCGATGAAGTCCTCCGGCATGCCGGAGTGGCGATAGGAGAAATTGAAGTCGGCATTGTTCAGGACGTGGACATTACCCTTGCGGTCGAGCGCCCGCGCCTCCACCAGCGCGTCCTTTGTTTCGCGTTGATAGGCGCCCGCATTCATGCGCAGCGCGCCGCCGACCGTGCCGGGCACGCCACGATAAAAGGCGAGACCCGCGAGCGAAGCGTCCGCCGCCGCCTGCGCCAGCCGCACGTCCGGCACCGCCGTGCCCGCGCGAATGAGATCGCCGTCGACCGAAGTCTCGTTGAAGCCGCGCCCGAGCCGGATCACGACGCCGTCGATGCCGCCGTCGCGCACGAGCAGGTTCGAGCCGACGCCGACCACCGTGACCGGAACGTCCGCCGGCAATTGCGCGAGGAAATAGGACAGGTCTTCTTCGTCGGCGGGCGAGAACATCGTCGCCGGACCGCCGACGCGGAACCAGGTCACATCGGCCATCTTCTGGCCCGCGATCAGCCGGCCGCGCAGCTTTGGCATCGCGGCCGTGAGTTCGGGCACAAGATCACGCCCAGCCACGGTCGCGGTCATTTCCGCGCCGCGAGTTCGCCGGGCAAGGCGTTCGCCCATTGCGTGATCGAGCCGGCGCCGAGGCAGACGACGTAGTCGCCCGGCTGCACGATCTTCTTCACCTCGGCGGCGAGTTGCTCCGGCTTCTCAAGCGCCGACACATGACGGTGCCCGTGCGCGCGCATGCCCGCCATCAGCGCATCGCGGTCGATGCCGGGAATCGGCGCTTCGCCCGCCGGGTAAACGTCCGCGACAATCACATGATCGGCGTGGTTGAAGCAGGTGCAGAACTGCTCGAACAGATCGCGCAGGCGCGTGAAGCGGTGCGGCTGCACGACCGCGACGACCTTGCCTTTGGTCGCGGCGCGCGCGCCTTCAAGCACGGCCGCGATCTCGACCGGGTGATGCCCGTAGTCGTCGAATACCGTCACGCCGTTCCACTCGCCGGTGCGCGTGAAGCGCCGCTTCACGCCGCCGAAATTTGCAAGCGCCGCGCGGATACGATCTTCGGGAATGCCGAGCTCGTGCGCGACCGCAATCGCTGCCGTCGCATTCAGCGCGTTGTGATGGCCGGGCATCGGCAGCACGAGGTCCGCGATCTCGTGGCCGTTGCCGTTCTTGCCGCGGAAGCGCACGCGGAAGCGCGAGCGCCCGCCTTCGCGCGACTCGCTCACGAGCTGCACGTCGGCCTGCGGATTGACGCCGTACGTGATGATGCGGCGATCCTCGATGCGGCCGATCATCTCCTGCACCACCGGATGATCCATGCACATCACGGCGAAGCCGTAGAACGGCAGGTTGCCGACGAAATCGGCGAACGCCTCCTTCACCTTGTCGAAGGTGTGGAAATGATCGAGATGCTCGGGATCGATATTCGTGACGATCGCGATGTCGGCGGGCAGCTTCAGGAATGTGCCATCGGACTCGTCGGCTTCCACCACCATCCACGTCCCGCCGCCAAGCCGCGCATTCGTGCCGTAGGCGTTGATAATGCCGCCGTTGATCACGGTCGGATCGAAACTGCCGGCGTCGAGCAGCGTCGCAACAAGCGAAGTCGTCGTGGTCTTGCCGTGCGTGCCCGCAATCGCGATACAGGATTTGAGCCGCATCAGCTCCGCGAGCATTTCCGCGCGCCGCACCACCGGCAGGCGCTTCGCGCGCGCCGCCACGAGTTCGGGGTTATCGCGCTTGACCGCCGACGACACGACGACGACCGCCGCGCCTTCGATGTTCTTCGCGTCGTGGCCGACCTTCACGTCGATGCCGTGACCGGCGAGCCGCTTGACGTTCGCATTCTCGGCCTGGTCGGAACCGCGCACGCGATAGCCGAGATTGGCCAGCACTTCGGCGATGCCGCTCATGCCGATGCCGCCAATGCCGACGAAATGGATCGGGCCGAGGTCGGTGGGGAGTTTCATGCCCCGGTGTTTTGGCGCATTTGCGCGATCCCGGCAACGCGCATCACTTCGTCGGCCAGCCGCTCGGCGGCATCCACCCGTCCCGCCGCCTTGGCCGCAGCGGCCATGGCCGCAAGCCGCGCGGGCTCGCCGAACAGCCGCTTGAGTTCCTCGGCGAGCCGCTCCGCCGTCAGGTCCGACTGACGGATCAGGAGCGCGCCGCCGGCCACCGCCAGCGCCGACGCGTTCGCGAGCTGGTCCTGGTCGAGCGCATGCGGCAGCGGCACGAGGATCGATGGCCGTCCGATCACGGTCAGCTCGGCGACCGTCGAAGCGCCCGAGCGGGCAATGACGAGGTGGCTGTGCGCAATCCGCTGCGGCAGGTCGCTGAAGAACGCCGAGCATTCGGCCTTCACACCGAGGCGCGCATAGGCGGCGCGGGCTTCGTCAATATCTTCGGGGCGGCTCTGCTGCACGACCTCCATGCGCCCGCGCAGCGTCGAAGACAGGCGCTCGATGGCACCCGGAACGAGTTCACTCATCACGCGCGCGCCCTGGCTGCCGCCGAACACAACAAGACGGATCGGGCCGGATGTCGGCGCAGCGTAGGGCGTCGCCGCCGCCTCGCGCACCGCCGCACGCACGGGGTTGCCGGTATGCACGGCCTTCACCGCGAGGTGCGGCGCCTCCGAGAAAATTTCCGGATAGCCGGTGGCGATCACCGTCGCGCGACCGGCAAGCATCCGGTTCGCGCGGCCCATCACCGCGTTTTGCTCATGCACGATGCGCGGCACGCGCACGAGCCACGCGGCAAGAATTGGCGGCACGGTCGGATAGCCGCCAAAGCCGACGACCGCCGCCGGCCGTTCGACAAGCAACAGCTTCATGCCCTGCATCGTGCCGGACGTCATTCTCGCGAATGTGCGCGCGAGCGAGATTGGATCTCGCCCGCGCACCGTATCGGCGGGCAGTACATGCATCTGGCGGGCGGGAAATTTTCCGGCGAAGGGCGCCGCACGCTTGTCGGTTGCGAGATCGACCGCGATGCCGCGCGCGCTCAATACAGTCGCCAGCGCCTCGGCGGGGAAGAGATGCCCGCCCGTTCCGCCGGCCGCGATCAGCACCAGCGGCGTCCGGCTCATAGCCGCGCGCCGGCCGGCATCATGTCAGGCAAGAGACCGTCGCGCTCGAGCTCCGCGATCGCCTCCGCGCGCGGGCGGCGGCGCGTGAGCGCGACCAGCATGCCCATGCCGAACGCAAGCGAGATGAGCGACGATCCGCCATAGGAGATGAACGGCAAGGTCATGCCCTTGGCCGGCAGCAGATGCAGGTTCACCGCCATCGCGATCGACGACTGCAAGCCGAACAGCAGTGCAAGGCCCGAGATCGCCAGCCGCACGAACGGATCCTGATCGCTCCGCGCATGGATGAGCGATCGCAGCACGACGAACGCAAACAGCGAAACAAGAATGAGGCAGAGCAGGATGCCAAACTCTTCCGCCGCCACCGCGAACACAAAGTCCGCGTGGCCGTCGGGGAGAATGCGTTTCACCGTCCCCTCGCCCGGCCCGCGGCCGAGCCAGCCGCCGCGCACGAAGGATTCAATCGCCGTATCGATCTGGAATGTATCGCCCGAGGACGGATCGATGAAGCGCTCGATGCGCTTCGCGACATGCGGAATGAACTGATACGCGGCGAAGACGGCGGCGATGCCCGAGGTCACGAGCCCCACCGCCCATTTCCACGCAAGCCCCGACAGGAAGAACAGCGCGCACCAGATCGCGACCAGCAACACCGACTGGCCGAAGTCCGGTTGCAGCACCAGCGGCGTGATCGAGCCGCCGAGCAGCATCATCGCGAACAGCGTCGTCGGCATTTCCGGCCGCCGCGCGCTTTCGGAAAAAATCCAGGCCGCAAGCACGACAAAAGCCGGCTTGAGGAATTCGGACGGCTGCATGCTGAGGCCGGCGAGATTGATCCAGCGCCGCGCGCCCTTGATCTCCGCACCCACCACCAGCGTCGCGAGCACGAGCGCCAGGCTCACGAAGAATACGATCATCGCCACGCGCCGCACCTGCCGCGGCGACAGCAGCGACGTCGCGCACAGCACGATCAGCGCCGGCACGAGATACATCGCCTGCCGGTTCACGAAATGAAACGGATCCACCCCGAGCCGGATCGCGACCGGCGGGCTTGCCGCAAGCAGCAGCACGATCCCGATGAGCACCAGCGCCACCAGCGCGCCAAGCAGCAGCCGGTCGACCGTCCACCACCATTCGCCGAACAGGGTGCGCTGGGCTCGGGAAATCATGGGAAGGCGGCTCCGCGGGAAAGTGCCGTCAGTCTTGAACCTTCAGGGTTGACGAGGCCTTAAGCGGAATTGCGGCGGACGGCTCCTGACATGACGACCCATCTTGCAAAAGTAGCTTCTGGGAGCTACCTTTCCCCCATGCGATCGGTCGGTTTGAAGATTCTGAAAAACAGGCTCAGCGAGTATGTGCGTCTTGCAGCGGGCGGCGAGACGGTGCTGGTGACTGACCGGGATCGCGTGGTCGCCGAATTGAGCCCGCCGCGTTCGGGGCGGGACCCGCTGCTGAGCGATGCCCTGTTGGCGGAGGCCGTCCGGGAAGGTTGGATCAAGCCACCCGTGCACATACCCGCAGGTCCTCCGGCGCGTAAGCCGGTCGCCGCATTTGACGAGGTCATGCGGGAACTGCAGCAGGACCGCGACGGCCGGTGATTTATCTCGATAGTTCAGTTGCGCTGGCACAACTACTCGCGGAGGAGCGCGTGCCGCGCGCAGCACTGTGGCGGGAGCACCTGATCGCAAGCCGTCTGCTTGAATATGAACTCTGGACCCGGCTGCATGCCCGCGGCCTGGGACGATCGCATGGAGAAGAGGCGCGCGCGTTGATCGACCGCGTCGCTATCGTGGAGTTGGCGCCACCGGTGCTTGAGCGAGTCCTGGAGCCGTTTCCTGTTTCGGTGCGAACGCTTGACGCACTGCATCTCGCTACGATCGATTTTCTCCGCGGTCGCGGACAGGCCGTGCAATTGGCCAGCTACGACGACAGGCTGCTGGCGGGCGCGCGGGCGCTGGAAATTTCTATCTTTTCGATTTGACCGCAGCCGCGGAAGTTACGGCTTCCCTACGCCCGGCAACCGCAGCACGAGGTCGCGGAATTCGTCGGCGCGCAAACACGAGACCCGGGGTCGGGGGCAAAACAATCGCGCTTTTCGATGATGCTCTGGACCCCGGCTCTCGCCGCTTCGCGGCTCGGCCGGGGAACGTGCACGGCTTAAGGCTTCCCCACCCCCGGCAACCGCAGCACAAGGTCGCGGAACTCGTCGCCGCGCACCTCGAAATTCGGATACTGGTCGTAGCTCGCGCAGGCGGGCGACAGCAGCACATAGGCCTCGATCAGCCGCGCGGCTTCCGCGTCGCGCGCCGCCGCCTCAACCGCCCGGTCGAGGGTTTTGACGACCTCGAAGGGAATCTTGCCGCTGATCGTCCCGGCGAAATCCTGCGCGGCCTCGCCGATGAGATACGCCTTCCGCACGCGTGAGAAATGCGGCACGAGGCTCTCGATGCCGCCTTCCTTGGCGCGCCCGCCGGCGATCCAGAAAATGTCGTGAAAGCTCTCGAGCGCCCGCTCGGTCGAGTCGGCATTCGTGGCCTTCGAGTCGTTGATGAAGAGTACCGAACCCTTTTGACCGACCTGCTCCATGCGGTGATGCAGTCCGGGAAAGCTGCGCATGGCAAACGCAATCTCTTCCTCCGAAAGGCCGAGCGCGCGCGCCGATGCATAGGCGCAAGCCGCGTTCTGCGCATTGTGCCGCCCGCGCAAGCTACCGATACCCGCGAGCGACAGCGAATTGCGCTTCTGCCCGCGCTCCATCTCCACGAGGCTTTCGCCGTCGAGATAAATCCCGTCACGTTCCAGCTTCCGTCGCACGGAAATGCGCACGACCTTCGTGCCCTCGCGCTCGGCGCGCTCCGCGACCGAAGCGGTCAATTCGTCATCGACGCCGACGACCGCGGTCCCGTTCAGGCACACGCCGGAGATCAGCCGTTCCTTGATGGCGGCGTAATTACGCAGATTGCCGTGCCGGTCGATGTGGTCCGGCGAGATATTGAGCAGCACGCCCACCAGCGGATCGAGCGTCGGCGCAAGATCGATCTGGAACGACGAACACTCGATCACATGCGTGCGCGACTGGCTCGGCGGCGAGAGCGACAGGATCGGCGTGCCGAGATTGCCGCCGACGGCGACATCCCGTCCGCATTTCGCGATGATATGCGCGAGCAGCGCCGTCGTGGTCGACTTGCCGTTCGTCCCGGTGATCGCCGCAAACGGCGAGCGCGGCGAGCGCGCGCGCCGCTCGCGGCAGAAGAGTTCGATGTCGCCGATGATTTCCGTTTCGTTGCGTTGCGCGAGCGTCACCGACCAGTGCGGGGCGGGATGTGTGAGCGGCACGCCCGGCGCGAGAATGAGTGCGGCGATCTCCTGCCAGTTCGCCTCCCGGAAATCACCCGTCGGCACGCCCGCATCCTGCGCCTCGGCGATCTTGTTGGGCTTGTCGTCCCACGCAACGACCTTCGCGCCGCCCGCGGTCAGCGCCGCGCAGGTCGCAAGTCCCGACTTGCCGAGTCCGAAAACGGCAACCTTCTTGTTACGGAAGACGGTGATGGGAGTCATGCGATCAATTCATGTCATCCCGGCCGAGCCACGCGAAGCGTGGCCCGGGATGACAGTTAAGGTGATGACGACGAAACATTTTACCGCAACTTCAGGGTCGAAAGTCCAATCAGCGCCAGTACGAGCGCGATAATCCAGAAACGGATCACGATCTGCGCCTCGGTCCAGCCGAGTTGCTCGAAGTGGTGGTGGATCGGCGCCATCCTGAAGATGCGCTTGCCGGTGAGCTTGAAGGAAATCACCTGCACGATCACCGACACCGCTTCGAGCACGAAGAGCCCGCCGATGATCGCGAGCGCAATCTCATGTTTGGTCGCCACCGCGATCGTGCCGAGCATGCCGCCGAGCGCCAGCGAACCCGTGTCGCCCATGAAGATCGACGCGGGCGGTGCGTTGAACCAAAGAAAACCGAGTCCGGCGCCGATCAAGGCGCCGCAGACAATCGCCAGTTCGCCCGCGCCCGCGATATGGCGGATCTGCAGATAGTCCGAGAACACGATATTACCCGCGAGATAGGCGATCAGGGAGAATGTCGCCGCTGCGATCATGACCGGAACGATGGCGAGCCCATCGAGGCCGTCGGTGAGGTTCACCGCATTGCCCGCCCCGACGATGACAAATGCGCCGACGGCGATGAAAAACCAGCCGAGATTGATAACAAGGTCCTTGAAGAAAGGCATCGCCAGCGCCTTCGACGCGGCCGACGCGTCGAGCTGCGTCAGCACGATCACCGCAGCACCGGCGATCACCGCTTCAAGCGCAATCCGCATCCGGCCGGACAAGCCGCCATTCGCCGAGCCGTGTTTGATCTTAAGGAAATCATCCGCGAAGCCGATTGCGCCGAAGCCGAGCGTCACCGCAAGCACAATCCAGACATGCGGGTTTGCAAGATTCGCCCACAGCAGCGTCGAGACCACGAGACCCGACAGGATCATCAGGCCGCCCATCGTCGGCGTGCCCTTCTTGGTCAGGATGTGCGATTGCGGGCCGTCGTCGCGAATGGGCTGGCCCTTGCCCTGCGACGCGCGCAGCTTGTCGATGATCGCGGGCCCGAACAGGAAAACGAACAGGAGTGCGGTCAGCACCGCGCCGCCGGCGCGGAAGGTGATGTAGCGGAAGACATTGAGGACGTTGAAGACGTCCGAAAACTGCGAAAGCCAGTAAAGCACGTTGTCTCCTTCACACCGCCGTGTCGGCGGCGCTCGGCGCGCGGAAACGTTCGGACAGAGCCTTGACGATCGGGCCCATGCGGCTGCCGTTGGAACCCTTCACCATGATCGCGTCCCCCGCGCGGACGGCGGCCAGGACCTCGGGCTCGAGCTGCTCGGCGCTGTCGGCATAGCCGCCGCGCAGGGCGGCAGGCAAGGCGTCCCAAAGCTCCCGCATCAACGGTCCCGCGCAATATACTGTATCGACATTGGCGGCGGCGATCGCTTCGGCCAACGCGCGATGCAGCGCCGCCGCGTCGGAGCCGAGTTCAAGCATATCACCGAGCACGGCGATGCGGCGTCCGCGCGAGCCGAGCGGCGCCTGGGCGAGCACTTCGAGCGCCGCGCGCACGGACGCGGGATTGGCATTGTAACTCTCATCAATCAGGAGCGCCTGACCGCCCGCGACGTCGAGCGTCTGCCGCCGGCCGCGGCCCGCTGGCGGCTCAAGTTCGCCAAGCGCGAGCGCCGCGAGCGCGAGATCGGCGCCCGCGAGCCGCGCCGCGGCGAGCACCGCGAGGCTGTTCATCACCAGATGTTTGCCCGGCACGCCTACCTTGTAGGTCACTTCATCGCCGAGAATATTCGCGCGCACGGTCGAGCAATCGGATTTGAGGCCGGTGTCGATCAGGCGCGCGTCCGCGTCCTGGTGTTCTCCGAAACTGACGACACGCGCGACCCTTGCCCTGCGCGCGGACTCCGCGAGACGCGCGAATTGCCCGTTGTCGCGCGGCAGGACGGCGGCGCCACCCGGCTCAAGCCCGAGAAAGATTTCGGCCTTCGCATCGGCAATCGCTTCGATGCCGGAGAAATATTCGAGATGCACCGCTTCGATGGTGGTGATGATCGCCACATGCGGGCGCACCAGCCTGACCAGCGGCTCAATCTCGCCGGCGTGGTTCATGCCAAGCTCGAACACGCCGAAGCGTGCGCTCGCGGGCAGCCGGGAGAGCGACAGCGGCACGCCCCAGTGGTTGTTGAACGATGCGACGGACGCATGCGTTTCGCCTCCGCGCGTCAGCACGAGCCTGAGCGCGTCCTTTGTACCCGTCTTGCCGGCGGAGCCTGTGACGGCGATCACCTTTCCCGCCGATCGGGCGCGTGCGGCACGGGCTGCCGCGCGGAGCGCCTCCAGCACGTCCCGAACGATCATCAGTGGCGCGCCTGTCGGCATCGCCGCGAGCCTCTCGCCCGCGATGACCGCGACCCCTGCCCCGCGCGCCAGCGCCTTCGTCACATAATCATGGCCGTCCACCCGGTCGCCCTTGATCGCGAAAAACGCCTCGCCGGGCGCAACCGTGCGGCTGTCGATGGAAACGCCCCTGAGGTCGTGCGCCGGCGTGCCGGATACGCGCGCGCCCATGGCGCTCGCGAGCGCGTCAGCGGTCCACAACACGCTCATTCGGTTTCCTTTGCGAGGCCAAGTGCGGCGCGCACCTCGGCATGATCCGAGAACGGCAGCGTCCGGTCGCCGACGATCTGGCCCGTCTCGTGGCCCTTGCCAGCCACGAGCAATACGTCGCCGGGCGCAAGCTCGGCAATGGCGGTCTTGATCGCCTCCGAACGACTGCCGATCTCGATGGCGCCGGCCGCAGCCGCCAGGATCGCGCGGCGGATCGTTGCGGGTTCCTCGCTGCGCGGATTGTCATCGGTGACGAACACTTTGTCCGCGTGCCGCACGGCGATGCCGCCCATCAGCGGACGCTTGCCCGCGTCGCGGTCGCCGCCCGCGCCGAACACGATAAAGAGTCGTTTCGCATAGGGTCGGAGCGCGTCGAGCGCGTTCTTCAGCGCGTCGGGCGTGTGCGCATAGTCGACAAAGACCGGCGCGCCGTTCTTGTCGCCGATCCGGTCGAGACGCCCGCGTGCGCCCTGCAACGTCTCAAGCGCCGCCAGTGCATCCTTCACCTCCGCGCCCGTAGCAGTGGCGAGTCCCGCGGCAACCAGCGCATTCGCGATCTGGAAATCGCCAACGAGTGGGAACTTCACGCGGTAATCGGTCTCTCCGGCACGCACGGTCAGGATTTCGCCGAAGCCTTCGCGCACCGTTGAACGCAGCGTGAGGCTCGTCCCCTTCTGCCCGACCGAGATGAAACGCAGCCCGCGCTTGTCCGCGATTGTCTGGATGATACCCGCTTCGCCGCTGTCGGCGTTGACGACCGCGGCAGTTCCGGGCGCGAGCAGCGTGTCGAACAGGCGCAGCTTCGCCGCGCGATAAGCCTCCAGCGTCTTGTGATAATCGAGATGATCGCGCGTCAAATTCGTGAACGCGCCGGCAGCCAGGCGAACGCCATCGAGCCGGCGTTGATCGAGCCCGTGCGACGACGCTTCCATCGCCAGATGCGTGACGCCCTCGTCCGCGAGGTCGTCGAGCAGGCGATGCAATGCGATGGGATCGGGCGTGGTGAGACTGCCTTTGATTTCCTTGCCGGGTGCAGTGACGCCGATGGTGCCGATGCTCGCCGCTTGCTTGCCGAGCGCGGTCCAGATCTGGCGCGTGAAGGACGCGACGGAGGTTTTTCCGTTCGTCCCGGTGACCGCAACGACAAACTCCGGCTGCCGCGTGAACAACTTCGCCGCGCCGCGCGCGAGCAGCGCGCGCGCGTCCTCGACCTGCACATAGGGAACGCTTTGCGGGAGATCGGCAGGCCGCGCGCCTTCGCCGATCACGGCGACCGCGCCGCTTTTTACGGCTGCAGCCGCGAAACGCGAGCCATCAGCACGCGCCCCCGCGAGCGCCACGAATACATCGCCCGCCTTTACCTCGCGGCTGTCGGCCGTGATGCCGCTGACAGAAACGCCTGCCGGCGCTTCTGCCCCCGCGAGTTCTCGCAAATCGAATTGAAGTCCCGGCATGTGTCCTTCACCGTCATTCCGGGACGGCCCGAAGGGCCGGGTCTGGAATCCATGAACACCGAACTTGCACATTGACTCCGTGGTCATGGATTCCGGGCTCGCGGGCTGCGCCCGCGCCCCGGAATGACAATTCCTCAGTCCGCAGCGGCTTGCCGAACCGTTAGCAAACGTTCGGCCGTGGGCAAGTCCTGTCTCGGCTTGAGGCCCAATAGCGGCGCAATGCGGGCGATGATTTTTCCCGCCGTCGGGACCGCATTGTAGCCCGAGGTGGCATAGCCGTGGGTCTCGGGCGTCGCCTGCGGCTCGTCGATCATCACGAGCAGCAGATAGCGCGGCCGGTCCGCCGGAAAGGTGCCCATGAAGGCCGTCAGCAGCTTGTCCTTGGCGTAACGGCCGTTCACGACCTTTTCGGATGTGCCGGTCTTGCCGCCGACATAGAAGCCCTCGACCTCGGCGCGCTTCGCGGTGCCCTTTTCGACATTGAGCCGCATCAGGTAGCGCATCTGTTGGCTCGTTTCGGGCTTGATGACCTGCTTGGCGAGTGCTGCCGCTTCTTCGGCGTTCCGCTTCAGGAACGTCGGCGGGATGAGCCTGCCACCGTTCACGAGCGCGGCGGTCGCCATCACCGATTGCAGCGGTGCGACCGAGAGGCCGTGGCCGAAGGCGATGGTGACGGTCGAGAGCTCGCCCCAGTTTTTCGGCAGCAGCGGCTCGGCGCTTTCCGGGAGCTCGGTGCGCAGCCGGTCGAGCTGGCCCATTTTTTTCAGAAACGCCCGGTGCGCGTCGACGCCCTGCGCGAGCGCCATGCGCGCGCTGCCGATATTCGACGAGTGGATGAACACTTCCGGCACGGTCAGCACACGGCGCTGCGGATGGAAGTCGTTGATCGTAAACGTTCCATATTGCAGCGGCGCCGTCGCGTCGTAGCGCGAGGCGAGCGTCGCCTTGCCGGAGTCGAGCGCCATCGCGACGGTCAGCGCCTTGAAGGTCGAACCCATCTCGAACACGCCGGTCGTCAGCCGGTTCAGCCGCGTCTTGTCCATCGACTTGCCCGGCTTGTTCGGATCGTAGTCGGGCAGCGACACCATCGAGACGATCTCGCCCGTATCGACGTCGAGCACGAGCCCGGCGGCGGCGATCGCCTTGAAATGATCCTTCGCCTTTTGCAGTTCGTCGCGCATCGCGTGCTGCGCCGTGAGGTCGAGCGCAAGCTCGATTGGATCGAGCGTCCTGCCGCTTGCGAGTCCGGCCTGATGCAGTTCGGCGAGCCCGCGCCCGTCGATCCATTTTTCCAGGCCCGCGATGCCCGCGTTGTCGATGTTGACGTGCCCCAGCACATGGCCTGCCTGCGCACCCGCCGGATAGACGCGGCGGTTTTCGCGCAGGAAGCCGAGGCCCGGCAGGCCAAGCCCGTGAATCTCGTCCTGCTGCATCGGCGTGATCTCGCGCTTGAGCCACACGAAACTGCGCTTCGAGGCGAGCCGCTCACGCACTTCGTTCGCATCGAGGTCGGGCAAAACGGCAGTGACGAGCTCGGTCGCTTCGTCCGCGTCGATCACGCGGCGCGGATCGCCGAACAGCGAAAACGTCTTGATGTCGGTCGCGAGCAGCCGGCCTTCGCGGTCGAGGATGTCGGGGCGCGACGCGGCAACAGAGTCTGCGGCGTGACCGCGACGCGGCGTGCCCTCGTGGCTCTCGACGCCGAGTTGCACAAGCCGGAGCGCGATGACTCCGTAAATACAGGCAAAGGCCAAGACCATCAGCCCGATGCGGCCGCGCGTGACGCTTGCTCCGCGCGGACGGAGGGACAGCCCTGCGGCGATGCGTTTCGGCAATGGAGTTGATTCAGGACCCCGCTCGTCCCCGCGAAAGCGGGGACCCAGAAACCGCAACCACGGAGCCTGCTGCTCTGGATTCCCGCTTACGCGGGAATGAGCGGAATAGTCGCGAGCGCTGGTCATTGTGGACCGCCCTCGCCTGCCGGTCCGCCGGCATTCGCCCGCACATTGAGAGAGCGCAGGAAATCGCCGAGCGGATCGCGCGGGCCGTCGCCGGCGAGCGTGTCGATGAATTCGCCGATCATGTCGGCATCGTCAGCTTTGACCGGCTTCTCGGGCAGGTTTGAGAGATCGCGCACCTGCGCCACGTCGAGCGGCTTCATGTTCAGGTGCCGCGTGGCCAACTCCTGCACGCGCTGGGGTGCTGCGAGCCGTGTCCATTCCGCGCGCAGCAGCGCGATCCGTTCCTGCTCGCTGCGGATTTCGCTGCGCAGCTTCGCGATGCGCTGCACTTCGTAAGTGGTGTCGTACTTCACCTTGTAGACGGCGACGGCGGAGCCAACGAGGATCAGGAGCGACAGGACATGCAGGATGCGCAGGAACATCAGCGCCTCCGCGTCCGGTCGAGGGACGGGATCCTGGCCATCAGGCCCGCAAGCGGATCGTCGGCCGGGATCGCCGCGTCCGTGCGCGTGGCGACGCGCAGCCTGGCCGAACGGGCGCGCGGGTTCTCGCGCACTTCTTCATCCGAGGCGACCATCGCCTTCTTCTGACTCAACGCGAAGGTCGGCGTTGCCTTCACCACATCCGGCTGATGCCGCGACGGCGAGGCCGCCCGCGCCCGAGCGGTCAGGAAGGTCTTCACGATGCGGTCTTCGAGCGAATGGAAGGAGATCACCGCAAGCCGGCCGCCCGGCTTCAGAATCCGCTCCGCTGCATGCAGCGCGCGCGCCACTTCTTCAAGTTCTTCATTCACCAAGAGCCGCAGCGCCTGGAAGCTGCGGGTCGCGGGGTCGATTTCGTCCGGCCGCGCAAACACGACACGTCGAATGATTTCAGCGAGTTGGCCGGTACGGCTGATCGGGGATTCGAGCCGCGCCTGCACGATCGCGCGCGCCACCGCGCGTGCGCGGCGCTCCTCACCGAGCGCCGACAAGACACGGCCCAAGTCCGCTTCCGGCCACTCATTTACGACGTCGGCCGCGCTCGGCCCCTCGCCGCCCATGCGCATGTCGAGCGGGCCGTCATGGCGGAATGAAAATCCGCGCTCGCCCTGGTCGAGCTGCATCGACGAGACGCCGAGATCGAGCAGCACGCCGTCAAGCGCATCGAAGCCGAGCCGTAATGCCGCCTTGTCGAGATTGGAGAAGCGCTCCTGCACCAGCACGAGCCGCCCGTTCATCGCGGCGACGAGATCGGCGCCGAGCGCAATCGCCGTCCGGTCGCGGTCGAGCGCGATCACGCGGCAGTTCGCCGCCGTAAGCAGCGCGCGCGTGTGACCGCCCGCGCCGAACGTACCGTCGAGGAAAACTTCGCCGTCTCTTGGCGAGAGCGTCGAGAGAACCTCCCGGAGCATCACCGGACGATGGCGAGCCGGTCCGCCAGCGGCTCCCGAAGGAACGCCGCGGCCCGCCATCATCACGATCCGGGAGGTTCCCCCGCGCCTTTGGAGCCAGGCTGCCGACGCAACACCTTCACCTTCTCGTTGGCCTCCTCGAGAAAGCTGAAGAAGCGCTCCGGCTCCCAAATCTGAAACTTGTGTCCGAGCCCGACGAAGGCCACGGACTCGTCGATATGCGCGAGCGTCTTCAGACGCTCCGTCAGCATCATGCGTCCCTCGGAATCCACCTTCAGGATTTCGCTCTGCCCGTAGAGCGCCGCCGCCAGATCGTCCCGCTCTTCCGA
>Ga0307505_10001596_pt1 | contig 17698 bp, 16 predicted proteins | sample 23_S_MG_FD_202183 | JGI IMG/M metagenome (GOLD analysis project Ga0307505, IMG submission 202183) | Soil microbial communities from Populus trichocarpa stands in riparian zone in the Pacific Northwest, United States - 23_S | ecosystem: Environmental > Terrestrial > Soil > Riparian zone > Trees...
GGATGAGATGGCCGGATCTCAAAAAGAATCATCTACGGTTCACCCGTTGAGAGATCCCATCCTCGCCGCTCGGCTGGAAGCCATCAAGCAGTTAGCCGGTGGGTCTTCCGATCGAGTGGCGGTCTTGGATCGTGCGTTCAACGTGATCTACGCGAATGAATCCGCATGGGCTGAAGATGCCACTCACGTGTCCGGTCATCAGGCAAAGTGTTATGAGGCATTCGCGCATCGGGACGATCCCTGCGGCACCTGCCCGGCGACGAAGCTGTATCAATCGTCCGACGTCCGGTCCGTGGCCTGTTCCATTGGAGGGGATGGCACGGCTTGCGGGATGCGTCAGGCCTTTCCGCTTGTCTCGAGCGGCGGCGCAGTCGAGTCTGTGCTGGTGCTGTTCACGGCGCCGCCGAAGTCTGCGAAACACCCGAGCGGTGAGCGCATGAGAGACGAATCGACGCTCAGCGGGCTGATCGGCACGAGTGCGCCGATGCGAGAAGTCCTCGACATGATCCGGCTCGTGGCGGACAGTTCCGCAACCGTGTTGATTCAGGGAGAGAGCGGCACCGGCAAGGAACTGGTGGCGAAAACGATTCACCTGACCAGTTATCGGCGAAAGAAACCGTTCGTCGTCGTCGATTGCGGTTCGCTGCCGGAAACGCTGTTGGAGAGTGAGTTGTTCGGCCATGTGAAGGGAGCCTTCACCGGGGCGCATGCCTCTAAACGCGGGCTCTTCGAAGAAGCGGATGGAGGGACGATCTTCCTGGACGAGATCGCCGACACGACTGCAACGTTTCAGGCCAAGTTACTGCGAGTCCTTCAAGAGGGCGAGGTGAAGCCGGTTGGCGGGACTCACCCGATCAAGATCGATGCGCGGGTCATCTCGGCGACGAACAAAGATCTGTCTGAGCTGGTCAAGGCCAAGATGTTTCGCCAGGATCTCTACTATCGATTGGCGGTCTTACTGCTCTACTTACCGCCGCTCCGCGAACGGCGGGAGGATATTCCGCTGTTGGTGGAACATTTCATGGCCGGTTCGTGCAAGCGGCATCGTCAACCGATTCGAACCATCTCGCCGGAGGTCACGCAGGCGCTGACCGAAACCGCCTGGCCCGGCAATGTGCGGGAGTTACAACACTACATTGAGCGAGCCGTCGTTACGACCAACGGTCCAGTACTCGCGTGCAAAGATCTTGTGGCGCTCAACTCCGTGGCCAAAGATGGGGACTTACGATCGGCGACGCGTGGCGTCGTCACTCAAACCGAGCGCCCTCGCATCGTTGACGCCCTCAAAAAGACCGGTGGAAATCGATCGAAAGCGGCTAAGTTGCTCAAGATCAGCCGGGCCAGTCTCTACAACAAGCTGCGAACCTACCAGATTCATTAACGTGGGACTGCCAAGTTCGCAGCATGATGGCAGATAGCGACGACAAGTAAATTCTTTGGCTGTTATTTGATAATCCAAGGGCAAGCGGTTGTTGCCGACTAAGAATCATTACAGTGCCGGATATAGCGTGGCAGCACTGTGATGAGTATCCTCTTCACAGCCTTGCTGATATGTTATGCGGCGGGTGTCGGCCTGCCCGTTTGTCTACCGGGGCGTCCCAACCTTCAGAACTTGGTGGCCCACAGCCTCTCCTGCGCGGCCGGCCTCTTTGGCATCGCGCTCGGCCTGACTGGCCTTGTCGCATCTGAACCCCTGACTCTGTCTGCCGGTTCCAGCATCCCTTATCTAATCTTTGCGATCCGCCTCGACCCCCTGGCGGCGTTTTTCGTGCTAACCATCTCGCTGGTTGGCCTGGCCGCTTCGATCTATGCGTTCGGCTACGTGACCGAGTTCTATGGCCGGCACTCCATTGGCGCGCTTGGCGCACTCTTCAACGGCTTCCTGCTTTCCATGACGCTCGTTGTGATGGTGGACAACGGATTCTGTTTCCTTATTGCCTGGGAGTTGATGTCGCTGATCTCTTACTTCTTGGTCGTCACGGAGCATGAGAAGGCGAACGTCCGCTACGCCGGATTTTTCTACCTCGTCATGACGCACATAGGCACCGCCTTTGTGGTTCTGACCTATCTGATCTTGTTCCAATCGTCAGGCTCGTTCTCCTTTGAAGCCTTTCGTCATCCGGAGCAATCTTTGCCGGAAGGGATGCGGGCTCTGGTGTTTCTTGCCGCCTTGATCGGCTTCGGGACGAAAGCCGGGATTGTGCCGCTGCATGTCTGGTTGCCCTACGCGCATCCAGCGGCACCCTCGCATATTTCAGCCTTGATGTCCGGCGTCATGATCAAGACTGCGATCTATGCGCTAGTCCGGGTGTATTTCGATTTCCTCGGTGGGCAGTTCCCCTGGTGGTGGGGATTCGTCGTGCTCGTCATTGGAGCGGTCTCCGCGTTATTGGGCGTGATGTATGCGTTGATGGAACATGAACTCAAGAGTCTTCTCGCGTTCCACAGCGTGGAAAATATCGGCATCATCTTGTTGGGTATCGGGGCCGGCATGATCTTTCAGTCGTACGGCCTGAAAGAACTCGCCGCCCTCGGACTGCTGGCAGGGCTCTACCATACGATCAATCACGCGGCGTTTAAGGCTCTGCTGTTCTTCGGCGCCGGCTCGCTGCTGTACGCGACTCACACACACAGTATGGAGGAGTATGGCGGTCTTCTCAGGCGTATGCCTTGGACCGGGGTTTTCTTTTTGATCGGGGCCGTTTCGATTTCCGGCCTGCCCCCCACGAATGGATTTGTCAGCGAGTGGCTTGTCTTTCAAAGCCTCTTTCTCAGTTTTCAGCTTCCGACGGTGTTTCTAAAACTAATGCTTCCGATCGCCGCAGCCGTGTTGGCTTTGACCAGTGTCTTAGCTCTAGCCTGTTTTGCGAAGGCCTTCGGTATTTCATTTCTGGCTCTCTCCAGAAGTTCCCATGCGCGCTATGCCGAAGAGGTGCCGATCGCGATGCGAATCGGGATGGGATTCCTGGCCGTATTGTGCGTCGGACTTGGATTGGCTCCCATGATCGTGGTGCCGCTCCTTGATCGAATTACAGGGCCGTTGACGGGTGTGTCGATCGGCGACAAGGTATTGGCGCTCGATGGATGGGCCTTGGCGCCGGTGAGCATGGAGTTCTCCAGTGTCTCGCCACCCATGTTGGCGGCCATGCTGATCGGGGGCGGCCTCCTCGGCCTATTCTTGGCGTTCCTCTTCGGCGGCCGCCTGCTGACACGTTCCTACAAAACCTGGGGTTGCGGGATCACGCTGTCCCCACGGATGGAGTACACGGCCACGGGGTTTGTCCAACCGATCAAGCGAGTCTTTAGCACCCTCTACCAGCCGACGGTCAAACTCGAAACCGAGCTTCTGGAAGAGTCCCGATACTTTGCCAAACAACGGCGATTCGAGTTTCACATCGAACCGGTCTTTGAGAAGTATCTGTACGATCCGATAGTCGATGTCTTTGAGGGCATCGCCGACCGATTGCGCATTCTTCAGGGCGGCAGTCTCCACCTGTATTTGGCTTATATATTTGTGATGCTTGTGATCTTGTTACTGTTCGCCAGCTAGGAGAACCGAGAAGGATGCAGCCACTCATTCAAGCGGTTTCGCTCGTGGCGGCACAGGTCATCGTTCTGCTCGCGGTCTCGCCCTTCCTCGTGGGGCTCATCCGCAAGGTGAAGGCGCGCTTCCAGTGCCGACGAGGCGCCAGCGTTTTCCAGCCCTATGCCGATCTGGCCAAGCTCTTCCGGAAGCAGCCGGTGATCTCAACCAGCTCCTCCTGGATCTTCATCGCCACGCCCTATATTCTATTCGCCTCCACGCTGGCAGCCGGATTGCTGGTCCCCACGTTCACATCACAGACCCCCCTGAACTTTGCAGGGAACATCATTGCGCTCGTGTACCTCCTGGCGCTGGGAACGTTTTTCCTGATCCTCGCAGGACTCGATACCGGATCTGCGTTTGGGGGGATGGGCAGCAGCCGGGAAGCGATTGTGGCGTCGCTGACAGAGCCGGCCATGATCCTCTCCATTTTTGCCATCGCATTGACCGCGGGCTCCACCAATCTCAGCACCATCGTCCATAAGACCGCGCTATTGGAAGGTATCGTGACGGACCCGTCGCCGTATCTGATGGCGCTGGCGGCCCTCTTTATCGTAGCGCTCGCCGAGACCGGACGGGTTCCGGTCGATAATCCGGCGACGCATCTCGAACTGACCATGATTCATGAGGCGATGGTTCTGGAATATTCGGGCCGCTATCTCGCTTTGATCGAATGGTCGGCTGGCCTGAAGCTGGCCGTGTTTCTTTCTCTGATCGCCAACGTCTTCGCGCCGTGGGGAGTAGGGACCACGCCGACACCAGCGGCGATGGGGATCGGGCTGGTGGTTTTTCTGGTGAAGATCTCAGGGCTTGCGGTGCTGATCGGGACCCTGGAGTGCATGTTCGCAAAACTGCGGTTGTTCCGCGTGACGGATCTCCTCGGCGTTGCCTTTATTCTGGCGCTGCTCGGGCTGCTGTTCTTTTACATTCTTCGAAGCTGATCGGATGCAGATGTTTTCTCACATTGGATCGCAACTCGTCGACTTGTGTTCGGCCCTACTGTTGTTAACCTGTTTCGCCATCGTGGCGCAGCAGCGGCTCTCCGCCTGCGTCGACTTGTTTGCGCTGCAGTCGGCCTTTCTCGTCCTGACGACAGCGCTGGTGGCCTTTCTGACCGGGAACCATCATATCTACATCGCGGCTGGGCTGACCGGCCTGATCAAAGTGGTCATCATCCCGAGGGTGCTCAAGAAAGTCATCGAGCGTCTCAACGTCAAACGAGAATTGGTGATGAACGTCAACGTGCCGGTCGGCCTGCTGATCTGCGGCGCCATGGTCATGCTGGCCTTCTTCATCGCGCAGCCCATTATACCGCTGGGTTTTCTGCTCACCCGTGATTCTTTGGCCATCGCCCTCGCCATCGTGCTCATCGGATTGTTCACGATGATTGCGAGACAAAAGGCCGTATCGCAGCTGGTGGGATTTTTGGTCATGGAGAACGGTGTGTTTTTGGGGGCCACGGCCGCCACCTATGGGATGCCCTTGATCGTTGAACTGGGTGTGTTCTTCGACGTGCTCATCGCGGTGTTGATCGCGGGGATCTACACGAATCGCTTACATGACGCATTCGACAGTGTGGATACCAGCCACCTCACCGTGTTGAAAGAATAATTGAAATGTCCATGGTAATGATCGAAGTGCTTGTCTTGTTGATCGCCCCGCTCCTTGCGGGAGGGCTGAGCTTGGTCATTCACCGGTCCGCGTTGCTCCACGCGATCAACCTTACGAGCATGGGCCTGCTCGTCACGGCAGAGATCATGATCACCAGAACTGTACTGAGAGACGGTCCATTCACGGCTCTGGGACAGTTTGTCTATCTCGACGCCTTGTCGGTATTCATTCTGTTCATCATCGGGGCGGTCGGATTGGCCTGTTCGTTCTACATGCGCTCCTATATGGATGAACAGGTAGCGCGCGGCGTGATTGCGTCCGGACGGCTCAACCTATTCTTTTTCCTCTTTCACATGTTCTTGCTGGCAATGGTGATTGCGACCGTCGCCAATAGTGTCGGGGTGCAATGGGTGGCCATCGAGGCGACGACGCTCACCACGACCTTTCTGATTGCTTTTTGGCGCCGACGGGAATCCTTGGAAGCCGGGTGGAAATATCTCATCTTGTGTTCGGTGGGCATTTCCCTTGCACTGTTCGGCGTCGTGCTCACCTATTATTCGTCGTTGCATGTGCCGAGTGATATCAGTGAGGCGTTGAACGTGACGCAGCTGATGTCCGTAGCTGATCGGTTGAATCCGCATGTGCTGAAGCTGGCCTTTATCTTCATCTTTGTGGGCTATGGCACCAAAGTGGGGCTTGTGCCCATGCACAGCTGGCTGCCGGATGCCTATACCGAGGCGCCGGCGCCGGTGGCGGCCATGCTGGCAGGCGTCCTTGAAACTGTGGCGGTCTACGCGATCCTCCGTATGCGAACGATTGTCGACCACGCCGTCTCGCCGGCCTTCACCGGCGGTCTCCTGGTATCGCTCGGGTTTGCCTCGTTTGTGACGGCGGCATTTTTCATCCTCATCCAGCACAACTATAAACGGCTGTTTGCCTACTCCAGCATTGAGCATATGGGGATAGCCATGATTGGATTCGGAGTCGGTGGACTGTTGGGAACTTTCGGCGGGCTGTTTCATCTACTGAACCATGCGTTCGCCAAATCGATGGCATTTTTTGCTGCGGGCAACATTCATCGTCGTTTCCACACGGTGGAGATCGTTCAGGTGCGAGGGCTGGCCACGGCCCAGCCCTGGACGGCTTTGGCGTTGATGATCGCGGGGCTGGCCTTGTCGGTGCTGCCTCCCTTTGCGTCATTCGTCAGCGAAGTGCAAGTCGTCTCGGCCCTGGCTGCGCAAGGAGTTTCGGGACAGTGGCTGACCAACAGCGGTGGCATGGTGACTGTTGCCCTGTCAGATCAATTCAGCCGCCTGGGCCTCACCGGACTGTTTCTGCTCTGCTCGATTCTTGCGTTCAGCGGCCTGCTCTATCGCATTACCGGAATGGTCTGGGGGACTCCGCCTGAGGGAATCGTCCCGGGAGAAACCTGGACGTTGGGCCATCTGCCGATCATTGTTTTCGCCGCGGCGCTGGTGGGATTTGGTTTCTTTCTCCCTCAGCCCATACGACAACTGTTGGAACAGGCGACGCAAATTCTTTTGCTTCACTAGGAAGGACGATTACGATGGCAGAAACGAGGTCCTGTGACGAAGAACTCAAGGCGGCTTTTCCGTCCATCGTGCAGAATGACGCGGCGCAGGGAAAGTTCTCTCATTTTCTGGTTCCCAAAGACCTGGTTCCGGCGATCACCCATTATCTCCATACCCAACCGCGCTTACACGGCAGATTGACACTCTTATGGGCGATCGACAATCACCCTGTTCGCGATGCCTATGGACTGCACTACCTGTTCACCCTGGAGCCTTCCCATCGCTGGGTGGTGTTGTCCACTGAACTGGCGGGGGATGATCGACTGTTCCCCTCCATCACACCGCACATTCATGCCGCCAAGTGGTATGAGCGTGAGATTCGCGACATGTTCGGGTTGATTCCACAAGGGCATCCGGATTTGCGACGTCTGATTCGGCATGAGCATTGGCCCAAAGGGACACACCCGCTCAAGAAGAACTTTCCGTGGGACCGCGTGTTGGGTCGACGGCAAGGCGAGCACCACTTCCGCCGCATTGAAGGAGAAGGGGTGTTTGAAGTACCGGTGGGGCCAATCCATGCCGGGATCATCGAGTCCGGCCATTTTCGATTTTCTGTGGCAGGCGAGCCCATCATGCAACTCGAGTTGCACCATTTCTGGAAACATCGCGGGGTCGAAAAGCTGTTCGAACAACGAGAATTGACCGAGGCGGTTCCGTTAGCCGAGCGAGTGTCCGGCGATACGACGGTCGGCCACAGTCTCTCATACTGCCAGGCAGTCGAATCGTTGCTGAATCTGGAAGTGCCACGCCGTGGACGGTATCTGCGGAGCCTGTTTCTCGAGTTGGAAAGACTTCACAACCATCTCGGCGACGTGGGTGCGATTTGTAATGATACGGCGTATTCCCTTTCCCATGCCCATTGTGGCCGGATGAAAGAGCAGATCATGCAACTCAACGACCGGCTGACCGGTTCACGATTTCTCCGTGGGGTGAACCGGGTCGGCGGGGTCGCTGTCGATCTCACGGTGGAGCAACTGACCGAGATTGTCGAAGAACTGGATCGCATCGAAAAGGACTTCTCGGAATTGGAATCTATCATCGTCTCCAACGCTTCCTTGACAGACCGCCTGGAGACTACCGGCGTCTTGACAGAACGCACGGCGTGGGATCATGGGGTGGTGGGAGTCGTCGGGCGGGCATCGGGTCTTGGTCAAGATCTCCGGCGCGATCGGCCCTTTGCAGCCTATGACGAGCTTCAAGTCAGGGTCGCGACCTATCGCTACGGCGATGTACGGGCGCGGATGCGGGTCCGCATGGACGAGATTCATGAGTCCGTGCGACTGGTCAGAGATCTCCGCCAGAAGATTCCGCAAGGGCCGGTTGCTGTCGAACCAAGTAGCAGAGCTCAGGCCGGTGAATGGGCTTTGTCGGCAGTCGAAGGCTGGCGCGGCGAAATTGTGTACATGGTGATGGCAGGGGAGAACGGAAAGATTCATCGGTGTAAGGTCCGTGACCCATCGTTTATGAACTGGCCCGCGATCCAGTGGGCGGTACCGGGAAACATCATTCCGGATTTCCCGCTCATCAACAAGAGTTTTAACCTTTCATATGCAGGGAATGACCTCTGACCGTGAGGGATAAGGGGCTGAGGCGTGAGGTGTAGGGGGACATGACAGCAACGCGGCGCAATGTCTGTCCTAAAACCTCTGACGCTTCACCAGAAAGGAAAGCATGTTTCGCATTCTGAAGAAGAGCCTCAAAACAGGAGTGGTGACAGGTCGGCATCCAGAAGCCGCGCCGACTGTAGAAGCCTCGACATCAGAGGCGAGAGACAAAGCCAGGCCGTTCCGTTCCTCGCTGGCATTTCGCGCGGTCGATACCGGCTCGTGCAATGCCTGTGAAATGGAAATGAATGCGCTGGCGAACCCGGTATATGACATCGAGCGGTTCGGCATACACATCGCCGCGTCGCCGCGCCATGCGGACGCGTTGGTGGTGACGGGGCCGGTTACCGTCAACATGGAAGGGGCGTTGAAAGACGTGTACAAACACACGCCGGACCCGAAGATTGTCATCGCTCTCGGCGATTGTGCTATGAACTGCGGCATTTTCAAAGGCAGTTATGCCGTGACTGGCCCAGTGGAGCGCCACATTCCTGTCGATGTCCGCATTCCCGGATGCCCTCCGCGCCCATCGGAGATCCTCAAGGCTCTTTCAGAACTCCGAGGTGAGCGTCGTCGTTCAGACGGCTGAACGACGCACAGCCAAAGATCGGCCACGCGAGTCCGTACACCAAGCTCAGTGACGATCAGATTGAAAAGTCTTCCGAGTGCCCCTCTCTTCCCCACTTCTCTCCTCAAACTGTCTAAGAAGTTGGACGCACTAAGACATTGAAAATTCTCGCATCGGATTTTCACGCCGACTTTCGTGTCTAACGGAATAGAAATACGCGCCACCGGTCGTTTTGATCGTCTTGCCGTATTCATCGCATAACCCACGCCCACATCGAGACAATTTCACAATTCATCAATCGATCTCGTGTCCGGCACAGCTGTTGCGCTAGCTGAATATCGCTGGTGAAGGTCTGGGTGATTAGGACCGGCCTCCGAATGACCCTCTCCTCCGCAAGGAGGAAACCTTCACCGGCTCTTAGCCCTACTCAGAAATGAGGCCGAGTACGCGTCGGAGGCCGGTTTTCATTTTCAACATGGGAACAGCAGGTCGTGAATTGGGCGGTCGGACCGGGCGTTGTGTTCAAGCCATTCAAACAGTCCGCCCATGATGGCGGGCATATCCGAGGAGGCCGTGTCATGAGATCTTTTCTTATTCAACCGAGACGCAAGTCGAAGCGTTCCGGCGTTGCGTTAATATTGCAAATTATCCCGCTGGCCGGCAGCCTGCTGATGGCCCCGATGGGGCTGGCCGCAGACCAGCACCCCCACCATGGCGACGCGGGGGAGGCATCGGCGGAGAAGGTGATTTATCGCGAAGGCGGAGCGATGCTTCACGACCGCATGATGGAGGAAGTGAAGCGCCAACAGGAAGCCATCGGGCAGAAAGGCGGGTATAGCACCAGCGCGAACAGTCACATGTTACAGCAGGGCGTTCTGCTGGTCGCGGAGGATCCGACAAAGGTCGCCGTCAGTGCCGGGCAGCGTTGTCCGGCGAATGCTCCGGTGAAGGAGTATCACGTCTCGGCGATCAACATTGAAATCACGCTGAGCCGGTTTCTCGACTATTTCCCCGGTTAGTGGATATTGTCCTCCATCGGCCTTCGCTGAAAGCGACCGGGACCACCGATATCGTGCATCTGGTCAAAGGGCGGAAAGTCTTCACCATGCAGTGCGGCATGCATCCCTACATGCAGAATTGGGGATATGCGATCGATAACCCGTACAATGCTGTGACAGACCAGGACGGCTCATTTTCCATCGGTGACCTTCCTCCCGGTACCTATCACGTGAAAGCATGGCATCCGATTCTGGGCGTCCAGGAACGAGAACTGACGCTCGAACCGAACGCCACAGCCACGCTCGATGTGCGATTTGATGCGAAGTGACCAAGGGCCACGGTAAAAACCCAAGCCATTAGCGCGGCGCAGTCTTTGCCGAATCTTCCTTTGGCACGATAGGGCTGACCGCATTCTGATCTCGTCCAGGCTGATAGGTCTCCAACATTTTCGTGATTGTCGGCATCACTCGCGTTTCTTCCGGGAGCGGCACTTTGATTCGGACCCCGCGACCTTCGTTGCGCCCGAGTGAAAAAATGTGGTGTTCGACGATGTCGCCCTGTTTGTTATCCAAATACGTGAATGTCATGTGTTTAGCAGGGAATCCGGCCAGCGACATCTCCTGATCCTGCCGCCACTTCACCGTGATCGCTTTTTTGCCGTAGAGTTCCGTGATAATGCGTCGGTGGGCCTCGGTAAATTCATCGAGCGTCTGCCGTCTATCCTGGCTCTTGCCTTCCAGGAGATTCATGTGTCCGGACAAGGCGACGAGACTGTTGTCGATAGGAGGATAGAGCGTCACGCCGGTCCCATCCGCCAGCGGATTCCCAAGGCGCCAGCTCTCTGGATAACGGACGGAGAAGCCGAACCGGGCGTTCGTATAGACTTTCCATGCGCGCTCTTCGTTCTCCGACGCGGCGGCAAAGCCGGCGTGGGCCGTCATGCCAAGGCTCATCACAATTGCAAACAGTAGGCAAGTCCGAATCATTTAACTCCTCTCCGAGGCAGGTGGCGTGAAGCGCGAGACATGCGAGAAAGGCGCGGTCCGAAGTTCTGAAAACCTCGAACTTCTGACCTCGAACCATCGAGTCTTGCTCGTCTCGCAAGTCCCGCGAGTTTATCGCGCGGAGCGTGCGCAGCGAAATCCGATGGTCGCGGCGCGCCGATCCGGTGATGCTCCGCTTCTGGTGGCCGTTCGCAACAAAGCCGGCGTACTCTTCCACGATCCTCCGCGCACTACCCTATATCGCCCGTTGGAAGGTCCGTGGGGGTTGCGATCCGGCATGGTCGCATAGTAGTCGATCCCAAACCAGTCCTCGACCCACTCGGCGGCGTTCCCCGCCATATGATGCAGGCCATAGGGACTTCGTCCCTCCTCTCCGCTGTCAACGGGCGCGACGATGGGAATCTCGTGGACGTGATACTGCCCGAACATCGCGAGCGCAGACGTGGGAGGCCTTTGCCCCCAAGGAAACAGATTACCGCTATTCCCGCGGGCGGCTTTCTCCCACTCGGCTTCCGTCGGGAGCCGCTTCTCGTGTGTGCGGCAAAAGTCCGAGGCCTCAGACCAGGTGACATAGAGTGCCGGCCAACGTGTCAATGTCTCGGGCGTCATGGCATGGATTGTCGTGAGATGATCGATCAATTTCCGCACTTCTTCGGGAAGAGGACGTTGCTGCTGTCGCAGCCACAGCAAATACTCGCCCAGGCTTACTTCATCCCGATCGATTTCATATTGATTGAGCCAGACGCGACGCTGCGGCTGCTCTGTGTCGTCGTACTGGAGGTCGAAGCTGAACGGTTCGTAGCTTGCGCGGGCGGTGCCCATGAGAAAGAGGCCTTCGGCAACGGTCAGCATAGGAGGGTTGTTGGCGAGCGAGGCAATGCTCTCAATCGGGCTGTGCGCGTCGTTCGTCGCTGCCGCTGCAGTGCACAGACATGATGCACCCATGAGTGCCGCGATGAGGAGGTAGCCGAAGGCCTGCGCGTATCTCGGGGCTTGGCTTGTGTATTCAGCGATGGGGTGGCTGTTCGGCATGACGATCGAATACCATGAATAAGAAATGGCCCACTTCGGTCTTGTTTCGTAGGCGGCCACGGAAACTATCACATCAAGCGCGTGCATATGAATAGATCTCATGACAGGCGGTGTAACGCCCCATTTCACCCGAGTTTCTGTTCAAGAAATTGGACAGCGCAACTCATTATGTGTATTCGTATTGATTCTAGCGAGCCCTTGGCCGGTCAAAACCTGTAGAAGAGTGGCCAGAATACTGATCGCACAATTACAATTTCCTCTGTGCTAACATCCATACCTGTTGATGAAATGTTTGCGGAAAGTGTCGCGTACTAGTCCGGGCACGGCTGTTGCGGATGTGCGGCGTTAGATGTCAGCCATCGGCGAGCATCAGAAAATTCAACGGGGAGCGTTATGAGCACGATATATCGGTCTATGGCAGTGGTGGTTCTCTCGCTCGTTGGATTGCTGGGTTGTGACCAGGAGCCGCGAGGAGTCAAGGATGTGAATCCAGCCCGTGTCGCAGAGATGCAGCAGACTCTTCGCGATCTCTGGCTCGGGCACATCTTTCTTGTTCAGCATGTCGTATTGTACAACGCGACGACCAATCCGGTGGAGCGAGACGCCGCCGAGAAAGAAGTCATGGCTAACGCGAAACAGATCGCGATCACGGTGACGCCCTTCTATGGCGAAGCGAGGTCTGAGAAGTTCCTTGCCTTGCTGGTTGGCCATACTGCCGCGGTCAAAGAATACTCCGATGCCACCATCGCAGGGGATAAAAGCCGGCAGGATGCTGCGCTTACCCGCTTGGCGTCTCATGCCGACGTCTTCGCCGAATTCCTTAACGGAATCGATCCCTACATGCCGAAAGACACCGTTCGGGGCCTGATCGCAGCGCATGGAGCGCACCATGTCCTCCAGATCAACCTGTACAAAAGAAAGGACTATGCCAAGATAGAAGCAACCTGGCCGATGATGCGAGAGCACGTCTATCTCATCGCAGATACTCTAACGAGGTCGTTGGTGAGACAGTTTCCGAGCAAGTTCTTATGACTGGTGAGTGATGCCGTCGCATCCATCGATTCCACGGGAAGAATTGACAGCAGTCGGAGTTGACCCAATCGCCGCCCTAGAACCCCGGTCAGGCCACAATGTAGTGTGTGGTGGATGATAGGGGCGTCTCTTCTCATATGGCTCCATCTTGTCGCGGCGGTCAGTTGGATCGGGGGGACGATCTTCTTGTCTCTTGTACTTGTGCCGGTACTCAAGCGTGAACCGTTTGCGTCACAGAAGTCGGTGCTCTTTCTGACCACGGCCCGTCGATTCCGGATGGTGGTCTGGACCGCGATCGTCGTGCTCTTGTTCACGGGGCCTCTGTTGCTGCATCTGCGGGGAATTCCGATCGCGAACCCATCGGAATGGCCCATGATCCTGACAGCAAAGCTGGGGCTCGTGACGATCCTTCTTCTCTTGACCCTGACCCACGATCTCATCATCGGACCTCGCGTCGGGCGAATCGTACAGCTCCCCACGGAAAGTAGAACAAGGTTCGATCATGCCCTGGTTCTATGGTCTCGCTGGGTCGCTCGCTTTTCGCTCCTTCTAGCCTTAGCTGTCCTGTTCGCAGCGGTCATACTTGCGCGGACTTAGGAGCCTGGCTCATCCGGTCTATTTCGTCTATCTGGTTTGTCTCGTGTGTTTGGTTAACCCAGACTGACCGGATGAACCGGATAAACCAAATAGACCAAACGAAACTCTCGCTCTGTAGCCATCTGGTATAGCGACGCTTAGGATCGCTGTAGCAGGACTCCACCACGACCCTCTTCATTCGTCCAAGTTTGTTCGAACATCACGATAATCTCGCAGGAATATCAACGCAGGAGAGGTTTACACCAGGGTCCCTTTCTTGCTGTTTCCCTGCGCGAGAGCAACTGGATAGTCCCTGTTCCCCCTTCGCAGGCCGGAGCGTATGTTATGTAATGAGCGCCTCCTTTCCTTTTGCTGTTCCCGCCCGCATGTTGACAGGAATTGCCTCCTACGGTGCAATTGCGGCAGAATCGGTCAATCGTCCCCCAAACGTCGTTTCAATTTGTACGATGGGAAGACGTGGCAGGGACAAAGGCGAGTTTCTGGGTAAAGCGGCAGGGTTGACAGTTTCAGCGCGAGGGTGAGTGAAAATGGCGGCCATGTCTGCGTCCTTCCAGGTACATGACACCGAAAGGGGACCATCGCTATGCCAGTGAATAAAAAAATCTCTTTTTCAATCTGGTATGTCGTTCTCGCGATTTTTGCGGTTATTCTCGTGCACGATTTCATCGTGGCGACGCAGAAGCTTGAAGAGCTTCCGTACAGCGAATTCAGAACGCTCGTGGCGGCCGGCAAAGTGGCGGAAGTGACGGTGACTCATCAAAGAGTGAGCGGGAAGCTGAAAGCGGAAGGAGGATCCAAGGAGCAGAAGCTGTTTACGACCGTTCGGGTTGAAGATTCCGATCTGGTCAAGGAACTCAACGTACACAACGTCACGTTTAGCGGCGTGATAGAAAGTACGTTTCTGCGCGATCTCCTCTCCTGGGTCGTTCCTGCGCTGGTTTTCGTCGGTATTTGGCTCTTTGCCATGCGGCGTTTCGGTCAAGGCCAAAGCGGATTCATGACGGTGGGGCAGTCGAAGGCGAAGATCTATGCCGAGAAGGACACGAAAGTCACCTTCGCCGATGTGGCCGGCGTGGACGAGGCGAAGGAAGAACTGCGCGAAGTCATCGATTTCCTCAAGACGCCGGACAAATTCACGCGCCTCGGAGGAAAGATTCCGAAAGGCATCTTGCTCGTCGGCCCGCCGGGAACCGGCAAGACGCTCCTGGCCCGCGCCGTGGCCGGAGAAGCCGGGGTGACCTTCTTCAGCATCAGCGGATCCGAGTTCGTGGAAATGTTTGTCGGGGTCGGGGCGGCCCGCGTGCGGGATTTGTTCGAGCAGGCGAAGGCCAAAGCGCCCTGCATTATTTTCATCGACGAACTGGATGCGCTCGGGAAAGCCCGCGGAATGGGACCTGCGTCACACGAGGAGCGCGAGCAGACCCTGAACCAGTTGCTGGTCGAGATGGACGGCTTCGATCCCCGGATCGCCGTCATTCTGATGGCGGCCACCAATCGGCCTGAAATCCTGGACCCGGCCCTCTTGCGGGCCGGCCGGTTCGATCGTCAGGTGTTGGTCGATCGGCCGGATAAGATCGGCCGCTTAGCCATCTTGCGCGTTCATGCGAAGAAGGTAACCCTGGGTCCCGATGCGGACCTCGCGGTGATCGCCGGAATGACCCCCGGTTTTTCCGGCGCCGATCTCGCCAATATCATCAATGAGGCGACGCTTTTGGCCGTGCGTCGGAATAAGGAGCAGGTCGGCCACTCGGAATTGCAGGAAGCGGTGGAGCGGGTCGTGGGCGGGTTGGAGAAGAAGAATCGGGTGCTCAATAAGATGGAGAAGGAGCGCGTCGCGCACCACGAAGTGGGCCACGCCTTGGTGGCGCTGTCGGTTCCTGGCGCAGACCCGATCCAGAAGATCTCGATCATTCCCCGCGGGATTGCCGCGTTGGGCTATACCCTTCAGCTCCCGACGGAGGATCGTTTCCTGATGACCAAAACGGAGTTAGAGAACAAGATTGCCGTCTTACTCGGGGGGCGGAATGCGGAAGAATTGATCTTCGGCGAGGCCTCCACGGGAGCGCAGAACGATCTGGTCAGGGCGACGGACATTGCCAAGAGCATGGTCAAGTCTTACGGGATGAGCGACAAGCTGGGGACCATCACGCTTGATCGAGAACGACAGCCCGTCATGATGCAGATTCAGGCGCCTCAGGAGAAAGGCGACTATTCGGAGGAGACCGCCCGCGAGATCGACTGCGAAGTGCGCCGCATCGTCGATGAGCAATACGAGCGTGTGAAACAGTTGCTGACGGAACGAAAGCCCGCGCTCCTCGAAGGGGCGAAGAAGTTGCTCGAGCAAGAGGTGATCACCGGCAGTGATCTCAAAGCCATCATCGACAAGTATTAGCCTGCACGACGAGCGTGAAGAGCGAGACTTGCGCGACGGGTGAGAATAGCGGAATAGGCCGGCCAGGCTGAAGAGTTAGGAACTTCGAACCCGGTACCCCCGTCTCGCGCGACTACTTTGCAGAAGTGAGATTATCGGGAGGACCATTGATAACGCAGCCGCCGCGCGTCGCGTATTTTTCCATGGAGGTCGGGCTTGAGTCCGGGATGCCGACCTATTCGGGTGGGCTTGGTGTACTCGCAGGCGACACGATTCGCTCGGCTGTGGATCTCGATGTGCCGATGGTGGCGGTGTCGTTGCTCCACCGGCGTGGGTGCTTTTTTCAGTGTGTGGATGCGCAAGGCCGGCAAAGCGAGGCAACCATTCGCGAACAGTGCGTGTTTACGACCCATACCCCCGTGCCGGCAGGGCACGATAAATTTCCAGAGACACTCGCGCGCCAGGTGCCTCCAGCGGCGGCAACGGTGTATTGAGCCTACACATCGGCACCGGTACAGAACATCTTGGCCAGCTCCATGTCGTAGCTGCCCAGGTAGGCAACGTTGATGATATCGTGCAGCGCATCACGCATCTCATGGATGTGCGAGATCAGGTCCTTGCGCACTCGGTCGTGCGGATGCGCCGTGATCCCTCGACAGGCTTGGGATGCCCTGAGCCCGTCGAAGGACGTATCGCGTGTTTCCAAGGAATGTTCAATGCTCAATTCCAGGTAGAGGGTCAAGGTCGGCCGTGCGTTCGGCACATTCATGCGCACAACCGCTGCCGCTCGCCGAGGGGTGTCTCACGTCTTCACTTCTTCTCTTCAGTTGTCAGATGGCTGATGACTTTCTTGGCACCGGCTTCCTTCGCGTTTTCAATCGCGGCGTTGACGGCACTTTGATCCTCGACGGACCCTCTGAGCGTCACGACTCCATCCCTGACCGTGACTTTAATATGGTCGGCGTCGACATAGGGACTCATGGACAGCTCCCACTTGACGTCTAATCTAATCCGCATGTCGTGCTTGTTATCTAGGTAATGGGGATCAGCGTGGGATTGCGACTTGCCGGCAAAAGACTTCTCTTGCGCCTGGCTCGGCAGTGGCAGCGCAAAAACCAATCTTCTGCAATGACGAATCCCGCCAGTACCTTCCCTTGTGTTTTTCCTGTGCGCATCACGTACTCCTTTATATATTGGATGTGGTTGGATCATTCACTCGTTTCCTGACTTCCTCGATTCCCACTTAGACACGCATGTGCCTTCACCCCAGCGAGCCCTCGTGCTGATTCGAGAGTAGAGTCAGTGGTCTCTCGGCTTGTCGGCTACCGTTCGGAATAGGCACCATAGGAACCTCCTCTACATGCACTGTAAGCTCTTTGGAGTCTTGCTAGCTGAGCAATTTTGACCAGATCTCAGGAATTTCCTATTTCTCTGGCGAGTCTCTAGGCGAGGAACGAGACGAGCGGGTACGTCGAACTTAACCCATAGGTCAATACGTGAGATCGCACGTGATGATTGCGCGATACTCCGTTCCGCCATGACGCGAGACGGACGGATACGGGAACATGGGGCCATGGAGCCATGGAGCCCATCCGCACGTGGCGGGCGAGCGCCCGAGCGAAGTGATCGCCGGCTACGGCTTTCACCGGAGTGGGTCAACGGCAAGAACTCCAGGAGTATGGATTCGATGTCGGATTGTGGACGC
>Ga0307505_10001597_pt1 | contig 17695 bp, 20 predicted proteins | sample 23_S_MG_FD_202183 | JGI IMG/M metagenome (GOLD analysis project Ga0307505, IMG submission 202183) | Soil microbial communities from Populus trichocarpa stands in riparian zone in the Pacific Northwest, United States - 23_S | ecosystem: Environmental > Terrestrial > Soil > Riparian zone > Trees...
CAGGAACGCATCGTTCCAGCTGAACCCGGCCAGATCGGGCCGTTCCTTCGCCTTCCAGTCGCGCTTCTCGGATATCGCGGTCATCAGGTCCTCCAGTCGCTTCGGCCGGCGGGCAATGCCGGCATCGTTTGTCCGGCGCATATCATGCGGCAGGGCTGGCATCCAGCGACCAATAATGCAATGATTATGAGCAAAACTCATCAAGCGGACAATGCGCCACAACTACCTTCCGACGATCAGCGAACTGCATGCCTTTGTCGCCTGCGCGCGCACCGGCTCAGCGACGCGGGCAGCAGAGGAACTGAACCTGACGCAAAGCGCTGTCAGCCGTGCGCTGGCAACCTTGGAAGAGCGGCTGGGCGTGCGGCTGTTCGAGCGCGTGCGCCAGCGACTTGTGCTGTCTGAAGCCGGCCGCGCCTTCGGGCGCGAGGCCGAGCGCATCCTGGGCGATTTGGGGCAGGCCGCGATGTCGATCATGGCCTTTGGTGGGGAGCGCAGGCTGCTTCGTATTGCGGTGCTGCCGACTTTCGGCACGCGCTGGCTGGCCCCACGGCTGGCAGGCTTCCGGGCCCGGTATCCCGATGCGATGTTCGACATCGTCTCGCGGCTTGACCCATTGGATTTCGATGCGGAACCGTTCGATTGCGCAATCCAGCGGAGTGAATTGCGGCCGGCCGCCGCCAGCGTGGTGCCTCTCATGCCGGAACGGCTGGTAGTCGTTGCGTCGCCGCGCCTCGTCGGCGGGCAGGGTGGGGTGAGCGACGACGAACTGGCCCGATTGCCGCTACTACAGCAGACGACGAGACCGACACTGTGGGTCGACTGGTTTCGCGATGCCGGCCTCGACGTGCGCTCGCTGTTGCGCGGCGACCGGTTTGAGCATTTCGACATGGTTATCCATGCCGCCGTAGGCGGTCTCGGCGTGGCGCTGGTGCCGGAGATCGTGGCGGCCGACGAGCTTGCGGCCGGTCGGCTGGCAATCGCGTCGCCGCGCAGGCTCATCGTCAGCGCGCCATACGCATTGATCCATCCGCAGCGCAGCGATGCCAACCCGGCCTTCGCCGCGTTCAGGGATTGGCTGCTGGCAGAGGCCGCCGCAGACGCCACCTGAGGTGAAAGGGGAGATTGCGACGGTGCTGCGAATGGCGGCTTTGGGGCTATGTGATGCCGTATCCAAAAGTCGCATAAGATGGATTATGGAACTGTCGGTGATTGCTCAATCAGCCGTAGTGATCTGATATTGCGTCGGAATTGTCGATCACTACCGTAGCCCTGCGCTCCGGTTGACAGGTACGCAGATAGATCAGCTGGCCCTGATGGTAGCGGCGATTCGGTGGCGCCGAGGGATCGGGATCGCAGCCGTCCCGTTTCGCCATTCGGGCGAACGTCACAGCGAACGGCACGGCCAAGAAGATGCTGAAGTCCTAAAGGCCGCAAAGTTCGTCGCGGTGCAGGAAGATGCCGTCGAGCAGCAGCACCGACGACGACTCGACCGAGTGCTGCGCCGTCGTCACCGCGCTGTCGGTCCTGTGGTCGAGGCGCGCGGTCTCGACAAGCTCCGCGCCTTTCCGGAACGGATAAATCAGATGCCGGCGCAGACTGCCGTAGTCGTAGGAATCCCTGAAGCCTGCAGGATCGGTTTTGCCAAGCCGATATCGCACGGCCGCGGATTGTGGAAGCCGTCGACGCTCGCCCGGATGACCGCGCGCCCGCGACGGGAGATCGGCAGCGCGAGAGCATCGGCAAAAGTGGTCTTGCCTGAACCGTCGACGCCGTCGGTCGCGACGATGGCACGCCCAGCCAGCCCGGCAATGCGGTCAGCCAGCCCGGCAATGCGGTCCGCGAGCTGTTCCAGCAGAGCCATCCCGGAATCCATCGGCCCCTCGTGCAGAGAACTTGCGATCGAGAAAAAATCGATATTTTCAATACTATATGATCGACATTTCAATCACCATGCCATCATAGGCCGGCTCGACATGGTCTGGCGTCTCGGCCATCACCGTCGCGTAGTCCAGCGGTATGTGCATGTGGATCAGCACGGCGCGGCGCGGCTTGAGCCGCTCGATCCAGTCGAGCGCCTGCGACAGCGACAGATGGCTCGGATGCGGCCGGTATTGCAGCGCGTCGATGACAAGCACGTCGAGGCTGGCCAATTTGTCGACCGTAGCTGCCGGAAAGTCGCTGACGTCCGAGCAATAGGCCAGCCGGCCGATGCGAAAGCCGAGCGAAAGGATGTCCCCGTGAATCTGCGGCAGCGGCTCGAAGGTAAGCGGACCGCCAGGGCCGTCGACCGTGAACGGCACCTCGTGGGCGATGACATGCGCCTTGACGATCGGCGGATAGGAACTGCCGGGCGGCGTTTCGAAGCAATAGCCGAAACCTTCGCGCAGCCGATCAAGCGTTGGGCGGTCGGCATGGATATCGACCAGACGGCGTTGGGTGAGAAAATAGCCGCGCAGGTCGTCCACGCCATGGATGTGGTCGGCGTGGGCATGCGTGTAGACGACGGCGTCGAGGCGGTCGACGCCGGCGGTGAGCATCTGGTCGCGAAAGTCCGGCCCGGTGTCTATCGCAACCCGCGTGACGCCGCCGGAAGCCGCGACGCGCTCGACGATGGCGGCCGCCCTGCGCCTGCGGTTCCTCGAATTGGTCGGATCGCAGGAACCCCAGTCGCCGTTAATGCGCGGCACGCCGGGCGACGAGCCGCAGCCGGCGATGACCAGGCGCAGCCGGTCAGCCATCTGCTTCGGGTCGCTTCATCTTCGAGAACAGGTGGAAAAAATTGTCGGTGGTAATGCGCGCGATCTCGTCGATGGAGACGCCGATCGTATCGGCGAGCACACGTGCGGTCTCCGCGACATAGGCCGGCTCGTTGCGGCGTCCCCTGTGCGGAGTCGGTGCCAGATACGGGGCGTCGGTCTCGACCAGCAGGCGGTCGCGCGGCACGTGCCGGGCGATCTCGCGCAGTTCTTCCGACTTCTTGAAGGTCAGGATGCCGGAAAATGAAACGTAGCCGCCCAGCGCAACGCCGGCTTCGGCAAGGGCGCGCCCCGAAGAGAAGCAATGAAGAACCAACGGGAAGGCCCCCTTCCCCATTTCGTCCTGCAGGATGGCCGCCATGTCATCGTCGGCGTCGCGGGCATGGATGACCAGCGGCAGACCGGTGGCACGGGAAGCTGCTATATGGACGCGGAGGCTGTTGGCCTGAGCTTCGCGCGGCGCATGGTCATAGTAATAGTCGAGGCCGGCCTCGCCGATCGCCACCACCTTGGGATGCTGCGACAGGGTTACGAGCTCGTCGGCCGTCACGTCAGGTTCTTCAGCCGCATTGTGCGGATGGGTGCCGACCGAGCAGTATACCTCATCGTAGGCTTCAGCGATGGCGCGGATGGCGTCGAAACGGCGCACGCGCGTCGAGATGGTGACCATGCGCCCTACCCCCGCCGCAAGCGCGCGCGACACGATAGCATCGCGCTCGTCGGCGAAGTCCGGGAAATCCAAATGGCAGTGGCTGTCGATCAGCATTGCCGTCGCGCTCAGGATGCCGCTTCCTGCTCGACATAACGCGGGAAGACGCCTTGCGGCGCCGGCAGCGCGGTGCCTGATGCGAGCGCGTGATCGTCACCCAGATGCGCGAAGGTGCGGCGCTCCCCCGGCACTTCCAGTAGATCGAGCAGCTTTGCCGACGAACCCGGCATGAAGGGCTGACAAAGAATACCGATACGGCGCACGGCTTCCGCCGTGGTCCACAGCACGGTCTCCATGCGGGCAGGATCCGTCTTCTTCAGCGCCCACGGCTCCTGCCCGGCGAAGTAGCGGTTGGCCTCCGCCACCACGGCGAAAATGGCCGCCACCGCCTGGTGGATCGCCTGCTCGGACATCGCCTTGCGCGCCGTTTCCAGCGCCTCGGACGCCATCGCCAGGATCGCGTTGTCGTCGGCTGTCAGTTGGCCCCTGGCCGGCACCGCGCCGCCGCAGTTCTTGCCTATCATCGACAGCGAACGTTGCGCCAGATTGCCCAGATCGTTTGCAAGATCTGCATTGGTGCGGTTGACGATCGCCTCGTGGCTGTAGTTGCCGTCCTGTCCGAATGGAACCTCGCGCAGCAAAAAGTAGCGCACCTGGTCGAGCCCGTAATGCTCGACCAGCGCAAACGGATCGATGACGTTGCCGACCGATTTCGACATCTTCTCGCCGCGGTTGAAGACGAAACCATGACCGAAGACGCGCTTGGGCAGCGCAATGCCCGCCGACATCAGGAAGGCCGGCCAGTAGACCGTGTGAAATCGGGTGATGTCCTTGCCGATGACATGGACATCGCACGGCCAGAAATCCCAAAGCGCTGCCTTTTCATCGGGATATCCAAGGCCGGTGATGTAGTTGGTGAGCGCGTCGACCCACACATACATCACGTGCTTCTCATCGCCCGGAACCGGTACGCCCCAGTCGAACGTGGTGCGGGAGATCGACAGGTCCTTCAGGCCCTGGCGCACGAAGCTGACGATCTCGTTCCTGCGTTCGGCCGGGCCGATGAAGGAAGGATTGTCCTCGTAGAGTTTCAACAGGCGGTCGCCATAGGCCGACAGGCGGAAGAAATAGCTCTCCTCCTCGACCCATTCGACCGGCGTGCCTTGCGGGCCGTAGCGGACGCCGTCGTCGCGAACGGTTGTCTCGCTTTCGTCGTAGTAAGCCTCGTCGCGGATGGAATACCAGCCGGCATAGCCGCCCTTGTAGATGTCGCCACTGGCCTCCATTGCCTTCCAGATCGCCTGGGACGCGCGGTAGTGACGCTCTTCGGTGGTACGAATGAAATCGTCATTCGACGCATTCAGCGCCTCCGCCATGCGGCGGAATTCGGCGGCGTTGCGATCGGCCAGCTCCCGGGTCGTGATGCCCTCCTTGCGCGCCGTCTGCACCATTTTCATGCCGTGCTCGTCGGTGCCCGTCAGAAAATGCACCATCTTGCCGTCGAGCCGCTGGAAGCGCGCCAGCGCGTCGGTGGCGATCAGCTCGTAGGCATGGCCGATATGCGGCCGGCCGTTCGGGTAGGAAATGGCGGTGGTGATATAGAAGCGTTCGCTAGGCATGTCGTATCCGGCGTCAATGTCTGGCGGTCAGATAGCGCATCGCGTCCGTGAACGCCATCCTGCAGCGACCATCATCGGCTTTGACGGGGCTATGGACGGTGACCTTGAAGTGGTGTTCATATCCAGAACCAACGAGACCGTATCAACGGCCGGCAAGTGCCTGGGAAACCCGGTGCATGAGGCCGACGGCGTGCTGCTTCTTGTCCAGATTGTAGGTTTCGACCTCGGCGATCGCCCGTTCGGTGTCGGACCAAAGCCGGGCCAGCCGCTCGGCAGCGTCGGCGTGACCTGCAAGCGCGGCATCGCGCGCGCGGTCGACGACGAGATCCAGCGTTGCGCGGTTGAAGAGGGAAAACGCGACCGCGGCATCGCGCGCGCTGACGGCATCGGCGATGCGCATGGCCGCCCCGACATCGAAAGAGGGGCGGTTCACGGCATCGTTGACCGCCTGCGCGATCTCCAGCCCGCCATACTCCGTCAATAGCAGGGCCTCGCGAACGCTGCCTCCTGCTCCGGCCGCAAGCGCCGCCGGATTGCCGGGAAGGTCGGCGTTAAGCCCGCGCAACACCTCAACGAGCTGTCCCTCTGCCAGCGGGCGGAACTTGATGACCTGGCACCGCGAGCGGATAGTCGGCAGAAGACTGCCGGCCGAATGCGCGATCAAGACGAACAGCGTGCGCGCCGGGGGCTCCTCAAGGTTCTTCAGCAGAGCATTGGCGGCATTGGCGTTCATGTCATCTGCCGGATCGACTATGACGATGCGATAGGCGCCGTCGTGGGCGGTCATGCCGAGAAAACGGCCGATGCGCCTGATTTCGTCCACCGTGACGGCGGAGCGGAAGGTCTTCGTCTTGTCGTTGAAGGGGCGCGTCAGGTGCAGGACGGCCGGGTGAGACCCTTGCGCGATCTGACGGTAAAGCGGTGACGCGGGGTTTCTTGTCTCAAAGGCCAATGGGGCGTCGTCCGCACGCGGATGCGCGAGCAGATGGTGGGCCAGCTGGAAGGCGAAGGTGGCCTTTCCGACGCCGGCCGGGCCGACGAGAAGCAGACCGTGATGCAATCTGCCAACCCGATAGGCGGCCGCAACCTGCGCTACCGCCTCTTCGTGGCCGACGAGCCTCACGCTTTCGGCCGGCTCCGGTATGTCGGCGATGGTGTCGTGCTGCTCCGGCGCCAGGCGGTCCACGATCATCGGGCTCCGGCAAGCTGGGGTTGGCGCGACGTGGCGAGGCGGTCGTGCACCGCCCCCGCGATCGCTTCGGCGACGTCCTCAGGCGGGCCGGAAGCATCGACGACCACGCAACGCCGCGGCTCGGCCCGCGCGATGTCCAGATAGGCCTGGCGCCGCCGCTGATGAATGGCGATGGCTTCCTTCTCATAACGGTCAGGTGCATCCTCGCCTCGCCTTTCGGTCGCGCGACGCATGCCTTCCAGCGGGTCCAGATCGAGGATGATCGTCAGGTCGGGCATCATGCCGTTGATGGCGACAGCTTCCAGTTCGCGCATGAAGTCCGGATCGAGGTTGCCGGTCACGCCCTGATAGACGCGGCTGGAGTCGAGAAAGCGGTCGCACAGAACGGCAACGCCGCGCTCGACCGCCGGTCGGATCACCTGCTCGACATGGTCTGAACGGGCGGCGGCGAACAGCACCGCCTCCATCGCCGGTCCAAACGGTTCGGCGGCACCGGAAAGGAGCACGTGCCGGACTGCCTCGGCACCGGGCGAACCGCCCGGCTCACGCGTGACCAGAACCTCTTGGCCAGTTTCGCGCAGGGCCTGGGCAAGCGTGCGGATCTGGGTCGACTTGCCAGCCCCCTCGCCTCCCTCGAACGTTATCAAAATGCCGCGCGACATCCGCCGTTTCCGCCTGGATCAGGTGACCATATCCGGTCTGACCCGACATAGGCGAACTGACGCGCAATATCCATGGCGGGCGGGCAGCTTCCACGCAACAGTCAGCGCATCCAGCCGATCAGCAGTTCCTCGACGGCGTCGAGCGCACGCTGGTGCAGCTTACCGACGCCGACACTTTCGGCTGCATAAAGCGGCGTCTCCTGGCTCATCATGTCGCCGATCCATACGCGCAGCGCGCCGATTTGTGTGCCCTCCTCCACCGGCGCCTCGACAGGCCCCTCATAGACGATGCGCGCTATCAGCCGGTCGCGATTGGCGATGGGGACAAGGATCGACACGGGACCGCCGGCACGCAATGCCACGCTCGATTTCTCGCCGCCGTAAGTCTTTGCTTCGCCGACGATCTCGCCGGCCTTGAAGATCTCCATCCGGTCGAATGCGCGCATGCCCCAGTCGAGGATCTTGCGCGCCTCCTCCGACCGCTGGGCATCGCTTTCCATGCCCGAAAGCGCGACGAAGACGCGTTTGCCGTCGCGATTGACCGAGCCGACGATGCCGTAGCCGGATTCCTGCGTGAAGCCGGTCTTGAGACCGTCGGCGCCGATATTCATGGCCAGCAAAGGGTTGCGGTTGCGCTGGAAGATCTTGTTCCAAGTGAAATCGGTCTGAGAGTAATACCGATAGAACTGCGGATACTCGCGCCAGATATGGTTGGCGAGCATGACCAGCTCGCGGGCGGTGACGAACTGCCCTTCTGCCGGCAGGCCGGTGGAATTCCTGAAAACGGAGCGCGTCATGCCAAGAGCCCTGGCGCGCTCGTTCATCAACTGGGCGAAGTTCTCCTCCGAGCCGGCCATGCCTTCGGCGATGATGATGCAGCCGTCATTGGCCGACTGGACGATCACGCCCTGGATCAGATCCTCGAGCCTGATGGAAGAGCCGAGTGCCGCGAACATGGTCGAGGTGCCGGACGGAGCGCCGCCGGTGCGCCATGCGTTTTCGGAGACGTAGAACTCCTCGTCGAGGCTGAGCCTTCCCGACTTTAGCGCCTCGAAGACGACCTCCATGGTCATCAGCTTGGCGAGCGAAGCCGGCGGAAACGGCTTGTCGGGGTCCTTGGAAAACAGGATCGTGCCGGTTTCGGCATCGATCATGAAGCCCTGCTGGGCCCGGGTCTCGTAAAGCTGGGCCCCGGCAGGCGCCACCCAGGCCACCAAAAACATCAGCGCGACGATAGCGCGCCGAATTGTCATCACACCCATTCTATACCCCGATCATTCCGCCAATGCCCATGGAAGGCTAGCAAGGCTGTAACGCAGGGATCAAGGCCGGAGGTTGCGGTGGCGGGTCATTCTCGGACCGTAAGGGCATCGGACGCGCCGGCAGCCCAGGCCGTGCGCAGCATGTCGTCGACCGGCATGCGCCCGTCGGGTCGCAGAACGACCGAATAGGCGCCACCGCCTGCTTCGGTCTCAATGACGCTATTGCCCGCATGTTCGAGCGCCCGGGCAATGGCCTCGGCAGCGTCGCGGTCGAGAAATGTGCCGACGGCAACATAGGCGCCCTCCACGGAGGGTGGGGACGCGACGGTCGCCGAACCAGCACCCGATGCCAACGCATCCAGCGCCTGCCTGGCTGGGCCGGCAGCTTCGTTCGTGTAGGCCAGCGTGGGCACGTGCGGGGCGGCGCGGCCCGCCAGGCCAACACCGGGCCGCTCGGGCGCGATGGGGCCGAAATCTGGCAGAACCAGATCGCCCGGTGCGACGGCGGCCGGAGCCGTCGCGCGCATCTGCCCCGGAAACACCGGCGCAGCCGACGTCGGCGCGGTCGGCGTCGATCCGTTCATGGCGATCATGACGCCGGTCGGCAGGCCGTCGGATGGATCGGGTGCGCGGTTGCCCGGTCGATAGGAGGCCATGAGAAACGCGTCGTCCTGTCCGTGCAGCGGTGCACGACCGAGATATTCCACGTCGACGCGGGCGATCCCATTATGCGTGTAGTCGAGCATCTCCGCTGCGCGGCGCGAGAGATCTACGACGCGGCCATGCGCGTAGGGTCCCCGGTCGTTGACCCGCACGATCACCGACGCGCCATTGCTCTTGTTGGTCACCCGCGCATAGCTCGGCAGCGGCATGGTGGGATGCGCCGCCGTCAGGTGGGTCATGTCGTAGATTTCGCCGTTGGCGGTCAGGCGGCCGTGGAACGCGTCGCCGTACCAGGATGCCATGCCGGAGTTACGATAATTCGGCACTTCCTTGGGATGGTACCACTTGCCCTTGATCTGATAGGGGCGGCCGATCTGGTCGCGGCCGCCACCGCGCGGCAGCCGGGTGCGCAGGTTCGAGACGCGCGGACTTGCCTTCACGCCGTATTCGGATTCGGCGAAGTATTCCTTGCTGCGCTTGGGCTTGGCTGACGCGAGATCCGGCCCGGTGGAACAGGACGTAAGCGCGAAGGCCGCGGCAAGCGTGGCGAACAGGGACAGGCGGGCACAAGGCGAAGACGGCTTGCCCGGTTTGCTGGTCGAGTTCACAAGGCCCCCTTGCGCAATGATTCGGGGCTGCCGCCGTCAGGCCGTATCCTGCGCGCCACCCCTCGTGGCGCAAAATGCGTCAGCAATCATTGTCACGATGTTAAGGGAATGTGGCAGCATCCGGGCAATGTGGTGACGAACTTTCGGCTCAGCGCGATGAGCAAAGCGAAACTGCCTTTGGGTGGCGGAAGGGGTGGGATTCGAACCCACGGAGAACTCGCGCCCTCGCCGGTTTTCAAGACCGGTGCCTTAAACCGCTCGGCCACCCCTCCGCATAGCAATATCAATCACTTAGATGATACTGTGTGCTGCCGATCTCGCCAGTTGGCACCGAATTGGCACCGGAAGATCGGAAGCTTGTTCGCGGTTCAGTCCTGTAAGGCAGCATTGAGGGCGCTGTCAACAATAGCTGCCGCACCTTCCTGTTGCCCCGGCAGCATGTGGGCATAGATGTTCAGCGTCACCGAGGGGTTGGCATGGCCAGCGCGAGCCGAGACGACATGGACCGGGACGCCGCTGCGCAGAAGGTGGGTGATGTGTGTGTGGCGCAAGCCGTGAAACGTGACGTGGCCCAGCTCAGCGGCGTCGGCGGCGCGAGCGAACTCCTTGGAAAACGGACGAGGCGTCCGCATCCGGCCATCCCATGTGGGAAAGGCCAAATCCTTTTCGTCCTTTCCGAGCCCGAGCTTCAATCGGTGTTCGGCCAGCTCCTTCTTGTGCTTCCGAAGCTCTTCAACAAGCCGGGCAGGCAGGGCGATGGTGCGGCGGCTGCGCTCTGTCTTGGGCTCCTTCACCGTGACGCCAGCCCTCGTTTCTTCGGCGACCTGCGCGACCTGCAGCATCGCGCGGTCAAGGTTTATGTCTTTCCATCGTAAGGCCAGCACCTCGCCGCGCCTCATGCCGGTTGAAGCCGCCATGAGTACCGGCATGTAGATCGAGCGGCCTTTCATGTTCCGTAGGAGCGCGGCCAGTTCGGCATCGTCCAGAACCTGGATTTCCTCACGGCGCACCTTCGGCGTCGTCTGCACGGCTTCCATCGGCGATTGGCGAAGCTTTCGAGCTTTCACGGCCGACGACATGATTTGTGACAGAAGGCGATGGATATGCTGGACAGTCTGCGCCGACAGGCCGCCTTTGCCATCAGCGCGACCATTCTCGCGCAGGTGAGCATAGAAGGCGTCTATGCGCGGGCCGTCGAGCTTCTGAAGTGGCACCTTGCCGATCTGCGGGACGATGTGCTTCTCGACGATCTCGCCGTATCTCTCCAGCGTCTTGGGCGCAGCCTTGGCCGGGGCTATAGAGGCGAGCCAATGCCGAGCATATTCGGTCACAGTCGCAATCGACTTCTCAACGAAGCTGCCTTCCTCGACCTGATGCAGCCGCTTGTTCAATTCGGCTTCCGCTTCCTTCTTGGTGCCGCGCACGGTCGCATACTGTGTAACGCGCTTGCCTGTCACCGGATCGGTGCCGAGATCGAACTTGAGACGCCAAGAGGATTTGCCTCTCCGTGTGATGTTACCGCGCATTGTCGAGCCCTCTATCGTCTTTCCCAGCGCGCTGCCGAAGCCTTATTTCCCAGCCAGCTTTTTCCCAGAAGGGGGGCGGTATGTTGTAGCGCTCTAGGAAGGCACGGGGATCAGCGGCTTCTTCCGCCCTCAACTTATCAATCCGCTTGCCGAGATAGTCGTCCTTTTCCTCTTCCGGCAGGGCATTGTATGCAGCCCGCTCATCGGGAGTTTCAATCATATAAAGTAGAGCGATGTAGCGGTTTTCCTCGCGCTCCGCTTGCTTGTCGTTCGCGCGCTGAACAGCTTCATGGGCTTCGGCAAGCCGCTTCTCGGACTCCTTGGTGCCGCTCCGGATGGTCTTGGCGTCAACGATCGCTGCAATGACGTTGTAGAGCGTCACGATCATCTGATGGAGTCCCTGAATGCCTTCTTCTGCGACCTCAGCGTGATCGTTGGCCAAGCGGAAAACGTCCGTTACTTCATCTTGGCCGAATACGAGATCGGCGTTGTCCTTGTGAACCACTTGCCGATACACCGCCCAAAGATCGCTTGATTGACCGGACAGGATTTTCACTCCGTCGCTGGCGAGATCGACTATCTGTTCAAGTTCGTTCTTAACAAATAGCGCTATCTTGCAGAGCCGCCGCACGGCATCCGCTCGCGTGGCGATGCGGCACGCAAATCGCCAGTCATCAATGTCGGACAATTCTTCATTCGAGAACATAATGGGGATGCGGTTGTCTCGCGGCTTCACCATTTTCTGTCCCTTTCTATCCCTACTTTTCCCCTGACTATAAAAAATAGGCACAACAAGCACAAGAGGCACTTGACGGGAACAGAACGGGAAACGATAAAAAAAATCGGCACAACCAACGCCGGGAACCGTGATGACCTTAGATGAAGCGCTCACCCATGCCACTCTGCCGGTGCAGGTAGCGGGGCATGTTTTTTTCAAGCTTGGCCGCAACGCCGCCTATGAGGCCGCCAAGCGCGGCGACTTCGAGACGATCAGGATCGGCGGGAAGATTGTCGTTCCCGTTGCCCCGATTGCTACCCGCCTCGGGTTGCAGATGAAGATCGGCAACAAGGCGGCATAGGCATGAGCGCCTTCCCCTGCATCCGCACCGCTGACGGCACAGTGATCGTCCGCGATCCCCGCACCGGCCAGACAGCTTCCGGTTCTACGCTCGTCGAGGCGCTGGCCGAGTTGCGGCGGCTTCTCGCGATGGCGGAGGCGGCGTGATCCGTATGAAGCAGAACAATGTCACTGGCCCGATGGACAGGGCCGAAGCGCAGGCGATCACGGATCGCATTCGCAATGCCGTCGATAGCTTGGGCTCCCTTGTCGAGCAAGCGCACGATCGACGGGCATGGAAGGCCATGGGCTACGCGACATGGGAAGCCTACGTTTCTGCCGAGTTCGGGTTCACTCGTCAACGGTCGTACCAGCTTCTGGATCAGGGACGCGTGGCGAAAGCCATCGGCGAAGCGACGGGCGATTTGTCAACAGATGTTGTCATTTCGGAAGCCGCCGCTCGCGAGATCAAGCCGCAAATCGAGAAGGTGAAGGCGGACGTTTCTGCCCGTGTCGAAGCCGGAGAGGAACCAGCGCAGGCGGTCAAGGAAGCCGTCGAAGCCGCCCGCGAAGCGAAGGCGAAGGCCAAGGCCGAACGCGAGGCGCAGCAAGCTGAGCACGACCGCCAGCGCGAAGAAGCGCGCGCGGCGTTGCCCGACAGCATCAGGCAGCGGGAACAGGCCAAGGCGGACGCCATTGCCAAGCACAAGGCAGCGCCCGACGACGTCGGTCTTTCCGACGCTGACCGCATCGCCGAGCTGAAAGAAGCCGTAGCTGTTCTCGAGAAGGAGAACGCGGACCTCAAGGCGGAAAACAAGCTCTACGGCGAGATGAAAGTCCAGTTCGCGCAGGGCGGTTTTGAAAAGGTCATCGCCGACAAGGACGAGGAAGTCCGGGTTGCACAAGCCCGGTTCTATCAGGAGAGTGCCGACAAGGCATCGTGGATGAAGTCCGCCAAATATTGGCAGGCAGAGGCTAAGAAGCTGGGCTTCTCGCGCAACGTTGAGATCGACATAGAAACCGGCGAGATCGTCAATGGCTGATCTCGCTGCATCGATCCTCCGGCGTATACGCTCGCACGGAGCGAACGTCGATCTCGACGGCGGGCGGCTGATCGTAATCAACCGCGAGAATCTGCCGGCCGGGGCCATCGACTTCATCCGCCAGCACGGGCGCGAGATCGCGGCTTTGCTTGAGCGCGAAGGTGACTTAGCGGAGCGCGCGGCCATCATCGAGTTCGAGGGCGGGCACTCGCGCCACGATGCCGACCGGCTGGCGAAACTTCTGTTCGCCAACTGCCCGCATGGCACACCCGCTGCCGACTGGACGTGGTTCGTCAACAAGGCGCTGGAGATCATGGACGCCGCCGCTCCGTCGGAGCGCGCCGCATGACTATAGAGCTTTACGACTACCAGCTTGAAGCGGTTGAGAAGGTGCGCGAGGCGATGCGCGAAGGACAGCGCCGCGTAATCCTCGTTGCGCCGACCGCGTTCGGGAAAACCGAATGCGCGGCATGGATCATCCAGCAGAGCATGGATAAGGGGGCGCGGGCGTGGTTCATCGTGGATCGCGTGACGCTGATAGATCAGACCAGCGAGCGGTTCGCAGGCTACGGGATCGATCACGGCATCATCCAGGCAGACCATCCGCTCACCGATCCGACGAAGCAAATCCAGATCGCCAGCGCGCAGACGCTCGCCCGCCGCACCATCGCGGAGCTTCCAGACCTGATCGTCATCGACGAGGCCCATTGCCAGTACAAGGCGGTGGTCGACCTCGTCGAGCGCGTGTCGAAGGCGAAGACCATCGGCTTGACCGCAACCCCGTTCACGGCCGGCATGGCCGACAACTGGGACGGCATGGTCAACGGCGCGACCGTGAACCAGCTTCTTGCCCGTAAGCGCCTCACACCCCTCAAGATCAAGGCGTGCGTCACGCCCGACATGACCGGGGCAAAGAAGAAGTTCACCGGCGAGTACGAGGACGAGGAAGCCGGCGACCGCGGGATCACCATCATCGGCGACGTGGTGCAGACGTGGCACCAGCAGACGGCCAAGTTCTTCGGCGGGCCGGTGAAGACCATCGTGTTTTCGCCGTCAGTCAAGCATGGCGAGGAGTTATGCCGCCAGTTCGCCGAGGCGGGGTTCAACTTTCAGCAGATCAGCTATCTCGACGCATCGCCGGATGAGCGCAGGGAGAAGATCAAGGAGTTCAGGAAGCCGGACAGCGCCATTCATGGGCTGGTGTCGTGCGCCGTCCTGACCAAGGGCTTCGACGTGCCCGACGTGTTGTGCGGCATCTCCTGCCGGCCCTATCGCAAATCCCTGTCGTCGCATATTCAGGAACTCGGCCGCGTCATGCGGGTGTTCCCCGGCAAGGAATTCGGGCTGTGGCTCGATCATTCCGGCAACTGCATCAGCTTCGCGGACGACACGGCGTGGCTATACGAGCATGGCGTCGACAGCCTGTCGGACGCGCAGAAGCGCGACAGTGAGGCACGGGAGCCGGTCGAGCGCCAGAAGGCCAAGCACTTCTGCGGCGAATGCGGATGGCAGATGGAGCCCGCGTCGCTGATTTGCCAGATCTGCGGATGGGAGCGTCCGAAGCGTGGTGAAATTCAGGTCGTCGAGGGCGAGCTGATCGACCTTGAGGTGAGCATGAAGGCAGCATTCCAGCCCCGTGCTGGTCTGCGCGCCGACTGCCTCAAGAACCCGATGGGGATCTGGAATACGGCGCTTTGCTACTGCTTCGCCAACACCCGCAAGGGAGACGATGCCGCCCGGAGATGGGCCTACGGCGTATGGCGCGGCATCTACCCCGGATCGAACCTGCCTTACGGCCACTACTACGCGACCTGCAAGCAAGACGCCATTCGCGAGGATGAATGGGGCCTGATCGAGCGTGAGGTGAAGCGCTTCCGCAAACAGAACGTGCGGAGGGCAGCGTGACGGTAGATGAAGCGATAGACCGCGCCTGCAACGAAGCTGGCATCCATCCGCCGCAGCAGCGGGCCTATGGCAAATGGCTGAATGCCGACACTCTCACCGGCAAGAAGGGCAAGGGCGACGGCAGGCTCATGGTGAATGAGCATTACGTCACCGCCTACAACTGGCAGACCGGCGTGACGGCAACCGTCAAGCTGCGCGACGGCGTGACCGCCAAGGAACAGCGTGAAATCTCTCGCGCTGTTGCCAAGGCCAAGGAGAAGGCCGCTCAGGACGCAGCGCGCGCCGCGCAGCAGGCCGGCGTTCTCCTCGCTCGCGCGCAGATGACGACGCACGCCTACCTCGCTGCAAAGGGCTTCCGCGACGAGCCTGTCCCGGTCGTTGCGGCGCAGGCGGTGCGGGACATCGGCTCCAGCTATCTCGTAGCCGGTTCGCACGCTATCGTCGTGCCCGCACGTCGAGCCGGGGCGATCACCAGCGTCCAGTTGATCTGGGAAGACGGGACGAAGAAGTTTCTGTTCGGCGGCGAGATCGGCGGTTCCTCGCATCGCATTGCCACCGGGGTCTACACGTGGCTGTGCGAGGGCTTAGCGACCGGCCTGTCGCTCAGGGCAGCACTGCGTGGCCTGAAGATACAGGCGACGATCCTGTGCTGCTTCTCGGCCTCGAACGTCGCCACCGTCGCGCGGCAGGTGCGCGGCCGCGCGTTCGTAGCCGCAGACAATGACAAGCCCCTGCCGCAGTTCGGCGGGATCGGCACGGGCGAGCACTACGCGAAACAGACGGGGCTGCCCTTCGGCATGCCGCCGGTCGTTCAGACAGATTTCAACGACATGCACCAAGCGGAAAGCATCTTCGCCGTGCAGCGCGTCCTCACGTCGGTCATGGCGGGGAGACGCGCGGCATGAAGAAGGAACTGGACACGAACAAGGCTTCGTTCAAGCTCGACGTCATCGAGACGGCCAATGCTGACCCGATGTTGTCGCCGGCCGATTTCAAGCTGCTCGCCGCATACGTCGCAGTGATGGCGTGGCCGTCGCACAAGACATGGCTGGCGGAATCGCTGGCGCTGGCCAAGACCGGGCTCAGCAGCAGTCAATTCTGGAAAAGTCGCTCCCGCCTGCTGGGGCAAAACGAGGAGAATCGAGCGTATCTGATCGCCATCCGGAGCAACGGGAAGGTGGCCGCCTACAAGCTGATCAACCCATGGCGAGACGAAGCGCGCGAGCGCATCGAAACCATGACCGGCTACCACAAGGAAGTTGCTCGGCAGAAAAAGGCTGGCAAACGCGCCGGCTCATCACTCCAGAATATGGAGGGACAAGAGGTCGATTTGTCCCTGCACAGAATGGAGGGACAAAAGGCACCCTGTCCCTCCAGAATTTGCAGTTCTGTCCCTCCAGAAAATAACAGCTATTACCCCTCAGTTATTACCCCAAGAAAGAAGGGGGTCCGTGAGGAAGGTTCTCTGAGGTCAAACGTGGTGCCTTTCAACAGGAAGGGCGCTGCATGAGCCTCCGCAACATCGAGCCTATCAACATCGCCGATCTGGACACGGCCGCGCCTGAGGCAGGCGAACCGATCTGCGAGCGCGTCGATCCGAAGACGCTGTTCGTCGACCCGGCCTATCAGCGCTCCATCGGCGAGCGAGGTCTGCGCCAGATACGCCGGATCGTCGAGGCGTTCTGCTGGACGAAGTTCAAGCCGCCGATCTGCGCTTACGCCGAGCATGACGGCAAGACGGTTCTGAAGGTGCTGGACGGGCAGCACACGGCTATTGCGGCGGCCAGCCATCCGGACATCGCAATGATCCCGGTGATGATCGTCGAGGCTGCGGAGACGGCAGCACAGGCAGCGGCCTTCGTCGGGCAGAACACCGAACGGCTGGGCGTCACGGCCTTGCAGGTGCATCAGGCGGCCGTGGTTGCACAGGACGACGACGCGCTGACGATCCAGCAGGTATGCGAGGCTGCGGGCGTCAAGGTGCTGGCGAACCCGCCCAGCCGGAACGTCTATGGCCGGCGCGAGACGGTCGCTATTGCCGCCATCGGCAAGTTGATCGAGCGGAACGGGCCTGACGTCGCAACCGCGGTTCTGACGATCCTGGCCAACGCCGACCTTGCACCCATCGCGGCCAACCACATCGCCGCTGCGGAAATCCTGAAGACGGACCCGGAGTATCGGGACCAGTTCGACGATGTCGCCCTTACCGACGCCATCGTCGGGCTTGGGAAGGCTGCCGAACACGAGGCAAAGCTGATGGTCATCTCGCACAAGGTGCCGATGAAGAAGGCGCTGGCGATCCAGTGGTTCAGGAAGACGAAGAAGCGGCGGGCTCCTGTGACGCCCCAGACGGCCGTAACGCCCGCGCAGAAGCCCAAGGGTATACCGTCCGACCTGACCGACATGCTGCGGCCAGAGATCGCAGCGCGCGCCGCTCAGGTGGCGGCACGAACCGTAGTTCCGCATTCCCTCCCCACGCAGCGCAACGTCACGGCCTCGATCCTCGGGGATCCAGCGCCGGGGCGTAGCGCGCTCGATCAGAGAAAGGCGACGGCATGAACGACACCTTCACCGCCATCGGGGTCGTGGCCGCGTCCGTCTGGTCGATGCTGTGGCTCACCGTCTTTCCGGTGATCGGGCTTCTCTGGCTGCTGGGGGCGCTGGCATGAAGCCACTTCGTCCTCACGAGG
>Ga0307505_10001598_pt1 | contig 17687 bp, 16 predicted proteins | sample 23_S_MG_FD_202183 | JGI IMG/M metagenome (GOLD analysis project Ga0307505, IMG submission 202183) | Soil microbial communities from Populus trichocarpa stands in riparian zone in the Pacific Northwest, United States - 23_S | ecosystem: Environmental > Terrestrial > Soil > Riparian zone > Trees...
CTCAATCGCGCCGGCGTTCGCGGCCGCGTCGAGGATGCGCTCGATCTCCGAGTCGTTGATCGCCGGCACGATCGGCGCGACCATCACGGCCGCCGGCACGCCGGCTTTCGAGAGCGCGCGCAGCGCCTCGAGCCGCTTCGAAGGCGTCGCCGCCCGCGGCTCCATCACACGCGCGAGCTTCGGGTCGAGCGTCGTCACCGAGAGCGCGACTTTGGCAAGGCCCTTCGCCGCCATCTCAGAAAGGATGTCGATGTCGCGCATCACGAGCGCCGACTTGGTCACGATGCCGACCGGATGATTGGCGTCGCGCAGCACTTCGAGAATGCGCCGCGTCACCTGCCACTTGCGCTCGATCGGCTGGTAGGGGTCGGTGTTCGTGCCTATCGCGATCATCTTCGGCTGATAGCCGGGCGCGGCGAGTTCGCGGGCGAGCAACTCCGGCGCGTCGGGTTTCACAAACAGTTTGCTCTCGAAATCGAGTCCGGGCGAAAGCCCTTGATAGGCGTGCGTCGGCCGCGCATAGCAATAGATGCAGCCGTGCTCGCAGCCCCGATACGGATTGATCGAGCGGTCGAAGCCGAGATCGGGCGAGTCGTTGCGCGTGATGATCTTTCGCGCGCGCTCTTCCTGCACATAGGTCTTGAAGGGCGGCAGCTCCTCCAGGCTCTGCCAGCCGTCGTCGAAGCCCACGCGGGCGAGGGGCTCATAGCGGCCGCTCGCGTTTGAAACCGCGCCGCGCCCGCGGCGCTTCTCGGAGCCGACCTGGGTGCCACGCAATCCGTCGTCGCCCGGGCCGGGCAGATCGTCCGGCAGGTCCTCGAAATTCGTCTTGTCGTTTCTACGATCCATGCCGGTAACCTAGTGCTCGAATAAGAACATAACAAGAACAAAAAAGGTTCGTCGGTCAAGCCACAAGATCGAGCGTTCACACGACAAAACCGCTACAAACGCTGCCAAGTTCCCATGATCTCAGTTCTTATCCCCACCCTGAATTCGGAACGGCTCCTGATTCCAACGCTGTCCGCGCTGGTCGCGGGCTCGGCTGAAGGGCTCCTGCGCGAAGTCGTCCTCGCGGACGGCGGCTCGACCGACGGCACGGAGAAAATCGCGGATGCGGCGGGCTGCGAATTCCGCCGCGGGCCATCGGACGAGGGCGAGCGGCTTCAGGCCGCGGCCTCGGCCGTGCGCGGCAACTGGCTGCTGATCCTTGAGCCGGGATGCGTGCTGGACGAAGGCTGGACGCGCGAGGTCGCGAAATTTGTCGAGGGCGCCGAGAGGTCGGAACAGGCGAGTTTCTGCGCCGCCGTCTTCCGCATGACGATCGACGACTATGGCTTCGCGGCGCGTGTAAAGGAGATCGTGGCGATGATGCGGCTTGCGATCACCGGCCGTCCGCAGCCGCCGCAGGGATTGCTGATCGCAAAGCGGCTCTTCCTTCAGCGTGGCGGGAAAGCTCGCCGCGTCGTCATGCTGCGTACGCGCGTCGTTATTCCGGCGTAGAGCCGTTACCGCGCACCTTCACGCGCACTTTCGTGGCGATCGGTCCCGTGTCGCCGACGTCTTCCACATAGTGAATCTCGTCGCCGCGCTTCAACTGGTCGAAGTCGCCGCGCAACAGGCTCGAGCGGTGGAAGTAAAGCAGCGATCCGCTGTTGTTCAGTAGAAACCCGTGGTCGCGGTCGGGATGAATCTCCGCGACCTGGCCAAGGAAATTCTGGTCGGCCTCGCCCTGAGGCTGCTGCGTGCGGTCCTCGCGCCATTCCTTCATCTCGCGCAGGCGCCGCTCGGCGATGCGGAAGGCCTCGTTGATAGCGTTCTGGATGTCCGGGTTCTGAAACTTGCGTTGCAAATGATCGGGCTCGTGCGTCACCGCAAGATCGCGCCGGCCGGGAATGCCAAGCTCGATCCGCACGACTGGCGGAATGGTGCCGTTGCTGTTGCGCGCCCGCTGATCGACATGCACGCGGCATGAAGTCATGCGGCTATAGATGCGTTCGAGATCCTCCACGCGCGCCCGGATTTCGCGCTCGACCCATTCGGAACTGTCGATGTTATGGAAGGAAATCTCGATCGGGACTTGCATGATGAGCCTCCGGTTGAAAGCCCCCTAATTCAACGCTTCCTCGGAGCGAAAGTTTCTTCCACTTCCGCATATTAGCGCTCCGTGATTACCCGTGCCCCGCGCCGGAAGGTAACGTAGCTCCAGAACCAGTTGAGCGCGACGACAAAGCGGTTGCGCACGCCGATCAGGAAATAGATATGCGCGATGCCCCAGAACCACCACCCGAGATAACCCGTAAGCTGCAGGCGGCCGCGCCGCACGACCGCTGACTTGCGTCCTATGGTGGCAAGGTCGAGAAAGTGGCGATAGGTGAACGGCGCTGGCATTGCACGACCGGCGACGCGCGCCGCGATCAGCCTGCCTGCATATTTCCCCATCTGTTTCGCGGCGGGCGCGATGCCAGGAATCGGCGGAGCACCGGGGTCGGCGAGGACGGCGGTGTCGCCGACCGCGAAAATTTCAGGGTGCCCCGGCACATCGAGATGCGGGCCGACCTTGATACGGCCCGCTCTGTCTGTTTCGGTACCGATCCATTGTGCCGCCGGCGATGCCTTCACGCCCGCGGCCCAGATGATCGTTTCGGCGTCGATGCGTCCGTCCTTGAGGATTACGCCGTCCTTCCGGCAATCGGTCACGAGTGAGTCCGTTTTGACTTCCACGCCCATGCGTTCGAGCGAACGCTGTGCGTAAGCGGAAAGCCGCTCGGGGAATGTCGGCAGGATGCGCGGCCCCGCTTCCACGAGCACGATCCGCGCGGCACCGGGATCGATGCGCCGGAAGTCGGAGCGCAGCGTATGCCGCGCGATTTCGGCGATTGCTCCCGCCATCTCGACGCCCGTCGGTCCGCCGCCGACAATGACGAAGGTCAGCAACCGCTGCCGTTTGGCGGAGTCGCTCGCGATCTCTGCATGTTCGAACGCGAGCAGGATCCGCCGCCGGATCTCCAGCGCGTCGTCGATACTCTTCAGGCCCGGCGCGGTCTCCGCCCATTCGTCATGTCCGAAGTAGGAGTGCGTGGCGCCAGTAGCGAGCACGAGAAAATCGTAGGCGACCTCGACCGGTCCCGCATGCACGATGCGTTTCGCGACATCAATGCCGGTCACCGCCGCCATCACCACCCGGGCGTTTTTTTGGTTGCGCAGGATCGAGCGGATCGGCCAGGCGATGTCGGGCGACGACAACGCCGCGGTTGCGACCTGATAGAGGAGCGGCTGAAAGGTATGATGGTTGTGCCGATCGATGATCGTGATGTCGACCGGCGCGCGGGCCAGCGCTCGCGCGGCTTCCATTCCGCCGAAGCCGGCGCCTGCGATCACCACCTGCGGCCGGTTTCGCGTCTGGTCCACAGCGTCGGCTCCTTCGGAGGCGGAGCGTTCAGCGTTTCCTTGCCTTGCTTCGTTTCAGGTGCTCGTCGAGCCGCGGCATGATCTCAACGAAATTGCAGGGCCGGTAGCGCAGGTCGAGCTGATGCACGAGGATTTCGTCCCAGGCATCCTTGCAGGCGCCGGGTGAACCCGGCAGGCAGAAGATATAGGTGGCATTGGCGACGCCTGCCGTTGCCCGTGTCTGGATCGCAGAGGAGCCGATCTTCGGCACGCTCACCATCAGGAACATTGCGGAGAAGCCGTCCATCCGCTTCTCGAACAGCGGCTCGACCGCCTCCGGCGTCACGTCGCGGCCGGTGAAGCCGGTGCCGCCGGTCGTGATCACCACGTCGATCTTCCTGTCCTTGATCCACTTCTTTACCTGCGCGCGGATTTTCCGGACTTCGTCCTTCACGATGGCGCGTGCGGCAACCCTGTGGCCCGCCTTTTCGATGCGTTCGGCGAGCAAGCCACCCGATTTGTCCTCGGCAAGATCGCGCGTGTCGGACACGGTCAGCACCGCGACCGCGAGCGGCTCAAAAGGGTAGGAAGGGTCGATGCCGGGCATAGTCACCTGATCCAGAGGCGGCATTTGTAGCCGAAACGCAGCCGCACGGCCATTCCGGTAAAAACCGTCGCATCATGCTTACCAACGGGCAATCGCATCTCGCTAGGCTGCGGTCGCTGAGAGGGAGTTGCGGCGGGCACACGTTGCGCGAGCGCGGAGGTGTCCCATGTGTCGTTGGATCGCTTATTCGGGCGGGCCGATCTATCTTGACGAGCTGCTCTTCAAGCCAAAGCACTCATTGATCGACCAGAGTCTTTCGGCGACGCACGGCGTGACGACGACCAACGGCGACGGTTTCGGCGTCGGCTGGTACGGCGACGGCGCGGTGCCGGGACTCTACAAAGGCACGCAGCCCGCCTGGGGAGACGAAAACCTTCGCGACCTCGCGTCGCAGATCAAAACGCCGATGTTCATGGCGCATGTGCGGGCGGCGACCGGCACGCCGGTCCAGCGCAGCAACTGTCATCCCTTCCGCTACGGGCACTGGCTGTTCCAGCACAACGGCGAGATCCGCGAGTTCGAGCGGCTCAAGCGCGATCTCGTGCTGGCGATCGCGCCGGAGCTTTTTCCACATGTCGCCGGCAGCACGGACTCCGAGGTGATGTTCTTTCTCGCGTTGACCTTCGGCTTGCAGGACGACGCCATCCGCGGCGTCGAGGGAATGATCCGCGTCGTCGAGGAAGTGGCGCGCGAACACGACGTCGCCAATCCGCTGCAAATGACGCTTGCGATCATGGACGGGCAGACCCTCTATGCGTTCCGTTATGCCAGCACGGGCAAGGCCTATACGCTCTTTCACAACGCAAGCATTGCGAGCCTGCGCCGGCAGTTTCCAAACGTCGGCGTCTTCACCGACGACGCGCGGGCGGTGGTGTCGGAGCCGCTCGGGGCGCCTGAGCATGTTCGCAAGGTCTGGGTGGAGATTCCCGAAGCGAGCGCCGTCGTCGTTGCCGCAGGCAATCTGGAAATCGTTCCGCTCCATGCGCGCGTTGCGGCTTGACGCGCCGTTCAGCGCTCGGCCGCAAGCTCGCGATACATCACGAGCGCATCGACAAAACCGAGCGCGGGATGACTGAAGGCGCCCGGCAGGCGTCCCGCGATCTCGAAGCCGAGTGATTGCCAGAGCCGCACCGCACGCTCGTTCGTGGATACGACGAAATTGAACTGCATGGCGCAGAAGCCGCGTGCCTTTGCGTGCTCCAGCGAATGGAGGCACATCGCCCGGGCGACGCCGCGACCGGTCGCGTGCGGCGCGGTCATGTAGCCGCAATTCGCCACATGCGATCCGCCGCCCGTCTGGTTTGCGCGGAGATGATAAGTGCCGACGACAGTGCCTTCGTCTTCGGCGACGAACACCTCGTATCCCGGCGCATGCCAGTAGGCGAGCGCGGCTTCGCGGCTCATGTCGCGGGGCAGCGTATAGGTCTCGCCCGCGCGAATGGTGGGTTCGAGAATCCGCCAGATCGCCTCGGCGTCGCGATCTTCAGCCGGCCGGACGATCATGGGCGGGACGTCAGAGCGATTCCGTCGAGAACGTGTTGCAGGATTGCACCGAGCCGCTCTTGAAGCCGGCCATGAACCAGCGCTTGCGCTGCGCGGCGGAGCCGTGCGTGAAAGCGTCGGGCACGACATAGCCCTGCGTCTTCTTCTGGATCATGTCGTCGCCGATCGCCGATGCTGTCTGCAATGCGGCGTCCACATCACCTTCCTCGAGGAAGTTCGAACGCGACTGCTGTTTGTTCGCCCACACGCCCGCATAGCAGTCGGCTTGCAGTTCGACGCGCACCTGAAGCGCGTTACGCTCGCGCTCGCCCGCGCGAGACTGTACTTCGCGTACTTTCTCCAGGATGCCCTGCAGATTCTGCACATGATGGCCGATCTCGTGTGCAATCACATAAGCCTGCGAGAATTCACAGCTCTTGCTGCCGACGGGGCAGGCACCGAAGCGGCGTTGCAGGTCCTGGAAAAACGACGTGTCGAGATAGACCGCCTGCTCGGGCGGACAATAAAACGGTCCCATGGCCGATTGCGCGTGGCCGCAGGCGGAGCGCGTGGCGCCCGAGAACATCACAAGCCGTGGCGCGCGATAACGCTGACCCGCCTGCGAGAAGATTTCATTCCAGCGGTCTTCGGTCGAGCCGAGAACGGCCGACACGAACTGCCCAAGATTGTCGCCCGGCGCGCCGGCCTTGCCGGGACGGGCCGGCGCCTGGGTCTGCTGCGTGCCGGGCCCTTGGATTTGCTCAAGGCCGCCGATCAAGACGAGCGGATTGATGCCAAGCGCCCACGCAATCAGGCCGACAATGATGAGTCCGCCGAGGCCGAGCCCGCCACCGCCCGCGCGCCGCCCGCCGGGAAGGGGGAAGCGGAATCCGCCGCCCGGGCCTCCGCCGCCGCGGCGGTCCTCGACATTCTCGCTTCGACGAAAATCGTCCCACCGCATCTTGAACCTCCGCAGGCGCCGCACCCGCCACTTTCGCCTCGATTGTGGCGCGGCTGAGGGTTTGCCGCAATCAGGCGGCGGTGTAAGTCATGATCGGCCGATCCGTTCCGGCCAATCCGCCGAAAATTCCGATAAATTGCAGTCATGCCGCCGAGTCGCAGACCGTCATTCCGCCGCGAAGCGCGCGCCTATCGCATGGGCCATGCGCCCGTTGCAGGTTGCGACGAGGCGGGCAGGGGCCCTTGGGCCGGCCCGGTGGTTGCGGCCGCCGTCATTCTCGACCCGGCTTGCGTGCCGAAGGGGCTGAACGATTCAAAAATGCTCGAAGCCGAGCGGCGCGAGGAATTGTTCGAAGAAATCTGCGCCTGCGCGGAGGTGGCCGTTGCAATGGCGCCGCCCGCGCGCATCGACCGCGACAACATTCTGCGCGCGAGTCTGTGGGCGTTGGCGCGCGCCGTGTGCGCGCTGCCGCGCACGCCGCGTCTCGTTTATGTGGACGGCCCGCACCGTCCGCCTCTCTCCGACGACTATCTGGTCGAAGCACTCATCGATGGCGACGCGCTCGTCTCCTCGGTTGCCGCCGCCTCGATCGTCGCGAAGGTCACGCGCGACCGTCTGATGTGCCAGCTCGGCATGGCGTTCCCCGACTACGGTTTCGAGCGGCACAAGGGCTACGGGACAGAGATGCACGGCAAGGCGCTGCGCCGGCACGGCGCGACGCCTCATCATCGCACGAGCTTCGCGCCGGTGATCGCGGTGCGGACAACGATCGCGGCGGAAGAGTGATGCGCGCGCAGGCTTTCACGAGTCCGCTTGAAGTCTCGATCTATGTCGAGGGACTTCGCGCGCGTCCGGCGTTCTTCGTCGGATTGCTGCTCCTCGTTCATGCTGCCATGTGGACACTGGTCGCATGGCTCGCCAACCCAACACCGGACCTGAAACTGTCAGTCGCCGTCGCGCTCGGTCGTGAGTGGCAGTTCGGTTATATGGATACGCCGCCGCTCGCGCCGTGGCTGCTTGAATTGGCGTTCCGTATTGGCGGCTCGGCCGCGGCCTATGCGCTCGGTCCCTTTACGATCGCGCTCACGGGCTGGCTCATTTACACGCTGGCGCGCCGCATCGCGGGCGACCGCCATGGGGCCATCGCCGTGTTCCTCATGGTCGGCGTGCATCCGGTGGCGTTTCCGGTTGGCGCGTTCGATTCCGATATCGTGCAAATGCCACTGGTGGCGCTTGCGGTGCTTGCGTGGTGGTTCGCCGTCGTCGAGCGCAACCGCTTCGCATGGATCGTGCTCGGCGTTACCTGCGGGTTTTTCGCTTATGCCGGCGTGCAAGGTTTCTTCGTGCTCGCCGCGTTGCTTGGTCTGACGGCCGCGACCCCGGCAGGGCGTGCCTCGCTCGCGGAAAACCGCGATCAGATTTTTGCGGTCTCCGGACTCTTCCTGTTCACGCTGCTGCTCACGCCGCGCATGATCTGGCTGCAGCATCACGACTTCGCGGGCGTCATGCAGCTGCTGGATATTCCCGGGCGCGACATCGCCCGCGGCGAACCGATCTCGATGGGCGTGACCGTTATGCTGGGGCATATCGGATTGCTGCTGCTGATTGGGCTTGCGTCCCGCTATCTAGCGCAGGATGGCGATATCGCGCCGGTCTTCATGCGCCCGCCGCTGCATCCGTTCGGCAAATTGTTGGTCACGGTGGTGGCGCTTGTGCCGCCGATCCTTGCCGTGGTGTTCGCCGTCGTATTCGGGCTTCGTTTCGCGGCGAGCGCCGCGGCACCGCTCGTTCTTTACTCGGGTCTGCTTGCGATGGTGCTTGCAGGCGAAGCGTTGCGCGTTCATCGCCAGCGCATGGTGGCCGTCGCCGCGCTGACGTTTCTGTGTCTGCCGCCTGTGCTCGAACTCGCGACGGCCTTCGCATCACCCTATTTCGGCGCCGCGGGCCGCACGACGAACTGGCCGGCGCAGACGGCGGCGCGCTATATGACGGACATTTACCGCACTCGGACCGGCCGCCCGATGGAATATATAGTCGGCAGCGAGTGGCAGGCGAGCGCCGTCGCATTGGCGAGCCGCGACAGGCCGCACGTCTTCATCGACGCCGATCCTGCAAAATCGCCTTGGGTAAGCCGCGAGCAGATCGAGGTCGAGGGCGCGATCGTGATCTGGAATATCCGCGGCGCCGACGGCGCACCGCCCGTGGCGCTCGCCGAAAGGCTGCCGCCGCTCGTGCCGGAGTCGCCGCTTACGCTCAACTGGGTTCGGCCCGGTAACCTCGATTTCATCCGCCTCGGTTGGGCGATCGTCCCGCCGAAAAAATAGCCGTCAGTGATAGCCTTCGCCTTCGCGAATTTTTCCCCAGAACAGCCAGTACACGAAGACGATGTAGCCGAGGATCACCGGCAATAGGAACACCGTGCCGATGAGCATAAAAATCTGGCTCGAAGGCGCGGCGGCGGTCTGCCAGACGGTCAGGTTCGGCGGCACGAGATAGGGGAAGTTCGAGATCACGAGCCCGAGATAACCGAGCAGGAACAGGCCGATCGTGCCGACGAACGGCGCATGCTCGCGTTTGTCGTTCAGCCACTTCCAGACCATGAAGGCGAGCAACGCCGTCACAATCGGAATAGGCGCAAGATAGAAGAGGTTCGGCAGCGTGAACCAGCGCTCGGCGATACGTTCGATCAGGAGCGGCGTCCACAGGCTGACGATGCCCATGGCGATCAACACCGCGAGCAGCAGCCACTTCGCCTGTTCGCGCGAGCGCTCTGCTACTGCGCCCTCGGTGCGCAGCACGAGCCACGTTGCGCCGAGCAGGCCATAGCCCGCGACGACACCGACGCCGCACAAGATTGAAAAGGGCGTGAGCCAGTCGAACGGTCCGCCCGCGTACTGATTGCCTTGCACCTCGATGCCCTGCAGCAGCGCGCCAAGAACCATGCCCTGCGCGAAGGCGGCGACGATCGAGCCGCCGGCGAAGGCCACATTCCACCAGACCTTCGAAGACTGTGCGACCCAGCGGAATTCGAATGCGACGCCACGGAAGATCAGCGCGAGCAACATGAGAATGACGGGCAGGTAAACCGCCGGCATGATGACGGCATAAGCAAGCGGGAAGGCCGCGAGCAGCCCGCCACCACCCAGCACGAGCCAGGTTTCGTTGCCGTCCCAGAACGGCGCCACCGAATTCATCATCTGGTCACGCTCGGCTTCGCGCTTCGCGAACGGAAACAGGATGCCGATGCCGAGATCGAACCCGTCGAGCACGACATACATCACGACGGCGGTGCCGATCAGCGCGGCCCAGATCACCGGGAGATACCATTCCATGGTGCCCTCCGTGCCGTCAGTTGAGCGCCTGCCGCCCGGCGGCATGCGCGCCGGACAGCGGCCGGTTCGGCAGGCCGAGTTCGGGCACCGTGTCTTCGGGCGGCGGGCCCTTCGCGATCAGGCGGTTGATGTAATAGATGCCCATCGAGAACACGATGCCGTACACGATGACAAAGAGGGCGAGCGTCGTCGCGACGCTTCCGCCCGGTACCGGCGAAACACCTTCCGCCGTGCGCATCACCTGATGCACGAGCCACGGCTGCCGGCCGCTCTCGGTCACGGTCCAGCCCGCGATCACTGCGACAAAGCCCATCCACCAGGTGTGCGCCATCGGCCGCAGAAACCAGTTGGTTCCGAACAGCGTCCCGCGCCACCACAGCCACACGCCGACCCACGCCGACGCGATCATGAACAGGCCGATACCGACCATGATGCGGAACGCGAAGAACACGATCGGCACTGACGGCCGATCGCTCGCCGGCACGCTCTTCAGACCGGGAAACAGTGCGTCGGGATCGTGCCGGAGAATGACGGAAGCTCCTTTTGGAATCGAAATCTCGAAACGATTGGCTTCGCTCTTTTCGTCGGGCCAGGCGAAGAGGACGAGATCGCCGGGCTTCGTTCCGTCCCAATGCGCTTCCATTGCCGCGACCTTGATCGGCTGATGCTCGAGCGTGTTGAGACCGTGCTGGTCGCCGATGAAGAGCTGCAGCGGCGCGACGATCGCCGCGAAGCCGACGCCCATACGCAGCATCGTCTTCGCTTCGGCGGGCCGCATGCCGGCCACGAGGTAACGCGCGCCGACCGCGAGCACGACGAAGGATGTCGTCAGATACGCCGCAGTCAGCATGTGGGAAAAGCGATAGGGGAAACTCGGGTTGAAGATGATCGCGAGCCAGTCGGTCGGATGTACGATGCCGTCGCGCATCTCGAAACCGACGGGCGTATGCATCCAGCTGTTGGCCGCGAGAATCCAGAAGGCGGACATGGCCGTGCCGACGGCGACCGCGATACACGAGAAAACGTGCAGCCACGGCGGCACACGATTCCAGCCGAACAACATCACGCCAAGGAACGTCGCTTCGAGGAAGAAGGCCGTCAGCACTTCGTAACCCATGAGCGGGCCGATGATATTGCCGGTGACTTCCGAGAAGCGGCTCCAGTTGGTGCCGAACTGATAGGAGAGGACGATTCCCGACACGACGCCCATCGCGAACGACACGGCGAAGATCTTCGTCCAGAAGCGCGCGAGCGTGTGGTAGTGCGCAGTGCCGGTCCGGATCCACATCACTTCGAGCGTCGCGATATAGGCGGAAAGCCCGATCGTGAACGATGGAAAGATGATGTGGAACGCGATCGTGAAAGCGAACTGGACGCGCGCGAGCAGAAGCGGATCGAAATCCATCAGCGTCGGTCCCCCGTGACGGGAATCGCGGCAAGCCGCAGCATGACAAAAACTGGCGGCACGGGGGAAATCACGAATTGATCCAACATAAGAAAATCGTGCCGGTTGCAGCGATCGGCGTTCCGCGCGTGCCGAAAACCTGTGCAGAGCCAGCATCTTCCGGCAGCGCAACGCAGCATGCATGTGACGCAACCCTGATCCCGCGGGTTCCTCCGTGCCGTGGACAACCCAAAAATTCACCAGCAACGGCGTGTGGCGCCCCGGTATGCTTGGCATCGCCGCGCAGGGGTGACGGCGCGTGAGCGCGGCGGGCGGTCGACGTCGTTGCGGCTCGATGCAACGCTACGCAGCGACCGCACTTAAAACCGCGCCGGCTGAACTTGGGGGACAACATGGCGAAGAAAGCCGATACCGCGGGTGGCGGTGGCGGGTTTACAGACTCGCTCGACAGCTATTTCGGACTGAAGGCCGCGCGCACCGACGTGCGCACCGAAGTCATCGCGGGGATCACGACCTTCCTGACGATGGCCTACATCATTTTCGTCAATCCGATGATCCTCGGCAAAGCGGGCATGGACACGGGCGCCGTCTTCGTCGCCACATGCCTCGCCGCGGCGGTTTGTACGCTGGTCATGGGCCTCTATGCGAATTATCCGATCGCGCTCGCGCCGGGCATGGGGCTCAACGCATTCTTCGCCTTCACGATCGTGCTCACCTACAAATACACTTGGCAGCAAGCGCTCGCTGCCGTGTTCTGTTCCGGCGTCCTGTTCATGCTCGTGTCAGTGTTCAAGATCCGCGAGTACATCATCGACGCCATCCCCTACAATCTGAAGATGGCGATCTCGGCCGGTATCGGCTTCTTTCTCGCCATCATCGGCCTGCAAAGCGCGGGCATCATCGTCGACCATCCGGCGACACTGGTTACGCTCGGCAACCTGTCGCAACCGTCGGCCATCCTCTCGCTCCTCGGGTTTGTGCTGATCGCGGCGCTTAATCACCGCAAGATTCTCGGTGGTACGGTGATTGGCATCCTCGTGGTTTCGATCATCGGCATTCCCTTGGGGCTCGCAAAGTTCGGCGGCATCGTTTCCATGCCGCCATCGATCGCGCCGACCTTGTTCGCGCTCGACTTCTCGCGCGTGTTCGAAGTGTCGTTCATCGTCGTGGTCTTCACGCTGTTCCTCGTCGATCTGTTCGACAACGCCGGCACGCTGATCGGCGTGACGCATCGCGCGGGCCTGCTCGACAAGCAGGGCAAGCTGCCGCGCATGCGGCAGGCGCTGATCTCCGACAGCTTCGCGGCGATGTTCGGCTCGCTGGTCGGCACCTCGACGACCACGAGCTACATCGAAAGCGCGGCGGGCGTGAATGCGGGCGGCCGCACCGGCCTCACGGCGGTTGTGGTCGCGATCCTGTTCCTCGTGGCGCTCTTCTTCTCGCCGTTGGCCGGCATGGTGCCGGCTTACGCAACGGCGGCGGCGCTCCTCTACGTGGCCTGCATCATGGCGCGTGGCTTCGCCGAGATGAGCTGGGACGATGTGACGGAGTACGCGCCTGCGGTCGTCACCGCGGTCGCAATGCCGCTCACCTACTCGATCGCCACCGGCATCGGCCTCGGCTTTATCGTCTATGCGGTGCTGAAGATCCTCGCCGGCAAGGGCAACGAGGTGAACCCGTGGATCATCGGGCTCGCCGTGCTGTTCGGTCTCAAATTCGCGCTGACCTGAAAACACCAATCCCTCCCCCGCTTGCGGGGGAGGGTGCCTCGAACGGAGTGAGGGCCGGGTGGGGCTAACACCCCACCCGGCTCGCCGCTTTCGCGGCTTGCCACCCTCCCCTAAAAGGGGAGGAATTTTTGTTGGTGGAGGGGTCGTCATGCCGCAACTATCCGGCTTCGGGTCGCTGAAGACGCTCAAGGAAGAGCAGGTCACGGACAAGATCACCCGCCGCCTCGTCGCGGGCGACAAGGTCATGATCGTCTGGTGGGACATGAAGGCGGGCGCGCACGCGGCTGCGCACAAGCACCCGCATGAGCAGGTCTTCTGGATGCTGTCCGGGAAGATGGACTTTCGCATCGGCGACGATATGCGCTCCTGCGTGGCCGGAGATTTCGCGGTCATTCCCGGCGGCGTTGAGCACGAAGCCTGGTTTCCCGAGGACACGCAGGTGATCGATGTCTTCGCGCCGCCGCGCGAGGATTTCCTCACGGGCGAGACGCCGGCCTATATGACGAAAGACAGCACCTCATCCTGAGGAGCGACCCGCAAGGTCGCGTCTCGAAGGATGAGGTGCCCTCGTTCTTCGAGACGCCGTCGCTTCGCTCCGGCTCCTCAGGACGAGGGCGTGTTCAGCGCCTTCTTCAGCGCCAGGAAATCGCGCCACGAATGCCGCTTCTCGAGCGGCGAGCGCAGCAAATACGCCGGGTGAAATGTCACCAGTGCCTTGATCGTGCGCGTGCCGGTATCGAAGTCGTACCAGCGGCCGCGCACGCTGCGGATGCCTTGTTGCACACCAAGTAGGGTCTGCATCGACGGCTTGCCGAGGCAGACAAGAAAATCCGGGTTCACGAGTTCGATCTGCCGCTTGATGAAGGGTAGGCAGATCGCCGACTCCTGCGGCGTCGGCGTACGGTTGCCGGGTGGCCGCCACGGCACGATGTTGGCGATGTAAACCTGTTTACGGTCAAGCCCGATCGCCGCGAGCATGCGGTCGAGCAGTTTTCCCGAACGGCCGACGAAAGGCAGCCCCTCGCGGTCTTCTTCCGCGCCCGGCGCCTCGCCGACGAACATCACCCGCGCTGCCGGATTGCCGTCCGCGAAGACCAGGTTCATCGCCGTGGTCTTGAGCGCGCAGCCATCAAAGCGCGCGAGTTCCGCACGCAGCGCATCGAGCGTCGCCGCCGATTTTGCAGCTTTCCGCGCCGATGTGACGGCGGCCTCCGCGCCGGGCAGGACAGGCGGGGGCGCGGCGGCGGGCATTGGCGCGGGCGTGAAGGCGGGCGGCGCGGGGCGTGATGTTTCTTCAAACCCGCGCGATGGTGACGTCACGGCCTTGGGTGCAACCGGCCGTTCCGCGAAGCGATCCGGTGCCGTTTCGTCGAGCGCGATGTCCACACCCGCCTCGAACTGGAAGGCGAGGGCATCGATAGCGGCCTGCCGGCGATTATTCGGGGTCATGCCGCCATCATAACATTTCCCGGCGTTGTAATCCGGCGGGAAACGGTGGAAAACACAGGCGATCCCTCGCTGATGAAGGCGGACCCGAGGTCAGATGGCCGAACTTGCCCCGCGCGAAAGCATGGAATTCGACGTGGTCGTCGTCGGCGCCGGTCCGGCGGGCCTTGCGACCGCGATCCGTCTCAAGCAGCAGAATTCCGATATCAACGTCGTCGTCGTGGAGAAGGGCTCCGAGGTCGGCGCGCACATCCTCTCCGGTGCCGTCGTCGATCCCGTCGGCCTCGACCGGCTGCTGCCCGAATGGCAGTCCGATCCCGACTGTCCGGTGAAAACGAAGGTCACGGCAGACCGCTTCTATTTGCTCGGCCATTCCGGCGCGCTCCGCTTGCCGAACTTTCTCATGCCGCCGCTGATGTCGAACCACGGCAACTATGTAGCGTCGCTCGCGAATAGCTGTCGCTGGCTGGCGAAGCGTGCGGAAGCGCTCGGGGTCGAGATTTATCCCGGCTTCGCCGCAGCTGAAGTACTTTATGGAGAGAACGGTGCGGTCGTTGGCGTCGCGACCGGCGACATGGGCATCGGCAAGGACGGTCAGCCGTCCGCGAATTTCACGCGCGGCATGGAACTGCGCGGCAAGTACACCGTCTTTGCGGAAGGCGCACGCGGGTCGCTCACCAAGCAACTGCTTCCGCATTTCCATCTCGCCGAGCACAGTGAGCCGCAAAAATTCGGCATCGGCCTGAAAGAAATCTGGAAGGTCGCGCCGGAAAAGCATCACCCCGGCCTGGTGCAGCACAGTTTCGGCTGGCCGCTCGACAACCGCACCGGCGGCGGCTCATTCCTCTATCACTTCGAAGATCATCAGGTGGCGGTCGGCTTCGTCGTGCATCTCAGCTATGACAATCCGTACATCGCGCCGTTCGAAGAGTTTCAGCGCTTCAAGCAGCATCCCTCGATCCGCCCGACCTTCGAGGGCGGCAAGCGTGTCGCTTATGGCGCCCGCGCGCTCACCGAGGGCGGCTGGCAGTCGGTGCCGAAGCTCGCATTTCCCGGCGGCGTGCTGGTTGGCTGCGGCGCGGGCTTCATGAACGTCCCACGCATCAAGGGCAGCCACAACGCCATCGTCTCGGGCATCCTTGCCGCGGAAAGCATCGCAGCGGCATTGCAGGCCGGCCGCGCGCATGACGAGCTGACCGCCTACGAGGAAAGCTGGCGCGGCTCCTCGATTGGCCGCGACCTCAAGCCCGTGCGCAACGTCAAGCCGCTCTGGTCGCGCTTCGGCACGATCCTCGGCATCGGTCTGGGCGGCCTCGATATGTGGCTGAACACGATCCTTCGTTTCTCGCCTTTCGGCACGCTGAAGCACGGCAAGCCGGACTACGCCTCGTTGCGCCCGGCGTCGGAATTCAAGCCGATCCTCTATCCAAAACCCGACGGTGAGGTGAGCTTCGACAAGCTCTCATCCGTATTTCTCTCGAACACAAACCACGAAGAACATCAGCCTGCGCATCTCGTCGTGCGCGACATGCAGTTGCAGAAGTCGTCGGAGCACGACGTCTATGGCGGCCCGTCCCCGCGCTATTGCCCGGCCGGCGTTTACGAGTGGGTCGAGGAAGGTGGCGACGCGCGTTATGTCATCAACGCGCAGAACTGCGTCCACTGCAAAACCTGCGACATCAAGGACCCGAACCAGAACATCACCTGGGTCGCCCCCGAAGGCGGCGGCGGTCCGAATTATCCGAATATGTGATCTCGCGCTGCCGAGCGAAGCGAGGAGCCGGCGCAGGCAACATGGTCTGATTACTTCGCGCGCTCGCAACAGCCGGACAAAAACATCCCGTCCCGCGTTTCAACCCGCGCGCTGAAGGAAAAGACGCGGTCTGACATGCCGTCGGAGCAGGCTTGGTGCGCCTCGATCGTCGCGCTCGCCACCGGCCCGTCCTTCGGCACGACACGCCAGACGATGGTGCTGTTGCGGCTTTGCTGCACGCTCCCGACTTGTGCCGCGATCGGCTTCAGGTCGGGCGTGTTGTAGGTCAGAACATTTCCGTCGATCGCAACCGACCAGAAGGGCTCTGTGCCGAGGCATTGCAGCGGCGAGGGCGGCCGCTCCCCCGGCACGAATTGCGGCCGCAGATAGCGCGCCGCAGCCCAGCCTTCCAGCGTGCCGGATCGCACATAGACCCAGCCGTCGGTGCGCTTGAGCGCCTCGATGCCGAAAGCCGCGGGCGGCAGCGCACCGGCGAGCGGGGCGCCCGCTCGCGGCTCGGTGCGAAGATTGAGCACGTCGTCGAAGGCGACACCCCTCACCTCGACGATCTCGGCCTGCGCCGCCGAGACGGCGGCGCAAAGCCAGAGTGTCGTGATCGCGACCCGCACGGAAGAGTGCACTTACTTCGCGCGCAGCCCCGCGCCGTCAACGACTTTCGCCCAACGCTTCTCTTCTTCTTCGAGGCGCGTTTTAAATTCCGCCGGCGTAATGCCGACCGGCTGAAATCCGAACTTCGCCATCTGCTCTTTCACTTCCGCGGAATCGAGCGCGATCTTCACTTCCTTGTAGAGCTTGTCGATGATCGCGTCGGGCGTCCCGGCCGGCGCAACCATCGCCATCCACGCTTCCGCCTGCACGCCCTCCACGCCTTGTTCGGCGAAGGTCGGCACGTCGGGCAGTGCGGGCCAGCGCTTCGGCGTCGAAACGGCGATCATCTTGATCGAGCCGGTATCCGCGTGGCCGACCACCGCATTCGGCGCGAGCGTCGCCATGTGAGTTTCGCCCGCAATCACCGCCGCCACGGCTTCGGGCGAACTCTTGTAGGGAATGTGCTGAATCTCGGTTCCGCTCTGCTGCGCCACGAGCACCATGGACAAGTGCGAGATCGAGCCGATGCCGATCGAGGAATAATTGTACTTGCCCGGATTTTTCTTCAGGAGCGCGATCAGTTCCTTCAGGTTGTTGACGCCGAGCTTCGAATTGACGACGAGCACGCTCGGTTGTGTGGCGAGAATCGTCACGGGCTTGATGTCTTTGCGCGGCTCGAACGACATCTTCATCGTCATCGGATTGACGATCAGCGGTCCCGGAATGGTGGTGCCGATGGTGTAGCCGTCGGGCGTGGCTTTCGCGACCGCCTCAAGACCGATATTGCCGCCGGCGCCGGGCCGGTTGTGGACGACGAACGGCTGGTCGAGCTTCTTGCGCAGGGAGTCGGCCATCACACGCGAGACGAGATCGGGTGTCGAACTCGGCCCGAAGCCGACCATGATGTTTACGGCCTGGTTCGGCCAGTCTTGCGCCGTTGCCGGGCCTGCTGCGAGGGCCGCCAGAACGGCAAGC
>Ga0307505_10001599_pt1 | contig 17675 bp, 16 predicted proteins | sample 23_S_MG_FD_202183 | JGI IMG/M metagenome (GOLD analysis project Ga0307505, IMG submission 202183) | Soil microbial communities from Populus trichocarpa stands in riparian zone in the Pacific Northwest, United States - 23_S | ecosystem: Environmental > Terrestrial > Soil > Riparian zone > Trees...
CGAGTCCCTGGGGCCGGTGTTCGTGAAGTTCGGCCAGCTGCTCTCGGTGCGCCCCGACCTCATCCCCGAGGACGTCGCCCTCGAGCTCGCCAAGCTGCAGGACACGGTGCCGCCGTTTGCGTGGCCCGAGGTCGCCGCAACCCTCGACGCCGCCTACGGGCGGCCTCACGCCGAGGTGTTCCGTTCCATCGACCAGGCGCCCATCGCGAGCGCCTCCGTGGCGCAGGTGCACTTCGCGCGGCTGCACCCGGTCCCTGGTTCGCAGCCTCCCGAGGGCCGCGAGGTGGCGGTCAAGGTCGTGCGCCCCGGCATCCGCTCGGTGATCGCCAAGGACGTGGGCCTGCTCTACTCGCTCGCGTGGCTGGTGGGCTTCACCCGCGACGGCCGGCGGCTGCGCCCGCGCGAGGTCGTGGCCGAGTTCGAGAAGATCATCGGCGACGAGCTCGACCTGGTGCGCGAGGCCGCGAGCGCGAGCCAGCTGAGGCGCAACTTCGCCGACGGGCGCCTGCTCATCGTCCCCGAGGTCTACTGGGATTGGTGCAACCGCGACGTGATGGTGATGGAACGCATCGACGGCATCCCGGTGAACGCCATCGATCGCCTGCGCGCGGCGGGCATCGACATCCCGAAGCTCGCGCGCGACGGCGTGGAGATCTTCTTCACGCAGGTGTTCCGCGACGGCTTCTTCCACGCCGACATGCACCCGGGCAACATCTTCGTCGCCACCGACGGGCGCTACTGCGGGGTCGACTTCGGGATCATGGGCACGCTCTCCGACGTCGACAAGCGCTACCTCGCGACGAACTTCATGGCGTTCTTCCACCGTGACTACCACCGCGTCGCCGTCGCGCACCTCGACGCGGGCTGGGTGCCGGCGGACACGCGCGTGGACGAGTTCGAGGCGGCGATCCGCTCGGTCTGCGAGCCGATCTTCGACCGGCCGCTGAAGGAGATCTACTTCGGGCGCCTGCTGTTGAGGCTCTTCGAGGTGTCGCGGCGCTTCCGCATGGAGATCCAGCCGCAGCTGGTCCTGCTGCAGAAGACCCTGCTGCAGGTCGAGGGCCTGGGCCGGCAGCTCGACCCGGAGCTCGACCTGCGCAGCGCGGCCCAGCCGATCCTGGAGCGCTGGGTCGGCGAGCAGGTGGGGCTTCGCGGGTTGTTGCGCCAGTTGCGCGACGAGGCGCCGCTCTGGGCCCGCACCCTGCCGCAGGTGCCGCGGCTGGTGCACCGCATCCTCACCGACAACGCGCCGCGCCGCATCGAGGACGCGATCGACCGCCTCGAGACCACCCAGCGCCGCCAGAGCGTGGTCCTCGCCATCATCGCGATCGCGCTCGCGGCCCTCGTGGTCGGCGTGCTGCTCCGGTAAGGCGTTCCACCGTGAACTGCGACGTGGACTAGCGCTTGCGCGCGAGCGTGAGCCCGTCGCCGACGGGAAGCAGGGCGAGGTCGATGCGCTCGTCGCGGTGCAGCGCGTCGTTGAAGGCGCGCAGGCTCACGGTGTCGGGCTTCTGGTTGGCGGGATCGGCGACGTCGCCCGACCAGAGCGTGTTGTCCACCGCGATGAGGCCGCCCGCGCGCACGAGCTCGAGGCAGCGCTCGTAATAGCCGAGGTAGTTGCCCTTGTCCGCGTCGATGAAGGCGAAGTCGAAGCGCCCCGCCTGGCGGAGCGCGATCAGCGTGTCGAGCGTATCCAGCGCCGGGCCCAGGCGCAGGTCGATCTTCTTCTCCACCCCCGCCTTCTTCCAGTAGCGGCGCGCGATGGCGGTCCACTCCTCGCTCACGTCGAGCGCGACGATGCTGCCGTCCTCGGGCAGCGCGAGGGCCACCGAGAGCGAGCTGTAGCCGGTGAAGACACCCACCTCGAGGCAACGCCTGGCCCCGGTGAGCTTCGCGAGCAGCGCCATGAACTGGCCCTGGTCGGCGCCGATCTGCATCACCGCCTGCGGCAGCTTCGCGGTCTCCTCGCGCAGCCCGGCGAGCACCGGATGCTCGCGCACGGAGTGCCCCACCAGGTAGCGGTAGAGCGTGTCGGTCATGGAGACGCAGCGTCCCATCGGGCCTCCGGTCAGGTGTCGTCGAGGACCATCAGCACCGGCTGGTGGTCGGAGTCGCGCGTGTCCGAGCCGACCTCGATGGAGCGCACGCGCTGGCCGAGGTTCTCGCTCACGAAGATGAAATCGCAGCAGTAGGGCGTCTTGGCGTAGGCGTCCGAATGCACGCAGAAGGTCGGCGTGTGGGGGCGGTGGCCGTGCACGATCTCCCAGGCATCGCGGTACGGCGGGCCGCCGCCGGCGAGCGGGGTCTGCAACTCGCGATAGGCCGAATTGTCGGGCGGAAGGTTGAAGTCCCCGGTGAGGATGGCATGGGCGGCGTGCGGCGTGGGATTGAACGTCGCGTTGCTTTCCTCGTTGGTGTACTCGAGCGGCATCGCCGCACGCTGGCAGGCCTCGTCGTGCAGGTTGCGCAGCCGCCGCACCTGGCCGCGGCGCTGCGTGTCGGAGTAGTACTCGAGGTGCGTCGTGGTGACGCGAATGGGCCCCATGGAGGCACGCACGGTAGCCTCGACCGCCATGCGCGGCATGGTCTTCTTGCCGGGATCCGGGGGCCATGGAAGCGCGTGGCGGCGCACGGAGAGCACCGCGTAGCGCGAGAAGATCGCGTTGCCGAAGCGCCGGCGCCTGCCGCCCTCGCCCTCGACGTCCACGCCGTAGCCCTGGATGCGCGCGTAGCCGGGCAGCAGCCTCTCCAGCTCGGCGAACTGGTCGCGGTCGTCGTTGCCCTTGAGCGCGGGGAAGTTGTCGGCCACCTCCTGCACGCACAGCACGTCGAAGTCCGCCATCGCGCGGGCGGTCTTCACGATGCGCGCGAGGTCCACGCGGCCGTCCATGCCGAGGCCCCACTGGATGTTCCAGGTGATGAGGTTCATGCCCGAATTGATTCTCCGATCGCCCGAATGTTGCCAGATTCGGGGTCGAGGATCGCACCGTCACCCTGGAGGCAATCCGATGGACCGACTCTCGAACCCGCTGCTCGCCCTGTTCAACAGCCTCGCCCCCGCCGCGGACTTGCCCGAAACGATCGAGCGGCCCGAATGGCGCCGCTTCTTCGACGACAAGGGCGTGGCCGGCACATTCGTCCTCTTCGAGCCGCAGCATGGGCGCTACCAGGTCCACGATGCGAGGCGCGCGCGCCAGGGCTTCCTGCCGCACGCGACCTTCAAGGTCGCCAATGCGTTGATCGGCCTGGAGGTCGGGTCGCTCAACGACGAGCTCGAGGTGTTCCGCTGGGACGGCAAGCCCAAGCCCGTGGGGCTGTGGGAGCGCGATCACGACCTCGGCAGCGGGATGGCCTACAGCGTCGTGTGGATGTTCCAGGAGATCGCGCGCCGCACCGGGCGCGAGCGCATGCGCGAGTGGCTGGATCGCATCGAGTACGGCAACCGCGACCTCTCCGGCGGCATCGACCTCTTCTGGTTGCAGGGCGGCCTGCGGATCTCGGCGATGCAGCAGGTTGCCTTCCTGCATCGCCTGGCCGAGGGGCGCCTGCCGGCCACGCAGCGCGCGCAGCGCCTGGTGCGCGAGGCGCTCGTCGTGGAGAAGACCTCCGGCTACAAGCTCTACGCCAAGACCGGAACCTCGAGCCAGGCGATCAAGGACCCGGTGTGGTGGTGGGTCGGCTGGGTGGAGCGCAAGGGCCGCCCTCAGGCGTACTTCGCGATGAGCTTCACCCCCCACGGGGCCAACCGCTTCCACGAGCGCTTCGAGATCGGGCGCGGAATCCTCGCCGCCGCCGGCGTGCTCCCCGCGGACGGCTCCTAGTGCAGTGTCCCGTAGATTCGTGAGCAGTTTGGAACGCTCTCGCCAACGAGGTTTCCGCCTGCACGCATGCCGTAACCGGCTACGTTGGGCAGGCCAGGACCCACTCCGGCCCTGTGCAGGATGTTCCTTGCGGCATTCAGATCCCGATCGATCGCGAGCCCGCAGTGAGGGCACTCGTGCAGCCGCTCGCTGAGCCCTTTCAAGACTTTGATGCCGCAGCCGGAACAGTCCTGGCTGGTGTCATAGGGATCCACCTCGATCAGTCGCGTACCGGCGCACTCTGCCTTGTACCGAAGGATCGAAACGAACTTCGCCCAGGAAGCATCGTGGACGTCCTTGGCCAAGGCGCTTCTCGCCAGGCCCTTCACGTTGAGCTTCTCCACCGCGATGGCGTCATAGTCCCGCACGAGCCGCGCACTCGCCTTGTGCAGGTGGTCGAGGCGCGCCCGCGCGGTCTTCGAATGGCAGCGGGCGAGCGCCAAGCGCGCTTTGCGCCGGCCCCGCGACCCTCGTGTCTTGCGGTCGAGGGCGCGGTTTGCCCGCCGAAGCCCGCGCTCGGCGCGCCGCGCCGCTTTGAGGCTCGGGACAAACCCGCCGTCTGATAATGCGGCAAAGGTCGAGATGCCCAGATCGACTCCCACAGCGCGGGTGCATGGCCGCTGCGGTGCCGTCGCGACCTCGACCGCGAATCCCACCTTCCAACCCTTCACGTCGCGCCGAAAGACGCAGGAGCGGATCGGCACGCCTTCGGGTAGCGGGCGGTGCAGATGCACGCGAAGACCGCTCGGCATGCCCTTGAAGCGCAGCCGACCGTTATCGAGGCCGATGCCGGAAAATTCGCGAAACCCGAAGCTGTCGAAGCGCGCCTTGCCGCGAAAGCGCGGAAACCCGGGCTTGCCGCCGGCCTTCACGCGCCGGAAGAACCCGCGGTAGGCCTCGTCGAGCTGCTTGAGGGTCCAGCGCTGCAGGCAAAGCGGAAACGAGGCCGCCTCCGGATCGCTTCGCCTCCACTCGGTTAGCGCCTTGCATTGATCGACGTACGTTCGCGTGAGGCCCGCTTTGCGATAGGCACCGACGCGCTCTTCCAGGGCGGCGTTATAGAGCTGGCGCTGATCTTCCACGATGGCCTCGAGTGCGCGGTGCTGCGCCTTGCTCGGCAATAACCTGTAGCAGTAGGTGAGGATCATCCCGACAACATTGACACGCCAGAAGCTCACCACGTGAGCCAGGCACCGCGAGTTCCGCTAGGTTTTGCTCACGCATTTCGGACTCGGGATACTAGCGAATCCCGGCGCGCATGAACGACTGCACGAACTGGCGCTGGAACAGCAGGAAGGCGACGAGCAGCGGAGCGGACGTCATGACCGTGGCCGCCGTGATCACCGACCAGTCGATCCCCTGGTCGCCGGCGGAAAAGACCTGCAGGCCCACGGTCACGGGGCGCGAGGTGACCGAGTTGGTGACGATGAGCGGCCAGAGGAAGTTGTTCCAGTGATAGCTCACCGAGACCAGGCCATAGGCGAGGTAGACGGGACGCGCGAGCGGGACATAGACCTTCCATAGCACCTGCAGCGCGCTCGCGCCCTCCACCCGCGCGGCCTCGTCCAGCTCGCGCGGCACGGTCTTGAAGGTCTGCCTCAAGAGGAATATCCCGAACGCGGAGGCCATGTATGGCAGCCCGATGGCGGGGATCGTGTCGAGGATGCCCAGGTGCCCCATGGTGCGGTAGTTCTCCACGATCAGCACGTCCGGCATGATCATGAGCTGCACCAGCACGAGCAGGAACGCGACCTCCTTGCCGGGGAAGTCGAAGCGCGCGAAGGCGTAGCCGGCGAGCGTGCAGAGCACGAGCTGTGCGGCGAGCACCATCGTCACCAGCATGAAGCTGTTGAGGAAGTAGCGCGCGAAGGGCGCGGCCTCCCAGGCGCGGCGGAAGTTCTCGAGCGTGAGCGGCGCCATGATCTCGAAGCGCGTGGAGAACTCGGGCGGATGGAACGCCGTCCAGAAGGCGTAGAGGAGCGGCAGGATCCAGAGGAATCCCAGGATCCAGGCCGCAAGGGTTTCGAGAAATTGGGTCCCGGACCCCCGGCTTAGTGATTGCCGGGGCAGGCTCGGCTGCAGCAACGCTCTCCGGGATGACGGGCCGCTCATTGGTAGTGCACCTTGCGGTCGAGGAACACGAACTGGCCGATCGCCACGACGGCCAGCACCACCAGCAGCACGAGCGTCAACGCCGCGGCATAGCCCGTGTCCCAGAAGTTGAAGCCCACCTGGTAGACGTGGAAGAGCAGGAGCGAGGTGGCGTTGTTGGGCCCGCCGCGCGTCATCACGAAGATGTGGTCGACCAGGCGCACCGCGTTGATGACCGCGTTCACCAGCACGAAGAGCGTGGTCGGCATCAGCAGCGGGAACACCACGCGGCGGAAGTAGTAGGCGCGCGAGGCGCCCTCGATCGCCGCGGCCTCGCCGAGCGAGGGCGGGATCGACTGCAGCGCGGCGAGGTAGAAGATCATGAAGAACCCCGCCTCCTTCCAGATCGCGACCACGGTCACGCAGGCGAGCGCGGTGTCGGGGCTGCCGAGCCAGTTGCGGCTGGCGAAGCCGAGCGGCAGCAGAACCTGCTCGAGCAGGCCGTACTGCGGGGTGTAGAAGAAGAGCCAGATGTTGCCGACGGCGATCATCGGCAGGATCGTGGGCGTGAAGAACGCCATGCGCAGCCACGTGCGTCCGCGCATGGCGGAGTTGACCCACAGCGCCATGACGATGGCGAGCGCGATCGAGATCGGGATCGTGCCGAGCGCGTACCAGAGGTTGTTCCAGAGCGACTTCCAGAACACCTCGTCCGCCACCATCACCTGGTAGTTCTCGAGGCCGACGAAGGGCGCGGGCTTCCCGCCCCGCGCCGTCGCGTGGACGCTGTCCCACACCGTCCCGATGACGGGCCAGTAGGTGAAGAGGGCGAGCAGGGCGAAGGCGGGCAGCAGCAGGAGCCACCCGTGGATCGCACCCCTGCTCATTGCGCGACCCTCACCCCGGCCCTCTCCCAGGGGAGAGGGAGCCCATCAGCGCTTGTACGTGCGCAGGATGCGTGCGGCCTCGGCCTGCGCGTCCTTCATCGCCTGCGCGGGCGTCTTGGCGCCGGTGAGCGCCGCCTGCAGCCCGTCGTTCAACGCCTTGGTGACGCGCTGGTTGTCGTGCGTGGACAGCTCCGCCACCGAGTACTGCAGCTGGTCGCGCGCGACCGCGGCCACCGGGAAGCCCTTCACGTACTCCTGCATCTTCGGGGTCTTCCACGCGTCCTCGCGCACCGCGACATAGCCGGTGTCGATGCCCCACTGAGCCGCGCGCTCGGGCGTCGTCATCCACTTGGCGAACTTGACCGCCGCCTCCTGCTGCTCCTTCGGCGCCTTCTTGAAGATGTAGAAGTTGCCCCCGCCCGTGGGCGAGCCGCGCCGCTTGGAGGCCGGCAGCATCGCCACGCCGAAGTCGAACTTGGCGTTGTTCCTGACGTTGGTGAGGTTTCCGGTAGTCGTCCACATCATCGCGATCTTCTTCTCGAAGAAGTCCTTCGGCGTCGTGCCCCACTCGACCACGCCCGCGGGCATCACCTTGTGCTTGCGGCCGAGGTCCACCCAGTACGTGAGCGCCTCGATCACCGCCGGCTTGTCGAAGTAGGTCTCGGTGCCGGCGGCATTCATGAGCTCCACGCCGTTGGGGGTCGTGAATCCCTGGAAGAGCCAGTACGGAAACCCCGAGGAGGGCACCTGCACGCCCCACTGGGTGACGTTGCCCGCCGCGTCGCGCTTGGTGAGCTTCTGCGCGTAGTCGAGCATCTCCTTCCAGGTGCCCGGCGGCTTGTCGGGATCGAGCCCGGCCTCCTTGAAGAGCTCCTTGTTCCAGTACAGGACGATGGTCGAGCGCTGGAACGGCAGCCCCCAGGTCTTGCCGCCGGTCTGGCTGTTGGCGAGGAAGGCCTTGAAGTAGGGCTTCGCATCGGCGTTGTCGAAGGCGACGATGGCGTCCTCGTCGATCAGCGTGAACATGTCGGTCGATAGCAGGACCGCGGTCGTGGGCGGCGTGCCGCTCTTGTGCGCGGTGAGCGCCTTCACGATCGTGTCCTGGTAGGAGCCCGCGTAGACCGGCTTCACCTTGATGCCGGGGTTTTCCTTCTCGAAGTCGGCGGCCATCTGGTCCACGATCCTCGTGATCGGGCCGCCCACCGCGATCGGGTAGTAGAACGTGACCTCTACCTGTGCCCACGCCGCCGCTGCCGATGCCGCGAGCGCCGCGGCGAGAAAACGCCATCCCTTCCTCATGTGCTCCTCCTCCCAGTGTTTGCGTCGAAATGATGCTCGTGCTGCGAATCCCACGCGGCGTGGACCGTCTCGCCGCCGCGCACCTCGGCCCGGCCCGCCACGCGGACCAGGAAAACCTGCTCGGCGGCTCGCGCCGCCACCAGCGTGTCGGCCCCGAGATACTCCACCGACTCCACGCGCGCCTCGAGGCCCGCGGCCCCGAAGCGGATGTCCTCGGGGCGCACGCCGGTGAGCGTCGCCGCGCCGTTCAGCCGCAGCAGGTTCATCGGCGGCGCGCCGAGGAAGCTCGCGGTGAACGCCGTCGCGGGCCGCTCGTAGAGCTCCTCGGGCGAGCCCACCTGCTCGATGCGCCCGTCCTTCAGCAGCACCACGCGGTCGGCCATGGTCATCGCCTCGGTCTGGTCGTGGGTCACGTAGACCATGGTGATGCCGAGCCGCTGCTGCAGCTGGCGGATCTCGCGGCGCATCTCGCCGCGCAGCTGCGCGTCGAGGTTCGAGAGCGGCTCGTCCATCAGGCACACCGGCGCTTCGGCGATGATGGCGCGGCCGAGCGCCACGCGCTGCTGCTGGCCGCCGGAGAGCTGCGAGGGCTTGCGGTGCAGGAGCTTCTCCAGCCCGAGCATGTCGGCCACGCGTTTCAGTTTCGCGTCACGGTCCGGGACCTTGCGTACCTTGAGGCCGAAGACGATGTTCTCGGCCACGCTCAAGTGCGGGAAGAGGGCGTACGACTGGAACACCATCGCGATGCCGCGCGCGGCCGGCGGCAGGCGCGTCACGTCGCGCCCGGCGATGCGGATCGTGCCGGAGGTGGGCTGGTCGAGCCCCGCGATCAGCCGCAGCGTGGTCGACTTGCCGCAGCCCGACGGCCCGAGCAACACGACGAACGTTCCGAGCTCGGCAGAGAAGGTGATGCCGTCGAGCGCCCGGGACTCTCCCCAGTGCTTGGCGACGGCTTCGAGTTCGATGGCAGACACAGCCGCCGAGTCTAGCCCGGTGCTAGACTTCGGGGCAATTTTTCCGCGCGCCGGCCATGACCACCCTTGTCGTCTCCGTCCTCGTCTACCTCGCGGTCACCGTCGCCATCGGCCTGTACGCGGCGAAGTTCGTGTCCAACTCCAGGGACTACCTCGTCGCCGGCCGCAGCCTGCCGGTGTACATGACGACGGCGACGGTGTTCGCCACCTGGTTCGGCGCGGAAACCGTGCTCTCGGTGTCGGCGACGTTCGTGCAGGACGGGCTGGGCGGCGTGCCGGCGGACCCGTTCGGCGCGACCTTCTGCCTCATCTTCGTGGCGCTCTTCTTCGCGCGCGCCTTCTACCGCATGGATCTGCTCACCATCGGCGACTTCTACAAGAAGCGCTATGGAAAGGGGGTCGAGGTGCTCACGAGCATCGCGGTGACGCTCTCCTACCTCGGCTGGACATCGGCGCAGCTCACGGCCCTGGGCATCGTCTTCAACTCGCTCTCGCAGGGCGCGATCTCGTTGAACCAGGGCATCCTGATCGGCGCCGTGATCGTGCTGATCTACACCACGCTCGGCGGGATGTGGTCGGTGGCGCTCACCGACCTCTTCCAGTCGGTGGTGATCGTGGCGGGGCTCGGCTACGTGGCCTTCCTCGCCACCGGCATGGCGGGCGGGTTGGGCACCGTCGTGCAGCACGCCTCCGACGCGGGCAAGTTCAGCTTCTGGCCGACCGGTGGCAGCAAGGAGTGGTGGGCGTTCGTGGCGGCGTGGGCCACGCTCGCGATTGGCTCGATCCCGCAGCAGGACGTCTTCCAGCGGGTGACTTCGGCCCGCGACGAGGACACCGCGGTGAGGGGCTCGCTGTACGGCGCGGGCGCGTACTTCGCCCTCGCATTCGTGCCGATGTTCATCGCCTACGCGGCGCTGATGGTCAATCCCGAGATGGTCAACGGCCTGCTCAAGCAGGGCGACCGCGAGATCCAGCTGATCCTGCCCAACTTCGTGCTGCAGCACACGCCGGTCTTCGCGCAGGTGATGTTCTTCGGCGCGCTGCTCTCTGCGGTGCTGTCGACCGCCTCCGGGGCGCTCCTCGCGCCGACGGCGCTCTTCACCGAAAACGTGATGAAGCCGCTCTTCGGCGAGATGAACGACAAGCGCTTCCTCCTCACCCTTCGCGTGGTGCTGGTGTTCTTCACCGCCGGGGTGCTGATCTTCGCGTTGAACAACACCTCGACCATGTACGAGATGGTGCAGAACGCGTACAAGGTCACGCTCGTGGGCGCCTTCGTGCCGCTGGTGTGCGGCATCTACTGGAACCGCGCCACCACTCAGGGCGCCCTGGTTTCCGCGCTCGCCGGGCTGGCGACCTGGGGCATCGCCGAGGCCGGCTTCGCCGAGGCGACGATCCCGCCGCAGATCGCGGGCCTGTTCGCCTCGATCGTGGGGATGATCGCGGGCTCGCTCGCTCCCCAGCTCGTCCGCGACGGCCGCACCGGCACGCACGCCAGGGCATGAGCCCGGGCGTTTCAGCCCGCTTTTTCCGCATTTCGTCGCTTTCCGCTGTCCCGTCCGCGCGCGCTTGCCTATCGTGCGTCCATGTTCAACACGAACACCGACGGACAAACAGGAGAGATCGCGATGAATACGTACGGCCCCCCGGGCTACCCCAGCAACGCTTCGGTCTCGAGCGCGGTCACGATGCTCGTATCAGCCTGGTTCCTGCTCGCGGGCGGCGCGATCCTCACCGACCAGCATTCCGAGGCGACGATCGAGATGGCGCGCACCCCTGCGCAGCACGCCCGCATCGTGCCCGAGGCGCACTTCAGCATCGTGGTCGAGGCGCGCCGCTCCACCGCCAGCTGATTCTCCCTCCCGCCTTCCCCCAGGAAGGTGCTCCTCGCCCGGCCTCGCGCCGGGCTTTTTTATGGAGATGACCCTCTCCCCAACCCTCCCCCAAGGGGGTGGGAGCAAACGTGGGAGACGGTGTCGAGGCGCAGCCCGTCCCCAGGATGGCGCGTTTCGTCGCACCCTCTTTGCCCCAGGGGCCGCGGGGCGGGTAAATTTCGGTAACAAATGAAGTCGTACGCCCACCTCTTGGAAGGCCTGACCGTCCAGCGCGTCCTCTGGGTCACCGTGATCTGCATGGTGGCCACGGGGATGGTCGTCGGGTTTTTCATCAACACCTACCTCGACCTGCTGCTGTCGGCGCTGTGCGTCGGCTACACCAGCATGGTGCTGTTCACGGTCGCGGGGAACGTCCGCCAGGGCGGGCTGCCGCGCGAGGCGATCCAGATCATGGCGGTCGTCGCCGGCTCGGTGCTGGGCGTGATCGTCGCCGGCCTGATCAAGGGCCGCGACATCTCCTCGATGCTTAACGAGCGCCTCGTAGGCGTGGCGATCAGCATGGGCCTGGGCATCGGCTTCGGCTGCGTGGTCGTGGCCGGCGCCATCCTGCGCGCCAAGCACGCACGCGACCAGGCCCGGATCGCCAAGGCCGAGGCCGAGCGCAACCAGCTGGAGAAGAACATCCTCGAGGCGCGCCTGCAGCTCATGCAGGCGCAGGTCGAGCCGCACTTCCTCTTCAACACGCTCGCCAACGTGCAGCACCTGGTGGAGACCGACGCGGCTTCGGCCTCCCGCATGCTGGACAGCCTCATCAACTACCTGCGCGCCGCGCTCCCGCAGATGCGCGAGGGCGCCACCAGCCTCGGGCGCGAGGTCGACATGGCGCGCGCCTTCCTCGACATCCATCGCGTGCGCATGGGCTCGCGCCTCGAGTACCTGATCGACGTGCCCGACTCCCTCAAGGCGCGCGCGTTCCCGCCGATGATGCTGATCTCGCTGGTCGAGAACGCCATCAAGCACGGAGTCGATCCGTGCTGCGAGTGCGGCACCATCACCATCCGCGCCGCCGACAACGAGGGCCGCCTCACGGTCTCGGTCGCCGACACGGGCGAGGGCGTGAGGCCGACGAGCGGCGGCGGGGGGCTGGGCCTCACCAACATCCGCGAGCGCCTGAAGGCCCTCTATGGCCCGCGCGGAAGCCTGGTTCTGGAGGAAAATACGCCCCGGGGCGTGGTCGCTTCGATCGAGGTTCCGGCATAGGGAGATTGGGCCCCCGTCCATTGCCGCGATTGCGGCGCCGGGGGCGACGAGGACCATGAGCGCATCCGCAGTCATAGCCGACGATGAGCCGTTGTTGCGCGCGATGCTGCGCACCCGGCTCGCGCGCCTCTGGCCGGAGCTGGAAGTCCGCCACGAGATGGCCGACGGGCGCGACGTCGAGCGCGTGATCGACGAGCACGCCCCGGACCTCTTCTTCCTCGACATCCACATGCCGGGCGTGAACGGCCTGGAGGCGGCGCGCACCATCGGCAGCCGCGCGCACATCGTCTTCGTCACCGCCTTCGACCAGCACGCGGTCGAGGCTTTCGAGCGCGGTGCCGTCGACTACGTGTTGAAGCCCTTCAACGACGAGCGCCTCGCCGTCACCGTGGAGCGGCTGAAGGAGCGCCTCGAGCGCCCCCCGATCTCGATCGACTCGCTGGTCGAGCAGCTCGCCGGCCGCCTGGGCTCGCGCCCCGCCGACCGCCTGCGATGGGTCAAGGCGTCGGTCGGAAGCAGCGTGCGCCTGATCCCGGTCGAGGAGATCCTCTTCTTCCAGTCCGACGAGAAGTACACGCGCGTGGTGACCTCGGACTCCGAGGCCCTGATCCGCAAGCCCATCAGGGAGCTGCTCGAGGAGCTCGACCCGGACAAGTTCTGGCAGGTCCACCGCGCCACGATCGTGAACGTGGACCACATCGCCTCGGTCAAGCGCGGCCTCAAGGACCAGGCCGAGATCGCGCTCCGGGACCACCGCGAGACCCTGGTGGTGTCGCGGGCGTTCACGCACCTGTTCAAGCAGATGTGACGTGCCGGGGGTCGCTCGCGCGGCGACAGCCCGGCAATTCGCCCCTCCCGGGGGCATTTCGCCCCCCATCCTCTGCATTCCGCCTCTCCCCGGTGGAAGGGGGCGCGCCGGGCCGCCAGACTGGCCTCATCGAACGCCCAAGAGGCCTGCCCATGACCCCCCTGCTCCAGTCGCTCGGATCGAACCTTCCCGTGGTGTTCACCTTCCTCGGGGTGCTGATGCTGTCCGTCGTGACGGCGGTGATCGCGATCCTGGCCGACTCGTAGAGCGCGGGGCCCGGCTAACATCCGAACCATGAAGCCCGTTTCCGAGCTGCTCCACCGGACCCCCTGGTGGGCAGTGATCCTCGCCGGCCTGGCGATGTTCGCGCTGCTGGCGTTCTTCGTCACGCCGTACCACATCATCCAGTACGGCGACGAGGGCAGGACGGCGGCAGAATCGCGCGCGATCAAGCGCGAGGTCGACAATACGCTCGCCGAGAACGCCATCAACGTCGGCCGGAGCGTGATCAAGGGGATGATCGCGCGCACCACCGACCCGGAGCGCCGCTCCGAGCTCGAGCAGGCGCTCGCCGGGCTGGAGGAAGCGCGCGGCGAGCTGCGCGAGGTCGATGCCGAGGCGGTGCGCGCCAAGCGCGAGGTGCTCGAGGCCGCGCACCGCGAGACCGCGGCCCTCGCCGAGGCCCTCGCCGCGCTCAAGGGCCAGATGGAAGCGGATCCGCCCGCGACCAAGCAGGAAGCCCGGGCGGCGCTCAAGGCGGCCGAGCAGGCGCTGCGCATGGCCAAGCGGGCGGAGCGCGAGGCCGAGCGGGCGCTCAAGCGCGCGGAGCGCGGGCCCAGCATCCGGGTGGGGCCCAGGGTGGGCGACAAGCCGATGGTCGAGATCGAGATCGACCCGCCGGCGCCGCCCGAGCCCCCGGCGCTGCCCGCCGACGCCGGCACGGCCGTCCCGGCCATCCCTGCCACCCCGCCGCTGCCGCCCGAGCTCGCGAGCAAGATCCGCCGCGACGTGACCGGCGACATGTACCGCCTCGGCATCGGGGCCGCGATGATCCTGCTGCTGGTCCCCCTCTTCCTCGTGGCGGTGGTGATCAAGTTCTTCGTCGACCGCTCGCGCGCTTCGCAGCGCGTGGCCGAGTCCAAGCGCAAGGAAGCCGACTACCACCGCATGAGCCAGCAGGTGACCGAGGCCAAGCTCGCCGCGCTGCAGGCGCAGGTCGAGCCGCACTTCCTCTACAACACGCTCGCGAGCGTCCAGGCGCTCACCGAGGTCGACCCGGCGCGCGCCAACGAGATGACCGGCCACCTCATCCAGTACCTGCGCAACGCGCTGCCGAAGATGCGCGAGTCGGTGTCGACGGTGGGCCAGGAGGTCGAGCTGGTGCGCGCCTACCTTTCGATCCTGAAGATGCGCATGGGCGAGCGCCTCGCGTTCACGATCGACGTGCCACCGCAATGCGCGGACATGCCGTTCCCGCCGCTGATGCTGCCCTCGCTCGTCGAGAACGCGATCAAGCACGGCCTGGAGCCGCAGCGCGAGGGCGGCGTCGTGCACATCACCGCATCGACCGATGGCGGGCGGCTGCGGCTCGTCGTGGCGGACACGGGGCGCGGCTTCTCCGAGACCCCGGGCGCGGGCGTGGGCCTCGCCAACATCCGCGAGCGCCTGGCGGCGCTCTACGGCGGGGGCGCGCGCCTCCTCATCGAGGCCAACTCGCCCACCGGCGTGGTGGCGACCATCGACGTGCCCGCCGAGGGAACGCGTTCGCGCGCCGCCGCCGGGCCGGGCGCGTCCACGTCGCAGGCGTTCACGCCGCCCCCGCCGCCGCTTGCCCCGGTCACAGCCCAGCCGGACGCCGACCCGATCCCGGGCGGATTCTGGGCGCGCACGTGGGAGATCCTGATCAAGGTCGAGCGCGGCTGGCGCGTGGCCCTCTACTACCTCTTTCTCGTCCTGGTGGGCCTGGCCGGGGTGACGGCGGTGGTCATGTTCCTCGGCGCTGCCGTGGGCGCGGTGCCGGTCGATTTCGGCGAGGGCATCATCACCGGCCCGGCGAGCATCGCGGCGGCGCTCGCCGCAGCGGTGCTCGGCTTCGTGGTCGTGGCGATCGCGCTCGCCGTGGTGACGCTGGTGATCTACTGCGTGGGCTTCCTCGTCTTCGCGGTCGCGCTCTTCGTGGTGGCGGTGTTCGTGATCTCGATCTCGCCGATCCTCGCGCCGTTCATCCTGCTGGGCCTGGCGATCTGGTACATCGCGCGCAAGCGCAAGGCCGCGCCCAAGGCCGCCGGGGAGCGCATCGAGCCCACCCTGGCCGAGTAGGCCGCTAGAATCCGGGCATGCCCACCGCCATCGTCGCCGAGGACGAGCCGATCCTGCGCACGCAGCTCGAAGGCAAGCTTCGCAAGCTCTGGCCCGGGCTCGAGATCATCGCCTCGGTGGGCGACGGCGCGGCCGCGCTCGAGGCGCTGGAGGATCGGGCGCCCGACTTCATGTTCCTCGACATCCAGATGCCGGAGATGACGGGCGTGGAGGTGGCGCGCCACGTGGGATCGCGGGCGCACGTGGTGTTCGTGACCGCGTACGACCAGTACGCCATCCAGGCCTTCGAGACCGGCGCGGTCGACTACATCCTCAAGCCCGCGACCGACGAGCGGCTCGCGCTCACGATCCAGCGGCTGCAGGCGAAGCTCGACGCGCCCGCGCCGCCGCCGGACCTGGGCAGCGTGCTCGCCGAGCTCACGCGCCAGATGTCGGGCAACAAGCAGAAGCTGCAGTGGATCAAGGCGACCATCGGGCAGACGCTGCGCATGATTCCCGTGGGCGAGGTGCTGTTCTTCCAGTCCGACGAGAAATACACCCGCGTCGTGCTCGCCGACGGCGAGGCGCTCATCAAGACGCCGATCCGCGAGCTCCTCGACGGCCTCGACACCGACGTCTTCTGGCAGATCCACCGCTCGACGCTGGTGAACGTGAACGCCATCGCCGGCGTGACGCGCGACTTCCGCGGCCAGGCGCACGTGCGGATCAAGGGAAAGGACGAGAGCCTGGTGGTCTCGCGGATCTACTCGCACCTCTTCAAACAAATGTGACGGAGGGTACGTGATCTACGAGCTCGGCGAGCGCAGGCCCACCATCGGCGACGGATGCTTCGTCGCGCCCAACGCCGCGGTGATCGGCTCGGTGGTGATGAAGCGCAACGCCAGCGTCTGGTGGAGCGTCACCATCCGCGGCGACAACGACGTGATCACGCTGGGCGAGAACGTCAACATCCAGGACGGCTCGGTGATCCACACCGACGGCGGCATCGCGGTCAACCTCGAGCGCAACGTGAGCGTGGGGCACCTGGTCATGCTGCACGGCTGCACCATCCGCGAGAACTCGCTGATCGGCATCGGTGCGATCGTGCTGAACCGCGTCGAGGTGGGCCGCAACTGCCTGATCGGCGCGGGCTCGCTGGTTCCCGAGGGCAAGGTGATCCCCGAGGGCTCTCTCGTGCTGGGCGTGCCGGGCAGGGTGGTGAGGAGCCTCACGCCCGAGGAGATCGCGATGAACACCTGGATCGCCGAGCACTACGTGGAGCGCGCCGGGGCCTACCGCGGCGGCCTCAAAGCCGTCGGATGACGGCGCGCCGCTTCCGCGGCTCGTTGGTGGTCTGGGCGTTGCTCATCGCCTACGCGAGCCTCTACCCGTTCCTGCCGCTGCGGCTGCCCGCGATGGAAGCGGTGACCGGCTTCTTCAGCGCGCCGCGCTACGTGATCCGCTCGGACATCGCCTTCAACGTGGTCGCGTACCTGCCGCTGGGGATGCTGGCGTGCCTCTACTTCCGCGGCGTGAGCCCGGGCCGCTTCGCGATCGCGAAGGCCGTGGCGCTGGCGGCCGGATACAGCCTGCTCATGGAGGCGCTGCAGCTCTTCGTGCCCAACCGCCACGCCTCCCCCCTCGACCTCGCCGCGAACGCCGCGGGCGCGCTCCTCGGCGCGCTCGTGTTCGCTCCGCCCCTCTACCCGCTCGTCACGCGCCCGCTGGGCGAGCTGCGCGAGGCGATCGTCATTCCGGGTGCGTGGGGCGACGCGGGCCTGGTGCTGGTGATGCTGTGGCTGCTGGCCCAGCTCAACCCGGCGCTGCCCTTCTTCGGCGCGGGCGACATCGGCGGCGATGCGCGCATCGAGGTGGAGATCCTGCAATGGGCCGCGGTGGCGATGGCGATCTGCGGCTTCGGTCTCTTCGTCTCGGCGCTGGTGAAGGCCGATCACGGCAGCCTGCGAGTGACCCTCGTGCTGCTCTCGATCGCGCTCTGGCTCAAGTTCGCATTCGCGCCCCTGCTGCTGCAGCCGCACTTCCGCGCCGAGTGGGTCGACGAGGGGCGCGTCGCCGGACTCGCGGTGGGGATCCTCGCGCTCGTCCCGCTGCGCAAGCTCGCGCGGCCGGGCCGCGTCTACCTGGGGCTGGTGCTGATCCTCGCCGGCACGCTCTTCTCCAAGATCTTCGGCGCCTACAGCCCGGTGGACGAGCTGGTGCGGCTCTTCCGCTGGCCGCACGGGCAGGTCGGCAGCTTCGCAACCCTCACGCGCTTCCTGCACGAGCTGTGGCCGTTCGCGGCGGTGGTGTTCCTCGCGGCGCTGTGGGTGCGCGACCGGCGGGCGGGCGTACGCTCGAACCCG
>Ga0307505_10001600_pt1 | contig 17672 bp, 15 predicted proteins | sample 23_S_MG_FD_202183 | JGI IMG/M metagenome (GOLD analysis project Ga0307505, IMG submission 202183) | Soil microbial communities from Populus trichocarpa stands in riparian zone in the Pacific Northwest, United States - 23_S | ecosystem: Environmental > Terrestrial > Soil > Riparian zone > Trees...
CGCATTGACCGAGTCTGAAGTAGAGGTTTTGTTCAACATCCTTCGTGATCTGAAGGCACGCGGTGTCGGGATGGTCTATATCTCGCACAAGCTCGGCGAGGTGTTCGAGATGAGCGACCGGATCACCGTTCTTCGCGACGGCAAGACGGTCGGGACGCATCCGGCGGCGGACCTGACGAAGGACAAGGTCATCGAGTTGATGGTCGGACGCGAGGTCGGAAATATCTTCCCCGAATGCCATCACGATTTTGGCGAAACCGTGCTCGAGGTCAAGGATCTGACTGCATATTCTATCGACGTTGCGAATAAGAAGGTCGTCGATAACGTCAGCTTTCACGTCCGCAAAGGCGAGGTGCTCGGGATCGCCGGGCTGATGGGAGCCGGACGGACCGAGCTGCTGATGTCGATCTTTGGCGCATGGCCAGGCAAATATTCGCGTGACGTTGTCGTCGAAGGCCGCCGCGTCAATCTCGACTCGCCAGCCGCGGCGATCCGCGAGGGAATCGGGTTCGTCACCGAAGACCGCAAGCGGTTCGGGCTGATCCTCGAACAGACGATCCTCGACAATATGACGCTCGCCGGATTGAAACGTATCTCGGGCGTTTTCCTTACCAATCGAACAAAGGAAACGATCGCCGCCCGCGGGCCGATGCAGTCGCTGCGGGTGAAAGCAAATTCGCCGCTCACGGTCGCCGGAACCCTGTCCGGCGGTAATCAGCAGAAGGTCGTGCTTGGGAAATGGCTGCTGACGAATCCGAAGGTGTTGTTTCTGGACGAACCGACACGCGGTATCGACGTCGGGGCCAAGCAGGAGATCTACGCGGAGATCAATAAACTCGCCGAACACGGTTTGGCGATCGTCCTCGTATCGTCTGAATTGCCAGAGGTGCTCGGTCTTTCGGACAGAGTTATGGTCTTGCACGAAGGGCGCGTGACTGGGGAGTTTGTGAGAAAAGACGCAACGCCGGAAAAGGTGATGGCGGCGGCGACGGGACATCATTAGAAAATGACGGAAAAGCTTGAAGCAAAAGAATCGAAGATCTCGACGACTTCCCTGAGGGCGTACGTAATGATCGGCGTGCTTGCGTTGATATGGGCGTACTTCCATTGGGCGACGGGCTCGATCTTCTTAACGCCGACGAACCTCTCCAATCTCGCCACGCAGATGTCGGTGACGGCGATCATCGCGGTCGGAATGCTGATGGTCATCGTGAGCGGCAATATTGACCTTTCGGTCGGCTCGCTGCTCGGGTTCGCTGGCGGAATTGCGGCGATCTCGATGACTACTTATGAGCTTGGCCTACTGCCATCCATTGTTTTTGCGATCGGCGTCGGCGTGTTCATCGGAGTGTTTCAAGGAGCATTGACCGCGTATCTCAACATCCCGGCTTTCATCGTGACGTTGGGCGGATTGCTTGCATGGAGGGGGGCCGTCAAATGGCTGCTTGGGGGATACACAGTACCGATCTCCGACAATACGTTCAAGGCTATGGGGAACGGATTTATTCCGCACGCCGGAGGTTGGGTTCTTGCGGCCGTGGCTATCGGGTTCATCCTATTTTTCGCATATCGCAATGCAAAGTCCGTAAAGGAATATGGTCTTGGTGAAGCTAATTACAGCGGCGAGATGATCAAGACCATCATCCCCATTGTTGGTGTCGTTGCGTTCATATGGGTTATGAACTCCCATAACGGAATTCCCATTTCGGTGATCATTCTGCTCGGCGTCGCTCTCCTCGGTGCGTTCATAACTAATCAAACCACCTTCGGCCGCTATCTTTACGCCATAGGCGGCAACGCCGACGCGGCAAGGCTCTCGGGCATCGACAACAAGCGGCAGATCCTTAAGGTGTACGCACTCCTCGGTGCTTTTACGGGCATCGCGGCGTTGATTTTTTCTGCGCGGGTCGCCAGCGGAGCACCTGATGCCGGTGTGCTGAAAGAACTCGACGCGATCGCAGCATGCGTGATCGGCGGCGCATCGCTTATGGGCGGCCGCGGAACTGTTTTCGGCGCGTGTATCGGAGCATTGATCATGGCGAGTCTTGATAACGGAATGTCGCTGATGAATGTACGCGACTTTATGCAGGACATCATCAAAGGCTCGATCCTCGTAATCGCCGTCGGCCTCGATATGTTCGGCCGTCGCGGAACGTAGACGTGGCTATCCCGAAACGTTATCGTTGGGCTGTTGAGATATTAGACGTTCAGCCCGACGATTTGATCCTTGAGATCGGATGCGGCTACGGTCATTCGATCCCGCTGATCTGCGAGAAACTTACGACCGGTCATCTAACCGCGATCGATCGGTCTGAGAAGATGGTCTCCGACGCATCCGCGGCAAACCGGCAGTTCATCGGTTCGGGTCGCATCACGGTACTTCATCAAGACCTCCTCGATAATCATCTCCCAGCTTCGACATTCGACAAGGTATTTCTATTCAACATCAACGCCTTCTGGATGGATCCGCGTGAAGAACTCGACATGATCCGACGACTGCTCAAACCTGCAGGGCGATTCTATCTCCTGCACCAGCCGCCTCCGGGCCACGACCTCGAAGAATTCGAGAACGCGTTTCAAAAAAACCTCGGTCGGTACGGGTTCTCTTTAGTTGAGATTTTCAAAGATCAGGGCGAAGCGGTCAGATCGGTCGCATTGGTAGCGACGCCTACCCCCCAATGAAGCTCATGGTCCGACTCGCTGGCGTAAACGCCGGGTCGTTGATCGTGTGACGCGGTTCTTTCTGGAGCGTCACAGAGCGGATGAAGTCGGTGATCTCCTCGTCCGAGGTTCCGCTGCGGACGACGCTGCGAAGGTCGTGTTCGACGGTCGAAAACAGACATGTGCGGATCTGGCCGTCGGCGGTTAGGCGGATCCGGGAGCACTGGCCGCAGAACATTTCGGTGACTGGAGCGATGATCCCGATCTCGCCTGGTGCGTCGTCAGCGAATCGGTATTTCCAAGAAGTCTCAGAGCCTCGGTCGCTGTCGATCAGTTCGAGCGGAAACTCGGCGTTGATCACATCGCGGATCTCGCGGCCCGAGACCACCAGCGACCGGTCCCATTCGCCTCCCGAATCGAGCGGCATGAATTCGATGAACCGCATCGCGACATTCTTCTCGCGAGCGAACCGCGCAAGATCGACGATCTCGTGATCGTTGCGGCCGCGGACGATAACGGCATTCACCTTTACAGGCTCAAATCCAAATTCTCTCGCGGCATCGATCGCATCCAGCGCGTCCTCCAGATCGTCCACGCCGGTGATGTCTCGAAAATTCTCACGGTCGAGGCTGTCGAGACTCAGCGTCACGCGATCGAGCCCCGCTTCGCGCAGTCTAGCGGCCTGGCGTCGAAATCCGGTCCCGTTGGTCGTAAGAGCGATATCATGCAAGGCCGGCTTAAGGTCTGAGAGTTGTGAAACCAGCTTCGGCACATCCCGGCGGAGCAGCGGTTCGCCGCCGGTCAAACGGATCTTTTCCACGCCGAGCGAGACGAACACTCGCGAGATGCGAACGATCTCCTCGAACGTCAGGATCGTTTCTTTTCGGGCCAGCGGCGGCTCGCCATTCGGCAGGCAATAGAAGCACCGAAAGTTGCAGCGATCGGTCAGCGATATCCGCAGGTCACGAATCGTTCGGTTGTATGAGTCGCGTAATGCCATCAGCCTGCTTATCAGTGAAGAAAATGTTTGGCTACAGTTTCGAGTTATGAGTTTCGAGTTCCCTGTTATTCTTAGAGAGCCTTCGCATTCCGCTTCAATCCGGAAAGTTTTGTCCGCTTCATTGCGGAGCCGCGAAAACGCTCAACATACACTTCGTGCTCCATTCTATCAATTCCGTCGAGTAAGAGTGACGTTTCTCCGTTCCGCGGCTCGAATGCGGCTTCGGATGACGGTTTCTCGAACCGGTTCCACGGGCATACGTCCTGACAGATATCGCAGCCGTAGAGCCAGCCATTGAGGTTCGATGCGATCTCATCCGGAAGAGTTTCGTCACGCAGCTCGATGGTGGCGTATGAGATGCACTTGCGTGAATCGACGACGTACGGTTCAACGATCGCCGAGGTCGGGCACGCGTCGAGACAGGCAGTGCAGGTTCCGCAGTGATCTTCGACGATCTCGCTGTCGTAATCGAGTTCGACGTTGAGCAGCAGTTCACTCAAGAACACCCACGAGCCAATGTCCTTAGTGATCAGATTCGAATGCTTGCCGATCCATCCGAGCCCGGCTCGCACGGCCCACGCTTTCTCCATTATCGGAGCGGTATCGACACAGACGCGGCCTTCGACGTTCGGGGCCGCGAGCTTTATCTGTTCAAGCAGCCTCCGCATTTTCTCTCGCAAGAGATCGTGGTAATCGCTTCCCCAAGCATATCGCGAGATCTTGCCGCGATCGCTATCGTCCGCATGACTGTGCGGCGTGAAGTAGTTGGTGGCCAGCACGACCACCGACCTGGCGTTCGGCATAACCGTTCGCGGAGCGGCTCGGTCCTGTTCGGGCCGGTTCATCCACTTCATCTCGCCGTGAAAACCGCTTTCGAGCCAGCTTTTCAAACTAGCATCTTCGACATCGAGCCGCTCGGCAGGCACGATCCCGCACTTTGCGAACCCGAGTTCGGCTGATATGGCCTTGATCTTTGCCGAGAGTTCTCGCACAAATGAATTATCCGGCAGTCGAAGGAGTCTGGAAAGCCTTCGGCGAGTCGAAAGTCGTTTTGATTCTATTCATTTCGCGGCCGAGAATTTTATTCTCCTGAATAAAGGTCTAAGACTTACGGGCGATGGCTTCATGCAACACCTAAGTTTTGTTCCGTTCCATTTCGCACCCTGTACTTTTGTTCCTTTCGGAACAAGATTTAAGACTTACATTAACTTTCAACAACTTAAGGCTGGATCCGAGGTTCAGAGTTCAAGCTTCAGCTTGTTCCGATTCGCGATAATGGATCTTGCTGAAACACCTACAAGCTAACGCTTGAACTCTGAACGATTGGCATTCAAAGATCAGCCCGGCACGAAGCCGGGGCGAGTAGGTTGTCATAGACTCAAAGCGAACTCAATTCCGGATTTCCGAGATTTCCGACATTTCTCATATTTCTTGTTCCTCGAAGAGGGCGCCGGCGGAGCCCGATTCTTGAGACAAAAAAAAGGCCGCAGCGTCTTACCGCTGCGGCCGGAGGAGGAGTATGAGAGGCGCGTTAGAAGTTAAACTTCGCTCCGAGCTGGAACTGACGAGCATCGTATGCGGCCGTCGGACGGCTAAAGAACCGGCCGTTGCCCGCACGCTGTCCGAACGCGTTTACGTCAGTGAAGAACGGCGATGCTGATCCTTCGTTGAAGCGATTGAACATATTGAAGACCTCGCCGATTATGTCGAGGCGGATCCGCTCGCCGAAGCGGAACGCCCTGGTTACGCGAAGGTCGACAGAAGCAAAGCCGTGGGTGAGACCCATATTGCGTCCGAGGCTTCCGACTTGGAAATCACCATCTGTGATCGGCGCGTAACATGTACTCAGCGGGTTCGGGTCGGGAGCACAAAGAGTTCCGTCGGAATTCAGCCGTGGCCGATCCGTCTGCGAAGATTGGTCGTTGTTCGCATCAACGTTCGTGATGATGTTAAACGGACGACCTGAGGAGATCTCGATGATCGGAGCGACAGTGAAGTTCGCAAATATCTTCTGCCACGTGCTGCCATCGCGCCAACCCATCGGCGAAGCGACGAGTCCGCTGAACACGAACCGATGACGCTGATCGAACAGGGAGTTTGCTTTCTCTGCCCTAAAGTCGCTGGTGTCCTGAGGGATCAGCAATGTCTGCAGGTCGGATGAATCGTCGATCGAATGTGACCATGTGTAGCTGGCGAGGAACATGTAGTTGCTCGCAAACCGCCGCTTCACTTCCAAGTTCATCGCGTTATAGCTCGAGTTGCCATCCGAAACCTGTGCGTTGACCGCGCCAAACGGAGTGAACGCGCCCGGTGTGCGAAGGGACCCCGTCGCGGTCAATGCTCCATCAAGCGTAGCCTTATTAACCGCACCGCCCGAAAGCGCAAACGCCAGGAAATAGTTAGGAGCATTCGGCCGGAAGAAGTTTGCGATCGCGGGAGCGATGACGCTTCCACGGGTCGTGACCGAGATCATGCCCGGTATCGGCTGCGCCACGATGTTGTTGCACTGCGTCGGATTCACCGTCGAAACCGCTTGGGTTGACGTTGGAAGAAAGCCGAAGCAGCGGACGTAGTTCTCGATCTGGAGACGAGTATTCGGTGCGTTTAGATCGGTCGGATGCGGCAAATGACGAGCTCCGACATAGATATATGAAACGCCGAGCGACATATCCCTCGTGAGCTGCTGCTCAACTCCGAAGTTCGCCTGCGTTGCGTAGGCGTACTCGAAATCCTTTGATATCGGCAGCGTGAACGGCAGGACGGCACCAAACCCGGTATACGCTTGATCGTCGAACCGCTGACGGCCGAATTGATATTGAGCGCTCGATGCAACACCTGGAGTTACAGGATTTCCAAACGCGGCGCAAAGTGCGGCGTTCGAACCTTGTGCACCGCATACTGTACCGTGAAACACCAGAGCGGCATTCAAAAGTGTCGGCGCGCCGGTCGTAGTATTGATCGGAAGTGGGGAACCAGCTGTTAGAACCGATTGCTGCTGCTGCGATGCGTCAGCGATGTCAGAGTTGAAAGCGACCGCGAGTAGAGGGTGATCGTAATAAAGCCCGATCGATCCGCGAAGCAGCGTCTTGCCATTGCCAAACGTGTCGAACGCGAATCCGAACCGCGGAGCCCAGTTGTTGGTATCACGCGGGATCCCCTGCTGAACGCCGACGGCGTCCTGGGCCGCGAGAATATCCGACTCTGAAAGCGTAATGCCGGTCAGCGGATCGCGAATTGCGACCGGTGCGATCGTCTCAGTCAGTTCGATGTCGTAGCGGATACCGTAGTTGATCGTTAAGCGTCGGGCGATCTTCCACGAATCCTGTGCAAAGAACGCCAGGGGCGTGTTCTTGATCTGCGAGACCGGATTTCCAAATCCTTGAATGTAAGTTGATGGTAGGCCGAGCCCGTAGCTCTGGACCGGTGTAAATGCCGGCAGGCCCAGCGCACCGAACGCTGGATTCAAATTCGACGCTGCAAAATCTCCGAAATTGAAAAGACCCGCGAAATTCAGCTCGAATACGGCCGACGGGATCCGTACAAAGTTGAAGTCGCCGCCGAACTTGAATGTGTGGTCACCGGCGACCCAGTTGAAGTTGTTCGCGAACTGCGTCCGATGCTCGGTCCGATCGACGGGAGAGAAAAGTTCGCGGCCGGTAAACGCAGTACCTGAAATATTGAACGCAACCGCGTCGCCGTTCTGTGAACGGAACGTCGTGTGACGTCGGCCATAGCTGAAGCGAAACTCATTCGCCATTGATGTGGTGAGAGTCGAGTTCAGCGATGCTCCAAGCGACGTATCCTGGAGTTCGGTGATACCGGTTCGCGAGAAATCATTCTGGCCAAGCGACTGATTCTGCGACTCGACCTGAATGCCCGTGATATCACCGGTGTTATATCCGAACCGCATTGTCAGATAGTTTTTCGAGTTAATACTGTGGTCACCGCGGATCGAGAAGTAATTAGATTCTTCCGTAACCGGGAAGATCCGATCCAGGCTGTTCAATGCCCGGAATGCGATCGGGAGACCATCGCCGTTGACCGTACCGACAGGCACGGGGGCTCCGGACAGGATGAACCGCGGTCCGATCGCACCCGGTCCGATCGGGGAGATCGGGTTTCCGCAATTACTACCGTCGTTCGGGCTCGCAAGCGAATTAGTTCCGTTCAACGCGGTGATGCCGCCGCTGGAAGCAAAATATGCATAGGCTCGTGCACCGCAGACGAGCTGTGCTCCTGCCGAGACCTGTCCGGCACCGATCAAAGCCTGTCCTTGCGCGACGATCCCTGAAAGGATCGCCGCCTGCTGCGGAGTGAGCCTGGTAAAGGTAACCCCGTTCGCGATCACGCCGGGAATTGCCGGAATCGTCACCGAGGCGGTCAGATTTCCAACTACGTCGCTTGTAAAGAATCCCGATTCGTCACGGTCGCGACGCTCGTATGCCGCGAAGAAGAAGGTGCGGTCTTTTACGATCGGGCCGCCAAATGTGGCTCCCCATTGGGTGCGGCGAAAGTCAGGCTCGGCTATCGGCGAGAAAGCGTTGCGGGCCTGGATGCTCTTGTCCCGGAGAAAGCCGAAGACATTGCCGGAGAACTGGTTCGTGCCGCCTTTGGTAACGACGTTCACGACGCCGCCGGTCGCACGGCCGAACTCAGCCGTGTATGAGTTGGTGTTGACCTGATATTCCTGCACCGCCTCCATGCTGACCGTCGTGCGGGCCGCGTTGATCGAATTATCCGTAAAGTCGGCTCCGTCAACGTTTACCTGTGTCGAGCGGCCTCGCTGTCCGCCGATGTTCAGGCCCGACGTGGGGGCAGGCCCGATCGGACGGCCGTTGTCGCGGCCGACGGTCGAGAGGGTCAGCGCGAATCCGGTCGCACTGCGTTCATTGATCGGAAGGTTCTCAACACGCTGGCGGTCGATCGTATTCGAAAGCGATGTCCGTGTCGGCTCGATAAGCTCGACCGAATCACCGGACACATTCACGACCACATCCTGCGCGCCGATCTCCATCTTGACCCGCAACTCTGCAACCTGTCCGACCGTTAGTCGGACTGGCGAGATCGCAACTTTCTTGAAAGTCGGAGCTTCCGAAGTGATCTCATAATCGCCCGGCGGCAGGCCGATAAACGTGTAACCGCCGTCGGCTCCGGTCGTAACCGAACGTGAAAGGCCGGTCGCAAGATTCCTGGCCGTTACCGTAGCCCCGCCGACAACCGCATCGTTAGGATCCACAACCGTACCCGATAGGTCGGAGGTCGAAGTGGCCGCCTGGCCGAGTGCAAACGTCACCGACAGGACAACGGCGACAAGCAGAGAGAAGAGTTTTCCAAGTCTTCCCATGATCAAAGAGGAACCTGCGTGCATTGATAATCTCCTTTTGTTGCGAGGCTTGCGGAAAACAGCTTCAGTTTGATCGGCACTGAGGCGGAGAGGCCTGTGCCTCGCTACCGAACACTGACTATATCGTTTGTTGACAAAACGGCTGATCCTTTCCGAAAGACAAGATTTGCTTTGATGTTTTTAGCGTAAAAATGCTGGCAAAGCAAGCAAAAACAATGGTTTTCAGGCACAACTAATTACGCTTATTGGTTTTACCAATAAAAGCCGTTGTAGAGGTCTCTTTGAACTAGGTATTTTGACAATCAGAACCGGCGCACTCGACAATCGCTTCTAGTGAAAATCGTACCGATCGCAATTCCAACGCCGTTCTATGTCGGGGACGTCAACGTCTATTTGATCAAGGAAGATCCGGTGACGCTTATCGACGTCGGGCCGAAGACTGCCGAAGCGGCGGCAGCCCTTCGTGCAAGGCTCGGGGAGAACGGCATCCGATTCTCGGACGTCCGAAGGATCGTCCTGACGCACGCCCACGAGGACCATTGCGGCCTTGCGAAGCAGGTCCGCGACGAAGCGAAGAACGCCGAGATATTGATCCACGATTGGGAGACGGGCCATCTTTTCGGCCGGCTCGCGCAAGAGCAGCATCGAAAGCTGCTTCTGCGATCAGGCGTTCCGGCGGCGGTCTTCGACGATATGAGATCGCTGTACGAAGAGATCAGCCTGCTGACCGATGCCCTGGAAGACGGCGAATATCGAGCGTTGAAAGACGAGATGGAGCTTGAGTTCGAAAGCGGCAGCCTTCGAGTTCTTCACACGCCGGGGCATACGCCGGGATCGTGCTCGTTCGCCCGCGAGGCAAATCGCACGCTGATCTGCGGCGATTGCGTGCTCAAGCGGATCACGCCGAATCCGATAGTATCGCCCGACCCCATCGATCCCGAACGCCGCTTTCCGTCGCTTGCCGAGTATCTCGTAAGTCTCGCAAAGCTGCGCAGCTACAAGCCGACACTCGCTTACGGTGGGCACGGCGAGCCCGTCACCGATTTTGAAGAGATCTTCAATCGATACGTCCGTGCGATCGATGAACGGCAGCGAAACGTCCTGAATCTTGTTGAGAAAACAGGCTCAACTGCATTCGATGTCGCCCAGCGGCTTTTCCCAAAATCGTTCAACCACGACGTACACCGATTCCTCGCGATCTCCGAAGCGATCGCGCACCTCGACTATGCATATTCGGAAGGCAAGGCGGATGTCGAACTAAACGAGGGCGTGGAGGTTTACAGAAAGTAGAAGCGATGCCGCACCGGTTACGGGATAGAGTCTTCGACAAATGTCGCGAAACCGGTTTGTGGTTTTTGAAAGTCCTTCGAAGCCGGGCAGCTGATGTGCCCGCTTTGTGACCGTACGGTCGAGGATATCGACGCCGTCGCCAGACTCATCACCGAACAGCGCAGCAATGGCATACTCAGTTCGTTCCTTCGCAAGCGAACCCTGGCCGACCGGCCGCCAAAATGTGTCGACGACCTTTCGGGCGATCTTTTGCGCGGTCTCGCTCTTGGCAAGCTCGATGCGGGCGACGCTGCGGTAGAAGTGTGTGTGAGCTGCCTCTTCCTTGACGATGCCGTCGAGTATTTTCGAGAGCACGGGATGGTTCGCAAGCACTTTCATTTTGCGATAAGCCTGACCCGTGGACATCTCGTGTATCGCGCCGAACGCCATGTGCGTAGCGGTGAACCGGCTGCCGAGAAGGTTTGTGATCGTGGTGAGGAGATACGTATTGGCGTGATAGGTCTTCGGTACGTTTCGATGCGTCTGCTTCTGCCAGTCTTCGGGCGTTTTGTATCCCATCGCGTTAAGAAAGCGGTCGATCACCTGGCCGTGAGTCACTTCCTCGATCCCCCAACGCTCCATGAATTTCGAGATCACGGGATCGCGGCCCGTCGGCGTCCGCTGCAGTTCGCGGTGGTACATCTCGGTCAACACCTCGACGTCGCGCATATATAGCAGCACCGGAATGAATTTCGGATCGACGGGCGTTTCGCGAACTTCGTTCCACGGCAGGCTCTCGATAAACTCGTCCGTCAGCGTGCGCTCCTGCTTCTCGTACCAGTCCAGAACTTCTTTGCTCGTTTCAAATGCCATCGCTATTTCGTCAGGTCCGCCTTCTTGAAATCGAATATCATTTTCACAAACGGGGAATATGCTGTAAACTTATTTTTCGGTTCGGGCAAATTTGTTACCCGCATATTAACATCAAGTCTTATGAGAAGTGTATTAATTTTTGGCATTATTGCTACCTTTGTATTCGCCGCTTTTGGCCAGGGAGATTCACTCATCGTTGCCGGTGAGACGCGTCTGAAAAACGTCAAACAGCTAACGTTCGGCGGTGAAAATGCCGAGGCGTATTGGTCGACCGACGGCAAGCAGCTTGTGTTTCAATCGAAGCGTGAAGGCCGCGGCTGCGACCAGATCTATACGATGAACGCTGATGGCAGCAACACAAAAATGGTGTCGAACGGGCTTGGCAGAACGACCTGCGCATTCTTTTTCGATAAGAACAAGAAGGTCCTTTACGGTTCGACGCACCTCGGCAGCCGCGATTGTCCGCCGAATCCCGACTTTTCTAAAGGTTACGTATGGGCCATCTATCCGACATACGACATTTTCACTTCGTATGCGGACGGCGGCAACATCAGACAGCTAACTAAAACGCCGGGCTATGACGCCGAGGCGACCGTCTCGCCGGATGGCAAGAAGATCATCTTCACCTCGACCCGCGACGGCGATCTTGATCTCTATGTGATGGATACGAACGGCAAAAACGTGAAACGCCTCACGACGGAGCTTGGCTACGACGGCGGCGCGTTCTTTTCGCCGGACGGCAAGAAGATCGTTTATCGTTCGTATCACCCGAAGACCGACGCCGAGATCGCCCGCTACAAGGACCGGCTAGTGAACAATCTGATCGAACCGAACAACTTCGAAGTTTGGGTGATGGACGCCGACGGATCGAACAAGCGTCAGGTTACGAAGCTCGGAGCCGCGTCATTCGCGCCATTCTTCACGCCGGACGGCAAGAAGATCATCTTCTGCACGAACCACTTCGCCACCGACCCGCGAAAACGCAATTTCGATCTCGCACTGATCAACGTCGACGGCACCGGCCTCGAACGCGTCACGCACAACGAAACTTTCGACGGCTTCCCGATGTTCTCGCCCGACGGCAAGAAACTCGTCTTCGCCTCGAACCGCAACGCAGGCGCAGTCGGCGATACGAACGTGTTCGTTGCTGATTGGGTGGAGTAGCCCCTGGGGACCGCGACATGGACGCTTACGATCCGACGAGAGATGGACGTCAAGCAGTTGCTTTCTAAGCTCGAATCACTCGGCTCGCCTGAGAACGTTGTTGGGATGGCGCGGTTTGGGATCGTGACGAAGAAGGCGTTTGGAGTTCCGGCGGCTGATCTGAAGCAGGTTGCGAAAGAGGCGAAGAAGGAAACGAAGGACCGGCATTCGCTTGCGCTCGAGCTTTGGAAGACGGGTATCCACGACGCGCGTGCGGGTAGCGTATCTGATCGACGATCCGAATTTGGTCACGGAAGGGCAGATGGATTCGTGGGCGGCGGATTTTGATAATTGGGCGATCGTTGATGGCACCTGCGGGCATCTTTTCTGCCGCTCGCCGCTGGCCTATAAGAAGGTAGGTGAATGGAGCGAGCGAGAGGAAGGATTCATAAAACGCGCGGGTATTGTCCTCATCGCGTGGCTCGCGGTTCATGACAAGAAAGCGAGCGACGACAAGATCGCCGAATTCCTTCCTTTGCTAGAAAAATACTCCAGCGACGATCGCAATTTCGTGAAGAAGGCGGTGAATTGGTCGCTACGGTCGATCGGGAAACGGAGCCTGTTTCTGAACGGCCTCGCGATCGATGCTGCGAATCGCATAAAAGTCCTAGGTTCGAAGCCTGCACGCTGGATCGCGGCCGATGCGCTCCGCGAATTGACGAGCGAGAGCGTTCGACAGCGGCTGGAAACCAAGCAGGCAAAGGCCTTAGCCCGACACATGAAAAGTTATTGACACTTGCCCGCCATTAGGCATTTACTTCTATTAGGAACTTCCCGCACAGGAGGCCTGCCCAATGAGATCGGCAAAATGTCCGCACTGCGGACTCGCTAATTATTCCACCGACGTCGAATGCCGCCGCTGCGGCAAACTGCTTTACCGGCCGACCGACCGTGTCCTCACAGACAAACCGCCTCTCCGAAACGGACTAATTACCCTGCTGCTATTTGTTGCTCTTGCGGCCGGCGGCTATTACGTCTATCAGGGCATGCAGGATTCGGTCAGCAAGGTCGGCGCTAGTGAAGCCAAACGCGTCGCTGCCCAGCCGGCCCAACAGCCACAGCAGCCGGGCTTGTCGCGAACAGCACAGGACCGCGAACGGTCGCAGCGGGTGGCGAGCGCGGTCGGTGCAAGCAACTCGCTCGCCTCGCATGAACAACGCGTTCGCGAGACCGAGAACATGGTCAACAATCACTCGAATTCTTCCTCGCGATAAGACGACGGATTCGCCAAAATGACTCGCGTTCGGTTAACCTATCCGTTCGCGAAAAGTGAAGACCATCCATCCCAACTCAACTATCGGTGTTTTCGGCAGCGGCCAGCTCGGGCGTATGTTCGCCATCGAGGCGCGCAAAATGGGCTATCGGGTCCATACGTTCTCACCCGACAGCGGCACGCCGACCGGTCAGGTCGCTGACATCGAAACGTCGGCAAGCTATGACGATCTCGACCGTGTTCGCGAATTTGCCCGCAGCGTCGATGTCGTGACCTTTGAGTTTGAGAATGTCCCGTCGAAAACTGTGGAAGCGGCGGCGGGGTTTATCGATGTTCACCCGAAAGGCGAGATACTGCACACGACCCAGAACCGGCTTCGGGAGAAGACGTTTCTTTCCGACAACGGTTTTCCGGTAACTCCATATCGCCACATCAAGTCGATCGACGACCTTTATCGCGCCGTCGATGCCCTTGGGTATCCGAGTGTGTTGAAGACCGCCGGCTTCGGCTATGACGGAAAGGGCCAGGCGAAGATCCGGGCTCACTCGGATCTCGACGAGGCCTTCGCCGCGATGAACGGCCGCGATTCGATCCTTGAGGCGTTTGTCGATTTTGCGAAGGAAGTGTCGGTCGTGTGTGCCCGAGATCAGCAAGGTAATTTCGCTCACTACGGCGTGATCGAGAACGAGCACGCGAATCACATTTTGGATGTCTCATTCGCACCCGCAATCGTCAGCGAAGCGGTTTACAAGGACGCGGTCGAGATCACGCGCAGTATTGCAGAGGCATTCGGCTATGTCGGGACGATGTGCGTTGAGTTCTTTCTGACGGCAGATGACAAGCTGCTCGTAAACGAGATCGCCCCGCGTCCGCACAACTCGGGCCATCTGACATTCGGACCGTGCGTCACATCGCAGTTCGAACAACAGGTCCGCGCTGTCTGCGGACTGCCTCTCGGCTCGACGGAGTTCTACCGGCCCGCTGCGATGGCAAATCTGTTGGGCGACGTGTGGAAAGACGGCGAGCCGAACTGGGCTGCCGCTTTGGCCGATCCAAATGTGAAGCTGCATTTATATGGAAAAGCTCAGCCGAAGCCGGGCCGAAAGATGGGCCACCTGACGGCAACGGCCGAAACACCGACAGAAGCGGCGGCGTTGGTGAGGACGGCTCGAGCCAGCCTGGCTTAGGCTAAGAACCTTGCGAGTTTCACACCGGCTAGTACTGCAATGAATCCGGCCACAAGGCTCATGCCTGCATACAGAAGCGACATGCCGTAGTTTCGTTCCGACGCCAGCCCGTAGATCTCCATCTCGAAGGTCGAGAATGTCGTAAAAGCCCCGAGGAAGCCGACTATCACGGCCATGCGAAAAGCTTCGCTGACCTCGAACCGGTCGGTGAGCAAGATCAGGAGAAAGCCGATCAGGAACGAGCCTGAGACGTTGATCACGAACGTCGGGAACGGAAAGTTCTGAAAGAGGTTTGCGAGCGGTGAGATGTTGATCAGGTGGCGGGCGACCGCTCCGAACGCACCGCCGATGGCGATAGAGATGATCTTTACCGATGCTTCCATAACACGGGGATTATATCCCGCGGAGGGGTTTGCCGAGCAGTTCGGCGGGCTATAAAATGGTTCTCATGGCTGAAAGCATCGGATTTTCAAGGGCCGCGAGCCGCGACACCGTCTATGCGGAGATCGTTCCGCAGATCGACGCGTTGGTCGCGGGCGAGCCGGACGTTGTCGCGAATCTCGCGAACGTCGCGGCGGTCTTGAGGGAGGCTTTCGGGTTCTTTTGGGTCGGATTTTACCTCGAGAGATCGGGCCAGCTTGTGCTCGGGCCGTTTCAGGGGCCGCTTGCCTGCACGCGGATCGACCTGGACAAGGGCGTCTGCGGGCATGCCTATACAACGCGCGAAACCGTTGTCGTGCCGGACGTCGAAAAGTTTCCCGGGCACATCGCCTGCAGTTCGGCCGCGAGGTCGGAGATAGTCGTTCCCTTTTTTCACGCGGGCGGCAGCGTTGCCGGCGTGATCGATGTTGATAGCGACCGGCTTGAAGATTTCGGCGACGCGGATGTCGTTGGGCTTCAAGCCGTAGCTAAGGTTGTTGAGCGAGTCATTCGGAGCCACACGAACTCTGAAACACTTGAATGACACCTGTCGAACATCCTTACTGGGTTTGGGGCCTTTTCTTTGCAATTGTTCTCGTCGCTCTTTTCGTTGACATCGCCATCGTCAATCGAAAGGCTCATGTACCGTCTCGGAAAGAGACGGTTGTATGGAGCATAGTTTGGGTCTCGCTTGCTCTCGCCTTCAATCTATTCATCTACTTTCAGGTCGGTAACCATTACGGCGACTGGAACCTCGCCCTCGCACAGGCAAAGCTTTTTCTCACGGGCTATCTGATCGAGCTTTCGCTCTCGGTCGATAACCTGTTCGTGTTCCTCCTGATCTTTGGGTTCTTTAAGGTCCCAAAGGAGTTCCAACACCGGGTGCTTTTCTGGGGCATCATGGGTGCGATCGTGCTGAGGATGGTGATGATCTTTGCCGGTGCCGAGCTTGTCGAGCGGTTCCACTGGATCATCTATCTCTTCGGAGCGTTTCTCGTCTATACCGGCCTGATGATGTTCCGAAACCAGGAAGACAACTTTGAGCCGCACGAGAGCGCGATCGTAAAGCTCGCGACGAAGTACATCCGTATTTCGAAGCATTACGAGGGCGACAAGTTCTTCGTCGTGAAGGACGGCGTCAGGACCGGGACGCTGCTGTTTCTCGTGCTGATCACCGTCGAATTTACCGACGTCGTTTTCGCCGTCGATTCGATACCGGCTATCTTTGGCATCACCACCGATCGCTTCCTTGTTTACACATCCAACATCTTCGCTATCCTTGGATTGCGAACGTTCTATTTCCTGCTCGCCGACATAGCCGACCGTTTTCACTTTCTCAAGTACGGCCTGGCGTTCATCCTTACCTTTATCGGCATAAAAATGCTTCTGCCGCTCATCGTCGGAGGTCTGTTACTATTGATGGGTGAGGGAAGTACGGGTGTGTTTGCCGATATGCTCCGGCGCTATCAGGCGCATGACGAAGCGATCAAGCAGATGGTCATCAACATCTCTCTGAGCGTCGTCGTATTATCGATCGCATCGGCGATCGTGCTTTCGCTCATCTTTCCGAAAAAAGAGCGGCCGGCAGGCGACGAGGCAGACGAGCCGGATTCGGAGGACGATCCGGGCGTCGTCTAGTTTCTTTTAGATGGAACCACAGTACAAGAAGATCTACGTCGAATGGTGGAAGATCCGCCGAAGTACGATCTATGGCATCGTCGGTTTTCTTGTACTGGCTTCGATCGTCGGATTCGGATCCCGCTACGCCATCCAAAACAACTGGTTCTCGCCGGACAGGGTCACAACCCTGCCGAAAGACGCCGCCCGCATCCTTTCGTTCGAGGGTGATGTACGCATCATCCGTGCTGCTACGCGCGAGACCGTCGTCGTCACAAAAGAGACATACGTAGCGGCGGGCGATACGATCCAAACTCAAGGCGACGGGAAGGCTATCGTCCAGATGGCGGACGGATCGGTGCTTACGGTCCGGCCGAACAGCGCCCTGATCATCAAGGTCAATTCCTCGATCTTCGGCGGACCGAACGTCCGCGTCTCGCTCGACGATGGACAGCTCAATGTGCGGACCGACCAGCTTCCCGCGGACAGCGAAAACATCGTCGAGATGTCTGAATCGCAAACGAGTATCAATTCGCAGACCGACGCGAGTTTCAATGCCGACGCTCAGACCAACGGCGGCGAGATCCGCATCAGCCGCGGAAGTGTCGATACGACGGTCGGCGGCACGACGACGACGCTTTCCGAGAACGAGTTCGCCGCCGTCGATAACGGCCGCATCACCTCGAAAGAGAAGCTGCTGCTCGCTCCGAAACCGGTCCAACCGGCCGACGCGGCCCAGATCGTTGACAACACCGGATCGGGCGTGAGCGTCACCTTTGCCTGGCAGGATGAGAGCACGCTGCCGATCGCGGGCTATTACATCCAGGTCTCGCGGTCACCGACGTTCGCATCCGACGCGATCCTGGTCGATCGCAGCTCGCTTAC
>Ga0307505_10001601_pt1 | contig 17665 bp, 10 predicted proteins | sample 23_S_MG_FD_202183 | JGI IMG/M metagenome (GOLD analysis project Ga0307505, IMG submission 202183) | Soil microbial communities from Populus trichocarpa stands in riparian zone in the Pacific Northwest, United States - 23_S | ecosystem: Environmental > Terrestrial > Soil > Riparian zone > Trees...
ATGTGAAGTGCTTGCTGAAAGTCTCCGACGACGATGCCCGAGAGATGGAACGGGAAATTCTCGCCCGCGACCGCACGCGGTTGCCGGGCACAGTGCGCGCCAGCTTTGGCTTGTATAACACCGTTGCCGAAGTGGACCGATTGGTCTCTGCGCTGACAGACATCGCTGCAGGGCGTTACAGTGACGAATACATCCTTGATCCGGAAAAGGGAGAGTACACTCCGAGGGGATTTGAGCCGGATTTTGCGAAATACTTTTCGCTCTAGAACGACGTCGGGCTATTGGATATCCACAAGGGGCATTCGCCCCTTGTTTTGTTAGAGGTCATTCTGACTCGTGTAAACTGCGCATTCACAGTCGATGTTGAGGGATTCGCCGAATCGCATGTACAGAGCGTGCGCATCGACGACGCATATCTCGATCACGCAGTGATGGATCGTGAGATCGAGGCGAACATGCAGGTGACTCTGGACCTTTTGCAGGGCCACGGAATTCGCGGGACGTTTTTCTTTCTGGGGCGGATCGCTCGCACTTCTCCACAGATCGTCAGACGCACAGCCGATGCGGGACACGAAATCGGCTGCCATTCGCTGAATCACCTCAGAATCACAGGGCAATCACGCGATGATTTCCGGCGCGACCTAAAGTCCGCGAAATCAGCTCTTGAAGATGCTTCTGGAGCACAGGTCATAGGATTCCGTGCGCCGGATTTCTCGATTGGTGCCGGAAATCTTTGGGCATTCGATGAGTTGCTCGAGGCGGGATTTCGTTATGATTCCAGCGTGGTGCCGACTACGATTCATGATGTGTACGGAATGACGAACGTGCCGGAGACGGTATTTAAGTTGCCGAACGGACTTGTTGAGTTTCCCATGCCTGTTACCAGAGTATTGGGATCCCGCATCCCAGTGGGGGGCGGAGGGTACTTCCGATTGTTTCCCCTCTCCTGGACGATAAGAGCATTCAGCTCCCGCAATGCGAAGAGCCAACCAGCGACATTCTATATTCATCCGTATGAGATTGGCCCGGTAGCTCCCAACTTGCCAGGGCTGTCGCTGGCACGACGATTTCGTCATTACGTCCGGCTCAAGGATGGAGCAAATCGGATCAAGCCATTTCTAAACGCGCTAACATTCGGTAGCATGGCAGATGTACTTGTATCGCATGGATTCCTGGCTTCTATTTCCCCGAACACGGAAGTCCGTTAGCAATCATGAATCAGATGACAACACCTCACGAGAGCGAACGCGTGGGTGACGTGCGCGCCTACTTTGAGCGCGCGGCGGGATCATTCGACCAGCTCTATGGCGAGGAGGCGCAGTCGCCCTTCTCCCGTTGGATGAACCGTCAGTTCCGCTCCGATATCGTTGGACGATTCGTGTTCACCTGCGAACATATTAAGAAGTCGGGCGCCAGAAGTGTGCTCGATGTTGGCTGTGGTTCCGGACGATACTTGGCTGCGTTTGCCAAGCTTGGAGTTGAGCGTATGGTGGGCATCGACCTTTCGCAGCCGATGCTTGATCTCTCGGCCAAGTACATAGCAGCGGTCGGGCATACTGGTACACAACTTGTCCGCGCTGACTTTGATACATTCTTGTCTGAAGAGCGATTCGATGTCGTCGTAGCTATGGGCTACTTCGATTATCAGCCCGATCCTGTTTCAGTCCTCCGCAGGATGCGCGGATTCGGCAAGAATTCGGTGATCGCTTCATTCCCCAGTCGGCATTGGTTCCGCACACCGCTTCGGCAGATTCGCTATCGACTAAAGAACTGTCCGGTGTACTTCTACGATTCATCCTTCATTGATAGCATTGCTGCACAAGCGGGGTTTCAGTCTGTGGCCACGACAAAGCTGCCAGGCGCTGGTATGGATTATGTGTCCGTTTTCCGCGTCGGGTGATCGAGGCCGCCAAATCCGAGATATTGATTCTGTGGACAGCGAACAACTTCGGGGTCACTTTAATCGCCACGCATCGGAGTTTGATGCGCTCTATGATTCCAAGCGGCAATCGGGTTTAGGACGCTGGCTCAATCGCATGTTTCGTTCCGACATTGTCGCGCGATACGAGGCAGCCATTGCACATGTGCAGAGTGTGGGTGCCAAGAGTGTTCTGGATGTCGGGTGCGGGCCAGGGCATTACCTGGCGTCGTTGGCAAAGCTTGGAATTCCGCGTCTACTAGGCGTAGACGTGTCTGAGCGGATGATTGCCCTCGCGCGTAGTCATTCCGTTATCGCCGGATCGCCTGCGGTAGAGTTGAATCAAGCGGATTATGTGACGTGGACGTCGGCGGAGAAGTTTGACGTTATCCTCGCACTTGGATTCTTCGATTACGTCCGCGATCCGATCCCGATCCTCACGAAAATGCGAGAGCAAGCTGTCGACTCAGTCTTCGCGTCGTTTCCGTCAATGCACTGGTTTCGCACGCCGTTTCGTTGGGCGAGGCGGAGATTGCAGGGAACTCGGGTGTATTTCTACTCAGATTCGCAGATTCAGCGGTTGGCGAAGCGTGCGGGTTATTCGGGTGTCGAGGTTACTCGCTTGCCGGGCGCGGGAATGAATTTTCTGGCCGCATTTCGGACGCGTAAGTGACACGCCCGCAGCTTGTTATGCCGGTCATATCGCTCCAAAGTCACGACTAGGCTTGACATCATTGGATACTCCACTATTTTAGTGTCAGATACGCACAATGGATAGTTTCCTCGATCCATTGATTGACTGACAAATTCTCGCAGGGCACAGCGCGGTGATTGCCGTGGCTGGATGAACTGGCGAATCCATTTCTGGCAATAGCGCGGAGGTGTGCTATGTCTCCAGTTCGTCGTTCGCTGTTTGGTGGAATCGTCTGGGGTGTGATTGCAGCGAGTTGTTTGCTTGTCGTCATTCCCCGCCTCGTCTCTGCCGAACGTCGCGATCCGCTTCCGTCGCCGCTTTATCAGCATTCACTTAAGACATCTATAGATAAGTTTGACGGCACGACTGGAACTGTGCCCGGGGGCAAGCTGTCGCGCGAGCGAGCCGAAGCTGCGGCTGTGGCGGGCGGAGGCACGCAACGAGCCGCCTCGGGGCAGACCACAGTTGATGACTGCTGGCTGTCGCAGGGAGTAATTGTCATTTCGATTGATCCGAGTCCGTCCGGTTGTGATGGCGGCATGCCTATCAGTTTGAACACGGCGAATCCCGGAAACCCCGATGTGGTTCGTCGCCCATCGCCGCCCTATCTGCCTGCTCCCAACCCGCCAGACATCCCCATCGAGATGATTCAGATGGAATTGCAGGGATTGAGCGCGGAATTCGGGCCAGTAATCGTGAGAAAAAACCCCGCACAACCAGCGAATGGCGCTGTACGGGGTGTGACCACTGACGCAGGGGGGAATTTCCTGTCCGGCGTTGATAGCTTCTTTGATATTTTCTATGAGATAGAGATGCCGGACATCGGATTCAGTGGGCATACTCAAATTCCGATTGAGATCGTCGCGCTGAACCTGACATCGCTTCCACCGATCGGGCATCAATACCAAACTCAGCCGAGTCAGTTCCCGGTGCAGATCGTGGATATTAACAATATCCCGATCGGCTGGATATGCGCCGTTCCCGGATATCGCCCTGCACAGTCCGTAACCTGTCCCCCATCCGAACAACCAACGATGGCAGGGGCACCTTCCTGCCATGGATCATCGACGTGCGCAGGGTATTACACCTGCATGAATGCCACGTGTGCAGCGATTCAGACTTGCCAATCGGTGACCTGCACGGCTGAGCCGACATGTGCCGGCTCGGAGTCCACCTGCTCTGGCAATCCGACATGTGCGCAGTATCCCTCATGCATTGGCACCGCCACTTGCGAGTTGCAGGGGACATGCATCGGTCAGTTTACGTGTCGCGGTACGGGTACCTGCCCTGGCGCGCCGACTTGCGATTCGCCACCGACGTATGAGGCAGGGACAAATTGCGAAACACCGACTCTGGCGGGTGCGGCGTCATGCCATGGAACCTCGACATGCCCCGGTTCATACACGTGCTGGCAGCATCAGACGTGCGGTGTGGCAATGACCTGCGACAATGCGACGTGTACGTCAGAACCGACCTGTACCCCGCGGCAATCGACATGCTCGTATACGCCGACTTGCCCGCTCTATCCGTCGTGCGAAGGAACCGCGACATGTGGAGCGGCAAATTCGACATGTGTGGGATCACCTACGTGTCAGGGGTCAACGACGTGTGTTGGCACAACCACTTGCGAGCCGCCGGCACCGACGATCGGCAACTATCCAACGTGTCCGGAATTTGGAAGCTGTGCGGGAGGAATGTCGTGCGATGCTGCTCCAACGTGTCCACCGAACATAAGCTGTAGTCCTGGTGGAATCACCTGCGAAGGACAACCGACATGCGATCTAACTGTGTCGTGCGATGGATCAGCGAGTTGTTCGAATTCGCCATCGTGTGAATTCTCATGCGATAGCTATTACTGCGGCGAACACCCTACGACACAGGGGTCGTTCTCATGCGGTGAAGCGTCATGTCCGACGTCCATAGCGCAGGCGAGCTGCCCCGGCGGATGGCTCTGTCCTACGTACTCAGGTTACTACACATGTCCGGCGGGTTCATGCGTTACTCTCGACGGTACGATGAGCTGCCAGAGTGGGCCCGCCTGTATAACCGGGGCGGGGTACATCACTTGTCACATTGTCATTTGTCCTGAAGTTCCGCCGTCACCGACATACGCCGCATATCACACGTGCCGCGCGGTTAATTGCCCGACGTGGCTCGGATCAAACACGTGTCCGGGAGGGCCCTGCCCGAATCCGACACAGGCGCCCAACATGAGTTGTTCGGGAATTCAGACGTGTCCGGCTGTTCCATGTCTGGTGACTATCCCCGGAGCGCCGACCTGTGCAGGGGTCGTGAGCTGCGCACCGAATCCTTCATGTAGAATGTTCGGTACTTGCGCGGGAGCAGCGACTTGCTTCCCGGCAGGGACATGTGGAGCCAACACGTGCCCGAACTTCAACACGTGCGCTGGATTTGTCTCGTGCGCTGGATCGGCGACGTGCAACAATGGCCATACGTGTGCAGGCAATGTGACATGTGCAGGCGCCACGACCTGTGTTGCGGGTGCGGTGACGTGTCAAGGTAGCATGACCTGCAACATATCGCCAACTTGCGGACCGAATCCGACGTGCATGAATCCGTCGTGTCTGTCGCTCACTTGTCAGGGAATTTCAACTTGTCCCGGCTCAGTGACATGCGGTTCTCAAGCGACATGTTCCGGCGCGGCGACGTGCACTGGAGCCCCGACGTGCGACTTGGCGTTCACTTGCGGCGGTTGGCCGACTTGTCAGGCACCGCCGTTTGAGATTCCGTGTGACATCAAGCTGTGCCTCGACAGTTTGACCATCGGTTGGATCTACAGTACCTTCCCGCCGGATTCGACTCAGGCCTTTGAGTGGTTCGATTGGCATTCGGGACCGATTCATCCGATGCTGATCTGGGATGAGACATCGCCGAAGATACCGGGTCAGTTCGTCATTACCGAATGGGTCGCGCCGCCGATTCAAGCCGGAATCGTCGATACGGAGTATGTGCGATACCCATACTGGGTGACACCTGACAGCATCTGGTACTTGGGCGGGATTCACTCGAACGCTGTCACCGTCGGCGACTACATCCTACTGTCGTTCAAGACACCAGCACCAGCGTTCGGGCAGTCGGCGTGGTTCCGTGTGGTGGAAATTGGCAAGAGCCGTCCGCAGGATAAGAAGTACATCCTGAAGCTCAAGTGCGAGCGTCCAGGGTTGGCTGTCGCGTGCGCGTGCAACTGTCATGCCGATCCGGCATGCGATGGCTCGACTGACATTCTGGATGTGGTGCAAGTGGTCAATGTGGCATTCCGCGGTAGCCCGTCACTTCCGGATCCGAATGTGCTCTGCCCGTACCACACAACGGATGCCAATTGCAGCAATTCCACCGACGTGCTCGATGTTGTTCGCTTCGTGAACGTGGCATTCCGTGGCGGGAATCCGGTGACGGAGTTCTGCGATCCGTGTCCGTAGCCCTGGAATTCGATTAGAACCACAACGGGGCGCTTCGTGAGAAGCGCCCCGTTTCATTTTGGCTCGAGAAGTTTGGTCGCGTCGAGTAGGGTGCGTGCGCTCTTTGCACGCACCGTTTTCGCGGCCATGAAGAGAGCGGTGCGTGCCAAGCACGCACGCACCCTACGCGCTGATTGTGTCAAATTCGTGTTGAACCAACACACGGGAATAATGAACGCATTTACTGGTAATATCTTTAAAATGGCGCGGTCGGTCCCCAAGTCACAGGGCCCAATTGTGCACCGAAGTATTAGGGATTAGCTCTACGAGCGAGTGAGGTAAAATGTCGCCAATTAATCGGGGATTGATTTTGTTCTGTATGACTCTAGCAGCCGGATGTTCCAGCCATCGGAGTGGTGGGGTGACGTTTAGCCCTGCTCATTATCCCCTGCAGTACGAAAGGATGCATTTAATTGAGCGGCGGCTGTATCAAGGAATTGTTGAACAGCGCCCGGTACTGATGCGGTCACTTCTTCAGGATCCCGTCGCCCTAAATGATTCCCTGATAAGCCGTGAAGAAATGGTTGATGTACTGTTGCGACTTGGTGAGGACGCGCCTGAACCACGAATAGCAAGTCCTTCCATAATCGAAGCGATCGAGTTTGACGGAATCGGCCTCATACCTATTGTGAGAGATGGATCCGTTCACGATGAAAATCCAACCGACCGCGGGCAAGAAACGGGCCCGGCTTTCTTGGAATCGCCGAGCGCGGATCCCGTGGTTGTGAAAATCTCGATCGAGATTGATACACTTTGCACAGTCTTGGGATCGACTCAACCCGGCAACATCTGCCGGGTGTCGCTAGCCCGATCCACGCTGTCCGTCGACACCCTCAAGTCCCTCACTCTTCTGCAACCGTTATATGACAAGGGGCTAGAACATTCGGCGTCGGGGCTCCTCAATGAGTCCGGCGAAAATGCAATAATCCAAGACACGTCAGGCGGTGACTTTGCGGGGCTCACATACATTCACAGGCCGATTTTTCTAGCTGATCCTGGCGCTACCCCGCGGCTCACCAAGCGAATTGCCAACTCAATGCTTGGAGTTGATTTGTTCAGTTGGAATTCCGGGGCAGGAGCTAATGCTCTGTCGCACACTGGTGTTGGTGTCGACTGTCGCGACGAGTTCTTTGTCCTTGATCGCTCATGGAACCGCATCGTGTACGGCCACATTCTCAGCGGAGCTTTCATCCGCGCCAAGGCTTACGGCCCAGCATTCCCTACTGTTCAACACAAGATTCCCGGAGCGGTGTCCCTGTGCACCGATAACGGGCAAGCAGATTCAGGAAACACGACTCGTGTCTTTCTTGCAGAGGGGTGGTCGGGGCGTGGGCGCTTAAGTCGACTCGACTATTCGTACTCAGCTGATCAATTGACGTACTCAGATTCATTGACGATTGATGCGGACGGACTATATAACCTTTCGGATGTTGCTTTCAACGATGCCGGAACGCCGGAGAACTCGTCGGATGATTGGGTGTGGGCAACAGAGGAAGATCGCGGGCGAATATTGAAATTCAATGCTGCTGGCCCGGGTGGAGTCATCGAGGAGTATGGTCAGCGTGACGAGGTAAACCCCGAGCTCAGCACCCTGTATGAGCCCCTTGCGGTCGTGTGTGGACGGGCCATGGATGCGACAGGCGTGAACTCAAATCTTGTTTACGTCATCGATCGTCGCTGGGTATATGCCGACCCTGCGCACTGGTGGCGGATTGTGTGTCTGCGTGACGACGCGGGCGGCATGTCCCAGGAGGCGGAGTGGTATTTCCCGTTGTTCTGGGTGCCGAGCGGAATGACCGCAGACGGACATGGAGCAATCCACGTGATCGGTTCGACGCCGAATCTCGATCCCGAGACCGCATGGATCATCAAATTTGACGCGGATCTTCGGATACTGAAACTCCATCAGCCGCCACAATTTTCGGATGACGGCATTTATCGACCGAAAGACATATCTAATCCCCAAAGTAGTGCCCAGTTTCGATACGGAGACTTGTTCGTGACCGAAGAGTGGGGAGATAGCACTGGGGCTCAGTGGTTTCTGATGGGAAGCGAAGTCACCGATTTTGCGGCGAAACGGTACCCGTTGAGCCCCGCGAATGTCACGGTGTCGTGGACGGCAACTGACGCTCTCCTTGCGGAGATCATTGTGTACCGATCGAGTGGTACCAGCTGGGATTCCCTGGCTTCGTATTACCCCCCAGTCAGCCCACCCGGACTGAGTGCCGGGCGACTTATTCTAACAGATGGTGGCACTTCCAGCAGATACAGATTTCTGCTTGTATTCGAGTCGCTCTATCGGACCGCCGGTGAGCCGGTCAATAGCGATGTTGCCGCTACCTATTCAGACTGATCGGATAGCTGCCCTGCCTCTTCTGATTGCCCTTCGTCTCGAGTCGCTGCCGCCACCCTTGTCGCCCGAGGCAGAAACCATTCAGGGCAACTAGTCGTCTCCATAGGCATCCACCCTCCCACTCACCAGTATCTTCCTCCCGCACAATGACGTGGAGTCGAGATTGACGAGCGCGTCAGGGCCACCCGCCGATCGCACTTCGGTGTTTGTCGAGCTACCGCAAAGAGAAGAGCATCAACTCGCGACGATGCCGCGGATTTGAGTATGCCTGAAGCGCATTGATGCGCTCTCCGGATCGGATTCAGGCTTGCAACGCCGGATTGGGTTATTCAGCGCCTTCAGCGGACCCCGGGCAAGGACGCCCCGGGTCCACTATGAGGATTAGAATCCGTACAGCTCGCCGAACTTTGCGTTCATGTACGTCATGAGCGCATCGTGCGAGAGCGGCTTGCCGGTTACCTTCTTGACCAGATCGGTGGCGAGGTAGCGACGGCCGTGTGCGTGGATGTTGTCGTTGAGCCACTTCTTTAGGCGGCTGAATTCGCCTTTGGCGAAGTCGGCGTCGAGATCGCCGAGGTCTTTCTTAGCTTGAGCGAAAAACTGGGCGGAGTAGAGATTGCCGAGCGAGTAGGTCGGGAAGTAGCCGATCAGACCGGCGCTCCAGTGGACATCCTGCATGCAGCCGATGGAATCATCGGGGGGCGTGATGCCGAGATAATCCTGATACTTCTTCTTCCATGCCTCCGGTACGTCATCGACTTGCAGTTGTCCGGCGAAGAAGGCACGCTCGAGTTCGAACCGGATCAGGATGTGCAGGTTGTATGTGCCTTCGTCGGACTCGGTGCGGATGAACGACGGCTTGACGTCGTTGGCGGCGAAGTAGAATTCATCGAGTGTGACGTCGCCGAGCGCTTCGGGGAAGGTTTGCTGGGCTTTCGGATAGAAGTACTTCCAAAACGACTTCGACCGTCCGACCTGATTTTCCCACATGCGCGATTGAGATTCGTGGATGCCGAGGGAGATCGCATCGCCGAGTGGCGTACCAAAGTGTGACTCGGGCAAACCCTGATCGTAAATGCCGTGACCGGCTTCATGCATCGTACCGAAGAAGGCATTGTTGAAATCGTGTTCGTCGTAACGGGTCGTGAGACGTGTGTCGCCTGGACCGATGCCGGTGCAGAAGGGGTGCACGGTGACATCGAGGCGGCCGCGCTTGAAGTCGAAGCCGATACGATCCGCCGCTTCACGTCCGAACTTCTCCTGCGCTTCGCGCGGATAGCGGCGCTTCATAATGTCGCCCTTCGGGCGGCGTGATGAGCCCTTGATCTTGTCGAGCATTTTCACCAACTCGGCGCGCAGACCAGTGAGCGTCTTCTCGATATCCTTTACGGTGGCACCCGGTTCGAAATCGTCGAGCAGGGCGTCGTAAGGATCGTCTTTATAGCCGACGGCTTCCGCTTCCTGCTTCTTCAGGTCGATCATCTTGGCGAGCCAGGGCTTGAAAATCTTGAAATCCTTCTTGGCTCGCGCCTCTTCCCACGCGTTTTGAGCGAGAGAGGATGTGCGCGTCAATTCCTCGACCAATGCCTGCGGCAGCTTTGTGGCACGTTCGAACGAACGGCCAACTTCGCGCACGATCACGGCGGCATCCGTCGATCCGCCATTCATGAGGTCAGAATTGCTGACGATATTGAGCAATTCGCCGATGCGCGGCTCGACCATCTTCTCATGCGTCATGCCGGCGATCATCGCCATCTGTTCGGCGCGGTGATTGACACCGCCGGGGGGCATGTAGGTGCGTTCGTCCCAGCCAAGAAGCGATGCGCATGACCCCAGCATTGAGATGGCGCGGGTTTTTTGGTTGAGCTCCTGCAGGGCGGCTTGTGGGGTCGAGGCCATTTTGTAACTCCTTGTATTGCTGTATGTTGCGAGGATTGTAATTTCTTCTGTTCGGCTGGCGGTGCCGCTACTTGCCCTCTGGTTGAAGACCTGAAACTAAGTTCCGCATCGGGGAAAAATCAAGACCTACGCGGCAATATCTGTCCACCGTATCCAGAGATTGCCATTGCCCCAGAGGCGGGAAATTAGACTCCGCTTTCGCGTATCTTGCCATTCTCCTTCGCATTGTCGGTCGTGCCGATACGATAAGGAGAGGGCAAAGTATCGACCAATGACAATCAGGGAACATCGAGGAATCAGGCAGTTGGCGTCTCTGCACGGTGTGCAGACGTCGTATCGGGATATGCACGGCAATCGTTGCTTTGCCCCTCCCGACGCCTTGCTGGCGTTGCTGCAGGGGCTGGGTGCACCTGTTGCCGGGCAAACAGATGTCGACGACGCCATTCGTGCGCGCATCAACGAGATTGCTCTGGAGTGGGTTCCCAAGGTGATCGTGGCGTGGGATGGTGAGCCGGACCATGTCACGATTCGGATTCCGTTGGGTGTTCTGCCGACACATGCCATCGGCCCGCGACTGCAGTACACGCTGCATCTCGATAATGGCGACATATGGTCAGGAAATGTCCCGGTTGACCAAACCCGAACGTTGCGTCAGGTGCGCTGCGGTTACGAGGTTAGCGTCTTGAAGGCATTTCTACCACGCAGGGTGATACCACGTGGCTACCATGATTTGACAGTCCTCATCGGGCACCGCGCGTTTCGATCTCTTGTTATCGCTGCACCGACTTGTAGCTACCAACCTTCTGCGGATCGCAGTCGCGAGTTGGGTGTCTTCGCACCTATCTACGCGCTCAAGTCAGAGCGCAATTGGGGTGTGGGGGACTTCGCGGATGCCGAGGCGCTTGTTGCCTGGGTCGCCGATCACGGTGGATCAATGTTCGGGACATTGCCGTTTCTCGCGGCTTATCTGGATCATCCCTGCGATCCGAGTCCATACACGCCAATCTCGCGGCTGTTCTGGAACGAACTGTTTGTCGATGTCACGCGTCTCCCCGAGTTGAGCGAGTGCGGCGAAGCGCAGGAATTGGTTGGTTCAGATCTGTTCCAATCGTCGCTACGCTTGGTACGCGATGCGCGATTTGTTGACTACGCGGGAGTCATGCGTTTGAAGCGTAGTGTGATGCTCATGCTTTCAAGGCAGGTACGTGAGAGTGGTACTGGCCGACTCGATGCCGTGCGTACGTACGTCGAGCGAACAACGGATCTTGCCGAGTATTCGCAATTTCGCGCGACGACGACCGCGAGGAACGCAGTCTGGACGCAGTGGCAATCGCCACTGCACGATACTGAGTTCGATCGCGACGAGGAATTCTATCACCAGTACTGCCAGTTTGTTGCCAATGAACAAATCGAAGGATTGACCAAGCGCTGCTCCATAGAAGGTGCTGAGCTATACCTGGACTTCCCGCTTGGTGTCCATGCGGAGGGGTTTGACGCGTGGCGGTATCAATCCCTCTTCGCACGTGGTGCGACAGTTGGCGCTCCACCCGATCCGGTGTTTACCACAGGTCAAAATTGGGGATTTCATCCGGTTCTGCCCGACGCTCAACGGCGCGAAGGGTACTCGTACTTCATCGCGAGTCTGAGACATCAGATGCGTCATGCCGGGATGTTGCGCATCGACCATGTCATGGGGCTGCATCGTATGTATTGGATCCCGAAGGGGTTTCTCAAATCAGAAGGCACGTACGTGCATTACCCAAGTGCAGAGATTTACGCAATACTGGTGCTGGAGTCGCACCGCTCACAAACCGCATTGGTCGGTGAGAATCTCGGAATCGTACCTGGGTATGTCGATCAGGCGATGCGACGACACGGACTTGCGGGGATGAATGTTGCGTATTGGGAGATTGCTTCCGATCCCGACGGTGCTCTGCAGCGCATGGCGGCGAACCCTGTGGCCGTTGCGAGCTTGAACACACACGATATGTTTCCGTTTGCGGCCTTCTGGAACGCGTTGGATGCCGACAAGCGCCATGAGCTTGGCATGATCACATCGGAGCAAGCCGACTTGGAACGGTGGGTGCGCGGTGAGTTGCGGAACCGTCTGACAAACTACCTCCGAGACCACGGTCATGAAATTACGGGAGAGAGCGACACCGCCGGAGCGTTGCGGGGAATGCTCGCCCTGCTTGGTCAGAGTGATGCGCGTTGGCTCATGATCACACTTGAGGATCTGTGGTTGGAAACGTCACCGCAGAACATCCCCGATACCGTATCCGAGCATCCCAACTGGCGACAGAAGACACGACTATCGCTGGAGGAACTGATTCGTGATGCCGGGGTCGAGTCACTCATGAAGATCGTCATCGCTGCGAGGCACTCCACGACCATTTCCGAGCGGTCTTAATGCCTTGTTTACCAGTGCGTATCGGTGCATCCTAACATTCCAATGGCAAAGACTAGAGACAGAGTTGTTCCGGATGGGGCGTCGCGGGCGTTGCTGCCGGCGAATTCTCCGATCGGTGCGATCGATTTGCACCTGTTCAACGAGGGCACACACGAGCGTCTCTACGACAAGCTCGGATCGCATCAGCTTACGTTGAACGGCGAGGCAGGAGTTTACTTTGCTGTTTGGGCGCCCGATGCGAAAACGGTCTCAGTCATTGGTGATTTCAACGGTTGGGACAATTCGAAGCACCCGCTCTATCCTCGTGAGAGCTCAGGGATTTGGGAAGGGTTCATTCCGGGACTGGGCCAAGGTACCCAATACAAGTATCATGTAGCATCCCGGTATCATGGACACAGCAAAGACAAGACCGATCCATTCGCGCGTTACTGTGAGGTTTCGCCTCGTACTGCGGGAATTGTCTGGAATATCGATTACGAGTGGTGCGATGCCGCATGGATGACAAGCCGCGGGGATAAGCAGACTTTGAAGTCGCCAATCTCGATTTACGAAATGCACATCGGGTCGTGGCAACGGAACGTCGACGAGGGTGGGCGGTCGCTGTCTTACCGCGAGCTGGCAGAGCCGCTTGTCAATCACGTCAAGAAGCTCGGCTTCACACATGTCGAATTTCTTCCGGTGATGGAGCACCCGTTTTATGGTTCATGGGGATACCAGACGACCGGCTACTTTGCGCCGACGTCGCGCTACGGTACCCCGCAAGACTTCATGCATCTGGTGGATTACATGCATCAGCATGGCATCGGTGTAATTTTGGACTGGGTACCGTCGCATTTCCCCGGCGACGATCACGGCCTGGCGCTATTCGATGGGACACATCTTTACGAACATGCTTTTCTGGAGAAGGGATTTCATCCGGACTGGAAGAGCTGGATTTTCAATTATGGCCGTCACGAAGTAGTCGCATTCCTGATTTCCAGCGCGCTCTTCTGGCTCGACAAGTATCACGTTGATGGGCTGCGTGTTGATGCAGTGGCCTCGATGCTCTATCTCGACTACTCGCGCAAGGCGGGCGAGTGGATGCCGAACGAATTTGGCGGACGTGAGAATTTGGAAGCCATTCAATTCCTGCGGCAGTTCAATGAAGCTGTGTATCGGAGTTTTCCGGATGTGCAAACGTACGCCGAGGAATCGACCGCGTGGCCATCAGTGTCACGCCCGACATATCTCGGCGGCTTGGGATTCGGAGTGAAATGGGATATGGGTTGGATGCATGACACCCTGTCGTATTTTTGTAAGGATCCCATTCATCGTAAGTACCACCACAACGAACTGACCTTCCGCATGGTGTATGCATTCACTGAGAACTTTGTTCTGCCGTTGTCGCACGATGAAGTGACACATGGCAAGGGATCGTTGCTGTCGAAAATGCCGGGCGGCGATGACTGGCAGAAATTCGCCAACATGCGACTCTTGCAGGGATACATGTACTCCCAGCCGGGTAAGAAGCTCATGTTCATGGGTGCGGAAATCGGACAGTGGAGTGAGTGGAATCATGACACGAGCCTGGACTGGCACCTGCTACAATACCCGGCTCACCAAGGCATTGAACGCTGGCTGGCGGATGTAAACCGTATTTACAGATCCATTCCCGCTCTGCACGAGCAGGACTGCGACTATCATGGCTTCTCATGGATTGATTGCAATGATTCCGCCTCGAGTATTCTTGCATTCCTGCGTTATGGATTAGACGACCAGCGTCCGGTCTTGGTCATTGCGAACTTCACTCCGGTTCCGCGTTCTGGGTATCGGGTTGGTGTACCGATTGGCGGGATGTGGCGCGAGTTGCTTAATAGTGATGCCGAAGTCTACGGCGGCAGTGGAATGGGGAATCTGGGCGCGGTCGCGTCGCGGGCCGAGCCAGCTCATGGCCGTCCACACTCCCTCACATTGACAGTTCCTCCGTTGTCGATTGTACTTTTTACGCCCACTGAATAGTCAGGAGTTTCTCCGGTATGTCAGCATCGCGTTACATCTGCATTCACGGGCATTTCTATCAGCCGGCCCGCGAGAATCCCTGGACGGGTTCAGTACCATTGGCGACGGATGCGTATCCGTTTCATGATTGGAACGCCCGGATCACGGCCGAGTGCTATGGTCCGAACGCATGGTCGCAGATTCGTGACGGTCAGGGACGTGTCAGTGAGATTATCAACAACTACGAACGAATCAATTTTAACTTCGGCCCGACTTTGCTCGGCTGGCTGGAACGAAATGCGCGCGAGGTCTATGATGCAATCCTTGCCGCCGATAAATCGAGCCAGAGTCGATTCTCCGGGCACGGTTCAGCGATGGCGCAGTGTTACAACCACATGATCATGCCGTTGGCGAATGAACGCGATAAAGAGACGCAAGTCATCTGGGGCATTGCGGATTTTCGACATCGATTCGGACGCGATCCCGAGGGTATGTGGCTGCCAGAGACGGCGGTTGATACCGCATCGCTTGAGGCGTTGGCCCGACAGGGGATCGCGTACACGGTTTTGGCGCCACGTCAGATTGCCGCGACACGCCAGATTGGATCGTCCGACTGGGTTAAGAACGACCACGAGTCAATGGATACCCATCATCCATACCTTCTCAAGCTGCCGTCAGGGAAATCCATAAGTGTCTTTGTCTATAACGGCGCGCTATCCAGGGCTGTGGCGTTCGAGCAGATCCTTACCAATGGCGAGCAGTTTGCCGCGCGTCTCATCGGAGGATTCGATTCGCGCGACGATTCCGCCCAGCTCGTTCACATTGCGACAGACGGCGAGACGTACGGGCACCATCACACGTTTGGGGATATGGCGCTGGCGTACGCGCTGCGCGCCATTGAGCGGCACAGCGGTGTGCGCCTGACAAACTACGGTGAGCTGCTGCACTTGCACCCGCCGACACACGAAGCGCAGATACTGGAGAACACGTCATGGAGCTGTGCGCATGGAGTGGAACGTTGGCGGAGTGACTGCGGCTGCCGCATCAACGTAAGTCGACCATGGAACCAAGAGTGGCGGGCACCATTGCGCGAGGCGATGGACTGGCTGCGCGATTCAATCAACATTGAGTTCGAGACGCATGCAGCGAAATATTTGACGGATCCATGGGCGGCGCGTGACGACTCCATTGCTCTCACGCTCGATCCGTCCGAGAGTGCGTCAAAGCACTTCTTTGCGCGTCATCAGGCGAAACGTCTCACACCGGCCAATCGCGCCCATGCGGTCGCACTCCTCGACCTGCAACGGCACATGATGCTCATGTACTCGAGTTGCGGTTGGTTCTTCGATGACATCTCGGGGGTAGAGGCGGCGATGTTGCTGCGGCAGTCGGGGTGGGTGATTGCGCAGGCGCGCGTGGCGCTGAAAGTTGATCTTCTCGATGGTTACCTCGAACGTATCTCGCAAGCCAAGAGCAATGATCCTGAAGCCGGCGATGGTGCTCAGGTTCTTCGACGGACATGCCCGGATTTGTAATGCCTTGTGAATCAAAGAGTTGTGTTCGATTTCTCCGCACTCGCAAAAGTGATTCCTTCCAGCGTCAGAAGTTTGCATGTTAGCCCGTCTGTGTAACCGAAAATCATCCAATTACAAAAGGAGTTGGCAATGCGTGGACGGTGGATAGTTGGTGGTCTATTGATAGTCGGGCTGTTGTTCGGCAACACGACAACTCGCGCTGAGGGTGAGAGTGCGCTTCCCGCTGGTGCTGATCAGGAAGCGATGATGAAGGAATGGGCCAAGTGGGCCATGCCCGGCGAAATGCACAAGCATCTGGAGAAGATGATTGGCAACTGGACTGTCGAAACAAAGATGTGGATGGATCCTGCCGCTCCTCCAATGGAATCGAAGGGAACGGCGAAGAATTCGTGGGTGCTGGGAGGACGCTGGGTTCGTCAGGAGTACACCGGCGATATGATGGGAATGCCGTTCGAGGGCATCGGGATGACCGGGTACGACAATTTCCGAAAGGAATTCGTCAGCACGTGGCAAGACAACATGTCCACGACGATGATGCGTTCGACTGGTACATGCAATGCCGCTGGCACCGAATTCAGTCTGTCCGGTACGATGGATGAGCCGATCACGGGCGAACGTGACAAGAAGTTCCGTCACGTGTGGAAAGTCACCAGCGCCGATATGCATGTGTTCGAGGCCTATGACAACATCCCTGGCAAAGGCGAAGTGCGGGTGATGGAGCTCACGTATACGCGAGTGAAGTAGTCCTGCGTGAAATAACGTCATCTTAACATTGGCTTAACGGGCCGCGGTAGACCAAATGGTCTGCCGCGGCCTTTCTTTTGGGCGACAATGCGGCATCTGACGGGCTTGTAGCCCAAGGAAGGAAAGTGTAGATTGGTCATGACCATGGCTGGCGGTAAGAAGATCCTCGTCGTTGAAGACGAGCGTGATATCGGCGAACTGGTGGTGCACTACCTCCAAAAGGAGGGGTTCATTTGCAACCGGATCGGCGATGGGCGTACGGCTTTGGCGCGCGCAGAATCAGAACTCCCTGATCTCATTATTCTCGACCTGATGCTGCCCGGGATGGATGGGCTTGAGGTGTGCCGCCGTCTGCGTCAGGATGAAAAAACCATGCTCATTCCGATCATCATGCTGACTGCGAAGGGTGAGGAGTCCGACAAGGTGGTTGGCTTGGAAATGGGCGCCGACGATTACGTGACCAAACCCTTTTCGACCAAGGAGCTTGTGGCGCGTGTGAAGTCGATGCTCCGGCGTGTCGAGCGCAACGAGAAGGCCCCGACAGCCTACCAATACGGTGCGCTCTCATTGGACCGCAGCAGATTCGAAGTCGTCGATAATGGCACGCACATCACCCTGACAGCCAAGGAATTCGGGCTTCTGGAGGCGTTTCTCCG
>Ga0307505_10001602_pt1 | contig 17652 bp, 19 predicted proteins | sample 23_S_MG_FD_202183 | JGI IMG/M metagenome (GOLD analysis project Ga0307505, IMG submission 202183) | Soil microbial communities from Populus trichocarpa stands in riparian zone in the Pacific Northwest, United States - 23_S | ecosystem: Environmental > Terrestrial > Soil > Riparian zone > Trees...
AAATCGCAAAAGCATTTTTTCTCCGTACTCAGGTTGTACCATTCTCGCGAAATCAATCAGTCCACGTATGTGATTGTACAGCCCCCAAATGGTATCGAACTGTCTTGCCTTAGCATGCTCGACGGGACCGACTCGTTCGAGGAAATAGAGGTGCTGTCTGAGCATCGACCGAAAATCTCGAGTCAGTCGGGGCATCGGGCCATCTACGAGCAGTCCAAGCACAACTTTGCGTGCCCCCGGCGGAACGATCTTGGTCTTGCGAGGGTTCGGCCGCAAGCCTTTTCGGCGAAGAATTCGAGAGACTTTCGAAACAAGCTGCTTTGCTCGGCGCCGATCAAAATCGTCTCGCGTCGAAAACGTAATGTCGTCGCTATAGCGCGAGTAGTTAGTCCCGAACGTTTTCGAAAGCGCTTCAATCTTGGTATCAATCTCGTACATGACGAGGTTCGAAAGCATTGGGCTCGATGGCGCGCCTTGAGGCAAATAGCCAATGTGTCGGGTGCTATAGTCAATAATCGATTGCCGATACTTTTTGGATCTCCATGAGGCGAGTTGGTATCGGGTGCTACTCGAAGGAGCGAGCGTCGTCAGCCGCGTGAGTTCAAACGCGATTAATGGTTCGTAGCCGATCGATCTGAAGACACGGTACACTTGAATTTCGCTGATCGAGCCGAAGAACGCTGTAATATCCATCTTTATCAACCAGCGCGCCCCCATATGACGCTGTGCGCATTTCAAGATCGACGCCCCCGGCTTGAATGCGAAGCTGCAATGATGAGTGGGTCGATGGTTGAGAATGTGTTTTGTGATCCATCGCTGAACCCACATAAGCGCTGGCTCGGGCACACTGATTTGACGATGACCACCTGAACGCTTTCGGATACGAAAGTGCTTGTATGAGCCGCCGGTGTTTCTTACGAGCGCTCGCAACTCGCGATAATTCGTACCAGTTCGTTTGGCCAGATGATTTAGCGTCAGTAGGGCGGGCAGTTCGGGGTGTAGGACGAGCACTTGCTCGATTTGCGCGACCGCGCGTGTCGCCGTGGTCGGGTCAACGCCCGCCTTTTTGGCTTCTTCGAGATAGTGTTGAGGGGACCACGTCATCGGCTACTTCGATGGACGCCACAGGCGGCCGCGGACGGCTTCACCCGGAGGCCCACGATGACAGGAGAAGCCGTTCGCGACCTCCTGTCTAGCGAAGGCTGGTTCTGAGAGCAGCGGTAGTCCGCGCCCCAACGGCTATAGTTGTAGCCGTCTATGCATCGGCAAATTGACCGACGCGCACTAGCCATTGACGGGCCCCCTCAACTGCCGAGGATAATAATAGTCCACCCCCTTTGGCGGAAGCCTATCGGGATCTGCTTTTGAATTTCGGGCTGCGGCGAGTTCAGCTGCGCCGGCTTCGGTAATTCGAAACTTTGGAGTGAGAAGTCCCCATTCTACACAGCGACTAAGTAGGGTATCGCAGGCTTCGATCGATAAACCAGTTGCATAGGAAATCGAGGTTCTGCTCCGTAGCCCCTTGGCCGCCAAGGCCAGCGTAACGATCATTTGCTGACTGAGTGGGCCTAATTTCTCAAAGGCACCTGATCTTGCTAGACGCTTCTGGCCCGCACGAATCAATGTGAAAGTGGGGTGGTGCGCGGCGATCTCGGGAGGAAACGCGGACGCCTCTGCTGGCAGTACCGATCGTTTAGGGAACAGTGGTTGCCAAGATCCCACTGACGATTCCACGGACCAAAAGATCGCGGGACAGTTATCGGGGCAACCATGTTCAAAGACCAGCGCTGCAGCGTTTTCTTTATATCCCAATGGAATATGGGAATCGGAAGTTAGAGCTCCGTAACGCTTGATGAGATTTAGTCTTCTTCGGCGGACCTGCTTTGGCCAAGGCATTTCATGAAATGTCGGACAATCGCGGACGGTACAGACGATAGGACTTGCCTTGGTGCGTTGGACCTTTCGTTGGCCTACCGTAGTTGCAGAATAAGCGATTGCCCGAAATGATATCAGTTTTAAGGAGTGCCATGATCGAAGCGTCTTGCTTTTCCATATATACGAAAGGAACTCCCTCGTCCGGTCTCCTGAACCGATGAAGTCGTCAACCATAAAAATAGCGCGACATTTCTTTTGGCGCATTCCAGTTATTGTAGGGTGGTTCAAGAATTTTGTGGGCTCGGCCCGAGCGAGATTTCGCAGCAGCGATGCAATTCGCGCTTCGCTTCCCAGATTGGCTCCTTTTGCGACCGCGTTTACCGCTCGACCGTTAGGTGGGAAATAGGGTTCAGTTGGATCCGCATCTCTCGTTGCGAACAATCCGATAGGGCCATTGAATTTTTTAGCTTCTTTGGTAATGAGTTTGGTTATAGATCGCTCGAACTCGTTGTGCGAAACTAAAGTCAGAGCGAATAGCAACTCCTTAGCGTCGTCCATATCATTCGCGTCGAACTGTTTTATCCAGTTCTCGCCACGCTCAGTAAGTATCAATTTGCTTGAAACGCTAGTCACGAGAATTCCCACCTAATCGGCTAGGGCAGAATAGCACCTCCCGGTTGTCGATGCCCTGCGCAATTATCAAATTTGATGTCTTTTGAACCGAATTAAGCCCGATCCTGCCATTTTGGTTGGCGCTTCTACGTCTTGTATCGCTGGATATTTTCAAAATTCTTGGGTTGACATTGGTGTATATAGCCTTATATTCCTATCACCCTGTCCGCTGAGGGGCGCGCTCATGAGGCGTCTTGATCGCGGGACGGACTCGAAAGAGTGTCGAAATCGGGCAAGCCCGATTTCGATTGGTGTGGCGCCCCTGCGGGTCCGGCTTCACGCGAGCCGGGCACTCGGGGAGCCTTGGGACCCCGCCCTACGGCCATTAGGAGCCGTGCGCGAGGAGCTCGCTGGACGGCGCAACGCATAAGCCGCGTTGCGTTCGCAAGCGCGGCCCAGGGTTAGCGGGAAGTGCCAGGTGGCGCCCGCGAGAACGCCACGATGGAGCGTCGAGAGGTGAGCGCGTTCCGCTGAACGCGCAACGCTTCACGCAGACGACTTGCGCAACCGCGCAGGCTTGTTTGCGCGGCGTGAGAAGAAAAGAGCGCCTCTCGGCGCTCCATCCCCCTCATGCCAATGAGGGGGAAGCCTGCCGATGCCTCGGGCGGAATCCCGCCGCGAGAACGCGGATGGCTGCGCTGTTTGTCATGGAAACCGGTTGGCGACCTCATCCTTCGAGACGGGCGCTGCGCGCCCTCCTCAGGATGAGGTCATAAAATAACCCGCGCCCTCCTCGGGAGGAGGAGGTCGTAAAATAATCCGCTGCCTCATCCTGAGGAGCCCGCAGCCGCAAAGCGGCTGCGGGCGTCTCGAAGGATGGCGGTGCGCTGTTTGAAAACTGAATCGAAAACGAGGCGCGGGGCTAATTCACCGTGATGGCGCCGAACAGCGTCGTGAAATTGAAGGCATAGAAGAATCCTGCCGCGAGCAGGAGCGCGATGAACAGCATCGTGTAAGCGCCGTAGCGGCTGGTGAAGGCGGCCGTATATTCGCCGAAAGCCATCGTCTATCCCCCCGATTGCCGGATGTGCGAAGGCCGCCCCTGCTGATGCAGGGACGACCTGGTTCAATCTTGCAGCGGTCGGATCAGAAGCTGCGGCCGTTCGCCCATGCGTCGACCTGGGACTTGGCCTGATCGGGGCTGAGGCTGTACTTCGACTGCACCTGGGTCGTGAGGTCGCCCGTCGACTTCATGGTGCCGGCTTCCTGCTCGGAGATCTTGTCCCACTTCGTGTGGACTTCCTTGGCGAGAATCTTCTGCGGGGCTGCGTTGGTGGTGACGTTCGGCTGAGCATTCGTCATGAGAATTCTCCAAAAATGATCTGGTTGTCGAAAGGTCCTGAATGAAATCATTCAAGCTAGGACTTACAGGTAGTGCTCAATGGTGTCGGATGTAAGTGCGCGGCGAAGGATTGTCCGGATAAAGCCGGAAAAGAGTCGATAAAGAGGGATAATTGATCGTGTTGCCGGCGCGGCTGACGTTGTATCGTGCCGGCGGAGAGAGACATTGCGATGAAAGACAAGAAACGCAGGAAAGAGGCGCAGGAGCGCGCCGAGAATTATGCGCCGCGTCCGGATACTTCGGTGCTGATGTATGGCGTCGTCGGCGTGTGCCTCGCGGGAGTCGCCTGGGCGGCCTTCACCCGGTTCTACGATCTCGAGTTTTTCGCCTATCCGGTCTGGATGGCTGTCGTATTTCTGCTCGTGTTTGCCGGGTCGATTGCGTTACGGATGCTGCGCAGCCGGCGTCATGCGAGCGCGCATCGGCGCGAATACGACAAAGGCAAGCGCCACTGAGCCGAATTGCACGCGAGCCGGTCTTATCGGGCGTCGTTCTTGTGCTTGTGCAGGAAGCGGGCGATCTGTCCGCGCAGCGCGGGCGTATCGAGAAGTTCGCCCATGGAGCCGGCCATGTCGAACAGTTCGCGTTGCAGCTTCTGGGGCAGGGTATTCCATTGCATGATGAGCGCGGCGCCGAGATAGCGCAGGATCTGCTCTTCCTCGACCGCCAGGCTGAGCTTGTCGAGCGCCACGACGGTTTCGCCGGTGCCCGCATCCGCCTTCGCGTGAATGGTCTGGTCGTAGTTATCGCTCAGCCACTGTTCGTTGTCGGCGAGCGTCGCGAAACTCCGCTTGAGATCGGTGAATTCCTGCGCTGCTTCCGGTGTGGGCGCGGTCCTGGCGAGCTCGGTGTATTCCGCGGCTCTTGCGCGATATCGATCGGGCGTGAACATGGGGCAGGCCTTTCGGTGAGAGGGGCCTCCTCGAATTCGCACGTTGCGGACTGGGGTGAGGTGAAGCTGATATGGTGACGCCGCGGACGCTCAACAAGGCTGGGCGCGACAATTCACACAATCGTACCGGCAAGGTGTATGCTGTACGGAGTCGCCCGGCAGATCAGCCGGTGACGAATTAAAGAATCTTTCTCATCCATCGTCAGTTCCATGTGAGCGGTTTTATACAGTTTGGCTGTAGCGCCTGGCTCAAGCTTTCAGATTGCGAGGAGCCGAAATGAGCAAACGACGCAATCCACCCAAAGCGCCGCGCCAAGCGCGGTTCAATCCGGCAGCGCCGCGCCAAGCGCGGTTCAATCCGGCGGAATTTTTCGAGACGGTCGCTAAAGGCCGCGTCCTTGCCACGCATCCCAAGAAGCACATTATTTTCTCGCAGGGCGACCGCGCCGATGACGTGGTCTACATCAAGAAAGGCAAGATCAAGGTCACGGTCGTATCCCAGCACGGCAAGGAGGCCGTCGTCGCGCTTCTCGGAGCGGACGAATTTCTGGGCGAGGGGTGCCTGATCGGGCAGCCGAAGCGTCTGGCGACAGCGACGACCCTGACGGATTGCGTGATCATGCGCGTGGAGAAGGCCGAAATTATGCGCGTTCTTCAGATCGAGCCGGCCTTCTCGAAAATGTTCATCTCGCACATCCTGGCCAGGAACGCCCGCGTCGAGGAAGACCTCGTCGACCAGCTCTTCAATTCGACCGAGAAGCGGCTGGCGCGGCTCTTGCTGCTGCTGGCTAATTTCGGAAAGGAAGGCCGGCCGGAGCCGATTGTCGCGAAAATCACGCAGGAGACGATCGCGGAGATGATCGGCACGACCCGGTCGCGCGTCAGCCATTTCATGAACAAATTTCGCGAAATGGGCTTCATCGACTACAACGGTCACCTTGAGGTGCACAGCTCGCTGCTGAGCGTGGTGCTGAACGATCACACGCCCACGGTGAGGCCGCCGGCATAATATCCGCGTGGGCGCCCGCGCCGCGCTACTTGATGGAGAGACAGTGGGAAAGAACGTACAAACGATTTCAGCCGACCGCGCCGTGTCGGCGTTCGATTGGGCACGGCGCCTGGCTCCCTACCGGCAGCCAAGCCATACGCGCGCCGTTGTCGAGCTTGCCATTACCGTGGGTCCGTTCGTGCTGTTGTGGACCGCGATGTGGGTCGCGCTCTATTTCGGCTACTGGATCGGCTTGCTCCTCGTCATTCCGGCCGCCGGGTTTCTCGTGCGGATGTTCATGATCCAGCACGATTGCGGGCATGGCTCGTTCTTCCGCCACCGGCTCGCCAATGACTGGATCGGGCGCGCGATCGGCGTCCTGACCATGACGCCCTACGACTTCTGGCGCCAGTCTCACGCCGCCCATCACGCCAGTTCGGGCAATCTCGACCAGCGCGGCATCGGCGACATCGACACGCTGACGGTGCATGAATATCGCGCGCTGTCGCGCTGGGGCCGCCTTCGCTATCGCGCCTATCGCCACCCGCTCGTCATGTTCGGTTTGGGCCCGGCCTATCTTTTCCTCCTGCAGCATCGGCTCCCGGTCGGGCGGATGCGCGGCGCCGGGTGGCTGCCCTGGGTCAGCACGATGGGGACCAATGCGGCCATCGTCGCGGCCGCCGCCGTCGTTGTCTGGTTCATCGGCTTCGGCCCGTTCCTGCTGATCCATTTGCCGATCATCGTGATCGGCGCCTCGATCGGGGTGTGGCTGTTCTACGTCCAGCATCAATTCGAGGACACGTTCTGGATCCGGGAACGGGGCTGGAACCAGCACGAGGCGGCGCTCTACGGCAGCTCGCATTACGATCTGCCGGCGATCCTGCGCTGGTTCACCGCCAATATCGGCGTGCATCATGTGCATCACTTGTGCAGCCGGATTCCATATTACCGGCTGCCGCATGTGCTGCGCGACCATCCCGAGCTCGCCGACACCGGCCGGCTCACGCTGGCCGAGAGTCTCCGTTGCGTGCGGCTGGTGCTGTGGGACGAGAGCCGCCACCGGCTGGTTTCGTTCCGGGAGATGTAGGGGGATTCGGTAACGCCGGCGGCGAAGTTTCCGCCGGCGAGCAGGATTGCCGTTACCGCTATTTTCGCGGGAATCCGGTTGGGTCGTTCAGTACCAGCGACCGCGACCGTAAAAGCCGCCGCCGCCGAGCACGAGAACAATCAAAATAATGATAAGGAGCGTGGTCATGTCCATGTACGTTTTCCTTCGCCGCGAATGTTCGGAATGCCGCGTGTTGCGCACCATCGAATTCGGGCGGCAGGACAACGTCTGGCCGGTCGACTTGTTCCGTCCGTCGCTCACGGCATAACGACCGCGTGAGCGTTCACGTCGCTCCCTGCTGCGCGATCGGATCGCGCAACCCGATATGTCTTTGCTTGCAGGCACCTACGGGCGGGCGGGCGAGTCCCGATCGGGTTCAGCTTGTCTTCAGCACGTTCCGCTTCCCCTACCTTTGTGAGCGCTTTTGAACAGCCGCCGCGCGGGCGCGATGCGAGCATGGTGTTTGCTTGGGGCTCATCGAGAGCGCGCAAGCTTGTATGGCCGACTTCCCTACGGCCAGGCCGGACAATAATCCGGGTGTAGCGCCCGCTGGGTCTGCCCCCCTCTACCCCACCCAGCGGGCGCAGCATCGGGAAACGGAGACTCACCTCGCGAACGTAATTGGAGGGAGAATCATGAACAATTCGGTTTACGAAGCCGATTTTCAGTTTCCCCCGCCGCGCGACATGCCCGATGGGCACGAGAAGCAGCAGCTCATTGCGCTGAAAGCCGAACTGATTGCCGCCCGCACGCGGGAAGAATTGTTGCTTGGGGAGATGCGCGCGCAAGCGACACGCCAGGAACTGCTGGCACAGGAATTCGAGCACCGGCTGGTCAACGGACTGCAACTGATCTCAAGCCTGCTGTCGATGCAGGCCCGTGCCGCCACTTCGCCCGAAGTGACTGCGCAGCTGACGATGGCATCGCGCCGCGTCGCCTCGCTGGGCCGGGTGCATCACCGGCTGCATCAGTCCGACCAACAGGAGCAGGTAGATTTCGGCCCATATATTCAGGATCTCTGCGACGATTTATCGAACCTGTTGTTCGAGGGCCGGGCTGACTATTCGGTTGATGTTGAGGCGGCGAGCGCCAGTATTCCAAGCAGGCTTGCCATTCCGCTGGGCTTTATCGTCAACGAATTGATCACCAACGCTGCAAAGTATGCGCGGGGCAGGATCGGCGTGCGATTCGACAAGGCGAAGGCGGGCTATTTCCTATCCGTGCTGGACGACGGACCGGGGCTTCCGCCGGGGTTCGATCCCTCCAAGAGCAAAGGGCTCGGAATGAAAATCGCCCTGGCTCTGGTGAAGCAAATTGGAGGAGAGCTGCACATATCGCCGGGCGAAGACGGCCGGGGCGCGCGTTTTACGGTCGGCTTCGAGGCGGCGCCGCTCTAAATCGACCATGGAGACAAAAAGAAGAGGGAGTGGGCGCGTTAGCACCAACTCCCGTCTTTAAATCGAGCGAGTGATTACTGCTTCTGAATCTTCGCGTCGTCGATCACTTTCGTCCACTTGACGATGTCGTCCTGCAGACGCTTGCCGATCTCCTGTGGCGTGCTGCCGCGCGCGTCGATGCCGAGCGCGAGCGCTTTCGCTTTCACTTCGGGGTCGTTCAGGACATCGTTCAGTGCCTTGTTGAGCGTCGCGATGACCTCGGCGGGCGTCTTGGCCGGCGCGAAGATCGCATTCCACGAAGTCACGTCGAAGCCCTTGACGGTCGAGTCGACGGTCGGCGCGCCCGGCAGATACGCGGCCGGCTTCGGGCCCGACGTGCCGAGCGGGATCACCTTCTTGCCGTCGAGCGCGGGGCGGGCGGCGGCGTAGAACTCCGCGCCCATCTGCACGTCGTTGCGCTCGGTGGCGAGCATCACTTCACCCGACGTCTTGTGCGGGATGACCAGCACGTCGATTCCGGCGGACGACTTCAGCAACTCGGCGCCGAGATTTTGCGTCGAGCCGACGCCGATCGTGCCCAGGTTGAGCGCGCCGGGCTTTTCCTTCGCGGCCTTGATGAAGTCGCCGAGCGTCTTGTACGGGCTGTTCGCGCCCGTGACGAAGATCAGATCGAAATAACCCATGCTCGACACCGGCACGAAATCCTTCACGGGATCGAAGGGCAGGGTCTTGAAGAGACCGACGCTGACCGCGGTGCCGTTGCTGAAGAGCGCGAGCGTGTAACCGTCGGCCGGCGATTGCTGCACGGCGCGTGCGGCGGTGATGCCGCCGGCGCCCGGCATGTTCTCGATCACGAAACGCTGGCCGAGCTTCTCGCTGAGCTTCTCCGCCACGAGCCGCGCGGTCACGTCGGCGACGCCGCCCGCGCCGAAGGGCAACACGATCTTGACCGGCTTGTCGGGATACTTGCCTTGCGCGGACGCGGGGAGCGCCGCGGTGAGGGAGAGCGCCGCGCCCAGGCAGGCTGCGGCAAGAGACTGGAGTGCGTGGCGGCGGAGCATCGGTTTCCCCTTCAATTCGTACGGTTGCGCGGGGGACTGTATCCGCTGGGCAAGGCAGGAGTCGATTCCGGGCTTTGGGCCCGTCAGCGGACCGCCGCGAGGCTCGAGGAGATCGCGGCCGTGGCGTCGTTCAGCCGCGAGAGATATTTCAGGGCAAATTCCTGCGGCGTGAAGGCCCCGCGCGGCCAGAGCATGACCAGCGCGCCGATCGCGGCGTCGCCGTGGAGGATCGGACGGGCGATGCCGTGCAGCTTGTTCGCAAGCGGTATGTCGCTGCGGTAGCCGTCCGCGCGCACCGCGTAGCCCTGGGCGCGCACACGCGCGAGCGCCGCGAGCAATTCCCGCTTCGTGAGCCCCGAGCGGGCCAGCCCGAAGTTCGGATTGTCGGCCAGTTCTTCGGCCAGCCGAACAACCGCCGCGTCGTTCCAGGTGGAGAGCACGGCGAGCCCGCCGGCGGACGCGAAGACCGACACTTCGAGATCAATGTGGCGCTCGAACTGGAAATAGGGGCTCAGGGGCCGCGTTGACTCGATGATGCGGCTGCGCGTGCGCTCGAACAGGTGCAGGTCGCACGACCAGCCGACGGCACGGGTGAGCGCAGTCATTTCATCGACGGCGTGATCCGCGAGCAAGCCCTCCGCATGCGCGAAGCGGCTGTTGAACGCGGGCAGGTTCATGTTCGCGCGATAGAGCTGATCGTTCAGGCTGCGGCGGACGATCTTGTGCCGGATCAGCGTGCCGAGCAGGCGGCGGATCGTCGATTTCGGCAGGTGCGTATGCGCATGCAGGTCGCGCAGACTGCTCGCACCGTGAACCGACAGCACGTTCAGGACGGTAAGGGCGCGGTCGAGCGAGCGGTTTTCGGCGGCGTGCGGCATGACCCAATTTCCCCGCCGCAATCGTGCCGCAGGGCGGCACCGGGCGCAAATCCGGTTGCCGCGGCAAGGTGCGCCCCGGAAGCTGCGCGAAACATTCCATCGAGGGAGGAAGCCATGCAGTTGACGAGACAGGCGTTTCTGCGCGGGGTCGGTGCGCTGGCCGCCGTCGCGCCGTTCGGCGGATCGCGGTCCGCGGTCGCGCAATCCTATCCGAGCGAGGACATCCGTCTCATCTGCGCATTTCCCGCGGGCAGCGGCGCCGACGTGCTGGTGCGCTATTTCGCCGACAAGCTGCGCCCGCTCGTCAACCGTTCGGTGGTGGTCGAGAACAAGGTGGGGGCGGGCGGATGGATCGCGACCGAGTTCGTCGCGCGCTCGAAGCCTGACGGTCACACGATGCTGCTGCTCGGCGCCAACGCGGTCGCGGCGACGATGAGCCTTTTCAAGAATCCGTCGATCGACGTCGGCAAGGCGATCGAGGTGGCGGCGACGATCAACCGGCAGCCCTTCATGATCGTGGTGGCGCAGGACAGCCCGTACAAGACGCTGGGCGAGCTCACGGCGGCGATGAAGGCGAAGGGCGACAAGGCGAGCTACGCGTCAGCCGCGCCGGCCGGCACGATCCTCGGCGAACTCTACAAGGCCGCGACCGGCATCCAGGCGGTCGAAGTCACTTATAAAACGGCGTCGGACTCGCTGAATGAACTCACAAACGGGAAACTGGATTACGGCGCGCACGACCCGGTCTTCGCGCTCGCACAGATGCGCGAGAAGCGGCTGCGCATTCTCGGCGTCAGCACCGGGCGGCGGCTCGAGGCCAATCCCGAGCTGCTGACGATGAAAGAGCAGGGTGTCGATATGGATCTTACGCTCTGGTGGGCGGCGATGGTGCCGGCCGGCACGCCGAGGCCGGTGATCGCGCAGATCAACAAATGGTTCGCGCAGATCGTATCGACGGACGAGACGCGGAAGTTTCTGGGGAGCTTCGGCGGCGATCCCAATATCCTGCCGCAGGAAGAAGCGCAGAAGAATTTCATCGCCGACATCGGACGCTGGCGCGAATATATCCGGATCGCGAGGATCCAGCCGCAGTAAGAGCGAGAAGTCTGCGTGGAGCCGCTAGGTCGTGGCCTTCTCAGCCGCTTTCTTCCTGGAAGCTGGCTTGACCTTAGCCTTAACCGGGGGCGCGGCTGCTTCCTCTGCAGCGAGCTGTGCTTCATGGGCGAGGCGCAACGCGCGCAGGCGCTCGATCTTCTTGTGCTCGGCGGCTTGCGCGGCCTGAATCTCCGCCATGTTCTTCGCACCCTCGCGGCGCTGTTCTTCCTTCTTGAAGGCGGCAGCGGCCTTATCCATCGGATTTGAAGATGCCACGCAGTGCTCCTGATTTGGGGGAATGGAAGTTAACGCCAAGGGCGGCAATCAGTTCCCTGCCGTGCGAAACGGAGAGGGAGAGAACGATCGGCACGTCGACGATCAAAATTGAAGGCGCCCGCCAGTACATCCGTGGTCGGGCGCTTGGTCGAGCCGGCGGTTAAGCGCCGGCTCGACGGTCAGCGTCAGGAGACGCTGAGATTTTCGGCGGATTCTTTGCCGTTCTTCGGGCTGCGAATCACTTCGTAGTTGACCTTCTGGCCTTCGTTCAGATTGTAGAGGCCGGCGCGCTCAACAGCGCTGATATGGACAAATACGTCCTTGCCGCCGTCCTCAGGCTGAATGAAGCCGAAGCCCTTCTGCGAGTTAAACCACTTCACTGTTCCCGTGCTCATGGGATCTTTTCCTTTGGGTAGGTGTGCGTAAAGGCACGCGCGACACGCGCGCACCCGATGTCATCGATGTCCAGGAAGAGGTCGTTAGCAGGGCGGGCGAAAACGCCGCGCAGGGCCAAGTCATTCGGCCGAAACTTCGATGTCCTTCATATACGCCTTTAGGCGGCGATTCACAAGAGTGGACCGGAAAAATCTCCTATCGATCGGCCAAGCTGGTAAAGTGAGACGAAACCGGCTCATCGGATGACAGGAGTTCCAGTGCTCAAAACGAAGTATCGTATCGGAGAACGGGTCGATTTCACGTCCGGGACGGTCGGCAGGCCGGGTGCAGGGCAGGGTTACACCATCATTAAGATTCTCCCTATGGAACGCGGCGAGCAGCAATACCGGATCAAAAGCAGCGGCGAGCAGCACGAGCGGGTAGCGAGCGAGAGCCAGCTCGATCCGCGCGGATAATCACTGCGAGCATAGTCGGCGGATATCGCGGGAGCGGTCGATCAACGGCGGGTGCATGACCCATGCGCCCGCCGCTTTACTGTGTGCTCATTGTGGGTGAATCCGCCGTGGGTGTGCCCGCATTGGCGTTCGCAAAATTGCCTCGAATTGCCTGAGATTGTAGAGCGGTTCCGAATCCGCAGTCGGGGCAAGGAGTCGATCATGGCGCGCGTGCTGATCAAGGGCGGAACCGTCATCACCATGGACAAGCGGCTGCGCGATCTGAAGCGCGGCGATGTGCTGGTGGACGGAGAGAAAATCGTGGAAGTGGCGCGTGAGATCGCGCCGCCGCCCGGCGCCGAAGTGATCGACGCGGCCGGGATGATCGTGATCCCCGGCCTGATCAACGCACATCTGCACACATGGCAATCGGGCCTGCGCGGCATCGGCGGCGACTGGGCGGTGCCGCAATACATGGCGAACATGCATCGGGGTCTCGCGACGCATTTCCGGCCCGAAGACATCTACATCGCGAACCTGATGGGCGCGCTCACCAGTATCAATTCCGGCACGACCACGATTGTCGACTGGTGTCATAATAATCCGACCCCCGAGCACACTGATGCGGCGATCGACGGGCTCGAAGAGTCCGGTATTCGCGCGGCTTTCTTTCACGGCTCGCCGAAACCCAATCCAAAGCCGGGCGAAAAGCATTTCAGTGAGCAGTCGATGCCGCGGGGCGAGGTCGAGCGGCTGATGAAGGGGCGCCTGGCGGGCAAGGACGGGCTTCTGAGCCCCGGTCTGGCCATTCTCGGCCCGACTTATTCCGTGTGGGACGTGACGCGCCGGGACATGGAACTCGCACGGGACACCGGACTTATTGTGAGCATGCATGTGGGCGGGGGAGCGGCCATGGTTCCCGACGGATTCGAGCGTCTGGCGGCTGAAAAGCTGCTGTCGGCGAAGGTGAACATCGTCCATGGCAACAATCTCAGCGACAAGGTGTTGAAAATCACGGCAAACGCCGGTGTCCAGTACACGGTCACGGCGGACGTGGAGTTTCAGATGGGCTTCTGCGATCCGCTGACCGGCAAGCTGCGGGTGTTGAAGTCCCCGGTGTCGATCGGCACCGACGTCGAGGTGTCGGCTCGCGCCGACATGTTCGGCTGCATGCGCTCGACGCTGCAGGCGCAGCGCAATCTGGACAATATCGGGCACTGGAAGGCGCACAACGCGGCGCCCGAGAAGGTTTCCGTGACCTGCCGCGAGGCGCTGGAGTGGGCGACTGTCAACGGCGCGAAGATGCTGCATCAGGAGCATCGCCTCGGCTCGCTCACCCCGGGCAAGCAGGCCGACATCGTGCTTCTGCGCGCGGACGACCTCACGATCTTCCCCGTGCAGGACCCGGTTTCGTCGGTCGTGACACAAGGCGGCGTTTCGAGTGTCGATACGGTCATGGTCGCCGGCACCATCATGAAACGTGACGGGCGTCTGCTGGTCGAAGGCCTCGCCGGCAAGAAGGCGACGCTGCGGCGTTCGGCCGAGCGTATTCTCTCGGACTTCGCCGCCAGAGAGCGAGGGAGGCAGGCGGCGTGAGCATTCGCTCCCGCCTCACCGTCCTTGTTGCGCTCGCCGCGGCGCCGCCGCTCGCGTTGGTCGCCTATAACACGCTCGAATGGCGCACGTTGCTGGAGCGGCAGGCCGGCGAGGACGCGCTTGCCTCCGCGCGGCTTGTCGCGGCGGAACTGACGCAACTCATGCAGGGCACGCGTCATCTGATGCTGACGATCACCCGGCATCCCTCGGTGCCAGGCAATGAAACGGAGTGCGCGGCGCATTTTACGACCGTCGTGAAAGATCTATCGATCTATCGCGAGGCCGCGCTGATCGACCGCAGCGGACGCTTCCATTGCTCCTCGATCCCAATTCCTCCGACGCTCAACGTGAGCGATCGCGCGTATTTTGCCGAGCCGCTGAAGACCGGGCGCTTCACCATTGGCACCGTCACGACCGGGCGTGTGACCGGCGAGCGGTCATTGCATGTGTCGATGCCATATAAGCCGCAGGACGGAAGTTTCGACGGCGTTGTCGTAATGATCATCAATCCTGACAACGTGGCGCGCGAGTTCGCACTGCGCGCCTGGCCGGAGAACCACCGGCTCAGCGTGCTCGACCGCGAGGGCAATGTCGTATTCATGATTCCGCCGACCGACAAATATGAGGTGCGGGCGGCGACGCGCGACGCATTCGAGAGTTATCGCGGGGGTCAGGGCCCGATATTCATCACGCGTCGCCCCGCCGGCACCGACGAGGTCACGGCGGTTGTGCGCCTGAGCGACGCACCGAACGAACTCTTCGTGACCGTGAGCGTCGATCTCGATCTTGCGCTGGCGAGTCTATGGGACATTGCCTGGCGCAGCATGATCCTTGCGCTGATCGCGATCCTGCTCGCGCTGCTCGGCGCGACGCTCGCCGGCGCGTGGCTGTTGCAGTGGCCGATTCTTGCGATGGTGGACACCGCGCGGCGCCGCGAAGCAGGTGACACCACTGCGCAATTTCCCCGTTTATCGCGAAGCTCTGAGTTCGGCCACCTCAGTCAGGCCCTTTCGGCGATGTCGGCACGCGTGGACGGATTGCTGGAGCAGAAAGAATTTCTGCTGCGCGAGTTGCAGCACCGCGTCATGAACAGTTTGCAGATTCTTTCCAGTCTGCTGCTGATGCAGAGCCGGCATGCGCAGAGCGCTGAAACCCGCGAGCAACTCAAGAATGCCCGCGATCGGGTGCTGTCGATGGGCACCGTTTATCGTCACCTTTACAACACCGAAACCGTCGGTCCGATCGAGTTCGGCGATTTCCTGCGGATGATCTGTGGAGAGAGCGAAAATGCCTATGGCGGGTCGCGGATCGTTTGCGACGCCGATCCCTTGTTCGTAACGGGCAATACAGCGACTTCTCTCGCGGTATTGCTGCACGAACTCATCACGAACGCGCTCAAATACGCCTATCCAGAAAACCAGCCGGGACAGATTCACGTCAGCCTCAAGCGCGTGAAGAACGGCTTCGAGTTCCGGGTGAGGGACAGCGGCGTGGGGTTGCCGGCCAACTTCGACCCCGGCTCCTCGGGTTCGCTGGGGTTCAAGGTCATCACATCGACCGTGCGGCGCTTCGGCGGCACATTGGCCTTTAACAGGCTCGACCCGGGCACCGAATTTGTGATTACCTTCCCGGCCGAAATCGAGGTGGAGAGCGCGTCCGCTCCCGCATCGGGGCAAAATTCGTCATCAGGCGACGGAACCAAGTCGGCCTGACAGGTGTTTGGGTCGCGGGCGGGAAGGGCCGATCGAAGGTCGCGCGGGAGGAGACAATTTCTCTTCAAGGTGAAGTCCGTTTCGGGAATCCTGCCGCATCACGCTGGCGGGGGTTCGAAATCTTGCGAGCCGCGCGGTGAGCAAGAATCTGGAGGGACTCAGCGGAGCGCGCGTGCTCGTGATCGAGGATGAGTTTGCCGTTCTCCTGTTAATTGAAGACATGTTGAGCGAACTCGGTTGCGAGATCGCAGGCACGGCCACCCGTCTGTCCGACGCGATTAAACTGGCGGGCGGCGCCGATTGCGACGCGGCGGTGCTCGACGTGAACATCAATGGCGAAAATGTCGGCCCGGTGGCTGAGACGCTCGCCGCGCGTGGTATCCCGATGGTGTTTTCGACCGGATACGGGCCGAGCGGTATCGAGCCGCGTTGGCGTGAGCGTCCGGCGCTGCAAAAGCCTTACCGGATCGAGGAATTCGCGGCGGCGTTGCGTTCAGCGCTCGCGGGTGCGGGGCGAACATAGCGGGCCGCTCGGGCGTTTGTCATCTTGGCGGGGGTGACGATAAGGTATTGAGTGAAAGATTCGGACGTGTCGCCCTCAGGCCCGCCCATGTTGCAACCGAAGTCAGTTTTCGTGGCCGGTGCTCTCGCAGCGGTGCTCGTCCTTGGCGGTTTCTCTCCGGCCGCCGCGCAAGGCGCCGCCAAGCTGTTCGACGCCATGCAGGGTTCGTGGACCGGAACGGGCAGCATCACCTTCGGCAGCGGCGACAAGGAACGCATCCGCTGCCGCGCCAACTACACGGTCGACGGTAATCATGTGCGCCAGGAGCTGCGCTGCGCGAGCGACAGCTACAAGTTCGAGATGCAGAACGAGCTGACGTACAGCGACGGTCAGGTGAACGGCAACTGGAATGAAGTGACTCGTCGCGCGAGCGGCCGCATCTATGGCCGCGTATTGTCCGGACGGATCGAGGCGATGGCGGAGACGAGCGGGTTCGCGGCGACCTTCGTGCTGACGACGCGCGGCGATCAGCAGACCGTGAAAATCGAATCGAAATCGCCGGATATTTCCGACGTCAGCATTTCGCTGCGCCGTTCCAACTAGGCTAGGGATTTTTCGCGCCGCGGCCCGAGGAGGCGCCGCGCAGGCGGTTCATTGCCTGCCGCAGCCACATGGTTGTCGCGGGGAGGATCAGCAGATCGCCGACGAGTGCCGCGAGCAGCGTGAAGGCGGACAGCCAGCCGAACAGCCGCAGCGAAGGCAGGTCTGAAAGGATCGTCACGCCGAGCCCGCAGGCCAGCACAAGTGAAGTCAGAATGAGCGCGGGGCCGACGAGAACAGTCGCGCGCTTCACGCCCTGCGCCGGATCCTCGCCGGGCTTTGCCTCGAGCCGCAGCCGGTTAAGAAAATGAATAGTGGCATCGAGCCCGAGTCCGAACGCGACCGTGAGCGCGACGATGCTCGCAAACTGCATGCCGGCGTCGAACCACCAGAGCACCGCGCCCGAAACCACGATCGGGAACAGGCCGGGCAGAATCGCGACGACCATCACAAAGAACGAGCGGAAGGCGATGCCGATGAGCGCCGCCACAAAAATCATCTCGACCGTGAGGCCGTTGTTCAGTTGCCCGATCATGCTGGCGCTGTTGCGCGCGGCGATGGCGGCGAGTCCGGTTACCGAGATGGTGTAGCCGGGGTTCTCGGCGCGAACGCTTGCGAGCGCCTTGTCGAGTTTCTCGATCGCGGGCAGCAGGGCGCTTGCGTCGATGTCGGGGATGCGCCCCGTGACCACGACGCCGTCTTCCTTTGCCGAAATGAAGCGGCGCGTCAGGTGTTCGGGCAGCGCGGCGACATATTGCTGAAGAACACCGATGTCAGTCACGTTCGCTTTGTCGCGCAGCCAGCGTCGCAAGGTCTCGAGTGACCAGA
>Ga0307505_10001603_pt1 | contig 17651 bp, 17 predicted proteins | sample 23_S_MG_FD_202183 | JGI IMG/M metagenome (GOLD analysis project Ga0307505, IMG submission 202183) | Soil microbial communities from Populus trichocarpa stands in riparian zone in the Pacific Northwest, United States - 23_S | ecosystem: Environmental > Terrestrial > Soil > Riparian zone > Trees...
GCACGAATGTCGGCATGGGCAAAGACCACACGCTCTTTGCGCTCATCTCCGGTGAAGTGAAATTCCGCGCCCACAAGAAAGACCGCGTCACTGTTTCCGTACTTCCGGCCACGGAGGCTACGGCCAAATAACGGCGGAGATCAGCGAAGATCCCCCGCCGGCATCTGCCGAACCGGGGGACTCACCAAGGCGAGTCCGATCAAGGGGAGGCAGGTGTGTCTCCCCTTCGCATTTTGGAGGAGCCCGTCATGAACGCCGTTCAAGTGAGAGTCCCAGCGCCACCCGGAGAGCTGGGAATTCCCGTCCTCGAAACCGAACGCCTGATCCTGCGCGCGCCGACGCTCGACGACGCGCCGGCGATCGCGGCACTCGCCAACAACCGCAACGTGGCGGAGATGACCGCCTCCATGCCCTACCCCTACCGGGTCGAGAACGCGGAAGCGTGGATTCTCGGCAAGACCGGCCAGACGCCGGGCGTCGCCTTCGCGATCTTCGAGAAGAAGGGCGGCGCGTTCGTCGGCATTTGCAGCTATGAATGGCACGGCGAAACGATCCCGGAGATCGGCTACTGGGCCGGCGAACCCTTCTGGGGCCGGGGCTACGGCACGGAGGCCGTGCGCGCGATGATCGACCACGCCTTCACGGCGACAGAACTCGAGGCGCTGGCGGCCACCTGCCGCGTCACGAATGTCGCCTCGCGCCGCGTGCTCGAGAAGTGCGGCTTCCAGTGGACCGGCGCGGGCCTTTGCCGCGTGCGGGCGCTGCGCGCCTCCGTTCCGTCCGACCGCTTCCGGCTCGAGCGCCGCACCTGGGCATCGCTCCGCGCCTGGGGCAAGACGCGCCTGCCGTCGAAGCGCAAAGTTGTACGAGGCTGATACTCGATGAAATTTCTCGACGAGGCGAAAATCTACGTCGCATCCGGCGCCGGCGGCGCCGGTGCGGTGTCGTTTCGCCGCGAGAAATTCATCGAGTTCGGCGGGCCTGACGGCGGCGACGGCGGCCGCGGCGGCGATGTGATCGTCGAGTGCGTGCAAGGGCTCAACACGCTCATCGACTATCGCTATCAGCAGCACTTCAAGGCCAAGGGCGGCGGCCACGGCATGGGCAAGAACCGCTCGGGCGCCAACGGCGCGGACATGATCCTGAAAGTGCCGGTCGGCACGCAGGTGCTCGACGAGAACGGCGAGGACGTGCTCGCCGACCTCACCGAGATCGGCCAGCGCATCGTCCTGATCGAAGGCGGCAACGGCGGCTTCGGCAACACGCATTTCAAGTCGTCCAAGAACCGCGCGCCGCGTCATGCCAACCCGGGACAGCCGGCGATCGAGCGCACGATCCGCCTGCGCCTGAAGCTGATCGCCGACGCCGGTCTCATCGGCCTGCCGAACGCGGGCAAGTCGACGTTTCTCGCCGCAGTCTCGGCGGCGAAGCCCAAGATCGCCGACTACCCGTTCACCACGCTCCATCCGCAGCTCGGCGTCGTGCGCGCCGATGGCCGCGAATTCGTGCTCGCCGACATCCCCGGTCTGATCGAAGGCGCACACGAGGGCGTGGGACTCGGCGACCGCTTCCTCGCCCATGTGGAACGCACGGGTGTCCTCCTCCATCTCGTCGATGCGACTGTCGAAGACCCGGCGGAAGCCTGGCGCACCGTACGTCACGAACTCGAAGCCTACGGCCACGATCTCGTGGACAAGCCCGAGATCGTCGCGCTCTCCAAGATCGACGCGCTGACGCCCGAGGTGATCGCCGAGCGGAAAAAGAACCTGAAACGCGCGACGAAGAAAGAGCCGCTCCTCCTCTCCGCGCACAGCGGCGAAGGCGTCGAGGCCGCACTGCGCGCGCTGGTGAAGAACATCGCCAAGGCGCGCAAAGAAGAAGAGCCGGAGAAGGAAGAAGAGGCGTGGAGGCCGTAACTTTTTTAAAGCTCCGAAGCTCGTTTGGAGTAACGAAAAATGGAGTCGAAGAACTCAGGCACGGGTCCCGCAGCGGAGAAAAATCGCGCGGAGCAAATGCTCCAATTTTTTGAATTGTTCATCGCTGCTTTCGACGAGCTGCACGATGCTGTCGTAAAACACGTTAGAGAGCCTGGCCGATTTATTCGTACGCACTACGACTACCCGGAGATGTCGACCTTAAGTAGTGGGTTCCCTTCGTTCCGAGAAATGGGATTCTACGATGGCAAGGCACCGCGTGATTATGTGGGAACAGTTCGGCCGCGCGGTCTCGCTGCGATTCTAAGTGGAGAGAAATTCCCTAAACTCAATTTGCCCAAGAGCGCACAACTTGCAGAATTTCTGCGGACCCACGAAATTGGACGTCGGCTAGGCTTGGACCGTTTTGTATTTGATGGGAAAGCGTCAGATGTACCTGTCGACCACTTGGTCGATGATGCTGTCGAACGGCATCTCCAGCTCTGTGGGCTTGCGCATCCGATAAATGGCAAGCGCCGTAGCGATGTTATTCGCCCACTTCTGTTGGGAGCAACTTCGCGACGACTTAAACTGCGTTTAGTTGTTCCCATCGCCGTGACGTCCTTCGACGTCAGCCACTTTCCTCTCACTGACACGGCCTACATCGCTCGCCTTCCGAGAAAATTGCAGTTGGCACGTGCTCGAATTGGCACGACCGGCACTGGCGCAGCGGAGAACGTGGTTGGAGCGGCTACTCATGCGTTCGTGTCCAACGGTTGGCACCTTGAGGTGGACAATACTTATGAAGTCGGGAGTTCTCTTCGACAGTCCTCGAGCAATGTCATCGACGCCGTCGATAGCTTTTTCGGCGCGATGAGAGTGGCCACTGGCATAAGCACTGGCTACGCTCAGATATTGTGGATGCCGAAGCGATGGGCGCTCGAATATTTTTGCGATCTGACTCCGATATACGGCACAGCAACACGCCAATATCCAAGCGACTTCGACAACTACGGTTGGACACGACCAGGCTCAACGATAAGTGCTGAGCAGCTTCGCGATGTACGTCGAATCTATCGCGCCGTCATAGAGACTGAAAGCGAGGCTATGCGGCTTGCATTGAAGCGCCTAAATGGCTGCCTTACGCGAACCGACGCTGCTGACGCAATCCTAGATGGGACAATCGGACTTGAACTACTTCTTGGCGACGATCAAAACCAGTCCCTCTCATACAAACTACGGTTACGCGCGGCCGCGCTCGCAATCCTTGCCGGTCGATCGGCCAAAGTCATAGCCTCCAAAGTCAAGCGGCTTTACGAGGCAAGATCGGCGATCGTTCACGGACGACGGAAAAAGCAAACTAAAAAAGCATCCGAGCCTGCTGACGCAAGCTATTCACAGGACCGCTTGATAGCTTCAGATCTGCTTCGCTTTGTTCTCGATGTTCTTCTCACTCACCCCGAATATCAGAAGCCATCTAAAATTGATGAAGGTTTGCTCCTGAGGGGTGACGTAATCAACGACACGATTTCTTCCAATCCTTCATAAACTCGCCAAACAAGCTCTTTTCATAATAAGGCACCCCCGCCACATTCACTCGCTATATTGCTGTGCAAACGGGCATCCGCTGAAACTCACATCATGATGGTCCCGCCCGTTGCATCAATCGCTCCCGCGCAGGAGCGAAAACACGAAAGGATATGACCTCGCGCGGAATCCATCGTTGGGTTCCCTCGCGTCCCCGTTATGTGTGGTTTAAGCGGCGAAGTCCGATTCAACGGCGGCCATCCGGACCTCGCAACGCATCAGAAGATGGCCGGCAAACTGGAATCGCGCGGGCCTGACGCCAGCGGTTTCTTCTCCCAATCCAACGTCACGCTTTCGCACCGGCGCCTGAGCATTCTCGACCTCTCGAGCGCCGCGCAGCAGCCGATGGTCGATGCCGAGCTTGGCCTCGTGCTCGCCTTCAACGGCTGCATCTATAATTTCCGCGACCTGCGCGCCAAGTTGCAAGCCAAAGGCTATCGCTTCTTCTCCGGCGGCGATACCGAGGTGATCCTCAAAAGCTATCACGCCTGGGGCCCGCGCTGCGTCGAGCGCTTCCATGGCATGTTCGCGTTCGCGATCTGGGAACGCGATACGCGCCGTCTCGTGCTGGCGCGCGACCGGCTGGGCGTCAAGCCGCTCTATCTGGCCGAGACGCCGGGCGCGCTGCGCTTCGCGTCCACATTGCCCGCACTGCTCGCGGGCGGCGGTATCGACACAAGCATCGACCCGGCCAGCCTGCACAACTATCTCTCGCTGCACGCCGTCGTCCCCGCGCCGCGCACGATCCTGAAGGGCGTGAAGAAACTCCCGCCCGCGACCATCCTCACCATCGAGCCCGATGGACGGCGGCACGAAGAAACCTATTGGGACATCACCATCGGCCCGCGCCGCGAGGACCGCGGGATCAGCGAAGCCGACTGGCGCGAAGCGGTGCTCGACGCGATGCGCGCTGCCGTCGAGCGCCGCCGGATCGCCGACGTGCCGACCGGCGTGCTGCTCTCGGGCGGTCTCGACAGTTCGCTGATCGTGGCACTCCTCGCCGAGCGCAGCGGCCGCGATCTCAAGACATTCTCCATCGGCTTCGAAAGCGTCGGCAATGTGTGTGGCGACGAGTTCAAATATTCCGACATCGTCGCGCGCCGCTTCGGCACCGAGCACAACCAGATCCGCATCGACTCCGCGCGCATGATCGACGCGCTCCCCGGCGCCATCGCCGCGATGAGCGAGCCCATGGTCAGCCACGACACCGTGGCCTTCTATCTGCTGTCGGAAGAAGTCTCGAAGCATGTGAAGGTGGTGCAGAGCGGCCAGGGCGCCGACGAGGTTTTCGGCGGCTATCACTGGTATCCGGCCATGCTGCGCACGAACGATCCCGTCGGCCAGTATGCCGAGGTCTATTTTGACCGCAGCCATGAAGAAATGGCCGAGGTGGTCGCGCCGGAATTTATGAACGGCGATGCAAGCCGCGATCTGGTCGAGCGCTATTTCGACCAGTCGCAGGCGGCGAAGCCCATCGATAAGACACTCGAGCTCGACCAGAAGATCATGATGGTCGACGACCCGGTGAAGCGGGTCGACAACATGACCATGGCCTTCGGGCTGGAGGCGCGCGTGCCCTTCCTCGACCACGAGCTGGTCGAACTCGCGGCCCGCTTGCCGTCCGATCTCAAGCTGCGCGACGGCGGCAAATACATCCTCAAGGAAGCCGCGCGCGAAGTGGTGCCAAGCGAGGTCATCGACCGGCCCAAGGGCTACTTCCCCGTCCCGGCGCTGAAATATCTGCGCGGGCCGTATTTCGACTTCGTGCGCGACACGCTCACGAGCGAAACCGCCCGCCGTCGCGGCGTCTTCCGGCAGGACTATGTCGACCGGCTGCTGGCCGAGCCCGACGCGCATCTCACCCCCAAGGGCAATTCCAAGCTCTGGCAGGTGGCGGCGCTGGAGGCGTGGCTGCAAACCCACGGCATCTAAGACGCGCCTTCACCCTCTTCCCGGCGACCGCTTGGCGGCGGCGCGATTCCCGCCTATCCCTACGGGTCGGATCGATCCCCTATGAGCCGCACTGCGGTTCATAGGGGATCGTGAATCCGACCCGATTTCAAAAATTAGGGTGCGATTCACGGCTCATGAGGAAGCGTGTCGCGCTTCCTCATGAGCCGATCGCACCCTCCCCAGCCAGGTCGCAGGTCATGTCCGCCGCCACGCCCAAGCTCGCCGACTTCCGGCGCATCGTCGTCAAGGTGGGATCGTCGTTGCTCGTCGATTCCGCCAGGGGCGTATTGCGCCAGGACTGGCTCGACGCGCTGATCGAGGACCTCGCCGAGCGCGCCCGCGCAGGCGTCGAATTGCTGGTCGTGTCCTCCGGCGCCATCGCCATGGGCAGGAACGTCCTGAAGCTCCCCAAGGGCGCCCTGCGCCTGGAAGAGAGTCAGGCCGCCGCCGCCGTCGGCCAGATCGCGCTCGCCCATGTCTGGGCCGACACGCTCAAGAAGCACAAACTCACCGGCGCGCAGGTCCTGCTCACCCTCGGCGACACCGAGGAGCGCCGCCGCTATCTCAACGCGCGCTCCACGATCGCAAAACTCCTCGAACTCGGCGCGGTGCCGATCATCAACGAGAACGACACCGTCGCGACCACCGAAATCCGTTACGGCGACAACGACCGGCTCGGCGCGCGCGTCGCGACGATGATGAGCGCGGACCTGCTGGTGCTGCTCTCCGACGTGGACGGCCTCTATGATGCCCCGCCCGGCGAGAAAAAGGATGCGAAACTGATCCCCGTGGTATCGCGCGTCACCGCCGAGATCGAAGCTGTCGCCGGCAGTGCGGGCTCCGAGCTCTCGCGCGGCGGTATGCGCACGAAAATCGAGGCGGCGAAGATCGCGACCAGCGCCGGCGTTCACATGGTGATCGCGTCCGGCCACAAATTGCATCCGCTGCGCGCTATCGCCGAAGGCGGCGCATGCACATGGTTTTTGACGCCCGCCAATCCGACGACGGCGCGCAAGCGCTGGATCGGCGGCAGCTTGGAGCCCAAGGGCGCAATTCATATCGACGCGGGTGCTGTCACCGCGCTCAAGCGCGGTAAGAGCCTGCTGCCAGCGGGTGTTGTGCGGGTCGAAGGCAGCTTCACCCGCGGCGACGCAGTGCTGATCCGCGGACCCGAAGGGGCTGAGGTCGCGCGCGGTCTCGTCGCCTATGATAAAGAAGATGCCGAGCAGCTTGTCGGCCAGAACAGCGAGAAGATCGAGGCCATTCTGGGCTATGCGGGCCGCACCGAGATGATCCATCGCGACGATCTCGTGATGGCTGGAGAATGAACGTGAGCGCGAAGGTCGAGCGCATCGAAGCGAACGGCGACGTCGCCCATCTCATGAAGGAGATGGGTCAGCGCGCGCGCGCCGCTTCGCGTGCGCTGGCGCTGGCCGAGCCCGTCCGCAAGACCGCCGCACTCAAGGCCGCCGCACAGGCGATCCGCGACAACACGTCCGCGATTTTGCAGGCCAATGCCGAAGACATCGCGGCAGCCTCGTCGGGCAAGCTGACCGACGCTTTCCGCGATCGGCTGTCGCTCGACGCGAAGCGCGTGGCGGCCATGGCCGACGGCGTCGATGTCGTGGCAAACCTCTCCGACCCTGTCGGCAGCGTCATGGCGGCATGGGATCGTCCGAACGGCCTCAAGATCGAGCGCGTGCGCACGCCGCTCGGCGTCATCGCCGTCATTTACGAGAGCCGCCCCAATGTCACCGCCGATGCCGGCGCGCTCTGCGTGAAGGCCGGCAACGCCGTCATCCTGCGCGGCGGTTCCGAGAGCTTCCATTCCTCGCGCGCGATCCACCGCGCGCTCGTACAGGGCCTCGAAAGCCAGGGCCTTCCCGCCGACGCGATCCAGCTCGTGCCGACGCGCGACCGCGCCGCGGTCGGCGAACTGCTCTCGGGTCTCGGCGGCACGATCGATGTCGTCGTGCCGCGCGGCGGCAAGGCGCTCGTGGGCCGCGTCGAGGCCGAGGCGCGCGTGCCGGTGTTCGCGCATCTCGAAGGCATCTGCCACGTCTATGTCCACGCGGCCGCCGACCTTGAGATGGCGAAACAGATCGTGCTGAACGCCAAGATGCGCCGCACCGGCGTCTGCGGCGCGGCGGAGACGCTGCTTGTCGACCGCGCGGCGGCGGCGACGCATCTGAAGCCGCTGGTGGACATGCTGATCGAGGCCGGCTGCGAGATCCGCGGCGACGAGACGACGCGCGCCACGGACAAGCGCGTGGTCGCCGCCACCGAACAGGACTGGTCCACCGAATATCTCGACGCCATCCTGTCGGTGAAGGTCGTCGACGGCCTGCAAGCCGCCATCGACCACATCGAGCGCTATGGCACGCACCACACCGACTCGATCGTGACGAACGACACGAAGGCCGCCGAAAAATTCCTGAGCGAAGTGGACTCTGCCATCGTCCTGCACAACGCCTCGACCCAGTTCGCGGACGGCGGCGAGTTCGGCTTCGGCGCGGAGATCGGCATCGCAACCGGCCGCCTGCACGCGCGCGGCCCCGTCGGCGTCGAGCAACTCACTTCGTTCAAGTACCGCGTGCTTGGCACGGGGCAGACCCGTCCGTGAATCGCCCGCTTGCCTTGCCCGGCATGCGCATCGGGCTCTTTGGCGGCAGCTTCAACCCGGCCCATGAGGCGCACCGCGAGGCGAGCCTCTTTGCGCTCCGCCGCCTCGGCCTTGATCGTGTCTGGTGGCTGGTGACGCCGGGCAACCCGCTCAAGAACAACGCGGATTTGCCGCCGCTCGACGGCCGCATCGGGCAGGCACAGGCGGTTGCCCAAAGTCCGTTCATCGAAGTGACAGGAATCGAGAGTACACTTGGCACACGATTCGCCTTCGACACGGTGACGCAGCTCAGGGCATGTTATCCCTCGGTCCGCTTCGTCCTTCTGATGGGCGCCGACATTCTGGCCGAGTTCCATCGCTGGAAGCGGTGGCGCGAGCTCTCCTCTCTGGTTCCATTGGCCGTGATCGACCGCGCAGGCTGGACGAGCCGCGCGCTCGCCTCGCCCGCCGCGCAGGCGCTTGCCGCGTATCGCCGGCCCGAACAGTCCGCGCCCACGCTCGCCCTGCAGCGTCCGCCCGCCTGGCTGTTCCTGCACGGTCTCAAACTCGCACAGTCCTCAACGGCGATCAGAAAAGCCGTGAGTTCTCGCAGGGAGGGTTGAAACAATTCCCCGCAAGCCAATATCGTCGAAGAAGCGTGGCGAGTCGCGCACGCCGAAACGACGGCAACGAGAGAGGCAAGCAACCCTGTCGCCCACAGTGAACGTAGCGGCCCGCAAACGGCCCGCACCCGTCCCGCCGGGACTTCCGAGCCCGGACGCGACGCTGAACCTGATCCTGACCCGCCTCGAAGACAGCAAGGCGTTCGACGCGGTCTCGATCGACCTCAAAGGCAAGACATCGCTGGCCGACTTCATGGTGGTTGCCTCCGGCAGCTCCAATCGGCACGTCGCGTCCATTGCCGATCATCTCACCGAAGCGCTGGAGAAAGCGGGCGTCACCCGCGTGCGCGTCGAAGGGATGCCACATTGCGACTGGGTGCTGATCGACGCCGGCGACGTCATCGTGCATGTCTTCCGGCCCGAGGTGCGCGAGTTCTACAATATCGAGAAGATGTGGTCGCGCGCCCGCCCCGCGGCCGACTGAGCGCGTAGCGCGCGATGCGGCTCCTGATCGCGGCCGTCGGACGGCTGAAAGCCGGGCCCGAGCGCGAATTGCTGGACCGTTATGCCGAGCGCGCCAACGCAACCGGACGCAACCTGAGCCTCGCGCCGCTCGAAGTTTCCGAAGTTCCGGAAAGCCAGGAGCGCCGGTCCGCCGACCGCATGGCCGATGAAGCCCGCAAGCTCGAAGCCGCGCTCCCGAAAGGCGCGAAACGCATTGTGCTCGATTCCGGCGGCAAGGCGCTGGGCAGCGAGGATTTTGCCAACCGCCTCGCGGCCCTGCGCGATCAGGGGACCCAGACCACGGCGTTCCTCATCGGCGGCGCGGACGGGCTCGATCCTAGGCTAAAGGCGGAGGCCGATTTGGTCCTTTCCTACGGCGCCGCCACGTTTCCGCACCAGATTGTCCGCATTTTGCTGGCAGAACAAATCTACCGGGCCATCACCATCCTCTCGGGGCATCCCTATCATCGCGCCTGAAGTCTACACCGGGGCAGCAATGAATGGTCGGCGCCTGCGCGCCGGAACGGCGCTGCTCGCGCTCGCGCTCTTCGCGCCGGCGCACGCGTTCGCGCAATCAACGCCCCCCACCGCCAAGGAACTGGAGAGGGCCGAGCGCGAGAAGGAGCTTGAGATCCTTCGCAGCGACCTCGAACAGCGCAAGGCGACCGAGGCGAAGATCAAGATCGAAGTCGAGGCGCTGAAGGACGACCGCAAGAAACTCGGTCAGGCATTGATCGATACCGCAGCCCGCCTGAAGGCCATCGAAGGACGCCTTAGCGCAACGGAAGCACGCCTGAAGCCGCTCGACGGCCGCGAAGCCGAAATCAAGCGCTCGCTCGACAGCCGTCAGACGATCCTCGCGGAAGTCCTGTCGGCGGCGGCGCGTCTCTCTCGACGTCCGGCTCCCGCCATCATGCTGAAACCGGAGGACGCGCTCGACTCCGTCCGCTCGGCGATGCTCCTCGGCGCGGTCGTGCCGGAACTCCGGCAGGAAGCGGAAACGCTCGTGGCCGACCTCACCGAGCTTGGCCGCGTGCGCAAGGACATCGAAACCGAGCGCCAGTCGCTCGCCGACAACCAGACTGCGCTGGTCGGCGAGCGCGTGCGGCTTGCGGCACTCATCGACGAACGCCAGCGCCGCCAGTCCGAGCGCGAGAAAGCGCTCGAAGGCGAGCGCGGCCGAGCGCAGGCGCTCGCGAAGCAGGTGCAGACCGTTTCCGAGCTTGTGACTCGCATCGAGAAGGACATCGAAGCGGCGCGCATTGCGGCGGAAGAGGCGCAGCGCAAGGCGCTCATGGAGGCGGCAAAGCGGGAAGTGGAAGCCGCGAAACTCGCCGCCGAAGCGGAAGCCGCGCGCATAAAGGCCGAGGCCGAAGCCGCCAAACGCACGGCCGCGGCAGAGACAGCCAAGCTCAGAGCCGACGCCGAAATGGCCAAACGCCAGGCGGAAGCCGCAAAACGAGAAGCGGCGGAAGCAAAGCAGAAGGCGGAGAAAAGAAATTTCGCTGCGCTTGCGGATCCCGCCCGCATCACGCCCGCGCTCGCCTTCGCCGACGCCAAAGGGCAGTTCGCCCTGCCCGTCGCAGGCACACGTATTCGTGAATTTGGCGCATCGGATGGCGCCGGCGGGACTGAGAAAGGAATTCAGCTCTCGACCCGGCCGGGCGCTCAGGTTACAGCGCCCTGCGACGGTTGGGTCGTTTACGCCGGCCTTTTTCGTTCTTACGGCCGACTATTGATCATCAATGGCGGCGGTGGGTATCATGTCTTGCTGGCCGGAATGGAACAAATCACCGTCGAATTGGGGCAATTTGTGCTTGCGGGCGAGCCCGTGGCAGTGATGGCAGGCGTCGGGCAATCTGCGGCCAAAGCCGCTCCGACAACCTCGCCTGTTCTGTACATAGAGTTCCGCAAGGACGGAAACTCGATAGACCCGGCCCCCTGGTGGGCCGAAAGCGACAACGAGAAGGCGCGCGGATGATGAAGAGAACTTCGCTGTTTTTCCTGGGCGCATTGGCGGGCGCCGTGACGGCCGTCGTCATTGTCCAGCCTCGCATTCTGATCAATGCGACGGCGAACGCTGCGACCTCCGATATTTACAAGCAGCTTAACTTGTTCGGCGACGTGTTCGAGCACGTGCGCGACAAGTATGTCGAAAAGCCCGACGAAGCGAAAATGATCGAGAACGCGATCAACGGCATGTTGACGTCGCTCGATCCGCACTCCGCGTTTCTCGACATCAAGAATTTTCGCGACATGCAAACACAGACGCGCGGCGAGTTCGGCGGCCTCGGCATCGAGGTCACGATGGAGAACGGGCTGGTCAAGGTCGTGACGCCGATGGACGGCACGCCCGCGCACCGCGCCGGCATCCAGCCGAACGATCTCATCACGCATCTGAACGGCGAGCCGGTGAAGGGCCTCACGCTCGAACAGGCTGTCGACAAGATGCGCGGACCGGTCAATTCCTCGATCAAGTTGAAGATCGACCGCAAGGGCGTCGAGACGCCGGTCGATGTCACGATCGTCCGCGAGGTTATTTCGATCCGCAACGTGCGCGCCCGCGTCGAGGGCGAGGACATTGGTTATCTGCGCATCACCAGCTTCCAGGGCGAACGCACGCTCGAGCAGCTGCGCGCGGGCATTGCCGAGGTCAACAAGCTGGTCCCGTCCGACAAGCTCAAGGGCTATGTCGTCGACCTGCGCAACAACGGCGGCGGCCTGCTCGACCAAGCGATTGCGGTCACCGACTCCTTCCTCGACCGCGGCGAAATCGTCTCCACCCGCGGCCGCGCCTCGGACGACACCCAGCGCCACAACGCACGCCCCGGCGATCTCACGAACGGCAAGCCGCTGATCGTCCTGATCAACGGCGGCTCCGCTTCGGCGTCGGAAATCGTGGCCGGTGCGCTGCAGGACCATCGCCGCGCGACGCTCCTTGGCAGCCGCTCCTTCGGAAAGGGCTCCGTGCAGACCGTCATTCCGATCAGCCAGTACGGAGCGTTGAAGCTCACGACCGCGCGCTACTACACGCCGGCCGGCCGCTCCATCCAGGCCAAGGGCATCGCGCCTGACATCGAGCTGATCCAGGATCTGCCGGAGGAACTGAAGGGCAAGGTCGAGACCCGCGGCGAGTCCTCATTGCGCGGCCATCTCAAGGCCGGCGACTCTGAAGAGGAAAAAGCAGGTTCACCCGCCTACGTTCCGCGGGAGGCCAAGGACGACAAGCAACTGCTGCTCGCGCTCGACCTGCTGCGCGGCGTGCAGAAGCACTCGGCCTTTCCGCCGAATGCGAAGGCGCCGGTTCCGAACTGAGCGCCCGCAACAGCGAAACGACAAAACCCCGCCCGCAAGGCGGGGTTTTGCTTTGCCGATTGCGCCGGACTCTCCGGTGGTACACTGCGCACGATTCGCGGCGAGGATCGCGCATTGGCGCCAGACGATCTCAACACACCGCTCACCCGGCCCGCGCCGCGCCCCTCCGCGCGCTGGAAGCCGCTGTTGCTGCCGCTCGTCACGCTCGTGCTGGCCGCCGCCGTCGTGACGGGCCTCGGCTGGGCGATCTTTGTCAATGACCCAATGGGCGGCGAGCCCATGGCGACCGCAACGATCCCGAAACCGCAAGCCAAGGTCGAGGCGCCGGCCGCGAACGGCGCCAAGCAATCGCCTGCCGGAACCGGCGAGCAGACGGTCACGATCATCGACGGCAAGAGCGGCGTGCGAACGCAGGTGCCGGTGAAGGGTGGAGAAAACACCGATGTGCGCGTCGGCTCCGGCAGCGCTCTCGATTCACGCCTGATGGAAGACTCGCCGCACGGCCCGATCCCGCGCGTTGGGCCTGACGGCGCCCGCCCGCTCGACGTCTATTCACGCGCCGACGGAGGCGCTGCCGCCCGCAAAGGCCCGCGCATCGCGATCGTCGTGGGCGGGCTCGGCATCAGCGAAAGCGCCACAAACGAATCGATCGTGAAGCTCCCCGGCGCGGTCACCTTCGCCTTCGCGCCCCATACCGCCGACCTCACGCGCTGGACGGCCAAAGCGCGCGACGACGGCCACGAATTCCTGCTGCAGTTGCCGATGGAGCCGTTCGATTATCCCGACAACGATCCGGGCCCGCAGACGCTGCTCACGACGCTGCCGAAGGAGCAGAACATCGACCGGCTCTACTGGTTTCTGAGCCGCTCGCACGGCTATGTCGGCGTCGCGAATTTCATGGGTGCCCGTTTCACAGCCAATGAAGGCGCGATGACGCCGATCCTCGCCGAACTGGCGCGGCGCGGACTGCTCTATTTTGACGACGGCGCCTCGACACGCAGCGTCGCCCGCGGCGCGGCTGACGCGGCCAAAACGCCCTACATCAAGGCCGACATCGTGATCGACGCGAAAGCGAGCTGGTCCGATATCGACACGGCGCTGGAGCGCCTCGAGCGGCTCGCGCTGGAACGCGACCACGCCATTGGCGTTGCCAGCGCCCTTCCCGTTTCCATCGAACGCATCGCACGCTGGGCGAAGACCGTGGAATCGCGCGGCATCCGCATTGTTCCGCTGAGCGCGATTGCCATTCGTGCCCGCCAGAGCTGATGATGGGCGAATGAAGCGCTACGAAGACCTGCCCTATCGCCCCTGCGTCGGCGTCATGCTGTTGAACCGCAAGGGTCAGGTGTTCATCGGCCGCCGCCTCGGTGGACCCGAGCATGTTGACGACACCCATAGCTGGCAGATGCCGCAAGGCGGCGTGGATGCGAACGAAGACACCTGGCCCGCGGCACTCCGCGAACTCTACGAGGAGACGAACGTCACCTCGGTCGAGAAGCTTGCCGAGTCGAGCGAGTGGTTCTCCTACGACATTCCGCGCGACATCGTCGGCCAGGCATGGAAGGGAAAATATCGCGGCCAGACGCAGAAATGGTACGCGCTGCGATTTACCGGCAATGACTCCGAGATCGACGTGCTCAACCCCGCCGGCGGCCATGAGCCGGAATTCGCCGAATGGCGCTGGGAGAAGATGGAGCGCCTGTCGGGGCTCATCATCCCGTTCAAGCGGCCGGTTTACGAGCGGGTGATCGCGGAGTTCAAGGAACTCGCTAAAGCATAAACGTCGTCCCGGACGCTGCCGCAGGCAGCGATCCGAGACCGTTGTCAATTTTAACTGAGAGCGATCCCGGCTCGCGCTCGCCTGCTTACGCAGGCTCGCTTGGCCGGGATGACGAAAAGATCAGTGCGCCGCCGTCGTCGGCACCTGGCCGAATTGCGTGGCCGCCGACTTGATCTGCTCCAGGAGCTCGGCGTGCTTCCAGCGCTCCGCGTCGTCCTTCGCTTCGGCCATCGCCTTTTCGATCGCACGAATCTCGTTCACCAGCGCATCAGCCGCGACTTCCTCGACCGGCACGGCGGTTTCCGCCAGCACCGTGAGTCCGTCGGGATTCACTTCGGCAAAGCCGCCACGCACGAAATAGCGCTTCGCGTCGTTGCCATTGCGAATGGTGAGAATGCCCGGCCGCAGCATCGAGATGAACGGCGCGTGGCCCGGCAGCACGCCGAAATCGCCCTCGGCGCCCGGCACATCGACCTGCTCGACCTCGCCGGAGAAGACGAGGCGCGACGGCGAAACGAGTTCAAACGGAAACATTGCCATAATCCATCAAACCTTGAACTTGCCGCGATCGACCATGAAGCCGAAACCCACTCCGATCAATCCGCCGATGAGACCGACAAGCAGCACATGCTGCATCTGGCTCGATGTCAGGTCCCCGCCGCCGCGGTCGATGCCCTTGCCCGTCACCTCGATCTGCAACGGACCGATCTTGATCTCGGCCGACTCCGGCTTCGTCAGATAGCCGCCGAGTACCCCGATCAGGAGGCCGATGATCGCATAGGTAACGGTGGCATTCGCCCGCATCGATGACCCTTAAGCGGCCTCCGCGGCCAGCTTCTTGCCCTTCTCGACCGCCTCTTCGATGGTGCCGACCATGTAGAAGGCGGCTTCCGGCAGGTGGTCGTACTTGCCTTCGCACAGGCCCTTGAAACCCTTGATGGTGTCCGTGAGTTCCACGAACTTGCCGGGCGAGCCGGTGAAAACTTCGGCGACGTGAAAGGGCTGCGACAGGAAGCGCTCGATTTTGCGCGCGCGCGCGACCGCGACCTTGTCCTCTTCCGAAAGCTCGTCCATGCCCAGAATGGCGATGATGTCCTGCAGCGCCTTGTAGCGCTGGAGGATTTGCTGCACCTGGCGGGCGACCCCGTAATGCTCCTCGCCGACGACGAGCGGCGTCAGCATGCGCGAGGTGGAGTCGAGGGGATCGACCGCCGGATAGATGCCCTTTTCCGCGATCGAGCGCGACAGCACGGTGGTGGCGTCCAAGTGCGCGAACGAGGTCGCGGGCGCCGGGTCGGTCAAGTCGTCGGCCGGCACGTAAATGGCCTGCACCGACGTGATCGAACCCTTCTGCGTCGTGGTGATGCGTTCCTGCAGCGCGCCCATGTCGGTCGCGAGTGTCGGCTGGTAACCCACCGCCGACGGGATGCGGCCGAGCAGCGCCGACACCTCGGAGCCCGCCTGCGTGAAGCGGAAGATGTTGTCGACGAAGAAGAGAACGTCTTGCCCTTCGTCGCGGAAATATTCGGCGACCGTGAGGCCCGTGAGGCCGACGCGGGCGCGCGCGCCCGGCGGCTCGTTCATCTGGCCAAACACGAGCGCGCACTTCGATCCCGCGCCGCCGCCCTTCTTGTTCACGCCCGACTCGATGAACTCGTGATAGAGGTCGTTGCCTTCGCGCGTGCGCTCGCCGACGCCGGCGAACACCGAGAAGCCGCCGTGGGCCTTCGCGACGTTGTTGATCAGTTCCTGAATGAGCACCGTCTTGCCGACGCCCGCACCGCCGAACAGACCGACCTTGCCGCCCTTGGCGTAGGGCGCGAGCAGGTCGACGACCTTGATGCCCGTAATCAGGATTTCGCCCTCGGTGGACTGGTCCGTATAGCTCGGCGCCGGCGCGTGGATCGGACGGCGGCCCGCGGCCTTCACGGGTCCCGCTTCGTCCACCGGCTCGCCGATGACGTTCATGATGCGGCCGAGCGTTCCCTCGCCCACCGGCACCGCGATCGGCTGGCCGGTGTCGCTCACGTCCTGACCGCGCACGAGGCCTTCGGTGGAGTCCATCGCGATCGTGCGCACGGTCGACTCGCCGAGATGCTGCGCCACTTCCAGCACGAGCCGCTGGCCCTGGTTCTTCGTCTCCAGCGCGTTGAGGATCTCCGGCAGGTGCCCGTCGAACTTGACGTCGACGACGGCGCCGATGACCTGGGTAATTTGTCCGTTCTGGTTCGTGGCCATTGCTTCCTCGTGGCTCGCTTAAAGCGCCTCGGCGCCGGAGATGATCTCGATCAGTTCCTTGGTGATCATCGCCTGGCGTGTGCGGTTATAGGTGATGGTTTGCTTCTTGATCATGTCGCCCGCGTTGCGGGTTGCGTTGTCCATCGCGCTCATGCGCGCGCCCTGCTCGGACGCCGCGTTCTCGAGCAGCGCGCGGAAAATCTGCGTCGCGAGGTTGCGCGGCAGGAGTTCCGCGAGAATGTCTTCTTCCTCGGGCTCGTATTCGTAAACGGCACCGCCCGCGCCCGTCTCCTTGTTCTCGAACACCGGCGGGACGATCTGCTGCGCGGTCGGGATCTGCGAGATCACCGACTTGAAGCGCGAATAGAACAGCGTGCAGACGTCGAACTCGCCGGCCTCGAAGCGTGCGACGACCTTTTGCGCCACGCCGCTCGCGTGCTCATACGCCAGGGAGCGCACGGTCTTGAACTCGATCAGTTCGAGAATCTGCTTCTCGAACTGGCGCCGGAACTGATCGTAACCCTTGCGGCCGACGCAGATGAACTTGACCGTCTTGCCTTCGCTTTGCAGGCGCGTCGCATGCTCGCGCGCGAGACGCACGATCGACGAGTTGAACGCACCGCACAGGCCGCGTTCGGCGGTGCAGACAAGCAGGAGATGCACGTCGCTCTTGCCGGTGCCGACAAGCAGCCGCGGTGATTCCGGCGACGCGGTGATGCTGGACGCGATATTGCCGAGCACGCGTTCCATGCGCTCGGCATAGGGGCGTGCGGCTTCCGCCGCCATCTGCGCACGGCGCAGCTTCGCCGCGGCGACCATCTGCATCGCCTTGGTGATCTTCTGCGTCGCCTTCACCGAGGCGATGCGGTTGCGCAGTTCTTTCAGCGAAGCCATCGGCTGGTCGTCTCCGGCGTCAGGCGAAAGTCTTGGCGAAGGCTTCCACCGCCGCCTTGAGCTTGCCCGCCGTCTCGTCGCTGAAATCGCGGCTCGTGCGAACGGCTTCGAGGATGTCGGCGTGCTTCGAGCGGATATGCGACAGCAAGCCGTCCTCGAAAGCCTTCACGCGGTTGACTGCCAGCGGGTCGAGATAACCGTTGGTGCCGGCCCAGATCACCACCACCTGCTCTTCCATCTTG
>Ga0307505_10001604_pt1 | contig 17641 bp, 11 predicted proteins | sample 23_S_MG_FD_202183 | JGI IMG/M metagenome (GOLD analysis project Ga0307505, IMG submission 202183) | Soil microbial communities from Populus trichocarpa stands in riparian zone in the Pacific Northwest, United States - 23_S | ecosystem: Environmental > Terrestrial > Soil > Riparian zone > Trees...
AGCCCGACCTCGGCAGCGGCATCGTGTTCATCGGGATCTTCTTCGCGATGCTCTTCTGGTCGGGCATCTCGTGGCGACTGCTCCTGCTCATTGCGAGCCCGGTGGTCTCGCTCATCCTCACCATGAACACGCAGATGTGGGGGGCCTGGTTCCTCCTCATGCTCGCGCTGGTCATCTGGTACAAGCCGTACCTGTGGGAGGGAGTGTTCCTCGTCGCGGCGAACGTCGTGATGGGGGTGGTGGCGCCGCTGCTCTGGGAGGGCCTCAAGCCGTACCAGCAGGCCCGATTGCGCACGTTCCTCGACCCGCAGATCGACGCCCGCGGCTCCGGTTATCACGTGCTCCAGTCACAGACGGCAATCGGGTCGGGGGGGTGGTTCGGGGAGGGCTACCTCCAGGGAAGCCAGAAGCGCCTCGGCTTCCTGCCCGAACAGCACACGGACTTCATCTTCGCCGTGCTCGGCGAGGAGCTGGGTTTCCTCGGCGTCACGGTGGCGCTGGCGCTCTTCCTCATCCTCATCCTGCGAATCGTGCGGATCGCGGAGCGCGCCAACGACAGCTTCAGCAGCCTCGTCGCCTTCGGACTCCTGGCGTCGTGGTTCGTGCACGTGCTCGTGAACGTCGGCATGACGCTCAACCTGATGCCGATCACCGGCATCCCACTCCCGTTCTTCAGCTACGGCGGCTCGTTCATGCTCGCGAGCTGGCTTGCCATCGGGGTGCTCATACGCATCGCGCATGAGGGCAGAGGCGGGAAGCACGGACGGTTGGCGATATAGAAGTGAGTTGAACGCCGCAGGCTGCGCCTGCGGACAACCGCCGAGCGCCACGCGCTCGGACAAGTGATGAACGGCTTGCCCTTTCAGCTGTCCGCGCCGAAGGCGCGGCACCTGTCCGGCACGAAGTGCCGGCGTTTAATACCTTTCCCCCATGGCAGCCTGGTTCCGGAAGGAGAAGAAGCCGCGACAACCGCGGCGCGAACGTCTCGAGATTCCCGCCGATGTGTGGGAGAAGTGCGAGGCGTGCGGGCACACGGACATCCGCGAGAAGTTCTGGCGGAACCTCAACGTCTGCCCCAACTGCGAGTATCACCGCCGCATCCGGGCCAGCGATTACGCCAACCTCCTCATTGACGACGGCACCCAGGAGGAGCTCGAGGTGGACCTCCGATCCACCGACCCGCTCGGGTTTCCGGACTATCCCCAGCGCCTCAAGAAGGCGCTGACGAACGCCGGTGACTCCGACGCGCTGTTCGCCTGCGGCGGCATGCTCGACTCACTCCCGATCAACCTCGGCGTCATGGACTTCGCCTTCATGGGCGGCTCCATGGGATCGGTGGTCGGCGAGAAGATCGCGCGCCTCGGGGTGCGCTCGCTGGAGCGGAAGTATCCGCTCATCGTCATCTCGGCGTCCGGGGGTGCGCGGATGCAGGAAGGGGTGCTCTCGCTGATGCAGATGGCGAAGGTGGCGGCGGTGCTGGCGCAGCTCGCGGAACGCCGCATCCCGTACATCTCCATCCTCACCAACCCCACCACTGGCGGCGTGAGCGCGAGCTATGCCATGCTCGGCGACGCCATCATCGCCGAGCCGGGGGCGGTCATCGGCTTTGCCGGCCCCAGGGTGATCAAGCAGACCCTTGGCCAGGACTTGCCGGAGGGATTCCAGACGAGCGAGTTCCTGCTGGAGAAGGGGATGCTCGATTCGGTGGTGCACCGGAAGCAGCTCAAGGGCACCGTGGGCCAGCTGTTGCGCCACATGTCCGGCCGGCCGGCCGCCGCGGGGTGGGCCAGCGCCTGAGCGTCGAGGACGCGCTCGACTTCCTGTTCGCCCGCACGACGGGCGCCTTCAAGTTCGGCCTCGATCGCACGCTCGCGCTGCTCGACGCGCTCGGCAACCCGCATCGCCGTTACCCGGTCATCCACGTCGCCGGGACGAACGGCAAGGGCAGCTCCCTCGCCACCGCCGAGGCGCTGCTGCTGTCCCGGGGGCTGCGCGTGGGGAAGTACACCTCGCCGCACCTCGTGGATTTCCGCGAGCGCATCCTCGTGGATCGCGTCCCCATCGAGACGCGTGCCGTGGTCGAGTTCGTGGAGCGCCAGACGCCGCTGGTGGAGCAGCTCGGCGCGACGTTCTTCGAGGCAACGACGGCCATGGCCTTCGACGCGTTCGCGATGGCGAAGGTGGACGTCGCGCTGATCGAGACCGGGCTCGGCGGGCGCCTCGACTCGACCAACGTCGTGGATCCGGTGAGCGCCGGGGTGACGTCCATCGGATGGGACCACATGGAGTACCTCGGCCACACGCTGGAGACGATCGCCAGCGAGAAGGCCGGGATCTTCAAGCCCGGGCGCCCCGCGGTGATCGGTGAAGGCAATCCGGACATCCGCGACCTGCTCCGCGAGCGCGCGGCAGCCGCCGGCGCCTCACCGCTCGTGGTAGCGGAGGAGGTCGTGGTGGACGACGTCGAGGTCAGCGCCGAAGGAACGCACGCGACGATCGAGATGTTCGGGGAGCGCGAGCGGCTGCGCACGCCGCTCATCGGCAAGCACCAGGCGCACAACCTGGCCTTCACCCTGGCGCTGCTGCACGCGGCCGGACCGCGCTACCGGTTCTCGCTGCGCGAGGCCCGCGAGCCGCTGGCCCGGGTGGCGCTCCCGGGCCGGTTCCATCGGGCGGGGAGGTACCTCTTCGACGTCGCGCACAACGCCGACGGCGCGCGGGTGCTGGCCGACACGCTCCAGCAGGTGGCGCCCGCGCGTCCCGTGGTGGCCGTGTTCTGCGCCCTGCGCGACAAGGAGTGGGAAGACATGCTGACCACCCTGGGCGGCGTCGTGGACGGCCTGGTGCTGACGCACGCGCCCACGGCGCCCGCGAGCCGGGCCTGGGACCTGGAGATCGTGCGTGGCTTCGCGGCCCGAGCCGGCCTCCGGGCCACCATCGAGCCGGACTTCGAGCGCGCAATCCGTCCGGGGAAGGAGATCGCGACGGTGGTGATCGCCGGCTCGTTCCACACCGTGGGCGACGCGATGGCGCGGTTGCAGGTGTCTCCGTTCGCCCTGTAGCTTTCCCCGATGGCGAAAGGCGCAAGCGGGTTACCGGGGTTCCGTGATTTCTACCCCGAGGAGTTCGCCGTCCGCGCCCACATCCTGAACGCCTGGCGGGAGGTCGCGCGGCGCTTCGGCTTCGTCGAATACGACGGTCCGCCCCTCGAGCCCCTCGACCTCTACACCAAGAAGAGCGGCGACGAGATCGTCGGGCAGCTGTACAACTTCACCGACAAGGGCGACCGGGAGGTGGCGCTGCGTCCGGAAATGACGCCGACGTTCGCCCGGATGGTGGCGGCGAAGGCGAACGCGCTGCGCAAGCCGGTGCGCTGGTTCTCCATCCCCCAGCTGTTCCGCTACGAGCGGCAGCAGAAGGGCCGGCTCCGCGAGCACTTCCAGCTCAACGTGGACATCGTCGGCGAGACGGACGTCGCGGCCGACGCCGAGCTCGTGGCCGTCGCGGTGGAGTGCATGCGCGCGTTCGGGCTCGGCCCGCAGGACGTCCGGGCGCGCGTCTCCGACCGCCGGCTGCTGGCCGCGATCCTCGACGCGATCGGCGTGAGCGCGGTGCAGCAGCCGGGTGTGTTCGCCGTGATCGACAAGCTCGATCGCCAGCCGAACGACGTCTCGGCGGCGAAGCTGGGCGACCTGGGACTTCCGATGGCCGCGGTGGAGCAGGTGCTCGCGTTGCGCGAGCTCAACGACGCGGATCGCCTCCGCGCCCTGCTCGGCACCGACGGCTCGGTCACGCCGCACATCGACCGGATGGAGCTCTACCTCGCCCACGCCAGGGCGCTCGGGGTCGGCGACTGGATCGACCTCGACCTCACGGTGGTGCGGGGGCTGGCGTACTACACCGGCATCGTCTTCGAGCTGTTCGACGTGAAGGGCGAGTTTCGCGCGATCTGTGGCGGCGGGCGCTACGACAGCCTCCTCGGCCAGCTGGGCGGCGTGGACCTGCCGGCGCTCGGCTTCGGCATGGGCGACGTCGTGCTCGGCGAGCTGCTCAATGCCCGCGGGCTCGCACCCTCCACGTCCCCCACCCTCGACGTCTGGGTGGCGTTCGAGAACGAGGGCGATCTCGCCAAGGCCATGCGCGTGGCCACGGAGCAGCGGCGGGCGGGAAAGTCGGTGGAGTACGCGCTGCGGCCCATGCAGCTCGGCAAGCAGCTGAAGTGCGCGACGTCGGCCGGCGCCAGGGTCGCCATCATCCTGCGCAGCGAGGGGAGCGCGGTGAAGAAGGACCTCGCCACGGGGGCGGAGGAGCCTTTTACTTTACCCAATGGCTGACGAGAAGAAACTGACCACCAGGGCGGCCGACTTCAGCGCCTGGTACAACGAGGTGGTCCTGCGCGCGGAGCTCGCCGATTACTCGCCCGTGCGCGGCTGCATGGTGATCCGCCCCAACGGCTACGGCATCTGGGAGCGGATGCAGCGCGCCCTGGACGACATGTTCAAGGCCACGGGCCACCAGAACGCCTACTTCCCGCTGCTGATCCCCGAGAGCTACCTCGCGAAGGAGAAGGAGCACGTCGAAGGCTTCGCCCACGAATTCGCCGTCGTCACCCATGGCGGCGGGAAGAAGCTCGAGGAGCCCCTCGTCATCCGCCCCACCTCCGAGACGATCATCTACTCGATGTTCGCCAAGTGGGTGCAGAGCCATCGCGACCTGCCGCTGCTCATCAACCAGTGGGCGAACGTCGTGCGCTGGGAGATGCGCACGCGGCTGTTCCTCCGCACCCTGGAGTTCCTCTGGCAGGAGGGGCACACCGCGCACGCTACCCATGACGAGGCGGAGGAGGAGGCGCGTCGCATGCTCGGCGTCTACCGCGACTTCGCCGAGGGCTGGATGGCCATGCCGGTGGTCACGGGGCAGAAGACCGACGCCGAGAAGTTCGCGGGTGCCCTGCGCACGTACGCCATCGAGGCGATGATGCAGGACAACAAGGCGCTCCAGGCCGGCACGTCGCACAACCTCGGCCAGGGGTTCGCGAAGGCATTCGACCTGAAGTTCCAGGCCGAGTCGGGACAGCTCGAGCACGCGTGGAACACGAGCTGGGGCGTCTCCACGCGCCTCATCGGCGGGCTGGTCATGACGCACGGCGACGACAACGGCATCCGCACCCCGCCGCTGCTCGCGCCCATCGAGATGGTCATCGTCCCGATCTACCGGACGGACGAGGAGCGGACGACGGTGCTCGAGGCCGCGCACCGCGTCATGGAAGGGCTGCGCGCGTGGGAGCGGCGTCGCCCGGGCGCGCTGCGCGTGCACCTCGACGCGCGCGACGGCATCAAGCCCGGCGCCAAGTACTACGAGTGGGAGCTGCGCGGCATCCCCATCCGCATGGAGATCGGCCCGAAGGATCTCGCGAAGAACCAGTGCGTGCTGGTGCGGCGCGATACGCGCGAGAAGAAGCCGACGTCGCTCGACACGCTCGGCGAGGACGTCGCCGAGATGCTGATCCGCATCCAGGAGGACATGCTCATCGCCGCCCGCGAGCGCCGCGAAGCGAACAGCGTCCGGGAGAAGATCTCGTACGACAGGTTCCGCGAGGTGATGGACGGGGACGGCGCGTTCGTCTATGCCGGCTGGTGCGGCGGTACCGCCTGCGAGGCAGCGATCAAGGAAGAGACCAAGGCGACGATCCGCGTGCTCCCGGACGAGGAGTTCCGGTCGGCGGAGGCGCCCACGCACTGCCTGAAGTGCGGGAAGGCCGCCTCCACCGAAGCGCTATGGGCCAAGGCGTACTGACCGCCGGGTTCCATCGGGTGGACGGCGCGCTCCACTGCGAGGGCGTGCCGTTCGACCGCATCGCGCGCGCGACCGGCACTCCCGTGTACGTCTACAGCGCGGCGGTGCTGCGCGAGCGCTTCGCGCGCCTGGACGAGATGCTCGCGCCGGTGCCGCACCACATCCACTACACGCTCAAGGCCAACGCGAATCGCGCCGTCCTGCGTCTGTTGCGCAGCAGCGGCGCGGGAGCGGAGGTGGTGTCCGGCGGGGAGCTGCACCGGGCCCGGCGCGCCGGCTTCACGCCGGACGAGATCGTGTTCGGCGGCGTCGGCAAGACCGATGACGAGCTGCGCGAGGCGCTCGCGGCGCGCGTGCAGCTCATCAACTGCGAGTCGGCGGCTGAGGTGCGGCGGCTCGACGAGCTGGCGCGCGAGCTCGGCGTCGTGGCCCCGATCGGCATTCGCGTGAACCCCGAGCTCAAGCTGCGCTCCGGCACGCACGAGTACATCAGGACGGGGGAGAAAAAGGCCAAGTTCGGCGTGGCGTATGACGAGGCCGTGACGATCGCGCGCGCGCTGCCGGGCATGCCCAACGTGCGGCTTTTCGGCCTGGACATGCACCTCGGCTCCCAGCTGTCGCGCATCGAGCCGTACCGCGAAGGCACGGAGCGTCTCGTGGCGCTGTGCCGCGAGCTGCGGGCCATGGGCGTGGATACGCTGAGGTACCTCGACGTCGGCGGCGGCCTTGGCGTGCGGTACGACACCGAGCAGATGCCCGACCTCGCGAAGTTCGCCCGGCTCGTGCTGCCGCTGGTGAAGGAGACCGGGCTCACCCTGCTCATGGAGCCCGGCCGGTTCATCGTGGGGAACGCCGGCGCGCTGCTGGCCACGGTGCTGTACCGGAAGGAGAGCGGCGGGAAGCAGTACGTCATCACCGACACCGGGATGACGGAGCTGCTCCGGCCCAGCCACTACGGCGCCTTCCACCGGATCGAGGCCGTGCGCGAGCGCGAGGGTACGATCACGGCGGACGTCGTGGGGCCGGTGTGCGAGAGTGGCGACTTCCTCGCGCTCGACCGCGAGCTGAGCGACGTGCAGCCGGGGGACCTGCTCGCGGTGCACGACGTGGGGGCGTATGGCTACGTCATGGCCTCGAACTACAATGCGCGACGCCGCGCATGCGAGGTGCTCGTGGACGGCGACCGGTTCGCCGTGGTCACCGAGCGTGAGACCTATGAGGACCTCATGCGGCTCGAGGTGGACGAGCCGACCTGGAGAAACGCATGACCTCCGTGTCATTCCGAGCGCAGCGAGGAATCTGCACATGAAAGTGGGACTGATGGCGGACGGGCACGACCGCGTGCCCGCGATCGCGGAGCTGTTGCGGCAGATGCAGGCCGCCGGGGTGACGATGGTGCTGCATGCGGGGGACTACTGCTCGCCCTTCAGCCTCAAGCCGTTCGAGGACCTGCACATCGCCCTCCAGGGAGTGTTCGGCAAGAACGACGGCGACACCCAGGGGCTGCTCTCGCGCGCGAGCGCCGGCATGGGGCTCGAGATCTTCGAGTCCCCCCACAGCTTCGAGGTCGCCGGCCACCAGATCCTGCTCGTGCACGACCTCGGCGACGCGCAGAAACGCTCGGTGAAGTCGCACAGCATCATCGTGCACGGCTTCCAGCACCAGCAGAGCCTCAAGGAGCAGGGCGACTCGCTCGTCGTGAACCCGGGCGAGGCGTGCGGCTGGATGTACGGCACCCCCGGCGCGGCAATGCTCGACCTGGACACCAAGAAAGTGGAATTTCTCAACCTCAACGGCGCGGAATGGAAGTACTGAGTTCTGTGCGCCGTTTACGAGCCCAACATATTGGAAAAGCGATGAGCCTGATGAGCCTGATGCTCCTGAAGGAATCACTTGATTGTTGTCATCAGGATGATCTGGCTCATCAGGCTCCTCGCGGTTCCGAAGGGGTTGGCTCCATATCCGGCGGAGTCCAATGAGCTCCTCCCGGATCCTGATCCTCGACTACGGCTCGCAGTTCACGCAGCTCATCGCGCGGCGGGTGCGCGAGGCCCGCGTGTACTCCGAGATCCATCCACCCACGCGCTCCGTGCAGTGGGTGCGCGACTGGAAGCCCACCGGCATCATCCTCAGCGGCGGCCCGTCGTCCGTGTACGAGGAGAACGTGCCCACGGCGGACCCGGCAATTCTCGACATCGCGCCGGTGCTGGGCCTCTGCTACGGGATGCAGCTGATCGCGCACCTGCAAGGCGGCAAGGTCGTCGGGGCCGGGAAGCGCGAGTACGGTCGCGCGGAAGTCGAGGTCTCCGATCCCTCCGGCATCTTCGCGGGGTTCGATCGAGCCGAGAAGGTCACCGCGTGGATGAGTCACGGCGACCACGTGGAGCGCGTCCCCAAGGGCTATCGGGTGACGGCGAGCAGCGCCACCGTGCCCATCGCGGCCATGCGCCACGACTCGAAGCCCATCTTCGGCGTCCAGTTCCACCCCGAGGTGGCGCACACGCCGCGCGGCGGCGAGCTGATCTCGAACTTCCTCTTCGACGTCTGCAAGGCCACGCCCGACTGGACGCCGGGCGCGTTCGTGGACCAGGAGCTCGAGAAGATCCGCGCGCAGGTGGGGGACGCGCACGTGGTGTGCGGCCTCTCCGGCGGCGTGGACTCGTCGGTGGCCGCCGCGCTCGTCCATCGCGCCATCGGCGACCAGCTCACCTGCGTGTTCGTGGACACGGGGCTGCTGCGCCTGCACGAGCGGGAGCAGGTGGAGCGCACCTTCCGGGCGCACCTCGGCGTGAAGCTCGTCACCATCGACGCCGCCGAGCGGTTCCTCACCGCGCTCGAGGGGATCGAGGACCCGGAGGCGAAGCGCAAGTCCATCGGGCACACCTTCATCGACGTCTTCGAGGACGCGGCCGCCGAGGCAGGGAAGGACGCGAAGTTTCTCGTGCAGGGCACGCTCTATCCCGACGTCATCGAGTCCGCGTCACCCAAGGGAGGTCCCTCGGCCACCATCAAGACGCATCACAACGTGGGCGGCCTCAAGCCCGGGATGAAGTTCGAGCTCATCGAGCCGCTGCGCGAGCTATTCAAGGACGAGGTGCGCAACGTGGGCCGCGAGCTCGGGCTGCCGGAGGAGATGATCGGCCGGCATCCGTTCCCCGGACCGGGCCTCGGCATCCGGGTGCTCGGCGCCATCAACCGCAACCACCTCGACGTGCTGCGCAAGGCCGACGCGATCTACCTGGAGGAGGTCCGCGAGGCGGGGCTGTACAACGAGATCTGGCAGGCGTTCGCGGTGATGCTGCCGGTGCGGAGCGTTGGCGTCATGGGCGACTTCCGCACCTACGAGAACGTCGTGGCGTTGCGCGCCGTAACCTCGACGGACGGCATGACCGCGGACTGGTATCCGTTCCCGCACGACGTGCTGGCGCGGATCTCGAACCGGATCATCAACGAGGTGCGCGGGGTGAACCGCGTCGTGTACGACGTGAGCTCCAAGCCCCCGGCGACGATCGAGTGGGAGTAGCCTCTTTCATTTCGGGCATCTGAGCGAGGGCTGGGGCTCCTCTCGCGTCACACGCTGCACGTTCGAGTACTTCTTGGATATCGCCGGCTGGAGTGAGGGCAGGGGCTCCCCTCGCGACACACGCTGCGCTTCTCGACACTGTGTGTCTGCGATGCTCGCTGTCTTCGGCTGCGCGCCGACTCGGCGCTCCGCCTCAGGCGTGCCGCTCCGGGGAGCCCCAGCCCTCGCTCCCTCCGCGCATCACCCGGATCGCGCCGTGAGATGAGACGCTCCGCAGCCCCCGCCCTCGCTCCGACCGCGCGGAGAAGGAGGCTACCGCCACGCGGCTGCTCGGGGTCAGGCTGACGTCGTGCCGCCGCCGGCAGAGATGGGCGCGGAGCTGGAAAGCGGCGCGGGGGCGGGGGCGCTCATAGCGGAACGCCTGAGGAGCGCGCGCTTTAGCGCTGCGCGCGCGACGAAGACAGCGAGCACCGCAGTCCCGCAGCGACGGAGCGGAGCGACCGAGCGGAGGGAGGAGGAGCGCAAGCGTGTTCCGCGAGAGCGACCCCGCCCCGCGCCGCCAATCCCCAAACAGGGCTAGACGCCTTTCTCCTCGAGCAGCGCCAGGAACTGACGGGGCTCCGTGATCTCGAGCAGCCGCTGCGGCACGTCGAACTCCTTCGAGAATTGCGCGATCTTGCCCAGCACCGGCAGGTACTGGTTCGAGACCTCGAGCGGCGGCGCGACGATGAGGAAGAAGAAATGCACCGGCTTCTCGTCGATGGCGCGGAAGTCCACGCCCTCCTTCTTCCGGCCGAACGCCACGCGCAGCTTGCTCACCACGAGCGAGCGGCAGTGCGGGATGGCGATGCCGCGGCCGATGCCTGTGGAGCCGAGGTTTTCGCGGCGCTTCAGCATCTTGAAGAGCATCCCCTGGCTCTTGTCGTCGAGCCGGAGCAGGCCAATGAGCTCCTTGAGGACATCGTCCTTGGAGGTCGAGGCCAGGTTCAACTCGATGGCGTCCTCGCTGAAAAACTCGCGTAGTTCCATGAAAGCGGCTTTGGGCTTTGGGCTTTGGGCTCTCGGCAAGATCTCGAACAAGCCGAGAGCCGAGAGCCGAGAGCACTTCAAGGCACGAAGTTAACGCACTGGTCAGGACTGTCAAACGTCGGCGTTGCTTACGTTTACGGGCCGCTATAGGTTCCCACGGTGGCCCAGTTTCCGTACCCCGTCAACGCCGTCGTGCCCCTGTATCTGGCACCGATGGCGGGTGTCTCCGAGTCGCCCTTCCGGCGCCTCTGCCGTCGCTTCGGTGCGGACGTCGTGGTCACGGAGTTCCTGTCTGCCGAGGGCATCCGGCGCGAGAACGAGCACACCCTGGCCAAGCTCCGGTTCGGGCCCGACGAGCGCCCCATCGGCGTGCAGATCTTCGGCTCCGACCCCGTCGCCATGGGCGAGGCCGCCGCGCTCGTCACCGACGTGTTCCAGCCCGAGTTCATCGACATCAACTTCGGCTGCCCGGTCAAGAAGGTCGTGAAGCGCAACGGCGGCTCCGGCTGCCTCAAGGACCTCGACCTCGTGCAGCAGATCATTCGCGCGGTCGCGGCCAGCACGCACCTGCCGGTCTCGGCGAAGATCCGGAGCGGCTGGAGCGAGCAGATGCGCGACCCGGTTGGCATCGCGCTGCGCTGCCAGGACGCGGGCGCGCGCGCGCTGGCGCTGCACCCCCGCACGCGCACGCAGATGTACACCGGCCACGCGCACTGGGACGAGATCGCCGCGGTGAAGCAGGCGCTCTCCATCCCCGTGATCGGGAACGGCGACATCAAGTCCCCCGAGGACGCCGTGCGCATGCACCGCGAGACGGGCTGCGACGCGATCATGATCGCGCGCGGCTCGTTCGGACAGCCGTGGATCTTCGACCAGACGAAGGACCTCCTGGCCGGCCGGCCGAAGCGCCCCGCCCCCGACGTCGAGACGCGCTTCGCCATCGCGCTGGACCACGCCCGCATGGCCGCGAGCTACGAGCCCGACCGCCGCGGCGCCGCCATCGAGTTCCGCAAGCACCTCGGCTGGTACGTGAAGGGGCTGCCCGGCTCGGCGGAGCTGCGCAAGAAGCTGCACGCGGTGAACTCGCTGGACGAGGTGGAGGGGATCTTCGCGGAGTACCTGGCGGACGGCTCTCGGCTCTCGGCTCTCGGCGAACCGGCTGAGAGCAGCACGCCCCAAGCCGAGAGCCTGGTCGCGTGACCCGCGAGCGCGTCCGCGATCTGCTGGCGCGCGTGGCGGACGGCCGCACGTCCCCCGAGGGCGCGCTCGACGACCTCGCGAAGGAGCCGTTCGAGACGCTCGACTTCGCGACCATCGATCACCACCGCGCGCTGCGGCAGGGGTTTCCCGAGGTCATCTACGGCGCCGGCAAGACCCCGGAGCATGTGGTCGGCATCGCGGAACGCATCGCCGAGCGCCATGGCGGGTTCCTCGTCACGCGGGTGTCGGGGGAGGCCAGCGCCGCGCTGGCGAAGCGCTTCCATGCGGTGGAAGTGAATGCCGTGGCCCGCACCGCGCTGCTTCGCGGCACGGATGCGCCGCCCGCCGGCCGCGGCACCGTGCAGATCGTCACCGCGGGCACCAGCGACATTCCCGTGGCTGAGGAGGCCGCGGTGACGGCGGATGCACTCGGCAACCGGATTGCCCGGATGACCGACGTTGGCGTCGCGGGAATTCACCGCCTGCTGGCCCGCAAGGACGAGCTGATGGACGCCGCCGTCATCATCGTCGTCGCGGGGATGGATGGCGCGCTGGCGTCGGTGGTGGGAGGGCTCGTGCGCGTTCCGGTGATCGCCGTGCCCACGAGCGTTGGCTATGGCGCCGCGTTCGGTGGCCTCGCGCCGCTGCTGACGATGCTGAACAGCTGCGCCGCGGGGGTGACCGTCGTGAACATCGACAACGGGTTCGGGGCGGCCATGGCGGCGTCCCGGATCAACCACTCGTAGGCGCGCGCATGGCCTGGCTGCTGCCTGCCTCCGCGGTCCTCCTGCTCACGGTTGCCGTGGCGGGCGTGCGCTTCGTGCTGCGTCGCCGGATGCTGGGGCGCGCCGAGCTCGCGCGGGACGACGCCGTGCCGCCGCCGCTCAGCTGGCGCACCGAGCCCACCACCGGCCCCGGCCGACTCATCCAGCCGCGCCTCACGCTGTCCGACGTCAGCGCGGATACGCAGGTGCTCCAGGAAGAAGCGGAGACGATGTCCGACATGGACACGCTGCACGCGTTCCTGGCGGACGTGCGCGACTCGATCGGCGGGGACGAGGCGGTGTTCTGGCGCTGGAACGCCGACCGTGACGCGCTCGCGCCACTCACGTGGTCCACGCCGGGCAGCCCGAAGCCGCGCTTCTTCGACATGAACGCGTGGGGCTCGCTCATGCAGTGGGCGGCGGCGCAGCGGATGCTCACCTTCGACTCGCACGACAAGATCGCGGTCGCGCGGCTCGCGGCGGCCCCGGTGGAACACGAGGGCCAGCTCATTGGCGTCGTGAGCGTGGCGCGCAAGGAGGGGCTCGAGCGCGGGCGCGAGTACATCAAGCAGTGGCTGCCGCGCCATGCGGTACAGGTGGGGCGCCTCGTGTCGCACTTCGAGGTGCGGCGGAACTACAGCAAGGCCATGCGGCAGAGCCAGGCGCTGCTCAGCGCGGCCAAGCGGGTGCAGGGGCACAAGACGCAGGAGGCGCTGGTGAAGGCGATCTCGGAGTCGGCGCTCCAGATCTCGTCAGCGTCGGACGCGGCACTCATCCGCTGGCGGGGCGACGTCGGCAAGGGCTGGGTGCACTACGCCACCCCCGGATTCGGCCAGGCTGCGCCCTTCCAGCTGGCGCCCGATTCGCTCGCGTACCGCACGTGCAGCGAGGGGACGCACCTCCTCGTGGAGGACGTGACCCAGATGGGGGCGTCGGCGCTGTTCTTCGACGGGGACGGCGGGTGGAAGCAGGGAAGCGTCGCCATCGTGCCGCTGAAGCTCGAGGAGCGCGTGATCGGCGCCGTGGTCGTCGCCTCGAGGCAGCCCGGCCTCATCACCCGCGACGAGACGCGCAACATCACCATCCTCGGCGCCCTCGCGGGCACGTCGCTCGAGATCGTGTGGGAGATGGAGGAGGTACAGCGCCGCGCGCGCACCGACGCGCTCACCGGCCTGGCCAACCGTCGCGCCTTCGACGAGATGCTCGGCTACCACCTGCTCCAGGCGGACCGGTTCGGGACCCCCGTGTCGCTGATCATCGCCGACGTGGACCACTTCAAGCACGTGAACGACAGCTGGGGGCACGAGGCGGGAGACCTCGTGCTCAAGAGCATCGCCAGGAGCCTCACGGCCGGCGTGCGCGCGGTGGACCAGTGCGCCCGCTACGGGGGTGAGGAGTTCGCGATCGTGCTGCCGCAGACGGCGCTGGACGGAGCCGTGGAGCTCGCGGACCGGCTGCGGAAGGCGGTGGAAGGGGACACGGTGAACACGACGGCGCAGCAGATCAAGGTGACGATCTCGTGCGGTGTGGCGTGCTACCCGGATGGCGGGCTGACCAGGGAGGGGCTGTTCGCGGCCGCCGACCGGGCGCTGTACGAGGCCAAGAGCGCGGGGCGGAACTGCGTGAAGTCGGCGGGGGCGAAGCCCACGGGGGTGGTGCGGTAGAATCCGGTTTAACTCAGACGAGCCAAGGCGTTGTCTGGTATTGTTTTAGCCGCAGTGCTCGGTTGACTCTAGGGGAGAATCGATTAGACTTGTTGGAGCTGATTCACAATTGAAGGGGGCGACCTGGTTTCGACGGGATAAGTGAAGCCGTGGCTGCGTGTCCAGCTCCTCGGGTTGCTGGTAAAACACTCGGGAACGTTCTAACTGCGAACAACAACTTCGCTCTCGCTGCGTAACTACTAGTTACGCCGAGTGCCTGTGGGGAAGCCTGCCTGGGGCGGCTCTGCAGGTATCGCAAATCCGGGATAGGCTGTCTGGCGCGCCCACCGCCAGCGGTCGAGATCCAGTGGGCTCATCCGGCGGTCGGCCTTCTGCCAGCCAGCTGACGGAGACATTCAATGGTGGAATACACACGTAGACGCTGTGGTCGATCTATTCTCGGACCGGGGTTCAAATCCCCGCGCCTCCACTCATGAAGAAGCCCCGGTTCTCGCGAACCGGGGCTTTTTCGTTTCCCTGCGCAGCAGGCGCGAGACTCTTGCAGCCCTTGTCGCTTGTGCATCATTCATGCTGCACTGTGAGCTCACTAGCGGATGTTGGGCTGCGTCCCGTGCAGAGCTACACGACACCCTTACCAGCCTGATAGGCGTTGGGCTGACCCCTGGTGCTCCATGCAAGGTCCTATTCGCAGTGTGGCGTTACTGGGCGCGCTCTCCAGCGGGTGCGCAGAGACGCCCATCACGTTGGCTTGCCCTGACATCTTCCGACCGGCGATCGCGATCCGCATCAGCGACTCCACCACCGGGCTTGGCGCAGCGTACCGATCGTCGCTCATTCTTCAGGGGCCGGAAGGGACTGATTCCCTGAATTTCGATGAGTCGAGGGGCCTCAGCGCCGCCTCGGATTCTGCGGCTCCCCAGCCGGTACACGGCAGCAGCCAATCGCCTGGCACGTACACGGTTCGCGTTCGCAGGACTGGCTACTCTCTCTGGAATCGGAGTGGCATCGTGGTTCCAGCGCAACGGTGCGGGCCAGCCACCGTGATCCTTGATGCACGGCTCCAGCGAACGCCGTAATTGGGGCAGCCTGCCATCGCGTGAAGCACTCATGTAATCGACCGGAGCCACAGCTGGTCGCCTTTGCCAAACCTTCGCCACGAACATGGGGACAGCGCCAGGGGGCCGTGCGCTTGCCCGAGGACCGCGAACCGGTCAGTCCGCGCGCAACGTGACCGTGGGATCTACCCGCGCCGCGCGCCGCGATGGGAGCCAGCTCGCGACGAGCGCCACCGCAGCGAGCAGCGCCGCGACGCCGACGAACGTGACCGGGTCGCTCGCGCTCACCTCGTAGAGCAGGGAACCCAGCAGGCGCGTGGCCAGCAGCGCCAGCGGGATCCCGACCGCGAGTCCGGCGAGCACCGGCGCCATCCCGCGCCGCACCATGAGCCCCACCACGCTCGCCGGCGAGGCGCCGAGCGCCATGCGCACGCCGATCTCGCGCTCGCGCTGGCGCACCACGTAAGCGACGATGCCGTAGAGCCCCAGCGCGGCCAGCGTCAGGGCGAGCGCGCCGAATACGCTCACCAGCGTGGTGAAGAAGCGCGGCGTCCCGGCGGCGGCGTCGACCTTGTCCTGCATCGGGCCGATCTGGAGGATCGGCTGGCGCGGCAGCACCTCGCGGATCGCGGCGCGCACCGGCCCTGCGAGCAGCGCCGGATCGCCGTCCGTGCGAACGATGAGCGACACGTGCACGCGCGGCATCAGCCGCTCGGACACGTAGGCCGTGTAGCCGGCGATCGAGTCGAGCCGGGTGTTGCGCACGTCGCCCGCGACGCCGATCACGCGCACCGTCCGGAGGCCAACCACGAACGACTGGCCAATGGGGTTGAGTCCCGGCCAGAAGCGCTCCGCCATTCGCTTGCTGATGATCGCCGACGGCGGCGCCGTGGAGTCGCCCGCCACGGCGTCGATGTCCTCGCCGGCGAGGAGCGGCACGCCGAGCGCCTTGAGATAGCCTGGGCTCACCGGCTGCATCCGGACGAGCGGCTCCTCACCGTGGGCCGGGACAGGCACTCCGGGAATGGTGAAGGGTCGCGGCTCCGCCTCCCCATCCGTGAATGGCGCGAACGTCGTCGCTCCCGCCGTCGTCACCCCGGGAATCTGTCTCACGCGCTCGATCACGCGCCTTCGCTCCTCGGGGAATGGCCACGGCGGCGGGCCGCTCGCCTCCAGGTGGAAGCGCGCGAGGAGCGCCCCTTCCGGGCGGAACCCGGGGTCCACGCTGGTGAGCCGCTCGAAGCTGCGCAGCATGAGGCCCGCGCCGGCCACGAGCACGACCGCGAGCGCCACCTCGGCGCCGACGAGCACCGCACGCGCGCGTTGCGACGCGGCACCGCCGGAGCTCCCGCGCGCGCCCTCGCGCAGCGCGCCCGCCAGCCGTGGGGACGACGCGCGCAGCGCCGGCCAGAGCCCGGCAACGAGCCCGGTGAGCAGCGTGACGCCGACCGCGAACCCGAGCACGCCGAGGTCGAGACGCACATCCGCGGCCCGCGGGAGGAGCTCGCCGCCCAGCGCGACGAACGTCCGCACGCTCGACCACGCGAGCGCCACGCCGAGCGCGCCGCCAACCAGCGCGAGCAGCAGGCTCTCGGTGAGCAGAAGCCTCACGACGCGTCCGCGTCCCGCTCCGAGCGCGGCGCGGACCGCCATCTCGCGCCCGCGCCCGGTCGCGCGCACGAGGAGCAGGTTCGCGACATTCGCGCAGACGACGAGCAGCACGAGCCCCACCGCGCCGAGCAGCACGAGAAGCCCCGGTCGCACCTTGCCCACGATCGAGTCGCGCACGTCCTCGACGGCCACTGCGGTCCAGCCGGCGTTGGTCTGCGGGTGCGCCGTCGCCAGCCGCTGGAGCAGCGCTTCGATCTCGGCGCGCCCCTGCTCGGCCGTGACTCCCGGGCGCAGCCGCCCCACGAGGTTCAGCCAGCGCCTCTCGCGCCCGCGCCATCCCGCGTCGTCCGGATCCATGACGGTGCTCGGCACCCACACCGCGACGGCCGGATCCGGGAAAGCGAAGTCCCGCCCCATCACGCCGACGACCGTGAATGGCTTCTTGTCCAGCCGGACCACGCGGCCGACGACGGTCGGGTCGGCGCCGAGGTGTGAGCGCCAGAAGGCGTTGCTCACGACGAGGACGCGGTTCGCGCCGTCGGCGTACTCCTCGGCGCGCAACGTCCGCCCGAGTTGCGCCCGCGTGCCGAGGGTGGGGAAGAAGCCGCGCGAGACGTACGACGTCTTCGCATACGCCGGCTCCGCGCTCCCCTCGTCGTACATGTGTCCCATGGGGACCGCGCCGAACGCACCGATGGACTCGAAGCCGCGCAGATCGCGCTCCCAGTCCTCGAGCTCCAGGGCGCTGATGATGGGCCGCTCGGTCCCCGCCTTCGGGTTGCCAGGCCAGAGCCGCACGACGCGCTCGGCGTCGGGGAAGGGGAGCGGGCGCAGGAGCACTCCGCGGACGACGGAGAACATCGCCGTCGTCGCGCCTATCCCGAGGGCGAGAGTGAGGAGGACCACGAGCGAGAAGCCGCGGGCGCGCCGCATGCCGCGGACGGCGTACACGATGTCCTGCCAGACGGTGGAGAGCATCTCGTGGTGGCGCATGGCGGT
>Ga0307505_10001605_pt1 | contig 17628 bp, 19 predicted proteins | sample 23_S_MG_FD_202183 | JGI IMG/M metagenome (GOLD analysis project Ga0307505, IMG submission 202183) | Soil microbial communities from Populus trichocarpa stands in riparian zone in the Pacific Northwest, United States - 23_S | ecosystem: Environmental > Terrestrial > Soil > Riparian zone > Trees...
CGTCGCGCGAGCGACCTGGGCGGGAGGGGCACGAGACACATGATTGGCGCCCCGCCCACCCCGGTCCCTCGCTCGACGCTCGGGATGACAGGCCGATGCATCGTTGGGTTGTCGGGTGCAGCCCGCGCTGATTTGCACATCGCGGCCGGAATCAGCCCAGCTCCTGCCGCACGCGGTCGCTCACGGGGACTCCGGCCTCCTCGCATGCACGTGCGATCGTCGCGTAAGCCTCGCGCTTTCTTCCGTCGCGCAGGAGTCCCAGGATTCCCGCGGCCATGATCCCGTCGAAGAAGTGTTTGCGGTCGACGTCGGTGGGCAGAACGCGTTTGGCTCCGTCGCGAAGGGACCCCAGGACGTCGTTCACTTCCGCGTATTCCGGTCCGATCAGGCGCTGCAGGTCTTCCTTCAGCGTACGGGCCAGAGCGGGAGACTTGCCGCCGGTGGATACGGCGATCTGCACGGAGCCGCTCTCGACGATGGCGGGGATGATGAACTCGCACAGCGGCGTGACGTCGACGACGTTCACCGGAATGCGGCGCGCGCGGCAGTCGGCCGCGATCTGTTCGTTCACGTCCTGGTGATCGGTGGAGGCGATGACGATGTTCGCGCCGTCCAGATCGCCGGAGTCGTAGGTCTTGCGTTGCAGGGTCAGACACCCCTCCCGCGCCCAGCCTTCGATCTCCTCATTGAACTCTGGGGACACGACCCGCACGCGAGCCCCGTACTTCATCATCGTCTCGGCCTTGCGCGCACAGACGTTCCCCCCGCCGATGATCAGAACGTCACGGCCTTCGATGTCGAGGTAGACGGGGTAGTAGGGGTATTTTTTCATGGTCGAGTTTGGGGTTTGGTGCGCAGGAGAGTGCTGGGTACTACCGAGTACGAGGGACCGGGTGGGTGGGACTCAGCACCCAGCACTCAGCACTCAGCACTCAGTGTTCAATAGATGGGGAACCGATCACACAACTCTTTCACGCCTTTCTTCACTTCCTCGATCACGGTCGCATCGCCCTTGCCTTCGAGGGCGCGGGCCATGAGTTGGGCGATGGTCTTCATCTCCGGCTCCAACAGGCCGCGCGTGGTCACGGCGGGGGTGCCGATGCGGATGCCGGAGGCGACCATGGGCTTGTTCTGGTCGAAGGGAATCGTGTTCTTGTTGACGGTGATGTTGGCCGCTTCGAGGAGGTTCTGGCCGTCCTTGCCGGTGATGCCCTTGGAAAAGACGTCGGTCATGAAGAGATGATTGTCGGTGCCATTGGAGACGATGCGGAAGCCGGTGTCGCGAACGGCGTCGCAGAGGGCTCTGGCGTTCTTCACGATCTGTCCCTGATAGGCCCTGAACTCGGGAGAGAGCGCTTCCTTGAAGGCGATGGCCTTGGCGGCCACGATGTGTACGAGCGGTCCACCCTGGACACCCGGAAAGACGGCCCGGTCGAGATCCTTGGCGTGTTTCTCTTTGCACAGCACGAGGCCGGCGCGCGGTCCGCGCAGGGTCTTGTGCGTGGTGGTGGTGACGAAGTCGGCGAAAGGGACGGGCGAGGGGTGATGGCCGGTCACGACGAGACCGGCGATGTGCGCGATGTCCGCCATCATGAGCGCGCCCACGCCGTCCGCGATCTCGCGGATGCGTTTGAAGTCGATCACGCGCGAGTAAGCCGACGCCCCGCAGATGATCATCCGCGGCCGCGACTCCTCGGCGATGCGCTGCATCTCGTCGTAGTCGATCAGCTCATCCTCTTTGCGCACTCCGTACGCCACGACCTTGAAATCGCGGCCGCTGTACGAGAGTGGGTGTCCGTGAGTGAGGTGACCGCCGTGGGAAAGGTCCATGCCCATGATCGTGTCGCCGGGCTTGAGCATGGCGAAGTAGACGGACATGTTCGCTTGCGAGCCCGAGTGGGGCTGCACGTTGGCGTGCTCGGCGCCGAAGAGCTCCTTGGCCCGGGCGATGGCGATGTTCTCGACGATGTCCGTGGGACCGCAACCACCGTAGTAGCGCTTGCCCGGATAGCCTTCCGCGTATTTGTTGGTGAAGACCGAGCCCATGGCCGTGAGCACGGCCGTCGAGACGTGGTTCTCGGAGGCGATCAGCTCGAGGGTGTCGTTCTGGCGCTGCGTCTCGAGGGCGATCGCGTCGGCGATCTCCGGGTCGACGTCGTGGATGGGGCGGTGCAGAAAGTCGTGGCCGGTCGCGGCATTCGTCATGGCCGCGCGATCTTATCGAAAAACGCGATGGCCGCGCCCGCGAGATAGAGCGAGCCGGTGATGACGATCGAGGGCTCGGGAGACGCGAGAGCGGCACGGAACGCATCGTCCGGATCGGCGATCGGTGTCGCGCCGGCGAAAGCGGTGGCCTTCACGGAGCGGGGAGGATAGGGCTCGGTGGCGATGACGCGATCGAAGAGAGGGAACAGGCGGGCCACGACGGGCGCGACGTCTTTGTCGCTCATCATGCCGAAGACCAGGAGGCGCGGTCGGGGCACGTTGGCGTCGAAGTACGGCGCGGTCTGGGCGATGGCGTGGGCGTTGTGGCCTCCATCGATCCAGATGTCCTTCTGTCCGAAGCGCAGGTGCTCGAGGCGCCCGCGCCAACGGGTGTTGCGCACTCCTTCTGCGATCGCCGTTTCCGGGATTCCGAGCGCGCGCGCCGTGCGGACAGCGAGGGCCGCATTGCGGCGCTGAAACGCTCCGGGCAACGGCGTGTCGTGTTCCTCGGTCACTTCGATGAGGGCCGCTCCGAACTGTGCTGCCCGTTTGCGGAGGACATCGAGCACGACCGGGTCGTCGTTTGTCGTGAGCACGATGGCGCCGCGATGGATGACGCCGGCCTTCTCGGCGGCGATGGCGCGGAGCGTGGTGCCCAGGTACTCCATGTGGTCCATGCCGATGGGCGTGATCACCGAGGCGATGGGGCGGACGACGTTCGTGGCATCGAGGCGTCCGCCCATGCCGGCCTCGAGGACCGCGACATCGCACGCGGCCCGCGGAAAGGCGATGAAGGCGATGAGCGTCAACGCTTCGAAGTAGGTGGGGACGATGCCTGTCCGCGACGCGGCGCCCTGCATGGCCACGATGCATTCGTCGAGGAGGGCCGGTTCGATCCAGGTTCCGTCGATGGTCCAACGCTCGCGGAGATCGACCAGGTGCGGCGAGGTGTAGTGGCCTGTACGTTTGCCGGAAGCGGTGAGGATCGAGGCCAGCATCGCCGAGGTGGATCCCTTGCCGTTCGTGCCCGCCACGATGATGGCCGGGAGTTGGCGGTGAGGGTCGCCGAGAGCGCGCAAGAGTGTGCGCATACGGCCCAGTCCTGGACGGATGCCACTGCCCTGGAGTTGGTCGAGCCAGGCGAGGGCGTTCATGCGAGCGTTTCGATCGGAGTTCTGGTGGGACTAGTGGGCCGAATGGGACTGATGGGACTGATGGGACTGATGGGACGAATGGGACTAATGGGACGAATGGGACTAATGAGACGAATGGGAAAAGTGATCATTCGACGGACTCATTAATCCCATAGGTCCCATAGGTCCCATTCGTCCCATTAGTCCCATAGGTCCCAGTCCCAGAAGTCCATTCCCATTCCCAATCACCGTCCGGTGAAGAAGCGCAGGAACCGGCCGATGGCCGGTTTCATCTCCGAGCGTTGGCAGATCAGGTCGACCATGCCGTGCTCGACGAGGAACTCGCTGCGCTGGAAACCTTCGGGGAGGGTCTGGCGGATGGTCTGCTCGATGACCCGAGGTCCCGCGAAGCCGATGAGGGCCTTCGGCTCGGCGAGGTTGAGATCGCCCAGCATGGCGTAGGACGCGGTCACTCCGCCGGTGGTCGGGTCGGTGAGGATGGAGATGTAGGGCAGCCCGGCGTCGGCCAGACGGGCCAAGGCGGCGGAGATCTTGGCCATCTGCATCAGGGAGAGAATGCCTTCCTGCATGCGTGCGCCGCCGGAGGTGGAGACGATGAGGAGCGGTTCTTTCTTGTCGATGGCGCGCTCGACGCCGATGGTGATCTTTTCTCCGACGACCGAGCCCATGGAGCCGCCCATGAAGGCGTAGTCCATGGCGCAGATGACGACGGGGATGCCTTCCAGCTTCCCTTCCGCGCAGAGGACGGCGTCGCCGGGACCGACGCGCTGTTGGTAGACCTTCAGACGGTCGGCGTAGCGCTTGGTGTCACGGAAGCCGAGGGGATCGCCGGAGCGGATGTCGCTGGCGAACTCCTTGAATTTGTTGTCGTCGAAGAGGATCTCGAATCGCTCGCGAGCCGACAGGCGGAAGTGATAGTTGCACTTCGGACAGACGTTGAAGTTGGCCTCCACCTCTTTGCGGTAGACGATCTCCTTGCAGTCGTCGCATTTGACCCAGAGTCCTTCCGGAATGGCGACCTGACGGTCGACCGCTTCCTTCGGTTTCTTCTCTTTTCGGAACCAAGCCATGGACGGGCGACTCTAGCTCAAATCGCTCGCGGACGCCACGAGGCCAGCGCCGCAATGAGGAGCGCGAGAAGGGGTGTCAGCAGGACGCGGGGAGCGGAGGCGAGGATCCACCAGGTGGGGTCCGGCAGGTGGATGTAGAAGTAGACGGAGACGCCGGCCGTCAGCGCGGCCACGACCAGAGGCAGAGAGGCAGCCCCTCGGTTCCGCCCGAGAGCGAGAAGGAGGACGGGAATGATCCAGGGCAGGGCGTACAGCTCGTAGGTGGCCGTGCGAGCCATGGTCACGAGCGTGCCGGGAAGGGCGTCCCAGTAGAGATCCATCGCCGCACCCCGGTAGAGCTCGAGGAGGTGGGCGAGCTTCACGAAGAGGACCCACGCGCCCAGAAGAACCGCCGCCGGTGCGGAGATGCGGAGCGCCCGTTTCCAGTCGCGCCGGACGAGGAGCAACGCGAGCACGACCGCGATGGCGAAGGTCGCGCCTTCGATCTTCGTCCAGGCCGCGCCGCAAAGGCCGATGGCCGCGAGGACATCGCTACCACGCTCGTTGGCGAGAAACGTGAGCGCCACGAGCGTCAGTGCTTCGAAGAAGACGAGTGGAGGATCCGCGCCGCCGGCAGCGAAGCCCACTGCGTAGGCGTACGACAGCGTCGAGGCCACGAGGAGGGCTCCCGGGCCATCGCCGCTCGCGCCGTGGATCAGAAAGACCGCCCCAAACAGGAAGAGCACCGTGGCTGCCACGGCCGCCCACCATGAGAGCGAGCCGGAGGAGACGGTGTGCGACCAGGCGTAGAGCAGCGGCACGAGGGGCGGGTAGTCGGGGTGTGCGGGCTGGTAGTCGGATTGGCGGAGGTACGCCGCATCGATCCCTCCCGCGCGGAAGAAGCGCACGGCCTTTGGACCCCAGAAGAAGTGAAGATCGCCAGCACTCTCGCGCGCGGTCAGCACGCCGTATCCGGTCAGCACCACGAAGACGAGGATGAGCACGGCCCACGGCGCAGGGAGCAGGGCGCGGGGGGCAGGGGGAGAGTCCGAGTCAGAGGCATCGCCCTCCCCGCTCCTGCGCCCTGCCCCCTGCGCCCTGCGCCCTGTGATGACTAGGCGCGCGCCGATCGCCGCGAGGATTCCCAGGATCGTGAACAGCTTCGTGCGGTTCCATTGCACGCTGATGAGAGACAGCATGGCCATGACGATCGACGTGGCCAGAATTCCCGCGGCGAAAGCGGTGGCCAGCCGAGCGGGCAGCGGCATGCGCCGGACGATGTCCAGGCGCCAGATGCCGATGCCGATCATCGGCATCAGCAGGTAGGCGGCGAAGCCGAGGAGGTCGTTCACCGCCGCACCTTGTAGATCCGTCCGCCTTCCACTTCTGCGAACAGCTCATACGCGGGATGTACGAGTGGCTCACGCAGGGCGAGCACGTAGTCGGGACGGCGCTCGAGGTTCTGGCGGATCACGGTCTGGTGCGGCATGAGGCCGACGGCAGTCAGGTAGTGCGTGGCATCGTAGTTCGGTGCGGCGGAGGGCTGGAGGACGGTCACGGTCGCGCCGCGGGGCAGGAGCTTCGCCGCATTGCGACTGAGGACGATGGCGTCCGCGCTGGGCCAGCGCTGCACGGAAACGTGGTCCTGGATCGTGTCCGGAAACTCGAAGTAGGGGCCGCCCAGGGAGCGGAATCGAAGCACGAGCGCAACTGCAAACACGACAGCCGCCGTGTAGATGAGAACGTGCCGGACGCGGTCGCGGCGAGAGTCGGGCTCTGCGAAGTGAGGCATGAGGTGGACATGATGCCTCACTCCGCGGGTGCTGAGGGCTGGGTGCTGAGTGCTGGGTGCTTGTTGGGTGTCCGTGTCTGGTGTTGTCGGTTGTTGGTTGTCTGCCGAGTCTTCCTTCTGAACGACAAGGCGCCCCGAACCGACAACCGACAACCGGGTATGCGGTAGAAACACGTTGGCCTCGGAGCTGCCGCACGTGCCCAAGGCTATGCCAACCTGCGCAGCCGGCCGTGCCGGCCCAACCAGCGCAGCCGGTCGTACCGGCTAGATCTCGCGGAACATGTAGGGACGGAGTGCGTCGAGGCGTTCGTCGAGCTTGGAGGCGTCGAGGTAACGCAGTGTGGCGGCGACCGAGGAGAGGAGCGAGTTGCCGTCCTGCGGTGTGTAACAGAACCCCACGATTTTGCGGGAGCTGGGTACGGTCAGAGTGGAGGTGGGGACGACGGTTTGCGAGAGGATGCGGCCGTAGTAGCCGTGATCGCGTCCGAACGAGAAGATCTGGTTGACGGAGCGCTTGTTGGTGCAGGCCACGCGCGGATTGTTGCGCAACGCCGACTTCACTTCCTCGAGGGTAGTGTCGTGCGCGAGGTCGAGATCGAACCAGAGCGTGTGCATGTACTGCGTGTTGATCTTGATGGCGGACGAGAAGAGGTTCAGCTTCTCGCCGATGGTCTGGAACAGGTGATAGGCGTCGCGCGCGTGATGCGTCCCGAATTCCGGATCGTCATGCTTCCCGGCCTCGGGTGCGGCGATGAACGACTTGGTGTCCGAGACGTCGTTCGCCCGGCGCATGCAGACGAAGCGCCCCGCGTTGAGGCTGATCTTGCCGTCCACCGAGGAGAGGGTCTTGAGGAGCACGGAGATGTTGTGGGTGTTGCAGGAGACGACCTGCACGAAGCGGTCATCCGCGTCCTGCACTTCGTCGTTGATGCCGCGGGCGTAAGGGCGTCCGAAGCCGAACTCGGATCCCTGGGCGATATAGCCCTTCGGTCCCTTGATGCGCTGGTAATACTTCTGTTTGTTGTCATTGCCGGCGGGAGTGCAGTCGACGACCACCGTGGCGCGCTCGAGCGCTTCCTCGGCGGTGTAGGAGACGCGGTGCCCGAGGCGCGCGAACTCGTCGCGGGCGTCATCATCGGCCACGAGCTTGGCCCCGCGGTTCACGAGGAAGTCCACCATGGCCCGGTCGTTGACGGCGGGGGTGCGCTTGTGGAAGGTGACCTCGTCGATGGCCCAGCGCTGCTTGAAGTCGGTGAAGAGCCCGATGAGCGGTTCGCCGATGGTCCCAGTGCCGATCACGTGCACGATGTTTTTGCTGGTCATTGCGGGAGAGACTCCTCAGGTGAGATGGGGCCGGGATGATAGCAGAAGAGACTGCCGGCAATTTGACAGGGGTGGCGGGCGGTTGCATTCTTTTGTTATGGCAAACACGATGGAGATTTCCGTTCCCGAGGATGTTCGGCTCGCACTGATCGCCCGAGCCGAGGCGAAGGGCCTCTCGCTCAGCGAGTACGCGGACCGGGAGCTTATCGGAGATCCGGGCGACGTCACGAATGACATGATCCTCGACTATATTCTGGCGCAGCCGCGGATACACTTGGAGCCCAGCTCGGCGGACATTATTCGCGAGTTGCGAGGGCCCTTGCCTGAGGATGATGGCGCTCGTCGTTGATGCGTCGGCGCTCGTCGATCTTTACCTCGGCAGCGAGGTCGCGCCGGCGATCGTGACACGGGTTCATGGCGAAGCTCTTCATGCGCCTGTTACGGTCGATGCCGAGATCCTGCACAGCCTCAGACGGCACCTCCTGTCAGGATCGGTGGATGAGGCGCTCGCCGAACGCGCGATCGTAAGCCACCGAAGCTTGGTCATCACACGTCATCCCATTGCACCCCTGGTTCAGCGCATGTGGGCGATGCGCCAGAACGTCACTGCTTACGACGCCGGCTACGTCGCGCTTGCCGAATCGTTGAACCTCACTCTCATCACCCGCGACCGCCGTCTTTCCCGTTCCCCCGGCCACACGGCGCGCATCGAGTACATCGACTAGTGTGGTGTCTCACAAATGGCCATACGCGCTTCAGCGCGCTGGAGACTCGCTGGCTTCGTCGCCGCTCCTCAACGATGTCCCGCATCGCCTCGTCGCGGCGACTCGCCATCGGGCCTCCATCACGCCGAATCACGCATAGCCATTTGTGAGACACCACACTAGAATCGCGCCCCCATGGTCGCCAAGCAGGAGTCGGGAGAGAAGCTCATCGCGTCGAACAAGAAGGCGCTGCACGATTACTTCGTCGTGCAGAAGTTCGAGGCCGGCGTGGCCCTCACTGGGACGGAAGTGAAGTCCCTGCGCGAGGGACGGGTGAACTTCAAGGACTCCTACGTGACGTTCAAGGACGGCGAGGCCTTCCTCTTCGGCACCAACATCTCTCCCTACTCCCACGGCAACCGCGAGAATCACGACCCGGAACGGACCCGCAAGCTCCTGCTCCATCGTCGCGAGATCGACAAGCTGTTCGGTCAAACCAAAGAGAAGGGCCTGTCCGTGGTGCCGCTGCGGCTCTACTTCAAAGGTGGCCGCGTCAAGGCCGAGATCGCGCTGGTCCGCGGCAAGAAGCAGTACGACAAGCGCGAGACCGAGAAGAAACGGGAGGCGGACCGGGAGACCGCGGCCGCGGTGAAGGCGCATCGGAGCTGACGTTTGCTTTCGCGCGGGTCTCGGTTTTTCGGTGTTGTCAGTTGTCAGTTGTCAGTTGTCTGTTGACGGGACCTTCCCAACGACCGAACCTCCCCGACAACCGACAACCGACAACCGACAACCGACAACCGACAACCGACAACCGACACTGTGGCTCTCCAACCACACCCGTGACCTTCCGAGGCGACAGAAGCAGCGTTTTCGAGCATCGGTCCATGTGCGGCTAAAGTTCATGAAGCCAGTCACTTAGACACGACTTGCCCGAACAGGACCGCCGTGGCACTCGCCTCGCTTTAGTGGCGCGACAGTATGTTCGTCCAGCGAAAGACCATCAACACCAACGTCAGCATCACCGGGATCGGGCTGCACTCGGGGATCTACACCACCGTCGAACTGCAGCCGGTGTCCGCGGGGAGCGGCGTGACCTTCGTTCGCGCCGATCTCGACGGCCTCCGCATCCCCGCCTTGCAGGCGTCCACCACCGCGCTCGACTATGCGACCACCGTCGGCAAGGACGATGTCCAGGTCGGCACGGTCGAGCATCTTCTGGCCGCGATCCTGGCCTGCGGCATCACCGACGTGGACATCGTCATCGACGGGCCGGAAGTGCCCATCATCGACGGCAGCGCGCTGCCGTTCATGCACCTCATCGACGCCGCGGCCGTGCGCGAGCTCGATGCGGAGATTCCGGTGCTGCGCCTTCGGGAGCCGGTCGAAGTGGTGGAGGGTGACAAGAGCATCCGCATCGTTCCCGCCCGCAACCTGGTCATCAAATACAGGATCGATTTCGATCATCCGGTCATCGGTCGCGAGTCGTTCCACTTCGACTTCGGCCACGACAGCTTCCTGCGAAAGATCGCTCCGGCCCGTACGTTCGGCTTCATGCGGGACGTCGAGAAGCTCCGCGCCGCCGGTCTGGCTCGCGGCGGCTCGGTCGAGAACGCGGTGGTCCTCGACGACCGCGGTGTCGTGAACGGACCGCTCCGCTTCAAGGACGAGTTCGTCCGCCACAAGATCCTGGACCTGATCGGCGATCTGGCCCTCATCGGCCGCCCCCTCGCCGGAGAGATCACCGCCTACCGCGGCGGCCACGCCCTCCACTCCCGCTTCGTCGCCGCCATCCTCCGCGCCGCCGCCGAGCAGGAAGAGAGTCGCGAAGAGGTCGTTGCGCAGCAGTACGAACAATTCGCGTAGTTTGCTGAGTTCTTGTTGTCGGTTGTCAGTTGTCGGTTGAGTGCGCGGCCTCGCGCCGAGTCGCACTCGACAGACAAGACAACCGACAACGGACAGCGGACAACAATCCTGCGGCGAATCTGGTCGGTTGGGTAGCCGCAGCACGCAAGTCGCCCTCAACGGACAACCGACAACCCGACAACAATCAAGCGGCGAACGCCCGCGTACCGCGACGCCCCATCCCCCGCTTGTGGTAAAAAAGCCACACCGTGCGTGCGCTGGTCGTTTTTCTCGCCCTTTCCCTGACCGCGCGGCTATCGGCGGCTCCGCCTCATCTCACCATCGAGAACCTCGGCGCCACGGCGAGTGCCGGCAAAGTCTCTGTCCGCTTCTCGCTCGCAGGTGCGTTCCAGCATGGCGAGATGGTCGAGGCGCTGAAGAGTGGGCTGCCGACCAGCTTCACGTACTCGATCGAGATCTTTCGCGACCGGCCCAACTGGTTCGACGACGGAATCGCGCGCTCCCGGGTGGAAGTCATCTGCACCTACAACTCGGTCACCCGTGAGTATCTGCTCAACACCCGTCGCGACCGGCGTCTGGTGCGCTCGGAGACGTTCACGGACCTGGCCGTCCTGGAGCGCCACATGACCTCCGTCGACGTGCCCGATCTCTTCGAGATCGGAACCCGGAAGCCGTACAAGCTCAAGGTGCGCGTGAAAGCCGACCTGATGCGCGGCTGGCTGATGTACGTGATCCCGTGGGAAGTCTCCACGAACTGGCGTGAGGCGCGGGTCAAGACGGCCGATGGGCCGAGAGCAGGCGAGAGATGACTCCGCGCGAGCTCCTCCTCCGCTACCGGAAGGACCCGCGTTTCATCGTGACGGTGCCGCTGGTGATCCTGGCCGCGACGAGCCTGGTCTACTACGTCACCCAGCAGGCCAAGGAACTGACTCCGGAAGCGCTCAGCAGCCGGCTGCTTCTCTTCGTGCTCTGGAACATCAACCTGTTGCTGATCATCGGCATCCTCTTCGTCCTGCTGCGGGGCGTGGTGAAGCTGGTGCTGGAACGGCAGCGTGGGATCATCGGGTCGCGTTTCCGCACCAAGCTCGTGGTCACGTACGTGGCCACGTCGCTTCTTCCCGTGGTACTGCTCTTCGTCGTGGCCACGGATCTGCTGCGAGTCTCCATCGACCGCTGGTTTGCCACTCCCGTGGGCACGATCCTCCAGAACAGCGAGGCCATCGCCCAGATGGCGCAAGACCAGTCCGCGGAGATCGCAGGTGGCGCAGCCCGCGAGATCGCGGCCAGCCCGGACTCCCGCGACGCCGCGCGGGTCGACCGCATCCTTGGGCACGTACGCGAGTTTCATCGAGTGGACATGGCGGCCGTGTACCGCGGAGGAATCCTGCTGAAGGCGCAGGCCGATCCCCGCGCTCCGATCCAGGAGGTGGCCGATCCGTCGCAGCGCTTCTTCGAGGAGGCGGCGGCCAGCGGCAAGGCCGTGAAGATCGACGTCGTGGCCAGCGGGAAGTGGATCCGCACGGCGATCCCCATCGCGGATGGCGACGTGGCCGTGGCCGGCGTGTTCATCCCCGCCACCACCAGCCGGATGATCGACCGCTCGATCATCGCCTATCGCGACTTCCAGCAGCTCCACTCGCAGCGTCAGACGCTCAAGGCTTCGCAGACGATGCTGTTCCTGGCCGTGACGCTGGCCATCCTCTTCGGCACGCTCTGGACGTCGATCTATGCGTCGCGCCGCATCACGATTCCGATCAAGGCGCTGGCCGAGGCCACGGCGCGCGTCGCGGAAGGAAAGTATGGGCACCGGGTAGAGGTCGCGGCGACGGATGAAGTAGGGAAGCTGATCTCGTCCTTCAACGACATGTCGGTGCAGATCGCCGATCAGCGCCAACTCCTCACGGAGACGAACCGCTTCATGACCACAGTCCTCGAGAGCGTGAGCACGGGCATCATCGCTTTCACGGACGAGCTGCGCGTCCTCTCCATCAACCGGGCCGCGTTGCAGATGCTGCAGCTCGGCAGCGTGTCCGCGGGGTCGCAACTCTCGGACGTGCTTCGCGGCGATCTCGAGCCCGTCTCCTCGGCGCTACACGAAGTCACCAGCGGTCGCGCCCGCACGCGCGAAGTGGCCGTGATCGTCGGCGGGGAGCTGCACTACCTCGAGCTCTCCGCGGCCCGCCTCGGCAGCGGAGCGGGCTGGGTGCTGGCCCTGGAGAACTCGACTCAACTGGTGCAGGCCCAGAAACTCGCCGCCTGGAACGAGGCCGCGCGCCTGATCGCGCACGAGATCAAGAACCCACTGACGCCGATCCAACTCTCCGCCGAGCGCATGGCTCGAAAGTTCGGGAAGGAGGAGCCGGGCATCCAGGAAGGCTGCAAGGTGATCGTGGACGAGGTGGGCCATCTCAAGCGAATGGTGGACGAGTTCGCACGCTTCGCGCGCATGCCCGCCATCCACCTGCGCCACGCGCAGCTCTCCGAGATCTTGATGCAGGCCGCGGGGCTCTACCGCGATGTGAAACCGGGTGTGACCATCGCCGTGGACGTGGCTCCGGAGCTGGAGCTGCTGATGGATCCCGAGCAGATCCGGCGCGCCGTCGGCAATCTGCTCAAGAACGCCGTCGAAGCCACCGAGTCCGGTGAGATCCGCGTCTCCGCGAGCCGTGCTCCGCACCGCGTCGTCATCGAGGTGGCCGACCCCGGCCGCGGGGTGGCCGACGCCGACAAGGACAAGCTCTTCCTCCCGTACTTCTCCACCAAAGGCCGCGGCACCGGCCTCGGCCTGGCCATCGTCCACCGCATCGTCCGCGATCACGACGGACAGATCCACGTGCATGACAATCAACCGAGGGGGACTCGCTTTGAGATTGAATTGCCTGCTTGAGCCGGTCGTCGAGGGGTCGAGTCGTCGAGTCTTCGAGTGGAGAAGACGCGAATCTCAAACTTCTCGACGACTCGACGACTCGACGACTCGAAGACTCCACTGATGGCCAGAATCCTCATCATCGACGACGAGCCGGGAATCCGGAGCACCCTCGGGGGCATCCTCGAAGACGAGGGGCACCGCGCCACGCTTTGCGAATCCGGCGAAGAAGGCATCGCCCAACTCGCACGCGACGAGTTCGACATCGTGCTGCTGGACCTGTGGTTGCCCGGCATCGACGGACTGTCCGTGCTGGAGCGGATGCGCACCGCGGGCGGGCCGCCGGTGATCATGATCTCCGGGCACGGCAGCGTGGACAGCGCCGTGCGCGCCACGCGGCTGGGGGCATACGACTTTCTGGAGAAGCCGCTCTCCCTCGAACGCGTGCTCCTGACCGTCAATCACGCGCTCTCCGACCGTCGCCTGCGGGAGCAGGTCCGTGATCTCAAGCGCCACCTCACGCTCGAAGAGATCCTCATCGGCGAGAGCGAAGCGATGCAGAAGCTGGAACAGCAGATCCGCAGCGCCGCGCCGTCGAACAGCCGGGTGCTGATCACGGGCGAGAACGGCAGCGGCAAGGAGATCGTCGCGCGCACGCTGCATCGCCTCTCGCTCCGCGCGGATCAGCCGTTCATCGACGTCAACTGTGCGGCCATCCCCGAGGAGCTGATCGAGTCGGAGTTGTTTGGCCATCGCAAGGGTGCGTTCACCGGGGCCATCGACGACCGCAAGGGCAAGTTCGAGCTGGCGGACGGCGGCACACTCTTCCTCGACGAAGTGGGCGACATGAGTCTGAAGACGCAGGCCAAGGTGCTGCGGGTGCTGCAGGAGCAGACCTTCCAGCGCGTGGGCGGACAGCAGACCATCAAGGTCGACGTGCGCGTGCTTGCGGCCACGAACAAATCGCTGGAGGCGGAGATCGGCGGCGGCAGCTTCCGCAGCGATCTCTTTTACCGGCTGAACGTCATCCCCATCGAAGTCCCGCCCCTGCGTGTGCGGGGCGACGACGTGATCCTGCTCGCCGAGCACTTCCTCCGCCGCTTCGCGGCCGAGATCGCGCAGCCGAAGAAGAAGCTCTCCGCGGGCGCGGCCTCGAAGCTGCGCGGGTATCACTGGCCCGGCAACGTGCGCGAGCTCCGCAACCTGGCCGAGCGCCTGGCCATCCTTCTGCCCGGCGACACGATCGAGCCGGAAGACATCCAACTGGGAGCGCGCCCCGAGGCTCCCACCGCCATCGCCAGCAACCTGCCCCTCCGCGAGGCCCGCGACGAGTTCGAGAAGCAGTACATCCTCTCCCGCCTCCGGGACCTGGCCGGCAACGTCAGCCGCACCGCCGACGCCCTCGGCGTCGAGCGCAGCAATCTGTATCGCAAGCTCCACGCGTACGGCATCCGCGTCGAACGGCCCTGACGTTCGTGCTGCTGGTTGCTGGCGGAGTCTCCCGATGGACGGGTCAGTTGTCGGTTGTCCGTGTCCGGGCCGTTGCGCCCCGCCACACTTCGCAGACAACCGACAACCGACAACAAGATAACCAACGCCGCGAAAACCGCCCTCGGAATAGACCACAGGGGCGACCCGTTAACGGCCCGTGCGCGATGGTTGACAGGGCTTTGGCCCGTCGCTAAAGTGCGGTGCCGTAAGCGGGAATAACTCAGTTGGTAGAGTGCGACCTTGCCAAGGTCGATGTCGCCGGTTCGAGTCCGGTTTCCCGCTCCAACCGAACCTGATCCGAAGGGCCGCGAGAGAAATCGCGGCCCTTCCTGTTTTCCGCAACGCGAGCTGAAGCGTGTATCGTTTGGCCATGGATGAATTTCGCGGCGCGGGCGGGACTTCCGGCGGAGTAGGCACGTTCGTCTTCGGCTTTCTGATGGCCGTGGCCGGCGCGTACCTGCTGACCAACCAGGTGACCGTCACCACCGGGTTCTGGCGCTTGTGGGGCTATAACGCGTTCGGGCTGACTCTGCTGCCGTTCATCATCGGCATCGGCCTGCTCTTCTTCAACGGAAAGTCGATCGCCGGCTGGATTCTCACCGTTGCCGGCGCGGTGATCCTCTTCGTGGGCATCCTCATGAACCTCGACATCTACTTCCGCCCGACCAGTCTGTTCAACACGCTGGTGATGCTGGTGCTGCTGGTCGGAGGAGTGGGGCTCGTGGCGCGAGCCGTTCGCGCGCGCTGACTCTCCGCCGCTCGAGTGTCCGAGTGTCCGAGTCGTCGAGTCGTCGAGTCTTCGAGGAGCCTCACATTCATAGGCTCACAGTCTCGCAGACGCACCTTCGCCATGAACTCGCTGGCTTTCCGAAGTACCTGAAGGTCGTAGCTGGACAGCAGGTAACCGCGTTCGTCGAGCAGCCATCCGACCGTCTCCCCGGAGGCGTGGACGATGCGGACAGTCGTCTCGAAGGATGGCCGTGCGTGGCGGTCCTTCAAGATTCGGGAGAGCGTCTCTTGCGCGATCCCGTCGACCTCGGAGATGAACGGTGAACGACTGGAGAGCACGGCTCCGGCAGAACAGATCGGTGATCCTCACGCTTCGTCTACCTCAGAAGGCGACGGCAGGCGATCGTAAGCCAGATCATCAGCGGCCGCGTCGGCTCACAACGACCCGCCCGGTGCGTAAGAGATGCTGGCGGCTGATCCCGCTCACGTCGGCGACGTCGGCAGGCTGTACGTCACCAAATCGTGACAGGAAACCGATGCGTTCACCCGTCAAGTACTACGGATCGCTGAAACGAAATGGACAGGCGCGGCAGCATGTTTGAGGAGTTGACTTGCAGGTTAACTTAGTTCATCGTGTGCCGAACTGACAAGGTAACCGCGAATTGAAATTCTATTTGATGGAGGTCTTGCGTGGAGATGCCGGATTCTCTCTCTACGGTACTCAGTCAGTCGTTGCGTTCCTCGATGCGCTACTCGGTGACGAGGACGAAAAGGTTGGAGCGCTTCTGGAGCGCGTAAGTGAACACGGCATTCCGAAGCAGAAGGAAAAGAGCGGTTTCATCGCCGACGGGCTTTTTGAACTTAAGTCTTACCAAATCCGAATCGGCTTCGTGTACGGCAATCGCCGACGGACAATTTTACTCATCCACGCATTTAGGAAAAAAGCTGATCGATGGCCTAACCACGAGCGCACCACAGCACAAACTATTCAGTCACAGGTCTCTCAAGCAATCAAAGAAGGAAGTGTGCAATATGTCGAATGAAACCTGGCTGCAAAGAAAACTCAAGGGCTTTGCGGGGCGGGTGGGTTATGAAACTGAGCGGCTGAGCCTCAGCGTAACGGAGCAGATCGAGGCGGAACTGTCGGCGTCCGATCTTACGCGGGCTGAGCTGGCTCGCACGCTCAAAGTTAGCAAGGGTTACGTTACGCGCGTGCTGAACGGAGCACCTAACATGACGCTGCGTACGCTTGTCTCCGTTGCCAGCGCGATCGGATGCCGTGTCTCGATCAGCTTCACCAAACCTGGAGCTATTGCCGCGGCGGAGCGACCGAACATTCGACAGTTCGACAGTTTCCTGCGTAAGCGTCTGGCGAGCGGATGCGTCGAAGGGACGAGTCCCGCCGACATGATGGCTGGCTTCAAACCGTTTGTTCCGCCGCCTCCCGCACCCGAGAGACAGAATGCCGCGGCTTGAGATCGACAACTACTACGTGGAAGAGTTGTTCATTAAGAGCAACCCTTCGTACGACTATGGCGCGGCACAACCTGCCGCGGTGGAACCGAGCATCGATTTCGACTTCTATCGGAAAGATGAAGCGGATACTCAGTTTCTTGTGAAGATCAGCATTGAACTTGGAGAAGGCGATTACCAGTTGCCGTACCATGTCCGCGTTCTGCTGTTTGCGTCATTCGACGCCGCGAATGACGCAAACCACACCGTCATCGAGCAACTTGTTGCGACGAATGCCGCGCCTATTCTTTATGGCATCGCTCGGGGCATCGTCGGTCAAGCGACTGGACAGGCGATTCACGGCCGTTTCGTGCTGCCAACTGTGAACTTCATTGAACTCATGAACGAAAAGGTTCGCAGTTTGGAAGCGATGCAGGCGCAACAGGCGCAGCTCTGACGCTTTTGGGGGACGCCTGTCGCCCTAATCACCACGCGACGGGCGTCCTTTTGCCGACAACACGCCAGCGGCCCTGAGCGCTAGTTGTCTTAGCCACGCCGATAGCTCTAACCCCTCGCGTTCGGCCGCCGCCGTCAGCGCCTCTTTCTGTTCCGACGTGACGCGCATTCGCACCACGTCGTCTTTCGTCGTCTTCTCGGGAGGTTTCCTCGGTTTCGCCATGATGCTTCAATGTAGCTACATTGTCGCCCCACGTCAAGTTCACATTCTTCTTGACGTCGAGCTACGTTGTAGCTACACGCTTGTGGGGTTACAACGCGTTCGGGCTGACGCTGCTGCCGTTCATCATCGGCATCGGCCTGCTCTTCTTCGACGGAAAGTCCGTGGCCGGCTGGATCCTCACCGTCGCCGGCGCCGTGATCCTCTTCGTGGGCATCCTCATGAACCTCGACATCTACTTCCGCCCGACCAGTCTGTTCAACACGCTGGTGATGCTGGTGCTGCTGGTCGGAGGAGTGGGGCTCGTGGCGCGAGCCGTTCGCG
>Ga0307505_10001606_pt1 | contig 17628 bp, 24 predicted proteins | sample 23_S_MG_FD_202183 | JGI IMG/M metagenome (GOLD analysis project Ga0307505, IMG submission 202183) | Soil microbial communities from Populus trichocarpa stands in riparian zone in the Pacific Northwest, United States - 23_S | ecosystem: Environmental > Terrestrial > Soil > Riparian zone > Trees...
GTCGAAGGTGGCGCGGATCATGTTGTAGGGGTTGGATGTGCCGATCGACTTGGTGACCACGTCGGCCACGCCCAGGCTCTCGAACACCGCGCGCATCGGGCCGCCGGCGATGATGCCGGTGCCGGCCGGAGCCGAGCGGACGTTGACCAGGCCGGCGCCGAAGTGACCCTTGCCGTCGTGATGCAGCGTGCGACCTTCCTTGAGCGGCACGCGGATCATCTTCTTCTTGGCCGCAGCGGTCGCCTTGGTGATCGCCTCGGGCACTTCGCGCGCCTTGCCGTGGCCGAAGCCGACCCGGCCCTTGCCGTCGCCGACCACGACCAGCGCGGCGAAGCCGAAGCGCTTGCCGCCCTTCACGGTCTTGGAGACGCGGTTGATGTGGACCAGCTTCTCGATCAGCTCATCGCCGCCGTCATCGTCGCCGCCGCGGCCACGGCCGCGCTCGTCGCGCCGGCCGCGATTGCCGCCGCCGCGATTGTCACGGCCGCCTCCGCCGCCGCCGCGGCCGCCGCGGCCGCCGCGCGGGCCGCGCTGCTCGGTCGTGGTGTCGCCGGACCCGGTCGACTGCGCTTCGGCAGCCGCGGCGGGCTCCGTCGACGGGGTCGGGGTCGGGGTCGGCGTCTCGCCGGCGTTGTCGGCCACGGGCGTTTCCGGGTTGTTGTTCTCGTCAGCCATCATCAGAACTCCAGCCCGCCCTCGCGGGCGGCATCGGCCAGCGCCTTGACGCGGCCATGGAACAGGTAGCCGCCGCGGTCGAACACGACGGAGGTCACGCCGGCCTTCTTGGCCGCTTCGGCGATGGTCTTGCCGACCTGGGCGGCGGCCTCGATGTTGGCGCCCGTGGCCTTGGCGCCGAGCGTCGAGGCGGCGGCCACGGTGCGGCCTTCGCCGTCGTCGATGACCTGCGCGTAGATGTGCTTGCCGGTACGGTGGACCGAGAGCCGCGGCCGGGCACCGCCGCGCTTCTTGAGCGCGGTACGGACACGGCGGCGGCGGCGTTCGAACAGGGAAAGCTTGGCCATGTTACTTCTTCTTCCCTTCCTTGCGGAAGATGTACTCGCCGCGATACTTGATGCCCTTGCCCTTGTACGGCTCCGGCTTGCGCCAGCGGCGGATCTCGGCGGCGAACTGGCCGACCGACTGCTTGTCGATCCCGCTGATCTCGATCGTGGTCTGGTCCGGGGTCTTCACTTCGAGGCCCTCGGGCACGTCGAGCTCGACATCGTGGCTGTAGCCGAGCTGCAGCTTGAGCTTGCGGCCCTGAGCCTGCGCGCGGTAGCCGACGCCGGTGATCTCGAGCACCTTGGTGAAGCCTTCGGTCACGCCTTGCACGAGGTTCGACACCAGCGTGCGCTGCATACCCCAGTGGCTGCGGGCGGGCTTGCCATCGTTGGCCGGCGCGACCGTGATCGTTCCGTCGTCGAGCTTGTACGAAACGAGTTCGGACAAGCCCAGGGTGAGAGTGCCCTTGGGACCCTTTACGCTGAGCATTCCGCCCTCGATAGCGGCAGTGACCCCGCTCGGGATCGCCACCGGCACTTTGCCGATGCGGCTCATCAGAACACCTCCGCCAGCACTTCGCCGCCGACGTTCTGAGCGCGCGCTTCGTTGTCCGAAAGCACGCCGCGAGGCGTCGAGACGATGGTGATGCCGAGGCCATTGCGCACGGTCGGCAGCTCGCGGCTGCCGGAGTAGACGCGCCGGCCCGGCTTGGAGACGCGAGCCACGTGCTTGATCGCGGGCTCGCCTTCGAAATATTTCAGCTCGATGCGTAGCGCCGGGTGCTTGCCAGTGGTGTCCTCGGAGTAGCCGCGGATATAACCTTCGCGCTGGAGAACCTCGAGCACGTTGGCGCGCAGCCTCGACGCCGGCGAGAGGACGGAGTCCTTCTTCGCCTGCTGGCCGTTGCGGATGCGGGTGAGCATATCACCCAGGGGATCGGTCAATGCCATCTCGTCAGGTCCTCACCAGCTCGACTTGGTCAGACCCGGAATCAGGCCCTTGAGGCCAAGATTGCGGATCTCGATCCGGTTAAGTCCGAACTTGCGGTAGACGCCGCGCGGGCGTCCGGTGGTGGTGCAGCGGTTGCGCACGCGGGTGGGATTCCCGTTGCGAGGGATTTCCGCAAGCTTGAGGCGCGCGATCAGGCGCTCGCTTTCGTCGAGCGACTCGTCGTCGGCAATCGCCTTCAGCCGCGCGTACCGCGCCGCGTACTTCTTCACGAGCTTCTTGCGCCGCTCGTTCTTGTTGATGGAACTCAGTTTCGCCATGGACTTAAGCTCTCCTGCGGCCGCTTACGCGGCCTGCTTCTCTTCATCGGCCTGAGCGGACTCAGGGGCCGGGAACGGGAAACCGAACAGGCGCAGCAACTCGCGCGCTTCATCGTCGGTCTTGGCAGTGGTGGTCACGATGATGTCGAGCCCACGCACCTTCTCGATCTTGTCGTAGCTGATCTCCGGGAACACGATCTGCTCCTTGAGGCCCATTGCATAGTTGCCACGGCCATCGAACGACTTCGGGTTGAGGCCGCGAAAGTCACGAACGCGCGGCATCGCGATGGTCACCAGGCGATCGAGGAACTCGTACATGCGGTCCCTGCGCATGGTGACCTTGCAGCCGATCGGCATGCCTTCGCGCAATTTGAACTGCGCGATCGACTTCTTCGCCAGCGTGATCACTGGCTTCTGGCCGGCGATCAACGCCATTTCCTCGGCCGCGGTCTGGACCTTCTTCTTGTCCTGGCTTGCCTCGCCGACGCCCATGTTGAGCGTGATCTTCTCGAGACGCGGAACCTCGAGCCGATTCTTGTAGCCGAACTTCTCGGTCATCGCCTTGACGATGGTCTCGTCATAAACGGACTTCATCCGGGGCGTGTAATTCTCAGCCATCGATCTTCTCCCCGGTCTTGACCGCGACACGGACCTTCTTGCCGTCCTTGCCGGTTTCGAACCGGACCCGGCTCGGCTTGCCGTCCGCCGTCGCGATCGCGACCTTGGAAATGTGCATGGGCGCCGGGCGACGGTCGATGCCGCCCTGCGGGTTGGTCTGTGTGGGCTTGCGGTGGCGCGCGGCGACGTTGATGCCATCGACCACGACCTTGCTTGCCTTCGGCAGGACCTGGGTAACGGTACCGGTGCGGCCCTTGTCCTTGCCCGAAAGCACGACGACGCTGTCGCCCTTCTTTATCTTCGCCGCGCTCATCACAGCACCTCCGGCGCGAGACTGATGATCTTCATGAAGCCCTTCGAGCGCAGCTCGCGCACGACGGGTCCGAAGATGCGCGTGCCGATCGGCTCCTCGTTCTTGTTCACCAGCACCGCGGCATTGGTGTCGAAGCGGATCACGCTGCCGTCTGCGCGGCGCACGTCCTTGCGGGTGCGCACGATCACCGCGCGGTGCACGTCGCCCTTCTTCACGCGGGCACGCGGCTGCGCCTCCTTGACGGAGACGACGATCACGTCGCCGACGCCGGCAACACGCCGCTTCGAGCCGCCCAGCACCTTGATGCACTGGACACGCTTCGCGCCGCTGTTGTCCGCGACTTCGAGATTGGACTGCATCTGGATCATCGATCCGGTTCCTTCTCAGTGGCTTGCCGGAACAAGTCCGGCAGTTCCAAAATCAATTACTTACGTGTTGCTCGACGCCCCCGCGGCCTCGACTTCGAGGTCCGCCTCGACAGCCTGCCCCCTGCCGGCCTGAACGCGGTCGAGCACGCGCCATGTCTTGGTCTTGGAGATCGGACGCGTCTCCTCGATCCGGACGGTGTCGCCGGGCTTGAACTCGTTGCCCTCGTCGTGGGCGTGGTACTTCTTCGAGCGCCGGATGATCTTGCCGTAGAGCGGGTGACGCTCCTTGCGCTCGACCTTCACGGTCACGGTCTTGTCGGTCTTGTCGCTAACGACGGTCCCGATCAGGATGCGTTTCGGCATCGTCTAACTCCTCAAGCTTCCGCCGAAGCGCGCGAGCGCTCCGACTGCAGCGTCTTGATGCGGGCGATCTCGCGGCGGACTTCCTTGATCCGCACGGGGCGCTCGAGCTGGTTGGTCGCGGCCTGGAAGCGCAGGTTGAACTGCTCGCGCTTCAGCTCGACGAGCTGCTCGCTGAGCTGGTCGTCGGTCTTGGCGCGCAGGTCCTCGAACTTCCTGTTGCCACCCGTGGCGTCAACCTTGGTCGCGGCCTTCTTGGTCTGGGCCATCATTCGCCTCCCAGGTGCGAGGTGTCGCCGAGGCGGGCGACGACCTTGGTCTTGATCGGCAGCTTCATCGCGGCACGGCTGAACGCCTCGGCCGCAAGCGGACCGGGAACGCCGTCGAGCTCGAACAGGATCCGGCCCGGCTTGACGCGCGCGGCCCAGTATTCGACCGCGCCCTTGCCCTTGCCCTGGCGGACTTCGGCCGGCTTCTTCGACACCGGCACGTCCGGGAAGATGCGGATCCACAGGCGGCCCTGGCGCTTGATGTGGCGCGTGATCGCGCGGCGGGCCGCTTCGATCTGGCGCGCGGTGATCCGCTCGGGCTCCATCGCCTTCAGCCCGTACGAGCCGAAGTTCAGCGAAGTGCCGCCCTTGGCGTCACCGCTGATCCGGCCCTTGAAGGCCTTGCGGAACTTGTGCTTCTTCGGTTGCAGCATGGTGCTTACTCTATCTTACGCTCAGCGGGCCGGGCGGACGCCGGAGGTTTGAGCCTCCATCATCAGCCGGTCCTGCGCCATCGGATCGTGGCCGAGAATCTCGCCCTTGAAGATCCAGCACTTGATGCCGATGATCCCGTAGGCGGTGAGCGCCTCGGCTTCGGCATAATCGACGTTCGCGCGCAGCGTATGAAGCGGCACGCGGCCCTCGCGGTACCACTCGACTCGCGCGATCTCGGCGCCGCCGAGACGGCCGCCGCAAGTGATCCGGATGCCCTCGGCACCGAGCCTAAGAGCCGACTGCACCGCACGCTTCATCGCCCGGCGGAATGCCACGCGGCGAACAAGCTGGTCGGCCACGCCCTGCGCCACGAGCTTGGCGTCGATCTCCGGCTTGCGGATCTCGACGATGTTGAGCTTGACCTCGCTGGCGGTCATCGAGGCGAGCTGCGCGCGCAGCTTCTCGATGTCGGCGCCCTTCTTGCCGATGATCACGCCCGGGCGCGCGGCATAGATCGAGATGCGGCACAGCTTGGCCGGACGCTCGATCACCACCTTCGAGATCGCGGCCTGCGGCAGCGTCGCGATGATGTACTTGCGCAGCTCGATGTCTTCCTTGAGCAGCTGGGCGTAGTTACGGCCTTCCGCGTACCACCGGCTGTCCCAGGTGCGGTTGATCTGCAGGCGCAGGCCGATCGGATTGCTCTTCTGACCCATCTTAAGCCTCTTCTTCCTGCTCGCGCACGACGATCCGCAGCCGGCTGAACGGCTTGAGGATGCGCGTGGACTTGCCGCGGCCGCGCGTCGCGAAACGCTTCATGGTGATCGACTTGCCGACCGAAGCCTCGGCCACGACCAGGGCATCGACGTCGAGGTCGTGGTTGTTCTCGGCGTTGGCGATCGCGCTCGCGAGCACCTTGGCGGCGTCGCGCGCCATGGCCTTGCGCGAGAAGGCGAGGATGTTCATCGCCTCTTCCGCCTTGCGGCCGCGGATCAGCGCCGCCACCAGGCCCAGCTTCTGCGCCGAACCACGGATCGTGGTGCCGACGGCCAGCGCCTCGTTGTCGGCGACGCGGCGGGGAGCTTTCTGCTTGCCCATTATCGCTTGCCCTTCTTGTCGCCGGCGTGCCCGTGGAAGGTGCGCGTGGGCGCGAACTCGCCGAGCTTGTGGCCGACCATGTCCTCGTTGACGGACACCGGAATGAATTTGTGTCCGTTGTAGACGTTGAAGGTCAGGCCGACGAACTGGGGCAGGATGGTGCTGCGGCGCGACCAGGTCTTGATCGGCGCGCGGCCACCCTTGTCCTGCGCATCCTCTGCCTTCTTCAGCAGGTGCAGTTCAACGAACGGACCTTTCCAGACGGAACGAGCCATTATCGCTTACCTCTTCTTCTTCGCGTGGCGCGAACGGATGATCATCTTGTCCGTCTGCTTGTTGTTGCGGGTGCGGGCGCCCTTGGTCGGCTTGCCCCACGGGGTCACCGGGTGGCGGCCGCCCGAGGTGCGGCCTTCGCCGCCGCCGTGCGGGTGGTCGACCGGGTTCTTGGCGACGCCGCGGGTCAGCGGCTTCACGCCCATCCAGCGCTTGCGGCCGGCCTTGGCGAAATTCTGGTTCTGGTTGTCGGGGTTCGAAACCGCGCCCACCGTGCCCATGCAATCGCCGCGGACGTAACGCTGCTCGCCCGAGTTGAGGCGCACGATAACCATTCCGCGGTCGCGCCCGACGAGCTGGACGTAAGTGCCCGCCGAGCGAGCGATCTGGCCGCCCTTGCCGGGCTTCATCTCGACATTGTGGCAGATCGTGCCGACCGGCATCTGCGACAGCAGCATGGCGTTGCCCGGCTTGGTGTCGACACGTTCGCCGGCGATCACCTGATCGCCGGGCGCCAGGCGGTTCGGGGCGATGATGTAGCTCAGCTCGCCGTCCTCATACTTGATGAGGGCGATGAACGCGGTCCGGTTCGGGTCGTACTCGATCCGCTCGACGGTCGCGGGCATGTCCCACTTGCGGCGCTTGAAATCGATGTAGCGGTACTTCTGCTTGTGGCCGCCGGCCATGCCGCGCGAAGTCACGTGACCCTTGTTATTGCGTCCGCCGGTCTTGCGCTTGCCTTCGGTCAGCGCCTTGACCGGCTTGCCCTTGTACAGCGCCGACTTGTCGACGAGAATCAGGCCGCGCCGGGCGGGGCTGGTCGGGTTGTAGTTCTTGAGTGCCATCGGTTTAGCCCCGCGCGCCTTCGGTAATGTCGATCGACTGGCCCTCGGCCAGGGTCACGATCGCCTTCTTGGTGTCCGTGCGCTTGTAGGGGCGGCCCTTCCAGCGCTTGGTCTTGCCCTTCTCCACGATGGTGTTCACGCCGGTCACCTTGACGTCCCACAGGGCCTCGACCGCTTCCTTGATCTGCGGCTTCGTGGCATCGTTCGCGACCTTGAAGACGACGCCGTTGAGCTCGCTGAGCAGCGTCGACTTCTCGGTGATGTGGGGTGCGAGGATCACGTCGTAGTGACGCGCATCGATCTGCTGCTTCCTAGCCATTGAAGCGCGCCTCCAGCTTTTCGACCGCAGCCTTGGTCAGGACCAGCGTATCGTGCTTCAGGATGTCGTAAACGTTGGCGCCGGCCGCAGGCAGCACGTTGACCCCCGGCAGGTTGCCGGCAGCGAGGCGAAAGCCCGCGTCCACCGCATCCCCGTCGATCACCAGGATCTTGCCGTTCCAGCCCGCCTTGTCGAAGGTGCCTTTGAGCGCCTTGGTCTTGGCGTCCTTCAGCTCGAGGCTGTCGACAACCACGAGACCGTCCTTGGCCCTGGCGGAAAGCGCCATCTTGAGGCCGAGCGCGCGGACCTTCTTGTTGAGCGACTGCTCGAACTCGCGCAGTCGCGCGCCGTGCGCCTTGCCGCCGCCGACGAAGATCGGAGCGCGGCGATCGCCGTGGCGGGCGGTGCCGCCGCCCTTCTGGCGGCCGTACTTCTTACCCGTGCGGGCGACGTCGGAACGCTCGCGGGTCGGGCGGGCCGTGCCGCGCCGGTTCTCGAGCTGCCAGGTGACGACGCGGTGCAGGATGTCGGCGCGCGGCTCGACGCCGAACACGGCGTCGTCGAGCTCGATGTCGCCGGCCGCCCCTTTGACCTCGGTGCCGTCGAGTTTCTGGACCTTCACCTTCACGGCTCAGCCCTCCTTGTTTTCGTCGGCGTCGGGCGCATTGCCCTCGGCGGTGTTGTTCTCTTCGCCCACGGCGGGAGTGGTGTCGTCACCGGCGCCGGCCTGCTGCTCGTGAAGCAGCTTTTCCTGCACCTCGACCGGAACCTCCGGCTGCACCTCATGCTCGGCGGCCGCTTCGACCATGCCGGCGAGCGCTTCCTCATGCTCGGGAGCCGTGCTCTTCTTCTCGACGATCGCGCCCGGGAACGGAGCGCCCTCGGGAGCCGGCTGCTTGACCGCGTCGCGGACCAGGAGCCAGGCGTTCTTGGCGCCGGGCACCGAACCCCTGACGAAGATCAGGCCGCGCGTCGCATCGGTGCGAACCACTTCGAGGTTCTGCTGCGTGCGCTGCTTGTCACCCATATGGCCGGCCATCTTCTTGTTCTTGAAGACCTTTCCCGGATCCTGGCGCTGGCCAGTCGAACCGAGCGCGCGGTGACTGACCGAGACACCGTGGGTGGCGCGCATGCCACCGAAACCCCAGCGCTTCATGCCGCCCTGGAAGCCCTTGCCCTGGGTGTGACCCGAAACGTCGACCATCTGGCCGGCAATGAAATGCTCGGCGCTGATCGTCGAGCCGACGGGAAGCAGGCCCTCCTCGCTGTCGAGGCGGAACTCGGCGACCTTCTTCTTGAGCGGCACCTGCGCCTTGGCGAAGTGCTCGCGCTGCGGCTTGGCGACGTTCTTCTGCTTGGCTTCGCCCGCGCCGACCTGAAGCGCGACGTATCCGTCACGATCGGCAGTGCGGTGCGATACCACCTGGCAATCTTCCAGCGCCAGAACGGTGACCGGCACGTGGCGGCCGTCCTCCTGGAACAGGCGGGTCATCCCGACTTTCTTCGCGATCACGCCGGTGCGCATGATCAAGCTCCTTCATTGGGGTTCCACGAAAGTACTACTTCCGTGGGTGCCCTACAGAGGCACACGGGACCATTCCCGCGTGCTTGTCAGCCCGAAATTTCGTGCGTCGCCCCGTCCGGGCTGAATGTCCCCGCCGGAGCGAGAACGAGACGGGGGACGCTGCCCGGCCCGAATGCCCCTGGAGGCGGCCGGCGGTATCCCTATGTCGTCACCCCGGCCTTGGCCGGGATTGCCGGATTAAGCGAGCTTAATCTCGACGTTCACGCCGGCGGCCAGATCGAGCTTCATCAGCGCGTCGACCGTCTGGGCGTTGGGCTGCACGATGTCGAGCAGCCGCTTGTAGGTGCGCACCTCGAACTGCTCGCGCGACTTCTTGTCGATGTGCGGGCCGCGGTTCACGGTGAACTTCTCGATGCGCGTCGGCAGCGGAATGGGGCCCCGGATCAGCGCGCCGGTGCGGCGCGCGGTGTCCGCGATCTCGCCAGTTGCCTGGTCGAGCACGCGATGGTCAAACGCCTTGAGGCGAATGCGGATGTTCTGGGCTTCCATGTCCAACTACCGATGCGAAAGAGCCAAGGACGATCGTCAGAGCCCTTGCTCCAAAGACCTTCCAAAAAACAAGAGACCGCCCTGCCCGCCGGTATGAACCCGGCCGTGGGGCGGCCCCTCGAAAATCCCGGCCGGCGGGGACGAATCCCTGCCGGCGCGGCGCCTATATTACTTCGTGATCTTGCTGACAACCCCCGAACCGACGGTGCGGCCGCCTTCGCGGATCGCGAAGCGCAGGCCTTCGTCCATCGCGATCGGCGCGATCAGCTTGACGCCGATCGTCACGTTGTCGCCCGGCATGACCATCTCGGTGCCCTCGGGGAGGATCACTTCGCCGGTCACGTCGGTGGTGCGGAAGTAGAACTGCGGGCGGTAGTTGGCGAAGAACGGCGTGTGACGGCCGCCCTCGTCCTTCGACAGCACGTAGACTTCGGCGCTGAACTCGGTGTGCGGGTTGACCGAGCCGGGCTTGGCCAAGACCTGGCCGCGCTCGACGTCGTCGCGGCCGGTGCCGCGCAGCAGCGCGCCGACGTTGTCGCCGGCTTCGCCGCGATCGAGCAGCTTGCGGAACATCTCGACCCCGGTGACGACCGTCTTCTGGGTGTCCTTGATGCCGACGATCTCGACTTCGTCGCCGACGTTGACGATGCCGCTCTCGATGCGGCCGGTCACCACGGTGCCGCGGCCGGAGATCGAGAACACGTCCTCGATCGGCATCAGGAACGGCTTGTCGGTCGGACGCGGCGGCTGCGGGATGTGCTCGTCCACGGCCTTCATCAGCTCGACGATCGAGTTCTTGCCGATCGCGTCGTCCCGACTTTCGAGCGCCGCCAGGGCCGAGCCCTTGACGATCGGAATGTTGTCGCCGTCGAAGTCGTACGAGCTCAGCAGCTCGCGCACTTCGAGCTCGACCAGCTCGAGGATTTCCTCGTCGTCGACCTGGTCGACCTTGTTCATGTACACGACCAGCGCCGGCACGCCGACCTGACGGGCGAGCAGGATGTGCTCGCGGGTCTGCGGCATCGGGCCGTCGGCGGCGTTCACAACCAGGATCGCGCCGTCCATCTGCGCGGCACCCGTGATCATGTTCTTCACATAGTCGGCGTGGCCCGGGCAATCGACGTGCGCATAGTGACGCGCGGCAGTCTCGTACTCGACGTGGGCGGTCGAGATGGTGATCCCGCGCTCACGCTCTTCCGGAGCCTTGTCGATGTTCGCGAAATCGACCGCCGTGCCGCCGTGCTCGGCCGCCATCACCTTGGTGATCGCCGCCGTCAGCGTGGTCTTGCCGTGATCGACGTGACCGATGGTGCCGATATTGCAGTGCGGCTTGTTCCGCTCGAATTTTGCCTTGCCCATTTCTCTGACCTTCTGTTCTTCGAATTCTGGATTTCTGACGGGAGACGGGGCGAGCGCCCTTGAATCAGGCGCCGCCCCTAGACGCTGCGCCTGCCTTAGGCAAGCTTCTCCTTGACCTCGGCCGCGACGTTGGCCGGGACCTCGTCGTAGTGCGAGAATTGCATCGTGTACTGAGCCCTGCCCTGGCTGAATGAGCGCAGCTCGTTGACGTATCCGAACATGTTCGCGAGCGGCACCATGGCTTCGACGACCTGAGCGTTGCCGCGAGAGTCGGTGCCCTGAATCTGACCGCGCCGGCTGTTCAGATCGCCGATCACGTCGCCCATGAATTCCTCGGGCGTGACGACCTCGACCTTCATGATCGGCTCGAGCAGCTTGATGCCGGCGCGTTCGGCCGCTTCGCGCATCGCTCCGCGGCCGGTGATCTCGAATGCCACGGTGCTGGAATCGACGTCGTGGTACTTGCCGTCGACCAGCTTGATCGTGAAGTCGATGATCGGGAAGCCGATCAGGTGGCCGCTGGTCGCCTGCTCGCGCATGCCCTTCTCGATCGAAGGAATGTACTCGCGCGGGATGTTGCCGCCCTTGATGGCGTCCTCGAAGACGACGCCCTGGCCGCGCTCGCCCGGAGTGACGACGACTTTGGCCTCGCCGAACTGACCGGAACCGCCCGATTGCTTCTTGTGGGTGTAGGTGACCTCGACCTCGCGGGCGAGGCTTTCGCGGTACGCCACCTGCGGCGCGCCGACGTTGGCCTCGACCTTGAACTCGCGCTTCATGCGGTCGACCAGGATGTCGAGGTGAAGTTCGCCCATGCCCTTGATGATCGTCTGACCCGATTCATGGTCGGTCGAGACGCGGAACGAGGGATCCTCGGCGGCCAGGCGCGAGAGGGCGACGCCCATCCGCTCCTGGTCGGCCTTGGTCTTGGGCTCCACCGACAGCTCGATGACCGGATCGGGGAACTCCATCCGCTCGAGAATGATCGGCTTGGCCGGATCGCACAGCGTGTCGCCGGTGGTCGTGTCCTTCATGCCCGCGATGGCGACGATGTCGCCGGCGAAGGCCTCGGTGATGTCCTCGCGGCTGTTGGCATGCATCAGCAGCATGCGGCCGATCTTTTCCTTCTTGTCCTTGACCGAGTTGAGCACGGTGCCCTTCTCGAGCTTGCCAGAATAGATGCGGGTGAAAGTGAGCGAGCCGACGAAAGGGTCGTTCATGATCTTGAACGCGAGCGCGGCGAACGGAGCTTCGTCGCTCGAGGGACGGCTGTCCTCCTCTTCGGTGTCGGGAATGATGCCCGCGATCGGCGGCACATCGAGCGGGCTCGGCATGTAGTCGACCACGGCGTCGAGCAGCGGCTGGACGCCCTTGTTCTTGAACGCCGAACCGCAAGTGATCGGAACGAAGGCCTGCGCCAGCGTGCCCTTGCGGATGAGCTTCTTGAGCGTCGCCGCGTCGGGGATGTTGCCCTCGAGATAGGATTCCATGATCTCGTCGTCCTGCTCGACGATGAGCTCGATCATCTGCTCGCGGTACTCGGCAGCCTTGTCGGCCATGTCGGCCGGGATTTCGACGTACTCGAAGTCAGCCCCCAGGCTCTCGTCCTTCCAGACGATGCCGCGGTTGTTGACGAGGTCGACCACGCCCTTGAGGTCGCTTTCGGCGCCGATCGGCAGGTACAGCACCAGCGGCTTGGCGCCGAGGCGGTCGATGATCGACTGTACGCAGTAGTAGAAGTCGGCGCCGGTGCGGTCGAGCTTGTTGATGAAGCACATCCGCGGGACCTTGTACTTGTCGGCCTGGCGCCAGACGGTCTCGGACTGGGGTTCAACGCCCGCGACGCCGTCAAACACCGCGACCGCGCCGTCGAGGACGCGCAGGCTACGCTCGACCTCGATGGTGAAGTCGACGTGCCCGGGGGTGTCGATGATGTTGATGCGGTGCTTTGGGCCCTGGCCGTCCTCGGCCTGCCAGAAGGTGGTCGTGGCGGCCGAGGTGATGGTGATGCCGCGCTCCTGCTCCTGCTCCATCCAGTCCATCGTCGCGGCACCGTCGTGGACTTCGCCGATCTTGTAGGACTTGCCGGTGTAGTAGAGGATCCGCTCGGTCGTGGTGGTCTTGCCGGCGTCGATGTGCGCCATGATGCCGATGTTGCGGTAGCGTTCCAGCGGATATTCGCGGGCCATGGGAAATTCCTTGGGTGTAGCAGGAGGCGCCAGGCGCTCCCGCGCCCGGCCCCCGTATATGTAGTGATTACCAGCGGTAGTGCGAGAAGGCGCGGTTGGCGTCGGCCATGCGATGCGCGTCCTCGCGCTTCTTTACCGCGTTGCCGCGGTTGTTGGCCGCATCCATGAGCTCCCCCGAGAGGCGCGCCGCCATGGTCGTCTCGGCCCGGCCGCGCGCCGCGGCGATCAGCCAGCGGATCGCCAGCGCCTGGGCGCGCTCGGGACGAACCTCGACCGGCACCTGGTAAGTGGCGCCGCCGACCCGCCGCGAACGCACCTCGACCTGCGGGGCGACATTGGCAAGCGCATCGTGGAACAGCGCGATCGGATCGCTCTTGGCGCGGCTCTCGACGGTCTCGAGCGCACCGTAGACGATGCTCTCGGCAACCGACTTCTTCCCGTCGAGCATGAGGTTGTTCATGAACTTCGACAGGATCTGATCCCCGAACTTGGGATCGGGCAGGATTTCCCGCTTCTCGGGACGACGACGACGTGACATCGGACTAATTCCTTTGTGTCTCTAAGGTCCCCTTCCCCTCACCGTCACCCTGAACTCGTTTCAGGGTCCATTTCCCGGCTTGGGGCGGACCTGGCAATTTTCCCGCGACCTCCGCGCCTGGGGCCCGATGGATCCTGAACCAAGTTCAGGATGACGGACTGAGGCGGCGGACGGAGCGCTTATTTGGGCCTTTTCGCCCCGTACTTGCTGCGGCTCTGGCGGCGGTCCTTGACCCCCTGCGTATCGAGCACGCCGCGCAGCACGTGGTAACGCACGCCCGGCAGATCGCGCACCTTGCCGCCGCGGATCAGCACGACGGAGTGCTCCTGCAGGTTGTGCCCCTCGCCCGGGATATAGGCGATGACCTCGCGCTGGTTGGTCAGCCGCACCTTGGCGACCTTGCGCAGCGCCGAGTTCGGCTTCTTCGGGGTGGTCGTATAGACCCGGGTGCAGACGCCGCGCTTCTGCGGGTTCTGCTCCATCGCGGGCACCTTGCTCTTGACCCGCTTCGGCTCGCGGCCCTTGCGGACCAGCTGGTTGATCGTCGGCATCGAATACCTTCACCGTTGTATGGTGCTACCGGGATCGGGTGAAGGTCGGGGCCGCGTTTCCCTTCTTCGTCATCCCGGACTTGATCCGGGATCCAGCGCGCAAGAGGCGCACCGAAGGTTCAACACGAGCCTGAAACACTCCACCCAGGCCATCGAGCACCGGGTTACTTTGCCAGCTGCCCCCAAGAGCGTTTCCGCTCCAACAGAGAGGGGCCTTACGGCCCCCGGGACATCACCGGCAATGTTCAGCTCTATTTGACCGAGGCGAGCCGGAGCCTGCCGCGGATGGGGGGCCGTTAGAGGGGTTTGGTGCGGGGGTCAAGAAGTGGCTTTGCGGTGGAAATTGGGCTAAGCTCAGCCTACCTCCGTCTAGACAGGTTGGACGTTGCTGGCCTTTGGAGGGAAGTCGATGCCAGCAAAGCACATTCTTGACCGCGACGTATGTCGCGCGGGGTTCGCCAATCCTGAGGCGTTGGCCGCAGTTGGTCTATCACATGATCAGCTCGCCGATGCAGTCATAGGTACGTACAGACTCCTCGACCGCGTAGATGCAACACTGGTTAGCGATGGGGTCGATCCGCTCTGCCAAGTGGTCGAGCTCGCGAACTTCTCGTCCATGATTGGCAACATCCTTGGAGCTGAGTTGGCGAAGTCAAGTAACGGATATTACGTCCGAAATGGGCCGCACAAATTTCCCGATCTTCTTCCCGCGCATGCGAGCGCCGCTCCGTCAGGGATTGAAATCAAGATGGCGCTCAATCGAAATCAGCCGAAGGGCCATCTAGCCAAAGAAGGGCATTATTTGACCTGCCGCTATCTGCTGGTGGACGAAGTTGGCTTGCCGTGTGTCGACAAGGTGGACAGGCCCAGGGCGAACCGGCCGGTCGTCTGGGAATTGCGAATGGGCTACCTGACGGACGCTCACTTCAACATTAGCAACACCGAGGGTGACAGCGGCAAGACAGCAGTGATCAATGCCGCTGGAATGGAAGAGATGAAAGTGGTCTACGTCGATCTGGAGATGGTGCCCGGAACGCAACGGGGTGCCCGCTATCGCTCGTACCAAGCCCTGTTCGAAACCCCCTAATCCGACTCTAAAATTGCTTCTGCGATCAGCCGCCCGAGCAGCGGAGGCACTGCGTTTCCGATCTGCTTGACTACTTGAGATCGGCTCCCTTTGAAAATGAAGGTGTCGGGGAAGCTCTGTAACCTGGCTCCCTCACGGGGAGTCAGTGCGCGGTCTTGGAACGGGTGAATACAGCGGTTCGATGCGGGGTGCACAAAATTCACCGTGATCGTGTTTGCAGGCTCATCGGCCGCCAAGCGGCTATAGCAGCTTGAGAAACCGCTGGTGACAAGTCCGGGTGGAAGCGCTGAGATATTGTGACCAGCGTGTTTGATGATTTCGAGCATCTGCGGGGAGTGAGCAGTAGCTTCGTGAAGCGCTAGCTGCGTTGCCCCAAAGCGCAACACTTCTTGATAGCGATTACGAGGCGGAGTTGCGTACTTGCGTGCACACTCTCCCGAGCGAACTTCTGGCAAGTCATCGATTGCGTCTATCAGAGTTAGGGCGGGGATAGTCTCATCAAAAAGACCAGTTGGAGGGGTAATGAGCAGTTGCGACTGACCTGCCATGCTACGATGTTCATGGGTGTGCGTGGCGGTCGGCCACTCGAACGCCTTGCCCTTTCTTGAACCCACAATAAGCAGGCGTTCCCGACGCTGAGGTAGGCCGTGGTAAGCTGCGTTGAGCACCCTCGCCGAAACTCGATAACCAAGGCTCTCGAATGCATTTATCAATGCCGCCAGCGTCTTGCCGCCCTGATGCGTTAGCAACCCGACGACGTTTTCAAATACGAGCCACTCTGGGCGGGTTCGCGCTATGATGCGGCAGAATTCTTCGCCAAGATTATTGCGAGGATCATTCCACTCGATATTTCGAAACGGTCGAATACTGGAAAAGCCCTGGCATGGCGGACCACCGATCACGACGAACGGCACTGGGCAATTTGACAGGATGTGGTCAACGTCGATCGTTCTGATGTCACCACCATATGCATTGGCGGCAGGATGGTTCGTACAAAACGTATCGAGCCGATCACCAAGCAGATCGACGCCTCCTACGACCTCGAACTCACCAGTCGCCTCAAAGCCGGTAGAAAAGCCTCCGACACCGCAAAAGAGATCGACGAGTGGGCGAAGCGACGGATTCGGCTCGCTCCGGCGCGGTCTAACTCCCGACCCAACATCCTTTGTCGCCGTAGCGTACCCTTCTCCGGCGAGAGGCTGAATGTCATAAAGCGATTCCGCCAGTACACCCAGTGCGCCAGCCAAAGCCTTGGCTTTGGGCCCGTCGAGCGGTGCAAATCCGCGCTCAAGGAGCATCAATTCTGATACTGGCACTCCGGACTTATCCGCCAATCCCTTCTGCGAAATACCAGCCGCTGCCCTGACGCTGCGAATGCTAATTGGTCAGACCTTTCCTTGAAACGACGGAACATTAGCGGAACCAAAGTGAGCCGGAAAGGTCAGACTCGGTAGTTGGAGCCGAAACGGATACGAATTCCCCGATTTAGTTTCCTTTGCCCTGCACCTTCCGCTCCGCGGTGCCCGTCCAGGGATTGAGGAAACCGGGAATTCCGATTTCGCTCACGAGGTTTCGCCGACCAAAACCATTTTCCTACAATCCCCTTCTTGTGACAGTTGGTTGCTCCGTTGATTCCGGAGCCGCCATGCCCTCCCTTCCCCGCACCCGCACTTCCTACATGGCGCATCGCGATGGCGAGGCGCCCGCCGAGGACGATCTGCTGTTGTCGTTCGTGCCGGTGCCGCATTCGCGGCCGCGCAGGAACTCGATCACCGCGACGCGCCAGCGCGCGTTTATCGCCGCGCTCGCCGCCAGCGGCATCGTCACCCAGGCGGCGTCTGAGATCGGGGCTTCGCTCGAGGCGCTCTACAAGCTGCGCCAGCGGCCGGGCGCGGAGGGCTTTCGCGCGGCGTGGGACGCGGCCGTCGATCGCGGGGTGCAGCGGGTCGAGGATTGTGCGCTGGAGCGGGCCATCGAGGGCGAGAAGCGGATGGTGGTTTCGGGCGGCAAGGTGCTCGGTTTCCAGACCTACCATAACGAGCGGCTGGTGATGTTCTTCCTGCGCCAGCGGCGGCCCGCGCGCTATGCCCTGCAGGACGAAATCGGCCCGGGCCATCCGGTCTACGAAAAGATCGCCGCCGCCTATGAGGAGGCGCGCAAGCGCGAGCGCAACGATCCCAAGCAAGTCGCCCGGATCCGCAAGAGCATCGACGTCAAGGTCGCCCAGTGGCGCCAATTGGTCGAGGCGGATTGGCACGCCGAGCGCCAGGCCTGGATCGCCAGCCACGGCGGCGAGATTCCGCACATCGACAGCTTTCCCGACGGAATCCAGGTCGCGGAGCCGACGCCTGAGTCGGCCGCCCGGTTCTATGCGGCGTGGACGAGGGAGGATGATGGGGAGAAGGGAGAAGAAGAGGGTCGGGATTGATGGGTTGGGGTGTGATGGGGTTTTTTTGTTTACGCCCTCAAACGCCGGGCGCCGGGCATCCGCCCGGCTTGGCTTCGCGGCATAAGCCGCGGCGCGCGTTCGCGCTTGCGGGTTCCTGGTCGGAACCCGGACATTCCAGGCCAGGCAGTTCGAGCGCTGATCCGGTCCGCGACCAGCGGACCGCAAGGCCGAACGGCCGTCGCGCCGTATGGGGCGGTAGCCGAAGCGGGCGGG
>Ga0307505_10001607_pt1 | contig 17616 bp, 17 predicted proteins | sample 23_S_MG_FD_202183 | JGI IMG/M metagenome (GOLD analysis project Ga0307505, IMG submission 202183) | Soil microbial communities from Populus trichocarpa stands in riparian zone in the Pacific Northwest, United States - 23_S | ecosystem: Environmental > Terrestrial > Soil > Riparian zone > Trees...
CCGATCATCAGCGCGCGTGCTGCCGCCAGTTCGGTGGCCGCCTCGGCCAACATGTGCTGGATGGCCTGGAACTGGCCGATGGCGCGGCCGAACTGGCGGCGGTCGTTGGCATAGCCGAGTGTCAGGTCCAGCAGCGCCGCCATCGAGCCGGCCATCTCGGCGGCCTGCGGCGCGGCGCACAGCACGGCGGCCGAGTGCGGCGCGTCGAACACCTGCATGGCTTTCTCGAGGTCCAGCGCCGCGATGGCGCCGGACAGCTTGGGCCGCCAGTCGCCGGCAGTGGCAGCCGCCGCCGTCAGCCGCAGCAGGTGCCAGCGCTCGTCGTGCCGCACCAGCGCATGGCCAGCGACGCGCAGCCCCGGCGTCGCCGGCAGGCCGAGCCGGCCCGACGCGTCGGCCACCGCATCGGCCAGCACGATCGGCCCCGCCGGCGCGCGCTGGCCGGCCTTGGCGAGCAGCGCACGCGCCAGCGCCGTCTCCAGCAGCGGCAGCGGATAGCCGGCGCGGCCCAGCGCATGGCCCAGCGCGAAGGCGGCGGAGGCCGGCAGGCCGATGCCATCGTGCTCGGCGGCGACGAAGGCGTCGGCATAGCCCAGCGCTTCCACCGTATCCCACAGCGCCTGCACATCGGCGCCGGCCTCGATGCCGCGCACGCGCTCGGGCGTGCAGTGGTCGGCCAGCGCGCGTTGCAGGCCGTCGAAGAGATCGTCTTGCATGTCGAGTCCTTCGTTCAACGCAGGCCGAGGCCGCGCGCGACGATGCCGCGCAGGATCTGCCGCGTGCCGCCGCGCAGCGAGAAGCTGGGGCAGACCTGCGTCACGTAGGCCAAGGTCTGCATCAGCGCCGGCGACGGCAGCATGTCGGAAGTCTGCAGCGCCTGCGCCACCCAGCCCGGAATGTTCTGTTCCAGCTCGGTGCCCAGGTCCTTGACGAAGGACGCGGCCAGCGCCGGCTGCTCGCCGCGGTCGAGCTGCGCCGCGATCGCCAGCGACATCGCGCGCAGCACGGCGGTGCGCCCGGCCAGGCGCCCGAGCACGGCCAGCGTCGCGCCGTCCACCTGCGGCTGACTGCGCAGATCGGCCAGCCAGCTGTCGGCCAGCACCATGCTGGAATAGATGCGCTCGGGCCCGCTGCGCTCGAAGGCCAGCTCGGCCGTCACCTGCTGCCAACCGGCGCCCTCCTCGCCGATCAGCGCATCGGGCGGCAGCTCGGCGCCGTCGAACAGCACCTCGCAGAAATGCGCGTCGCCGCTGATGTCGCGGATCGGCCGGATGTGGATGCCGGGCAGCGACAGGTCGACCAGCAATTGCGACAGCCCCTTGTGCCGGTCTTCGGCGCTGCCGGAAGTGCGCACCAGCGCGCACATGAACTGGCTGCGGTGCGCGTTGGTCGTCCAGATCTTGCGGCCATCCAGCCGCCACCCATTCGCCGTGCGCGTGGCGCGCGTGCGCACGCCGGCCAGGTCGGAGCCGGTGTCGGGTTCGCTCATGCCGATGCAGAAGAAGGCTTCGCCGCGGCAGATCGCTGGCAGGAAGCGCTGGCGCTGCGCCTCGCTGCCGTAGCGCAGGATCAGCGGCGCGCTCTGGCGGTCGGCGATCCAGTGCGCGCTGACCGGCGCGCCGGCGGCCAGCAGCTCTTCGGTGAGCACGAAGCGTGCGAAGGCGCTGCGCCCGCCGCCGCCGTATTGCGTCGGCAAGGTCAGGCCGAGCCAGCCGCGCCGGGCCAGCGCGCGGCTGAAATCGGCATCGAAGCCCATCCACGAACGCGCGCGCTGGTGTGCCGGCATGTCGCCCAGCGCCGCGGCGATGAACTCGCGCACGGGGGCGCGCAGCGCTTCGTCTTCCGCCGGAATCGCCGCCGGCTCGAAGCTGCGGGTAATCGCTGCCGTCATGCCTGCCCTCTCTTCGTGGTCTGCGTGGAGCGAGACAGGAACGCAGCCAGCGCCTGCTCGTGCTCGGGGGTGTGGTGGGCCAGTGCCTGGAAGCCGGCGGACATCTCCAGGATGGTGTCGAGCCGGCTGTGCTCGGCTTCGCGCATCAGTCGCTTGGTCAAACGCAGCGCCTGCGGCGAATGGCGAGCGATCTCCTGCGCCAGCGCCATCGCCGCGCCCATCAGCTCGTCGGCAGGCACCACCTGCGACACCAGGCCCCAGGTCAGCGCCTGCGCGGCGTCGATCGTGCGGCCGGTGAAGGCCATCTCGTAGGCGCGCGTGCGGCTCACGGTGCGCGGCAGCAGCCAGGCACCGCCGTCACCGGGCAGCAGGCCCAGCTTGATGAAGGTCGAGGCAAAACGCGCCTGCTCGCTGGCGATGCGGATGTCGCACATGCAGGCCAGGTCGTTGCCGGCGCCCAGCGCATGGCCGTTGACGGCGGCGATGGTCGGCACCTCCAGCCCGTACAGCGCCAGCGGCACGCGCTGGATGCCGTCGCGATAGGCATGCCGGCTCAGCACCGGCGCGCCCAGGCCCGCGCCGACGCTGTCGCGAATGGTCTTCAGGTTGCCGCCCGACGAGAACGCGCTGCCGCTGCCGGTGAGGACCACCGCTGCCACGCCGTGGTCGGCGTTGATGCGCGCGCAGGCTTCGATCAGCGCGGCGATCGCGTCGGGGTCGGAGACGGCATTGAGTGTCTCCGGGCGGTTCATCGTCAGCACGACGACGGCGCCGTCGCGGCGGTGTTCGAGGAAGGGTTTCATCGGTTCGGGCAACGCTGTTCGCGAAGCCCGAGCATGACTGCCGATGCGGCCGCGCGCGCTACCCGCAACGGTCAGGGGGGCAAACCCGCGGCTACTTCGGCGCCGAGCCCAGCGGCATCGACAGCGTGAGCCAGACGTTCCAGCCCTGCGGCCGGTTGGTCGCATCCACCTCGTAGTAGCCCTTCAGGTTGGCGTACCACGTCGCGTCGCCGACCTTGAAGAAGTGGCCCACCTGCGGCCCGATGGCGCTGGCGCGCGCCTTGAAGTCGCCCAGCCTGGCGCCGCTGCCGCTGTCGCCGGTGAGCTGGTGATAGAAGTAGCCGACCAGGCCGAGCTGGGTCTGCGGCGTGACGAAGCGCGACGCGCCCCAGTCCAGGTGGCCGTCGACGCCGTTGCGGTAGTTCGTGTCGCTGTTCTCGAAGTTGTAGGTGGCGCCGAGCACGGCCGAGAACTCGTTGGTCTTGTCGAAGTAGGTGTAGCCGCCGCCGGCATCGATCGACCAGTGGCCGGTGCCGATGTTGGCCAGCCGCTCGGCGCTGTAGCTGCCTACCGGGATGCCGGCCATCGTGTAGGCCATCAGGTTGTGCACGCCGTGGTTCCACTTCAGCGTGCCCAGCGGGTACAGGTCGCCGACGCCGGTGCGCGTGTCGCGTCTGCCGCCGCCGATCGTGCCGCCGCCCGGACCGCTGAGCGTGGCGTCGATGTCCACGGCGACGCGGCCGACCGCGCCGATCACCGTCAGCGCCGCCTGCCCGCCCAGCACCGGCGTTTCGAACACGTAGCTGGGCGCGAGGAACAGCAGGTCGCCCTGCGCCTGCAACCCGGCGACGATGCGCGCGCCGTTCTGGAATTCCTTGCTGCCGCTGGCGCCGGCCGAGCTGTGGAAGTACACCGTGCCCAGCGACCAGCCCGGGTGCGTCGGCACGGCGGCCAGGCTGCCGAACTGGCCCGGCAGCCAGAAGCTGACGCCGCCTTCGTCGGCGCGCGCGGGTGCGCCGGCCAGCGCGACGACGGCCGCGAGCGCGGCAGTGGCCACGCAGTGAAGCTTCTTCATGCCGCTGCTCCTGCTACGGCCCGATCGGGAACTGGATGTTCAGGCCCATGAAGGCCTGGAACTTCGGCTGGCCGACGCCGTCGTGCGCCACCGTCCACTGCGGTTCGATGAACAGGTTGTAGGTCTCGCGACCGACCTTCCAGATCTTGCCGATACCCAGGCCGATCGGGATCGAATAGTCGTTGCTCTTCAGGTTGAAGTTCCAGGTCGCGGTGCTGCGCAGGTACACCGACTGTGGCAGGTTGAACATGACGAAGGGCTGCAGCGAGGCGCTTTCGACCGACGGCCGGTCACTGTCGCCGGCGAAGGAATGCTGCCAGGTCAGCAGCCCGCCCAGCAGCCCCCAGTGCTGCGGCGCGATCAGCACGCCGGCCAGCCCGCCCTGCCACTTACCGGTGCCGGTCTCGTCGCGGCTGGCCGTGGGGATCGTCAGTTGCGGCCCGATGCCCAGTTCGACCGCGCCTTCCTTGAACAGGAACAGGTCGAACAGGTTCAGGTCGCCGACGCCGGTGTGGCGGCCACCGGTCAGCTCGGAGTCGGGCGTGGTGACGATCGGCAAGGTGGCGCGCACCAGCTGCGGCAGGCCGAACAGCTTGTGCGGCAAGGTGCCGCGCAGCAGCACCGCGTTGCCGTCGGCGTTGTCCAGCCCGTAGTAGCGGCCGGTGTACAGGTTCTGCAGGTTGGCGCCGATGGTCGGCGTCAGCGGGTTGTTGGCGGCGTTCATGTCCGCGCCGCTGGCCTGCGCCTGCGACAGTGCCGGCGCGGCGATCAGCAGGGCCGCCACGGCCCATCTTGCGGTGCCGGCCTGGCTCGGTTTCGACATGCCATCTTCTCCTGAAAATCGACCGCCGCGACCATAACGCAAACGCCGGCGCGCTCGCCTTCGGTCAGACGTTGCCGATGCCGCCGCCGCAGACGATCACCTGGCCGGTGATGTAGTTCGACTCGGGCCCGCAGTACAGCGCCAGTGCGCCGGCGGCTTCGTCGGGCGTGCCGGGGCGGCCGAGCGGGATCATCTTCTTCGACATCTCGGCGATCTGCTGGCTGATGCCGACCTTGATCTCGCGGCCCTCGATCTGCACCGTGGCGCTGTCGGTGCCGGCGAAGGGCACGGTCAGGCGCGTCTCGATGTGGCCGAAGGCGACGCAGTTGACGTTGACCTTCAGGCGGCCCCACTCCTTGGCCAGCGTCTTGGTCAGGCCGATGATGCCGGCCTTGGCCGACGAGTAGTTGGCCTGGCCCGGGTTGCCGCCGGCCGCGGCCGAGGACACGTTGACCACCTTGCGGAACACCTCGCGCCCGGCGGCGGCATCGGCCTTGGCCGCGGCGCTGATCACCGGATAGGCCGCGCGCAGAATGCGGAACGGCGCCGTCAGGTGGCAGTCGATGATCGCGTACCACTGTTCGTCCGTCATCTTCTGGATCACGTTGTCCCAGGTGTAGCCGGCGTTGTTGACGACGATGTCGATGCCCTTGTAGGCCTCGACCGCCGTCTTGACGAAACGCTCGGCGAAGTCCGGCGCGGTGACGCTGCCGACGCAGGCGACAGCCTCGCCGCCGGCGGCGCGGATCTGCTGCACCACTTCGTTGGCCGGGTCGGCGTCCAAGTCGTTGATGACCAGCCGCGCGCCGTCGGCGGCGAGTTTCAGCGCCAGCGCGCGGCCGATGCCGCGGCCTGAGCCGGTGACCAGGGCGGTCTTGCCTTCGAGCTTGCTCATGATGTGTTCCTTCGTGTGGGGGGGTGAAATTCAGGCGCGGCCGTACAGCGTGACGACGCAGGCGCCGCCCAGGCCCAGGTTGTGCTGCAGCGCCAGGTCGACGCCTTCGACCTGGCGCTTGTCGGCGGTGCCGCGCAGCTGGTTGGTCAGCTCGAAGCACTGCGCCAGCCCGGTCGCGCCCAGCGGGTGGCCCTTGCTCAGCAGCCCGCCCGAGGGGTTGGTGACGACCTGGCCGCCGTAGGTGTTGTCGCCGTCGGCGACGAACTTCTCGGCGCCGCCTTCGGGGCAGAAGCCCAGCGCTTCGTAGGTCAGCAGTTCGTTGTGCGCGAAGCAGTCGTGCAGCTCGGCCACACGGATGTCCTGCGGACCGACGCCGGCCTTTTCGTACACCTGCTGCGCGGCGGCCTTGGCCATGTCGAAGCCGACCATCTTGATCATCGACGCCGGCTCGAAGGAGCTGGGGAAGTCGGTGGTCATCGCCTGCGCCAGGATGCGCACGTCGCTGCGCAGGCCGTGCTTCTTGGCGAACGTCTCCGACACGACCAGCGCCGCGGCCGCGCCGCAGGTCGGCGGGCAGGCCATCAGCCGCGTCATCACGCCGGGCCAGACCTGCACGTCGTTCATCACGTCATCGGTGCTGACCACCTTGCGGAAGATCGCCAGCGGGTTGTTGGCGGCATGCCGGCTGGCCTTGGCACGGATGGCGGCGAAGGTCTGCATCGACGTGCCGTACTTTTGCATGTGCTCGCGGCCGGCGCCGCCGAACATGCGCAGCGCGCCGGGCATCGACTCGACATCGCTCACCAGCTCGTCCATCACCGCCTTGCCCTTGCCCATCGCCGCCGGGCGGTCGTCCCAGTTCGACTTGAGCGCGCCCGGGCGCATCTGCTCGAAGCCCAGCGCCAGCGCGCAGTCGACCATGCCGCTTTCCACCGCCTGGCGCGCCAGGAACAGCGCGCTCGAACCGGTGGAGCAGTTGTTGTTGACGTTGACGACCGGGATGCCGCTCAGGCCCACCTCGTACAGCGCCGACTGGCCGCAGGTGGAATCGCCGTAGACGTAGCCGACGTAGGCCTGCTGCACCAGCTTGTAGTCGACGCCCGCATCGGCCAGCGCCTGGCGCGTGGCCTGCGAGCCCATCTCGATGTAGCTGCCGCTGGCGCCCGGCTTGGTGAAGGGGATCATGCCGACGCCGGCAACGAATACGGATTGGGTCATGGGTGTCTCTCCGGTGGATGGATGAAAGGTGAAGGAAGGGAAGCTGCAGCTCAGCGCACCGCGCCGGCCCAGCGCGTCAGCAGCGCGTCGACCGTGGTGGCGCCCTGCCCCGGCGCGGGCCGCACCTGCGGCACGGTGCGGCTGAAGCGCGGGGCCGGCGCCGGCGGGCTGACGCCGTCGATGTCGATGAAGGTGCCGCGCGCGACGTTGTGCGGGTGCGTCGGTGCCTCGTCCATGTCCAGCACCGGGGCGAAGCAGATGTCGCTGCCTTCTATGCGCTCTACCCATTCGGCGCGCGTGCGCGTGGCGATGACCTCGGCCACCTGCTGCTTCATCCCGGGCCAGTGGCTGGGGTCCATCTGCTTGACGCCGGCCGGCGGCGCCAGCTCCAGCGCCTGCAGCAGCAGCGCGTAGAACTGCGGCTCGATCGAGCCGATGGCCACGTACTTGCCGTCGGCGCAGGCGTAGGTGTCGTAGAAGTGCGCGGCGCCGTCGAGGAAGTTGCTGCCGCGCCGGGCGCTCCACAGCCCCGCCGCCTTGCGGCCGTAGAGCATCGAGCCGAGCAGCGGCGTGCCGTCGGTCATAGCGGCGTCGATGACCTGGCCCTGGCCGCTGCCGCGCGCCTCGAACAGCGCGCAGACGACGCCGAAGGCCAGCATCATCGCGCCGCCGCCGTAGTCGCCGACCAGGTTCAGCGGCGGCGCCATCGTCTCGCCGGGCCGGCCCATCGCGCCGAGCAGGCCGCTCAGTGCGATGTAGTTCAGGTCGTGCCCCGCCGCCTGCGCCAGCGGCCCGGTCTGGCCCCAGCCGGTCATGCGGCCGTACACTAGGCGCGGGTTGCGCTGCAGGCACAGGTCGGGGCCCAGGCCCAGCCGCTCCATCACGCCGGGGCGGTAGCCTTCGATCAGCACGTCGGCCTGCGCCACCAGCGCCAGCACCTGGGCTACGCCGTCGGGCGACTTCAGGTCGGCGGTGACGCTGTGCTTGCCGCGGCCGTTGACGTCGAAACGCGCCGGCAGCTTCTCCGCGGCGGCCGGGCGGTCGATGCGCACCACCTCGGCGCCCATGTCCGCGAGCATCATGCCGCAGAAGGGCCCTGGGCCGATGCCGGCCATCTCCACCACCTTGACGCCTTGCAGGGGTCCGCTCATGGGTTGTGTTCCTCGATGTTCTGGTGCCGCGGCAGGCGCACGGGGCGCCGGTGAACGCATGGGCCATCGATGCGATGGCGGCGTGGGCGCAAGCATGCGCGCCGGCACGCCGGCCTGGCCCCACCCGCAACGGTCAGGGCGGGTAAACCCTGAATCACAGGCGCCGGCGCGCGGCGTCGTACTCGCGGCACAGCTCGACCACGATCTCGGCGGCCGGGAGGATCTCGCGCACGCTGCCCACGCCCTGCCCAGCCGACCAGATGTCGCTTGCCGAGTGGCCTGAAGGCACGCGCCTGGGTCGTTCCAGCGGCCAGGATGAAGGCGAACGAAGCGCACACCGTCTACCTGTCGCCGCGTGCCGCCGAGATCCTGCGCAGGCAGCGTGGCCAGGACAAGCGCCTGCTGTTCTCATCACCCATGACCCTCGACCGCGACGATGGCGACCGCAAGCCGCTGTCAAACATGACGCTGCTCGGCCGCATGGGCTACCGCGACCGCACGACGGTACACGGCCTGTGCCGCGCCACCTTCCGCACCTGGGCGAACGAAACCGGCGCCGCGCGGCCCGACGTGATCGAGGCCTGCCTGGCGCACGAGGAATCGAACCGCGTGCGCGCGGCCTACAACCGGGCGAAGTTCAACGAGGAGCGGCGCGCGTTGCTGGAGGCTTGGGCGACCTTCCTGGACCGGCCGCCGGCCGATGTCCTGCCGCTGGGCGCGCGGGTGGCGCAGCGCCGCACCTCCCTCGCCTTGACGCAAGGCTGTCCGAGTTCTAAAGTATCTACATCATCGTTTCTACAAAGATGTCCGAGTATGTCGATCAATCTGCAGATCGCGAAGTGGGGCAACAGCCTCGCCATGCGTCTCCCCGCCGAGTTGGTGCGCCGCTTCGGGCTGCGCGACGGCGACAGCGTAGAAGCCCAGATCACGGCCGATGGCGCGCTCGCGATCCGTCCCACGAACTGGAGTCGTCGAGCTTTCGCCGCCGAATTGGCCGAAGCCCGCGACGCGCTGCCGATGGGCGAGCCCGTGATCGAGCAGCTGCGCGGCGAGGCGCGCTACTGATGGTCTACGTCGACACCAGCGCCATCGTCGCGCTGATCGTCAACGAGCGCGGCAGTTCCGCCGTGGCGGCCTGGTACGCCTCGGCCAAGAGCGACCTTGTTTCCGCAGCGTGGGCTGTCACCGAGTTCGGTAGCGCCCTGGGGCTGAAGCAGCGCACCGGACAACTGGATGCGGTCCAAGCGCAGGCAGCCTGGGCGCGGTTCGAGCGCCTGGTGACCAACGACCTGCGGTTGGTGTCCGTGGAGTCGACGGACTTCCATCGCGCGGCGGTGCTGACGCTCGATGCCGCCAGCGGCATTCGCGCCGGCGACGCACTACATCTGGCCTGCGCCGAGCGAGCTGGCGCGAAGAGCATCGCAACGCTGGATGCGGTGATGGCCCGCAACGCGCGACAGCTCAAGATCAAGCCCATCACCCTGGGGGAATAGACATCCGCACCCGGCCGGTTCGCCGGGCACCGTGGCCGCTGCGGTTCAGCGGCAAGGCGGGTCCGCAAGGTGGTTGCAACACCGAGCGGGCCCTGACCACAACGCACCAACCTGAAAGGACCGTGCATCATGGCTGCCGAGGGGGTGTAGCCGAAATCAACATTCCACCGCATCCTCGCAGCCATCCGAAGCGCGCGAGGTGATGGTCGATGGCAGAAGGCACACAGCGGGGCAAGCCGGGGCGTAAGCCGGCGCTTGACCAGCGGCACATCAACGTGCTGCGGGCGATCACGAAGCAACAACCTCGCTCGCCGCTCGATGAAGTGACGCGGGAGCTGCATCGACGCACGGGCATGTCGGTGTGCACGGTGACGGTGCGCAAGGCGCTTCGGCAGGCGGGCATCGAGCGCGCCAAGCCGCAGCGCCGGCCCAGCGAACGTGCCGCAGTCCAAGGCGGCGCGCCACTGCGCGTGGGCTACACCGATGCTCACCGGCGCGAGGACGGCCCCAGCGGCATGAACACCGACCTGACCGACGCCGAATGGGCATTGGTGGCCGACTTGTTCGAGCGCAACGGCGGACGCGGCGCACCGCCCAAGCACTCGCGCAAGAGCATGGTCGATGCCTGCGCCTACGTCGTGTGCACGGGCTGCGCCTGGCGGCTGCTGCCCAAGAGCTTTCCTCCCTGGCGCGGGGTCTACAAGGCCTTCAGCCGCTGGGCTGCGGCCGGCACCTTCGAGGCCATGCACGAGCGGCTGCGCCAACAATGGCGCGACCGCATCGGCCGCGATCCCGAGCCGACGGTGGCCATCATCGACGCGCAGAGCACGCGCAGCACCGCCCAAGGCGGCATGACGGGCTTCGACGCAGGCAAGAAGGTCAAGGGGCGCAAGCGTCACCTCGTGGTCGATACCTTGGGGCTGCTGCTGGCCGTCACGGTGACCTCGGCCAGCGTTCAGGATCGCGACGCCGCCGCGCCCGTGGTCGCGCAAGCGATGGCCAATAGCCAAGGCGCCGGGGCTGCAGCGGCTGTACACCGACGCGGCCTACGGTGGCCGCTGCGCGCAGGCCATCGAGGCGGCGCACCCCGGGCTGGCCGTGCAAGTCGTTCGCCACCCAGGCAATCGCAGCACCGGCACTTGGAACGACGCTCAGCAACCGTTGTGGCCCGAGGCCGTGCCCAGTGGCTTCGTCGTGCAGACCAAGCGCTGGGTCGTCGAGCGCACCCACGCCTGGAACGAGCGCGCGCGGCGCCTCATTGCCCATCACGACCGATCCTCATGGGCGCCGGTGGCCTGGGTCTGGTTCGTCGAAGCGCGTATCCTCGCAACCAGACTGGCGGGGTAGAACATTTCGGCTACACCCTCCGAGAGGACGACTATGCGCAAGGTTCCGTACCCACACCCCGGCGAAATCCTGCTCCATGAATTCCTGGAGCCGATGGGCATCACGCAGTATCGACTGGCCAAGGAAATCGGCGTGCCGCAGCGGCGCATCGGTGAGATCGTGGCCGGGACGCGCGGCGTGACCGTCGACACCGGGCTGCGCCTGGCGCGCTTCTTCGGCGTGTCCGATGGCTTCTGGACCGGCTTGCAGGTCGACTGCGACCAGGCGACGGCGAAGGACGCGATGGCGCCGGTGCTGGCGAAGATCAGGCCCTGGGCCGAACTGGCCGAGGCATGAACATTCCATCGCCCGGCCGGTCTGCCGGCCGGGCGCGGATATCACCTCATGCAGCCAGCGCCTGCGCGCCGGCCTTGCGGGCCTTTTCCCAGCCCAGGCAGGCCAGGGCCACGGTGCGCGGCACCGGTTCGGCGCCGCTGCGGCAGTACGCCAGCATCCGACGCGACACACCCAGCGCCTCGGCCGCGGTGTCCAGCGTCAGGCCGTGGCGCGCCATCCAGTTCCCCACGAATTCGTGCGACACGCCGCCGGCTTGCTCGACGGCGCGCGCCCGCAGGTTGTCCGCCGCCAGCTCCAGATCGTCGTCATCGGCCCAGATCACGCATGCGCCGTGCTCGCCGACCTTGGCGGTGCTAAACACATTCGGGTCGCGCAGCCGTGCCAGCGTCGGATGCCGGTCGACGATGCCGGCGAAAACCGCCCCTGCGTGATGTCCAGTGCCGGCAGCACGTCCTCGCGCAGGATCGCGCCCGGGTGCGTCGGCCGGCGGTTGGGGTTGCGTAGCGACTTCATCGTCATTCCTCGCTTTCAGCGGTACGGGGGCATTTTTGGGGACTTCACCCGTGCGACAACCTGCCAAGACCTGCATTGATGCGGTTCCCGGCTGATCATCTCGACGACGCTCCTCGGCAGTTGAGCGGCAGGAAGTTCTTGTCGACGTCGGTGCGGTTCGTGCCCTGGACCGTCATCTGGTCGGGCGGCCGGGCATTGCCGCATACCCAGGCGACGGGCACGACCGGCGCGTCCTCGACGATGGCCGGCCGCAGCGTGAGTGTCTTGCCGTTGATGGCGGCACTTGCCTGGTTGCCGAAGGTCAGGTGAATGGCGCCGCCTTCGATGGTGAGCAACTTGACATGGTTGCTGACGATCTTCTCGGCCAGCGGCAAGCCGGCCCCTGCGTTGTCGAGCGGCAGTGAGTGGTCGTGGGTCCAACTCGCTGCGATCGGCGCCTTGGCGATGTCGGCCAGGCGCACCGCCTCGACGATCTGTTGGCGCACCAGGCGGCTTTGCATGCCGGGCACCGCCAGCAGCGCCAGGATCGCGATCACGGCGACCACCACCATCAACTCGATCAGCGTGAAGCCCTTCATCTGCCGACCGGTCCAGCGTCGAAGGCCTCGGCAGGCGCGAGCCTGATGAACGCCTGGGCCTGCTCCGGGGTGCCGTGCAGCCAGGCGTCCACATCTTCCAGCTCGCAATGCCCAGGGCATACCGTCCGCGCGCCGAAAGCGCCACCAGATGGTCTTGCCGGTCTCCCCGTTCGGCTCATTGCAGGACATGGCCGGAATGATGCAGCCCTTGCCGTACTGCCGCGAGTGCTTGAACGACGCCTTCGTGCTGCTTTCCTCGCGCAGGCCGCAGCGGCAGCCGACTCTGTCGAACCAACTCGACAGATACCGCCCCCTTCATTCCCACTCGATCGTCAATGGTCGGTCGCAACTCAGAGTGAAAGCGCGCCGTATAGAGGTTCGAGGAAAAGCGCAGTACCGGCAGATTTACCGTCGCGCTCGGGAGTGCCTCCCAGGGCTCCTTGTGCTCTCGATTCTACGAATCGATGGCGCCCTGCGACAGTTTCAGCAGCAGTTCGCCGAGCATCGCGCGTTCGGCCACCGACAGCGGCGCCAGCAGGCCGGCTTCCATGGTCTGCGACACGCGCTGTGTGCGGCGCGCCAGCTCGGCGCCCTTGTCGGTGAGGCGCAGGTTCAGCGCGCGGCCATCGGTGTCGCTGCGCTGGCGCTGCACCAGGCCACGCTCCACCAGCCGGTCGACCAGCACCGTGACGTTCGGCGGTGGCAGGCCCAGTGTCAGCGCCAGCTGCTTGGGCGTGGCGCTGCCGTGGTCCAGCAACAGCAGCAGGATCGTGAACTCCACCGGCCGCAGCTTGAAGGGCGTGCCGATGTGGCGCTGGAAGACGCGGCGCGAGGCCACCTCGGCCAGCGTCAGCCGGTAGCCCATCAGGTGCTGCACCGCGCTCTGGTCGAGCGCGGCGCCGGGCCGGGTTGCAGCCGTCGTGGCCATCGCGTCAGCGCCGCGGCAGGATCACGTCCGCGCCGGGTGTCTCGGCATACAGCTGCTCGACCAGCTCGGCGCGCTGGCTCAGCACCGCGCGCTGGTTGATCGAGCCCTTGTCGGTGAGTTCGCCGCGGTCGATGTGCGGCGGCTCGACCAGCAGCAGCGCACGCGCCACGCGGTTGGCGCTGCCGGTGCCTTCGCGCCACAGCCGGTCGACCAGCGCCTGGAAGAAGGCTCGGACCTGCGGGTGCGCAAGCACCTCGGCCGCCGTGGCGCCGGCGGCCAGGCCGAAGCGCTGCCGGGCATCGTCGATGCGCGGAAAGATCAGCGCGCCGATGTCGTCGCGGTTCAGCCCGGCCAGCACCACGTCCTGCACCAGCGGGTCGCCGGCGAGCACGATCTTCATGCGCAGCGGCCCGACGTTGACGAAGGTGCCGGTGGACAGCTTGAAATCCTCGGCGATGCGCCCGTCGAAGCGCAGCCCGCGCTGCGGCTCGGCCTCGTCGATGAACATCACGGCGTCGCCGGTGCGGTAGTAGCCTTCTTCGTCGAAGGCCTCGGCCGTCTGCTCCGCCGCGCGCCAGTAGCCGGGCATGACGTTCGGGCCCTTGAAGCGCGCCTCGAGCTTGCCGTCCACCGGCACCAGCTTGACCCTCACGCCCGGCGCCGGCAGGCCGATGTCGCCGCTCTTCACGTCGCTGCCGAGCGCGAAGGTGCAGGACGGCGCGGTCTCGGTCATGCCCAGGCCGGTGAAGATGCAGATGCGCTTGCCGATGGCGCCTACCGCATGGCGGTCGAGGTGGTCCCACACCGCCTGGCTCAGGCCAGCGCCGGCGAACATGAAGGCCTTGACGCGCGAGAACAGCGTGTCGCGCAGCGCCGCGTCGCCGTCCATCGCGCGGGCGATCTCCTCGAAGCCCTTGGGCACGTTGAAGTACATCGTCGGCGCGATCTCGCGCAGGTTGCGCAGCGTCTCGGCCATGCCCTTGGGCGTGGGCTTGCCGCCGTCGATGTACAGCGTGCCGCCGTTGTACAGCGCGATGCCGACGTTGTGGTTGCCGCCGAAGGTGTGGTTCCACGGCAGCCAGTCGACCAGCACCGGCGGCTCGTCGGCCATGAAGGCAAAACACTGGCGCAGCATCTGCTGGTTGGCGCAGAGCATGCGCTGGGTGTTGATCACGCCCTTGGGCTGCCTGGTCGAGCCGCTGGTGAACAGGAACTTGGCGATGGTGTCCGGGCCGACATGGCCATGGGCCTCCATCTCCTCGGGCCCGGGCTCGGTGGCCAGCAGCGCGTCGAAGCGTGCGATCGTGCGGCCCTGCAGCGCCGGCGTGTCCTCGCCGCGGGTGACCCAGACCTCGGTCTCGGGCGGCACCACGCCGGCGATGGCGTTGCGGAACACATGGCCATCGGCGGCAAACACCAGCCCGGGCGTCAGCGTGCCCAGAATCTGCCTGAGCTTGCCGAAGTCCTGCGACACGGTGGAATAGGCCACCGACACCGGCGTGTAGGGCACGCCCACCCACTGCGCCGCCAGCGCCAGCGTGTAGTGCTCGAGGTCGTTGTCGGACAGGATCACGATCGGCCGCTCGGCCGACAGGCCGCGCGAGGCGATCGCCTGGCCGATGCGGCGCACGCGATCGAGCATCTGCGCATAGCTGATCGTGCGCCACTGGCCGTCGGCACCGCGCTTGGCGACCTGCACGCGGTCCGGCGCGTGCAGAGCCCATTCCTCGAGCCGGTCGGTCAGCCGGGCCGGGAAAGGCTGCAGCGGCTCCTTCGATTGCAGCCGTTGCACGCCGCCGGCACCGACCGCATGCGACGCGGCGAGGCAGCCGCCGACCTTGAGCTCGCGGTGGCGCGGGGCGTTCATTGTTTGGCCACCTTCGCGGCGCGGCCCTCGAGAAAGGCACGGATGCGGTCCTTGGCCGCCGGGTCGCCCTGCGCGATGGCCGCGACCAGCGATTCGACGAACAGCCCTTCGGAGGGCGCCATTTCGGCGATGCGCGGCAGCGCCTGGATCACCGAGAAATTGGACAGCGGCGCATTGCCGCAGATCTTCTGTGCCAGCGCCAGGCCCCTGGCCAGGCCTTCGCCCTCGCCCACCAGGTAGTTCGACAGGCCGACCTGCTGGCCCTCCTCGGCGTCGAAGACGCGGCCGGTGAGCATCATGTCGCCCATGCGCGACACGCCCATCAGCCGCGGCAGCCGCATCGAGCCGCCGCCGCCGACGAAGATGCCGCGCTGGCCTTCGGGCAGGCCGTAGTAGGCGCTGCGCTCGGCCACGCGGATGTGCGCAGCGGCGGCGATTTCCAGCCCGCCGCCGATGACCGCGCCGTGCAGCACCGCCACCACCGGTACCGGCGCGTATTGCAGCTTGTCCAGCGTGGCATGCCACATGCGCGAATGCAGCACGCCTTCGTAGACGCCGCGCTCCGACAGCTCGGACAGATCCAGCCCGGCGCAGAAATGCTGGCCCTCGCCGCTGAGCAGGACGCAGCGCACGTCGGCGCTCAGCGCGCTGAAGGCTCGGTCGATGGCCAGGATCAGGCCATCGTTGACGGCGTTGCGCTTGAGCGGCCGGTTCAGGCGCAGATGCAGGATGGGGCCATCGCGCTCGGCGCGCAGCAGCTCCGTGTCGGCAGGTGAGGTGTTCATGGCAGGCCGGCGGACGAAGGTCCGCAGAGTTGAAATTAGTTATTGATGATAATTAAATTTCTAAACTTGAACATAGGGTTTTCACTGATTCATGGTGCTTGCCTGCCTGAAAAATGGCTGAAAGAATGGGCCAGCTATCTCCGGTACCACGGGGTCTGTACATAGTTATAACGTGTAATCATATGGATCTGTCTGATCCTGGAGCAGCCGATGAACGTCAATGACCTGGTGGCGATCGACACGCACACCCATGCCGAGGTGTCCTGCTGGAACCCCTTCGACAGCTATGGCGAGGAATACGACCGCGCCGCCGACAAGTACTTCCGCAGCAACCGGCGGCCGACCATCGACGAGACCATCGCCTACTACCGCGAGCGCAAGATCGGGCTGGTGATGTTCACGGTGGATTCCGAGGCCAAGCTCGGCCGGCGCCGCATCCCCAACGAAGAAATCGCCGAGGCCGCGAACAAGAACGCCGACATGATGATCTGCTTCGCCAGCATCGACCCGCACAAGGGCAGGATGGGTGCGCGCGAGGCACGCCGGCTGATCGAGGAGCACGGCGTCAAGGGCTTCAAGTTCCACCCCACGGTGCAGGACTTCCTGCCCTACGACAAGATGGCCTGGCCGATCTACGAGGTCATCGCCGAGCACAAGATGCCGGCCATCTTCCACAGCGGCCATTCGGGCATCGGCTCGGGCATGCGCTGCGGCGGCGGGCTGCGCCTGCAGAACAGCAACCCGATTCTGCTGGAGGACGTGGCCATCGACTTCCCGGACATCCAGATCGTCGTCGCGCACCCGTCCTGGCCGTGGCAGGACGAGGCGCTGAGCTTGGCGCTGCACAAGCCCAACGTCTGGATCGACCTGTCGGGCTGGAGCCCGAAGTACTTTCCGCCGCAATTGGTGCAGTACGCCAACACGCTGCTGTCGGACCGCATGCTCTTCGGCAGCGACTACCCGCTGATCACGCCCGAGCGCTGGATGGCCGACTTCGAGGAAGCCGGCTTCAAGGACCGGGTCAAGCCCGGCATCCTGAAGGGCAATGCGATGCGGCTGCTGAGGTTGGCGCAGCCGGCGGCGTGAAGCGCGCCGGTGTGCGGCCCAGCCTTGGGCGCGCAACCCGATTTCTCGCAGAGGATGCTCGGAAACACCGTGGGACGATGTTGACTCACTCCCACTCGATCGTCGCCGGCGGCTTCGACGAGATGTCATAGGTGACGCGGTTGATGCCGCGCACCTCGTTGATGATGCGGCCGCTGGTCTTCTTGAGCAGCGCATAGGGCAGCTCGGCCCAGTCGGCGGTCATGAAGTCGCTGGTCTGCACCGCACGCAGCGCCACCACGTGGTCGTAGGTGCGGCCGTCGCCCATGACACCCACGCTCTTCACCGGCAGGAACACGACAAACGCCTGGCTCGTCAGCTCGTACCAGCTCTTGCCGCTGGTTTCGTCGATGGTGCTGCGCAGCTCCTCGATGAAGATGGCGTCGGCACGTTGCAGCAGCGCGACGTACTCGGGCTTGACCTCGCCGAGAATGCGCACGCCCAGCCCCGGGCCCGGGAAGGGGTGGCGGTAGACCATGTCGTGCGGCAAGCCCAGCGCCACGCCGAGCTCGCGCACCTCGTCCTTGAACAGGTCGCGCAACGGCTCCAGCAGCTTCAGTCCCAGCGTCTCGGGCAGGCCGCCGACGTTGTGATGGCTCTTGATGCTGGTGGCCTTCTTGGTCTTGGCGCCGCCCGATTCGATGACGTCCGGGTAGATCGTGCCCTGGGCCAGCCACTTGGCGTTGCCGAGTTTCTTCGCCTCGCGCTGGAACACCTCGACGAACTCTCGTCCGATGATCTTGCGCTTGGCCTCGGGGTCGCTGACGCCTTCCAGGTGGCCGAGGAACTGCGCGCTGGCATCGACATGCACCACCTTGGCATGCAACCGG
>Ga0307505_10001608_pt1 | contig 17606 bp, 13 predicted proteins | sample 23_S_MG_FD_202183 | JGI IMG/M metagenome (GOLD analysis project Ga0307505, IMG submission 202183) | Soil microbial communities from Populus trichocarpa stands in riparian zone in the Pacific Northwest, United States - 23_S | ecosystem: Environmental > Terrestrial > Soil > Riparian zone > Trees...
GAAACGCCGTCGACGCGACTTCGACGCGAATCGAATCGATTGCGACGCGGCGGGCTGTGTCTGGGCGTAGCCGTGCAACGCAATCGTCAGGACGAAAGCGAGTAAGAGAACGGCTCGAAGACGCATATTTCTAACTCAGAGCTCTTCTCTGTGTCTCTGTGCCTTTGTGGTTTTATTACCACTGAAGCACGGAGGCACAGAGACAATGATGTCTAGTCTTGAGGTTCGTTACCATTAGAACGCTTCGACTCACGATACCAGCGATGGCCCGAAGCATACTCACGATCGGTCGGCCGCAGCCGCGACAACGAACGATTCGGATCGATGTGCGCGCAGGCCACGTGAACGGCGCTGATCGCTGCCATCGGCGCAACGTAAGAATTGAGAAATGAAGGACTCACTACTGGCGCAATCAGATGCGCATCGCAATAGCGCGCGATCGGCGACGTGTTGCTGTCAGTGATGCCAAACGTGGGAACACCTTGCTTGCGCGCGCGCTGCACCGCTTCAACCGTGTCTCTCAAACACTGGCCAAAACTGATCGCGATCAGCACGTCTTTCGACGTCAACACCTCGACCTTGTATTGCAGGTTGCCACTGCTTCCGATCGGCGCTTCAGCATCGAAACCAAGCGCGAGCAAACCGTACGCAAGGTAATACGAAAGCGACGCCGCAAAATCCAATCCGACCACCAGCACGTGACGCGAACGCTTGATGGTCCGGGCGAGATCGATCACCTTCTGCTTGTCGAGATTGCTCTTGAGAATGTTGAGATTGTCGAGCGCCTTATCGAGCGCCTGGTCCACGTGGTCAGAAACGCTGCGTTTCTCGCGCGTCGCCGCTTTCAGCACAGTGTAAGGCGTGATACGCGCGACGAAGTGTTGCCGCAACGCAGCGGCAAACTCAGCGAAACTCTTGTAACCGAGAACCTGCGTGGTACGCAGAATCGTTGTCGCGTCAACGTGATAACGCTTCGCCATCTCGCGTGAGGAAAGAAAACAGGTTTCGTCCGCGGAGTCGAGAATGTCGCGCACGAGCCTTTGCCGGCGTGCGTTCAGTTTCGATCGCGCGTTAGAAAAGCGTTCGTCGAGCGCGGTGGGCGACGTCTTTCCGTCAGCGCCCTCAAGCGCCGCGAGCGCAAGCTCCGGTTTCCTGTGCGAGTTGGATTGCTTCTTCCCTCTACGCGGTAAAGTTTTTGACTTTGATACGCTCAACGTTCTCCGTGTTCGCATTAAGATAGTCGAGGTCGACCGCGAACCCCAACCCGGGAGCCTGCGGCACGTCGACAATGCCGCTCGCGCTGACCGTGACCGGAGGCACGATCACATCGCGCGCAAAATAACGCGAGCTCGCGGAGATGTCACCGGGCAACGTAAAACCGGGCAAACTCGCAAGCGCGATGTTGTGTGCGCGGCCTATGCCCGACTCGAGCATGCCGCCGCACCAAACCGGAATCCCTTTCGCGTAACACAAATCGTGAATCGCGAGCGCTTCAGAATAACCGCCGACGCGGCCGATCTTTATATTAATGATCTGACAACTGCCGAGATCGAGCGCCTGCCGCGCACGCCGCGCGCTCGTGATGCTTTCGTCCAAACAGATCGGCGTCCGCAGAGCTGATTGAACCTTCGCGTGATCCACCAGGTCGTCGTGATCGAGTGGTTGTTCGATCATTAATAGATCAAACTCGTCGAGCGCCTGCAAGTGCGGCAAATCTTCGAGCCGGTACGCCGAGTTGGCATCAACCGACAACAGTATGTTCGGATGCCGCTGCCTCACTTCACGCACGACGTCAATGTCCCAACCCGGCTTGATCTTCAACTTGATCCGCTGATAACCAAGCGCAAGATACTGATCGACACGCCGCAATAATTTCTCGAGCGTTGGCTGAATTCCCAAACTCACTCCAACGGCAATCGCCGGACGCGTTCCACCGATCAACTGCGACAGCGACTCACCGCGCGTCTGCGCGAGCAGATCCATGTACGCGAGCTCCAATCCGGCTTTCGCCATGTTGTGCCCGCGAAACGGCGCGAAGCGCGCGTGAAGATCTTCGAGATCGGTTAACGGCCGCGCGAGTATCGCCGGCGCCAGGTAATCACGAATGACGTGACGCGCGGTTCCAACAGTTTCATAGCTGTAGCGCGGCTCTTCCGCGGCCACCACTTCGCCCCATCCGGTCAAGCCCTCGCCCATCAAACTCACGAGAAAGATCAATCGCGAATCGATACTTCCGAAGCTGGTTTCGAACGGTTCGTTGAGGCGCAGTCTCACCGTGCGCACTTCAATTTGCTCAACTGAAAACTGATCGAAGCCCGATCGGGCACGTGGCGAGGCAACCGCAGCGTCAATTTGCATGGCCGCGCACGATAGCAAATCGTGCTGCAGAACTCAACACGGTTTGCAGCATTTGTCGCATGTATTGACAGAATGCAGCACGTGCGGTATATAACGCGCATCTTTAATCCAACTGAGCAGCGTCTCTCCGTCTTTTGAAAAGCGGCTCCCTTCTATGAGGCTACAAAAACTCTATCGCTTGTTTGGGCAGTTGCTACTGGTCGCAGCACTCGCTCAAGTCGCGCTAGCCCAAAACGGATCGCTGAACGGATTCGACGACTACGTCAACAAGGCGTTGAAGGAATGGGAAGTACCCGGCGTCGCGATCGCGATCGTGAAAGACGATCAAGTTGTGCTCGCCAAGGGTTACGGCGTGCGGAAACTCGGCGAGACGGCGCCGGTTGACGAACGAACGCTCTTCGCGATCGGTTCGTCGTCGAAGGCGTTTACCGCCGCGGCGATTGCCCTGCTGGTCGATGAAGGAAAAGTGAAGTGGGACGATCCGGTGACGAAGTATCTGCCTGGTTTCGAAATGTACGACCCGTACGTAACGCGCGAGCTGACGGTGCGCGATCTACTGACGCACCGCAGCGGCCTGCAACGCGGCGATTTCCTTTGGTACGGTACCGAGCTCGATCGCGACGAGATCGTGCGGCGCGCGCGTTATATCAAACCGAGCTGGAGCCTGCGCAGCACGTTTGGTTATCAAAACATCATGTATCTCGCGGCGGGCCAGCTCATCTCGCGCGTCAGTGGCAAGAGTTGGGACGAGTTCATTCAACAACGCATCTTCACGCCGCTCGCGATGAGGTCGAGCAGCACCAGCATCAGTGCCTTCAAAACTGCCACCGACGTCGCCAGTCCACATTCAAAGATTAACGAAAAGGTACAAGTCATTCCCTGGCGCAACATCGACAACATCGCGCCCGCCGGATCGATCAATTCAAACGTCGTCGACATGGCTCAGTGGGTGCGGCTGCAATTGGGCCAGGGCACTTTCCAAAACCAGAAGATATTCACACCGGCGGTCGCGAAGGAGATGCACGCGTCGCAAACGATCATTCGTTTCGAACCGCCTTACTCACTTTGGTATCCCGAGACGCATTTCCTGAACTACGGTTTGGGATGGTTCCTGTCTGACTATCGCGGCCGCAAAGTGGTCGAGCATGGAGGCGCAATCGACGGTATGCGCGCGCAGGTCGCATTGATGCCGGAAGAGAAACTCGGGCTGGTAGTGCTCGGCAATATGAACGGCTCGACGCTGCCCGTCGCGTTGATGTATCGCATCTTCGACACTATGCTCGGCGCGCCGCAGCGCGATTGGAGTGCTGAGTTTTTGAAGACTGCCAAAACGCTCGAACAAGCCGGACAAGCCGCCGAGAAGAAACAGGAATCCGAACGCGTTGCCGGCACGAATCCGTCTGTAGCGCTCGACAAATATGCCGGCACCTACCGGAACGATCTCTACGGCGACGTTAAGGTCGCACTCAACAACGGCAAGCTGAATCTGCGCTTTGGACCAGCGTTCACCGGCGATCTCGAACACTGGCATTACGACACGTTCCGGGCGCGTTTCGTCACGGCTGGAGACACGAAGATCTTTGTTACGTTTGCACTCAACGCTCAAGGCAAGCTCGATACTTTAACGCTCGGCATGCCGGGCATGGCCGACTATCCGTTCAAGCGCGTTGCCGAGAAGTAAATTTCTTGAAGGAGGCAAGTAGTGATGAAATTCTTATCGCTTTTGACCGTTCTCTGTTTCGGATTGGTGTTGGCCCAACCCGTCGGCGCGCAGACAACCACGGCCTCCATCGAAGGCACCGTAAAAGACCCGCAGGGCCGCGTGGTTGCGGGAGCGCAGATCACGGCAAAGTCGGAATCGCGCGGCATCGAACGCACGACTACGAGCGATGAGAGCGGCTTCTATCGTGTCACTGCCTTACCAGCAGGGACTTACTCCCTTTCCGCATCGCACACCGGTTTCGCGACGCAGAGTTTTCCCAACGTCGAACTGACGGTTAACCGCACCGTCACGATCGATGTAGAGCTCGAAGTTGGACCAGTGCAAGAGCGCGTGAGCGTTACGTCTGAAACTATCGCGATCGATCCTACAACGCCAGCTACTGGCGCGACGATAACACCGCGCCAGATCACTGAAATGCCGGTCAACGGGCGCAACTATCTCGATCTGTTACAGCTCGTTCCGGGCGTCGTAGTCAATCACCAGGCGAATACCGGCGCCGACAATTCAACACCGGTGCTGGGCGAACGCGCGGGTAACAACAACTTCATGATCGACGGCCAGCCAAACAAGAACACTGTTACCGGCGGCGCGGCGGCGCAGTTTAACCAGGAGACGATCGCGGAGTTTCAGGTGCTCACGGCCGGTTACAAAGCTGAGTTTGGCCAAGGCTCAGGCGCAATCGTAAACGTCATCACGCGCAGCGGCGGCAATGGTCTTCACGGCGTCGGCTCGCTCTTTCATCGCAACGATACGTTCGATTCATCCAACTCGTTGACCGCGGGCCAGGATGCTCCCGACCTGCGGAGATACGACTACAGTCTCGCGCTCGGTGGTCCAATAGTAAAAGATAAAGTCTTCTTCTTCGGCTCGGGCGAACGAATTACCGAGAACCGGCGCTTAAACTTCACGTTTCCGAGCACGGGCAACGCACAAGCTGACAAGATCCTGCGCGACTTCGAAATACCCTTTGACAATCCATCCCGCATTTACGAAACGCGCGGCTTCTTTAAATTAGACGAGCAGCTTGGCCGTCATCGGCTGTCGCAGGAAGTGAACTACACAAACGGCGTCGTGAAAGAATTTCTGCCGTTGTCCGCTGCGAACAGCTTGCCTTCGCGCCGCAACGACACGAGTGGGCGCAGTTTACTGCTCGGTTTCAGCGATCTGGTGTTGTTGGGAGACCAGGGTAATCCGTGGGTGTTGACGTTGCGCGGCGGTTACCGTGCCGACCGATCGAATTCGGCGCCGTCGCATCCGGAAGCCGGCGCCGGCACTACGTTCAATATTTTCAGTTCGTTCACCACTGGCGGACTCGCGGGCAACCTGGGCGCGGTTCAGTTTGGCAATCCAAACACGCCGTCGTTCCTGGACCAGAAGTACACTTCCTTTTCGGCAAACGTAGCGAAACTCTTCGACGCGCACAACATGAAATTCGGCTACGGTTTTCTACGTACGAAGGTCGACGGCATCGAACAGTCAGTACAACAACTGCAACTCTTTGCGACGGTCGACGACTTTCTCAACTTTGGACCAGTTAACTCCGGCTTCTTTACCGTCACCACCGCCGGCGGATTAACGCCCGAAGCCAACGAGATCCATCTGCTCAACAACTATCACACGATCTTCGCGCAGGACGACTGGAAGTTTCATCGCAACCTGACGCTGAACTTCGGCGTGCGCTGGGATTACGATTCCGAGTTTCAGGTGAAAGACAACATCTCGCCGCGCATCGGTTTCGCGTGGGCCGCAACGCCGAAGACGGTCGTGCGGGGTCACTTCGGACGCTTTTACGACCAGTTTCGTTTAGGACTCGCGCGCGCGGTGCCTTCGTTTGGCGGCGCGGACCAACGCGTGGTCCAACCGTTCTCTTATCCGCGCGGTTTCTTCGGCGTGCCGACGATCGCTCCAGCGGCAATCAACGCTTCGCTGTTTCCCGGCGGACTTTGTGTCTCGACTAATCTGACCGACGCGCAGATCGCGGCCGGCAACGTCGCGTGCCCGTTTTCTCCCGGACTATTCATCGGCATCGATCGGCTCAACAAAGTCGTCGCGCCGGGTCACACGTTGATTCCCGCAAACGCGGTGATCAATATCACGAACATTCAACAGCTATCGGGACTGTCGCCGCAACAATTTGCCGATCAGGCTAGCGTTGCAGTCGGCAAAACTCCCGGTTTCTTCTTCTGGGGACCGTTTGGCGCTTTGACTCACGCCGCGATCCCGCCGCAACTCTTTCCGACGAGTATCGACGGCAGTTTCGATACGCCGTACACAACGAGCGTCGGTATCGGCGTGCAGCGCGAGTTTGGCAAAGATCTCGTGGTCCAGGTCGACTACTATCATCGTGAAATCAACAACCTGCTCGGCGTGCGCCAGTCGAACCTGACGTTTAACTCCCGCGCCGGCGCGCGCACTTTTCTTCCGCCGTTCACGGCCGGCGCAATCGCAACTTTCGGCCCGTGGTACAGCGGCGTCTACGACGGCTTGATCATCAGTTTCAACAAGCGTCTCAGCCGCCGCTTTGTGTTGAATGGCGACTACGCGTACGCGAAAGAAACTGACAACCAGATGGGCATCAACGCGCTCCCGTCCGACAGTTTCATCGGCGTCGCGCCGGTTGTTTCCAGCGTGGAGAGCGGTGTGCCGCGAACAAACGCGAATGGTCCATACACGCGCGCCAACGGACGCTTCGTCGCAGCCGCGGGATCGTTTGTGAATGGTCCAGACCTGGACAAAGGGCCGTCTGATCTCTCAGTCGATCACACTTTTCAACTCAACGGACTGCTGGTGTTGCCGTGGCAAGTGCAGATCAGCGGCATCTTTCGCGCGCAGAGCGGATTTCATTACAGCCGCACCGGGTCCTCCGCGGATCCCGACGGTAATGGTACTCTTCAGGGCATCGATCTTGTTGCCGGGCGAAACGCGTTCACGTCGCCGCCGTACGTCAATCTGGACATGCGCTTCACAAAGCGGTTTGATATTGGCGAACGATTCAAGGTGCACGCGCTCTTCGAGTTCTTCAACTTGTTGAATCGCCAGAATCCGGCAGCAATCGAGACCGTGACGCCGACGAACTTCGGCTCGTTGAAGCAGGTGCTACCCGGACGTGAAGGACAAATCGGATTAAGAATTGAGTTCTGAGATTTCCATTCGCCAGATTGAGAGTTTCAGCGAACTGCGGGCGGTTGAGGAGATGCAAAAAGAGGTTTGGGGCGTCCCGGACCTCGACGTTGTTCCGCTAACACATCTCATCGCTGCTAAAGCCGCGGGCGGTGTACTGCTTGGCGCTTTCGACGGCCAGACGCTCGTCGGGTTCGTCTACGGATTCGTGGCCGAAGAAGACGGCGAGATGGCCCATCACTCGCACATGCTCGCGGTCAACCGCGCATATCGCAATTTCAATCTTGGTTACAAACTGAAGCTCGCGCAACGCGAAGAAGTGCTTGCGCAAGGCATCAACTTGATCACCTGGACATTCGATCCGTTGCAGAGCCTGAACGCGCATTTCAACTTCACCAAGCTGGGCGTGATTTCTGATCGTTACGTGATCAACTTCTATGGTGAAGATGCGGCGAGTTTTCTGCACCAAACCGGCACGGATCGTTTTTGGGTGAAGTGGTTGTTGACGAGCGATCGCGTGGTGCAGCGGCTGAATACAGCGAAGCCTGTATTAGAGAATCCTTCCGACAAACTGTTGATTGAGATACCCGGCGACATCAACGCCGTGCAGCAAGAGAGCCCTGAAGCAGCTTACGAGTGGCGGCTGCGCACGCGACGCCAATTCACAGAAGCGATCGAGGCCGGTTACGTCGTGAGGGACTTTTATCGCGACGCCGGCAGGGGCGTTTACATTTTAGGCAAATGAAAAACGTAGTTAGACAAATAGCGGTCCTTCTTTTGATCGCGCACGTAGTTGTAGCGTTCGACGGTCCGAAACCTGCTCCCGCGCCGGCCCGATGGCTCGGATTGATTGGCGAATATGGTACGGACAAGGAGATCCTTTACATCCTTGAAAAAGACGCAAAGCTCTGCGCGTCGTTCAAACGTTCAGAACCGGAACCGCTTCAGGAGATCTCGAGAAATGTTTTTGCCTTTTCGCAGTCTGCACAAATGTCCGGCGAGCGCCTTGTGTTCACGCGCGATCGCGCCGGCCGCGCGACGCAAGTCAAAATACTTGGCGCAACGCTTCAGCGCCGTCGTATCGAACCAGAAGCAGGCGCGACCCAACTGCGTGTTCCGCCTGTTCGACCCGTTCCTGAATTGCTCAAAGAAGCACTCGCGGCTCAACCACCCGCAGAGACCGGCGATTTTCTTAAGTCTGATCTGGTCGAGTTGATCAAACTCGATCCAACCATTCGTCTCGACGTTCGTTACGCAACCACCAACAACCTGTTCGGCACAGTCTTCTACTCCGAGCCGCGCGCGTTCATGCAACGGCCCGCGGCCGAAGCGCTCGTGCGCGCGAATCGCAAGTTGGAATCAAGGGGCTACGGGCTGTTGGTCCACGACGCTTATCGCCCGTGGTACGTGACCAAAGTCTTCTGGGACGCTACGCCTGCCGACAAGAAACTCTTCGTCGCCGATCCGTCGAAAGGCTCGCGTCACAATCGCGGCTGCGCCGTCGACATCACGCTTTACGATTTGAAAACCGGGAAAGTCGTAGAGATGGTGAGCACTTACGACGAGACGACTGATCGCGCGTACCCGAATTATCCGGGCGGCACTTCCCTGCAACGCTGGCATCGCGATCTGCTGCGCAGCGCGATGGAAGCCGAGGGTTTTACTGTTTACGAAGCCGAGTGGTGGCACTTCGATTACAACGACTGGCAGAAGTATCCGATCCAGAACATCCGTTTTAACCAGATCTCCGACAAGTGAATCTTATGAATCTTCAAAGACTCGTCTTTACGCTCGCAGTATTGGTCTGTCTCTCAGTGCCGGTTTTTGCTCAGGGCACGCGGCTCTTGCGCCATCCAACAGTCAGCCGCGACTCGATCGCGTTCGAATACGGCGGCGACTTGTGGGTCGTGTCGCGCAACGGCGGACAAGCGCGGCGCGTGACTTCCACGCAGGGCGTCGAACTCGATCCATACTTCTCGCCGGATGGTTCGCAGATCGCTTACACGTCGACGGTCGCGGGCAACACCGATGTTTACGTAGTGCCCACCGCAGGCGGCGATCCGAAGCGTTTGACGTTTCACCCGAGTCTCGATCGCGTGCGCGGCTGGACACCCGATGGGCGCGGCGTCGTCTTCGCTTCGACACGAACCAGCGCGCCACAACAGGCTTATTGGCGTTTGTGGACCATCTCGATCGACGGCGGCTTGCCCGAGCCGTTGCCGATGCCGCGTGCCTTCAGTGTCGCCTACTCACCTGACGGCAAAAAACTCGCTTACGAAGAGATCACGACTGCGTTCGTTCCACCATGGTACGAGCTCAGCCAGTGGCGCCACTACCGCGGTGGCCGCACGCGTCCGGTCAGGCTGTTGAACCTCGCCGACAACTCGGTCGAGAAGTTGCCATGGTCCAACAGCAACGACTCGCTACCGATGTGGATCGGCAACACGGTTTACTTTCTTTCCGATCGCAATCACACGACGAATCTCTTCGCTTACAACGTCGGCAGCAAACAAATGACGCAGCTCACGCGTCACGACGACTTCGACATCATGACCGCATCAGCCGGTTCGGATGCGATCGTCTACGAGCAGGCGGGCTACATCAATATTGTTGAGGCATCCAGCGGAAAAGCGCGCCGTCTCAACATCGACGTGGCGGGCGACTTCCCGTGGGCGCGGCCGCAGTTCAAAAAAGTCGTCAGCATGATCCGCAACTCGTCGCTCTCGCCGACAGGAATTCGCGCGGTGTTTGAAGCGCGCGGCGAGATCTTCACAGTCCCAACCGAGAAAGGCGACTATCGAAACCTGACGCAATCCTCGGGCGCGCACGATCGCAGTCCCGCGTGGTCGCCCGACGGTTCACAACTCGCGTGGCTCTCCGACGCCAGCGGCGAATACCAACTGATGATCGGAGATCCACTCGGCGTCGTCCCTGCGAAATCAATCCCCTTGCCGTCGACGGCTTTCTATTCAGCGCCTGCATGGTCGCCGGACGGCGCGCAATTGCTGCTGCAGGACAATCATCGCAACCTTTGGCTCGTCGAGCTCGCGTCCGGCAAGGCTGCAAAGATCGACACTGACAACTATCCTGATCCGATGCGCACGTTCGACGCCACGTGGGCTCCCGATTCGAAATGGATCGCGTACTCCAAAAACCTCGCCAGTCACCTGCGCGCGATCTTTGTCTACTCACTCGCCGAAAAGAAGTCGTATCAAGTCACTGACGGACTCGCAGATTCGATCTCGCCTGCTTTCGACGTGAACGGCAAGTATCTCTACTTCATGGCGAGCACCAACTATGGACCAAGCACCGGTTGGCTCGAGATGAGCTCGATCGATCGGCCAGTGCGCCGCGCGATCTATCTTGTTGTTCTCAGTGCGACTGAACCATCACCGCTCTTGCCCGAAACGGGCGATGAGCCGCCGACGCCGCCTCGCGAACAGCCGCCTGCACAGGCACCGCCGGCCCAACCTGCTCCACCAGCGCCGCCTCGAACAGTAAATGTTCGCATCGATCCCAATAACATCGGCCAGCGCATACTCGCGATCAATGTCCCGGTTGGTGACTACGCCAATCTTGCCGCTGGTGCTGCCGGCAGTTTCTATTACACGGAACCGCTCGTCCCGAGCGGCGCAACCGGCTTTCGCTTGCAACGTTACGAACTGCGCGCACGCGCTGCGGCGCCCTTTCTCGAAGGCATTCGCGCCTACTCCGTTTCTGCCGACAAGAAGAAGCTGCTTTACCAGATGGCTGCAGGCGGCGGCGCATCGTGGGGTGTCGTGGCCACCGATCGTCCGGCGAAAGTTGGCGATGGACCAATCAACGTGGCCCAACTCGAAACACGCGTCGATCCGCGCGCGGAGTGGGAGCAGATCTATCGCGAGACGTGGCGCGTTCAACGCGAACATTTTTACGACCCGCAATTCCACGGCGCGGATTGGAACGCGATCTATGAGAAGTATCGCCCGCTGCTCCCGTTTGTTCGACACCGCGCCGATCTCGGTTATTTGATCGCGACTGTCGGCGGTGAGTTGGCCGTGGGCCATTCATACATGACGGCTCCAGGTGACGTGCCGAGTGAAGATGCGGTTTCCGTTGGCTTGCTGGGCGCAGATTTCGCGATCGAGAATGGCCGCTACCGGATCAAGAAGATCTACAGCGGCGAAAACTGGAACCCTGATCTGCGTGCGCCGCTCAGTGCGCCGGGAATTCAGGTCTCTGAAGGCGATTACATGTTGGAGGTAAACGGCCGCGCGCTCACGCCGCCGGCGAATATTTATAGTCTGTTCGAAGGTACTGCCGGCCGTCAGACGTTGATTCGCGTCAGCAAAACGCCGTCGGCCGATGGCTCACGCGTCGTGACCGTGATTCCGGTGGCGAATGACGACGGTCTTCGCACTCGCGCGTGGATCGAAGACAATCGCCGGCTCGTCGACAAGCTTTCCAACGGCCGTCTTGCTTACGTGTGGCTGCCGAATACAGGCGGTAACGGATACACCGCTTTCACGCGTTACTACTATTCGCAACAGGACAAAGAAGGCGCGATCATCGACGAGCGCTACAACCAGGGCGGGCAGGTCGCCGATTACATCGTCAACGAGTTGGACCGCAAGCTACTCGGTTACTTCGCGCAACGTGACGGTGAGCCGTCGACGTCGCCGATCGCGGGTATCTATGGTCCAAAGGTGATGATCATCAATGAGTCGGCCGGTTCGGGCGGTGATGCACTTCCCTACTACTTCCGTTTGCGCAAGCTTGGTCCATTGGTCGGCACGCGAACTTGGGGAGCTCTCGTCGGCACACTCGGTGTCCCACCGACAATCGACGGCGGCGGCATCACCGCGCCGACACTCGCGTTCTACGATCTTTCCGGCCGCTGGGCAGTGGAGAACGAAGGCGTCGCGCCGGATATCGAAGTCGAGTACACCCCGGCTGAAGTATTGAAAGGACGCGATCCGCAACTCGAGCGCGCGGTGCAGGAAGCGATGAAGTTGCTGGAACAAAACCCGGTGAAGCGGGTGCCACGTCCAGCCCCGATCAATCGCGTCACAAGCTCGAAGTGAACTCTGTGTCTCTGTGTCTCTGTGGTTAGTGTTACTGGAGGTAGATGATGATTCGAGTTCTCAGGCTGATTGTTGTGTGGGTCATAGTTCTGGTGCCTGCGTTTGCGGTTCACGCGCAGGAATCCGATCCAGTCTTCGACGCCACAGAAGCAATGATTCCGATGCGCGATGGCGTAAAGCTTTACACGCAAGTCTATTCGCCGAGAGTTCGCAACGAACCGCTTCCCTTTTTACTCCTCAGAACACCGTACGGAACTGGCCGGCTCGATTCGTCGCGCCTCGCGAACTCGCAGACCGAGTTGACCGCTGAAGGTTTCATCATCGTCGTTCAAGACATTCGCGGCCGCTTCAAATCTGAAGGCCAGTTTGTCATGCTGCGACAACCGCGCGAGTCGAAAGATGCGAAAGCGATCGACGAAAGCACCGACGCTTACGACACGATCGAGTGGCTGTTAAAGAACGTGCCTAACAACAACGGCCGCGCGGGCATGGCCGGGACAAGTTACGGCGCGTGGCTCACCGTTATGGGCACACTCGATCCGCATCCGGCGCTGAAGGCCGCCGTCGAACAGGCTTCACCCGCCGACATGTGGATCGGCGACGACTTTCATCACAACGGCGCGTTTCGCTTGAGCTACGGTTTCGAGTACGCCTACATGATGGAGTCGTCGAAAGAGATCACCGACCCGTCCGCGGTGATCGACACCTTCGACACTTACGACTGGTATCTGCGGCTCGGTTCGCTGGCGAATGTTAATGCGAAGTTGGTGCACAACAAGCTGCCGACGTGGAACGACTTCGTTAATCATCCAAACTACGACGCGTTCTGGAAACGCCAGGGCTTCGCGCCGTGGCTGAACCGCGTGACTGTGCCGATCCTGAATGTGGCCGGCTGGTGGGATCAGGAAGACTTCTACGGTCCGATCAAGATCTACGAGCTACTCGAAAAGCACGACTCCAAAAACCAGAACTTTCTCGTCGTTGGACCATGGAACCACGGCGGCTGGTCGCGCAGTGACGGCCAGAAGCTCGGCAAGATCGACTTCGGCAGTAAGACCTCCGAGTATTACCGGAAGAACGTGCTCGTTCGTTTTCTCGCGTATCACTTAAAAGGGAAAGGCACACCTGATTTTCCTGAAGCACTGACGTTCCGTACCGGCGCGAATCAGTGGGAAAAGCACGACACGTGGCCGCCGAAATCGACGACCACGCGGCCGCTCTATTTTCACGCTGACGGAAAACTCTCGTTTACGCCGCCACCCGCTGGTATGAACGCGTTTGACAGTTACATTTCCGATCCGGCGAACCCGGTTCCGTATCGCCAGCGGCCAATCGAATTGCGAACCGGATGGACAACGTGGCTCGTTGAAGATCAACGTTTCGTCGATCACCGTCCCGACGTGCTCACATGGTCCACCGAACCACTCGACGCCGACGTTGTCGTCTCCGGCAAGATCATCGCGAAGCTCTTCGCCTCAACGACCGGCACTGATTCTGACTGGGTCGTGAAACTGATCGACGTGTACCCGGAGAAGTACGCGGCGGATCCGAAGATGGGCGGGTTTCAGTTGATGATTGCGGGTGACGTGTTGCGCGGCAGGTTTAGGAATAGTTTTGAAAAACCCGAACCGATCGCGCCTGGCGCCGTCGTTCCGTATGAGATCGGATTTCCGGCCAACGATCACGTCTTTTTAAAAGGTCATCGCATCATGGTGCAGGTGCAGAGTACGTGGTTTCCTGTGATCGATCGCAACCCGCAACGCTTTGTGCCGAACATCTTCAATGCAAAGGATTCCGATTTCCAGAAAGCAACGCAACGGATCTATCGCTCCGGCCGTCAGGCATCCCATATATCCTTGCCGGTTATGGTGACGACGACTTCGCAGCGATAGTGCTGTTTTGAGTTCAAGCTTTAGCTTGTCGGCGCAGAACCTAAAGGCTGACTCAAAACGCTTTCGTCACTTTGGAGCATCGGCTTGCAACTTAATTCGTGAGCCAGTCAACATTACCTTTGCTACATCGACACCCAAAGCGAGCCGCATCGAGTAATCGGCAAACTGCTTGATCATCGCAAGACCCTGCGCGTCGTTGTTCTGTTTCGCGCTCATGTAGTTCGTCAACGCGAAACCAGCCATGCACAGGAGCCAATCGTTCATCCGCTGTTTTTCCAGGTTGGACAGCGACGCGAAAGCCGGTATTCGCGCCATCCTTTGCTCCATCGCCTTCGACATCTCAACCGTGTCAGCGTCCGAAGGCATTTCGGACTGCCGATACGCGACCACGTTCGCGACAATGAAGAACGTCATGGTTACCGCGAGGTTGTTTGCCTTCCCTGCTTTCGCTGCTTCAGTTTCGTAGCCTTGCTTGAACTGCGTAAACGCCTCGGTCAGCGCGGCGTGTTCCTCCGGCGTGCTTCCCAGCGCCTCGGAGAGCGTCTTGACGACGCCCGAGTCACCGCTGGGCGTAAACTTTACGGCTGCTGAATTGGCCTGTGGTGCGCGCGAGGGAGCGTCGTCTTCAAACAGTTTGCGGTTTACTGAAGCGTCCGGGCCTTTCCACGTCTTCCCGACGCGATCGGCCGTTTGCACCGGAGCGAGAGAAAACAAAAGCAGTGCTACGAGAGCGATCATGCCTGCATAGTCTTACACTAGTCGTCTTTCCAATCAAACACGCAGCCCGGCGAAGTCTCGCAAAGAATGACGTCGTAACTTTCCAGCAACGGCATCGCAAGACTCTCAAGTTCGTTCTTCCATAGCTCGCCGCCGTAAAACGCATCCTTCATGCGTTCGCGTTCCTCGAGCGATGGGAAACTCCGCAGAAAAACAAACTTGTTCGGGTTCTCCACATCGAGCATTGGACCAACGACTTTGATTCCATACTTGCGCTGCGCCGGAATCGCACGCCTCTCAAACAATCTGATGAACTCCTCGCGGTGCCCGGGCTTGATCCGGTAGCTTCGCACTTCTACTATCATCCCTAACCTCCGACGTTTTAGCTGCGACTGTAATCTGACTTATGAGCGCCATCAAGAACGCACCTTCAGGTAACCATGCAAAACGCACGCGGCCCAACCCGGTCGGCGGTTGTCCGCTCACGGCAGCGCTAGCGGCGATCGGCGGCAAGTGGAAGTTGATCATCCTTTACTGGCTGGCGGAATCACCGAAACACTTTGCTGCGCTGCGCCGCGAGATGCCGAGTATTTCGCAGAAGGTGCTCACGCAGCAGCTTCGCGAGCTCGTGAACGATGGACTCGTTCATCGTGAACCGAAGGGCGCGGTGCCGGCGCCCGTTGAGTATTCGCTGACGGATTATGGGCGTTCTGTGCTGCCGTTGGTTGAGAGTGTGCGAGTGTGGGGCCGAGGGCACCTTGAACGCGACGAACCATCCACAGATTACGCAGACTCATCTGTGTAATCTGTGGATGGCTTTTTCCAGCGAACGTTTTCGCCGCAGCATGCCAGCCCAGAGATCGCCAACGTCGTTAATGCGTTGGGCCATCGTTCGCAACGTAAAACTCTTCGGGTGAACCTCACCACGTTCGATCTCTTCCCACGTACACGGAGCAGAGACTGGCGCACCGGGTCTTGCGCGCACAGTGTATGTGGCAGCAAACGTCGCGCTGTAACCATTGCGGCCGGTGTCGACGAGAATGCGACCGCCGCGATCGACCTTTGCAAACTCCTGTGTCAGGTGATCCGGATCGCGTTCGACTAAAATCTTTCCCACGTGATGTGCAAAGCGCGCGACAGTGCCGAAGTCAGACTTGCCATCGAGCGGCACCGCGATGTGAAAGCCTTTCGAACCGGTAGTCTTAATCCAACTCGGCAAACCTAACTCGGCCAGAAGATCGCGTACGTTGAGCGCGGCCGCACGTAAATGATCCGGTTCGTCGTCACCAGCAGGATCGAGATCAAAAACACAAATGTCAGGGTTATAGAGATTCGGTGTGCGCGACGGCCAAACGTGAATCGTGATGCTGTTCTGATTCGCGAGCCACAGCAACGAGCGTGTGTCGTTGGCGAGCGGATGATGAACCGTGCCGCCGCGTTTCGGAACCTCAACGCGCTTGAGCCAGTCTGGAAAACCTTTCGACACGTCCTTCTGAAAGAAGCCCGGTGCACCGATGCCCCGATGATAACGCTCCATCGTGATCGGACGCCGCCGCAAGTGCGGCAACATCACCGGGGCAATCGCTTCGTAATACGCCGCGAGCTCGCCCTTCGTGATCCCGTCGCCGGGAAAGAGCACCTTCTCAGGATGTGTAATCATTGAACAACATTCAAAAGACGCGGATGGCGCAGCTTACCGTGTACGGTCCATTCTATAAAACCAACGTTCACGACGATCTCGGGCCGCACCCAGTGCGCGCGTACACGCGGTAAGCCAATGGCTTTTGTAAACGACGCTTTGGGGATCTCAAGTTGGTCCAATCGTGCGCGCAGATCCAGTAGCAATTGCGTATCGAAACCAGTTCCGATCTTTCCCGCAAAGACGAAATCATCGCCTTCGTAGTGACCGACGAGAAGTGCGCCGAGACCGACGCGCTTGCCCTGTGGATCGGTGAACCCGCCGACGATGAAGTTTTGCGAGAGCTCGCACTTCATCTTCAGCCAGTTTCGCGAGCGGCGATGTTCGTACTCGGAATTGCGGCGCTTGGCGATCACGCCTTCCCAACCTTCTCTCTGCGCCCGCTCCCACGGTGATTCGTCCGTCACGGGTTCGACGCGATGAAGTGGGCCAGTTAGCGGCAACTGCCTCAGTATTTCGAGACGTTCTTCCAGCGGCAAGTTGCGCAGGTCACGATCGTCCAGCCACATGATGTCGAAGACGTGATAGCTGGTCGTTCCGCCGGGCCACGTGATCTCGCCGTCGAGGATCAGCTCGTCGTGCGGCAGTTGTGAGATTGCCTGGCTCACGGCGGGCACGTTCTGCGGCAAATGATTACGCGAAAACAACTGCACGTCCGCGCCCTTCTTGAACGCCAGCAAACGAATCCCGTCATACTTGCGCTCGAACAGCCACTCAGGCCCGGTGAACCGTTCCTGTGTGAGCGTCGCGGCCATCGGTACCAGCCATTCAGGAAAACGAGACATGCGCCACAGATTACGCTAATCTTCGCCACGATGAGTACACAGATTAAGCGGCGCGATTTTTTGAGCGGGGCAGCGGCAATAACGACGCTGCTCATGAGCACTCGTTTGACACGCGCTTTCGACGAGCAGCGCCGGTTTGCCCCAGTGAAAGTCTCTCGCGATCGCGTGATTCGTGAGGTTGTGGGACTACGGCCGTACCGGCCGAGCGGCTTCGTCGTGGAGGCTGAGCGGTTCGGCAACAAACTGTTA